>SXGU01052795.1_pt1 | contig 19742 bp, 18 predicted proteins | sample 3174531 | NCBI WGS metagenome assembly SXGU01 (sample SAMN11356863, study PRJNA531348) | freshwater metagenome | isolation source: freshwater sample F1-140 | place: China: Fuxian Lake, Yuxi | collected 2017-12-25 | reverse complement strand
TGATGACAAGGGTACTAAAATTTTCATGGATTTTGGTATGAGCTTTAGTGCTGCAAACAAGTACTTTTCCCAGTTTGTTCAACCAAGGACATCAAACAGTCTTAATGACATGTTTGAGATGGGATTACTGCCAAAGATCAAAGGACTGTACAGAAGAGATTATGCAAGACACATGGATTTTGGAGGAGATGAAGATTCTGAAATTAGTGCCGTATTGTTAACACATGCACATGTTGACCATTGTGCATACATTCCATATTTGCGAGAAGACATTCCAATTTACTGCTCTGAGGAATCAAAGTTAATTATGCAAAACTTTGATGAGACATCAGATACCAGTCAGTATCTTACACTAAAAGAAAGATTTCAAGTGTATACAAACACAAAAGGAGAGATCAGCCGTGCTACTGGAGATAAGGTTGCAGTACCGAGGGAGATCAAAGTATTTGAGAGTGGCAAGAAATTCTCAATTGATTCAATCGGTGTAGAGCCATTACCTGTTGACCATTCCATTCCGGGAGTGCATGCGTTTATTCTCAGTACTAGTTCTGGTACAATTGCAAATACTGCAGATTTGCGATTTCATGGAAGACGTTCTGCAGATACAGAAAAATTTGTAGAAAAGTGTGCTGGCTCTGATATTGATGTCTTATTGTGCGAGGGAACCAGGATAGACAAGACATCATCAATGACTGAATATGATGTAGAGACACAAACTGAAGAGATTATCAAAAATACCAAAAATTTGGTAATCTGCGGATATCCAATTAGAGATTTAGATAGATTGTTGTCATTTTACAATGCAGCAAAAAGTACTGGGCGATATCTTGTAGTAGATATGAAGCAAGCATATCTGCTAAAATTATTTAATTTATCATCAATACTAAAAGGAAGATATCCGTCACCAACTGATCCTAATTTGAAAATATACATTCCACGCGGTTCGTGGGGACTGATTGATAAGGATCTTACAAAATTTTCTGAACGTCAGTTATTGATGGACTATGATTCCTGGCAGAAAGAATTTTTAGATTATCCAAATGCTGTTGACTATAGAGACGTTTTGAAAAATCAAAAAGACTTTGTATTTTACTGCAGTGATTACAAGCTCCAGGAACTAATTGATGTAAAACCAAAGGAAGGCTCTTCGTATATTCGCTCTTTGACTGAACCATTTGATGATGAGATGGAACTAAAAGAAGAGCAGATAAAAAACTGGTTTGAGCACTTTGGATTACTAACTAAAGAGCGTGACTGGCATCAAATACATGTGTCTGGCCACGGTGATGGACTGCAAATTAAACGAGTAATTGATGAGACAAATTCCAAAAAATTAATTCCAATTCATACCCAGCATGAGGAATATCACAAAAAATGGCATAAAAATGTAAGATCAGTTAATCCAAGTGATTTGGTGAGCCTATAAGAAATGGCAGGGTCACATATTCAAAAACGAACTTGTAATGGAATTTGTAAAAAATTTCAAGTAAAAAAACCAGTAGGTGGAAGCAGATATGGTGAAGGTCAAGGCCATTGTCAAATTTGCAATACTTGGATTGACCATAAAGGAGCACATATGAACGATGGAACATCCGCATTCGAAGATTCGTTAGGATGGTTTTGTAATTGTTGTAATTATAGAGTAAGGCAAAAACCTAGAAATAAAGTTTACAAAGAAAAATTAAGAGAGAAAATAAAAAAACCAATTCTAAATTATGAGGAAATGAAACATCTTAAAAGAACACTCCAAAACAACCCATCAAATCAAATTAAAAATAAAAAAATAGTTCCAATTGATAAATCATCATTATCAGGAGCAAGAAGCATTTATCATACAAAAAAGATTAAACATCCAAAAGAATACAATGTAATTAAGTCAGAAGTAATTTCATACAAAGGTAATTTAGAAAAACAATATTTTGAGCAAATGGAAAATAATTCAACTGTGGAAGAAATTGAAACTAAGTTAATTGAAAAATGTAATAAAGATAGTTACTTCAAAGAAACATTCTCAACACTAAAAACTCATCTTGAAATTTTATCAAAAAAGAAGATTTTTGAAATTCTTAATGAGCTAAAAATTTAGTTTTTTAAATTTGCGATATGTCTCAGGTAATCTTTCAAGAGATTTGAATCTTCATCATCTAAATGATCTAATAATGCATCAATTTGTTCAGTTGTGATATATGTAACAAAATTCATCATTCCATCATACAAACGAGGTACTTCTTGGATGGGGGTTTGTAAATTATCATAATTTCTCACTAATGTATCTAGTCCAGATACTATATGTCTACATATTTTTGTAGGATTATCATTGTATTTAAAACAGGAACAAAAATAATTCCTTTTTTGCATAAAATCGCCACGAGCAATTTTCGTTTTAATATTACCAAATTCACTTGTAGCCACATACCCATCCCAATTCAAATTATCAGGGATGGTTTCAAAAATTCCTAAATTAAATTCGTCAGGATCAGATATTCTAGATAATAATTTTAAAAATTCAAAATAATTCCTGGCATAACGGATAAAATCTGAAGGAGTTTTTTCATAAAGTGAAATTTCCTGTAATGATCTTACATGAATAGTAATTTGTTCTAAGGTCGGTAAAACTGTCACAGACGTCATACCTGTTTCATAATTGACAGAATCAACTCTTGCAATTTTACCTTGTAAATCAGTTATTGGATCAAATCGAATTTTTACAATAGCGCCTACTCTGCATGGAAGGGTAGGAGTAATTTTTACCCAAGAGCGAATACCAATCTCATCAATTACTTGAATTTTTGTATTGTTATTTAGAAATTTTTGTACTGATGGAGTCAAAGGCAACAAAGTAAAGATTACTCCTTGATGTCCTGATGGAATTAAATAATAAAGACGTTCTAAAGTTTTAAGATCAATTATTTTATTTATCATAACCTTACAATGAATAATCTGACTAGTTAATTTGAAATTAAGATTATTCATAGCTTCAATCTGTTCCGGTTTAAATCGATAATTAGATACATCTATAGAAAAATCGAATTCATCTAATTCTTCATGTGGACCTATAGTTAAAACAGAGTCAGCTAAACATAATCCAGATATTCGAGTAACTTGATCATCTACATCATCAAAACTACCTTTATTTAATTCAATTAATTCTTTAACAAATTGATCTGGATTAATTTGCCTGCCAAAAAATTTCACTCTTCCGAATTGTTCTAATTGTTGACGAAGTAGATTCATAGTATTGTCAAAATTTTGTTTTGTGAAAAGCATGTCGCTGAATGGTTTACCTTGCCAAACTTGAGTAGGTTTTCGAATGATTTTTTCGGTGGATTCTAATGGCTGAATAAATATGTGCCAAAAAAGTTCCATTGGAACAAGTCTTAATTCAGAATAATACCGTAGTATTTTGTATGTAAAATTTCTATGCGTGATTCCTTGTGGAGATGTTTCAAGAAGTTTCAAAATATTTTCTTGTATGTCTCTAAATTTTGAAGTAATTGTATAAATTTGATTATTAAAATATAACATATTTCTAGATTCTAAGTCATTCAATATCAATTCAAATTTATTCTTTAATTTAGAATCTAAATAGTTCTCAAAATTATTTTTGATAGATTCTGTCATTTGTATTAAAAATATTCTATTATAGAATGAAATAGCATAATTTTTTATTTCTTTATATGTATCATTATTTATTATTACATCTTTTTTTTCAAAGAGATACAAAATTAAAATTCCTCGTAGTATATTATAACAAATTAGTTCATCCAATTCTTCTTGAAATAATGAGAAACACTTAACAAAATTATGATATTTTGTATGCCATATCTTATTTTTCAGATTTTCAGCTAAATTATTATCATATTTTGTTGTCCTTTTTCCTAAAAATCCAAGATAGATTGCAGCAATTCTATAATTTTCTAATCGTGAAACTAGGCCAAATTTTTTCATCATTTTAAAACTGGATAATCCACCCAGATAGTCTTTAAGAAAATGACGAATATCTACAAAAGGATGATTTAGGATGATTTTTTCTAACTTATCAATAAAAACTATCTCGTCATAATGATTGTGTTCTTTACCATCGAGTTTTTTTCTTAAGGATTTTAGATTATCAAAAACTAATTTAGAATCATCGGAATAAGTAAATAATTCAGAAGGATTCGCATAGACTAAATTCCCATCATCATCATAGTAAATTATTTCTTCAGTCATTCTCTATTCCACAATTTCATTTACGTATAATATTTTCAGTATCAAGAAGAAATCGCATAATATCATTGTAATAAACATCAAAACGTTTTCTATCAATCTCACTAACTTTTCTATTATGGTATAAGTGGCTTCTAACGACATTTAATTCCGACATTTTTATTTCAAAAACTAATTTAGAATTAGGTGGTAAAATTTTTGAAAAAATTTCATTCCAATTATCATTTCGACAAATAATACTTGAATAGTCACCAAAATCAACATAATCAATTAAATCGTATTCGCTAGTATCTTGCAAATACAATTCCGATTCATATTCTTGTTTTCTTTGTTTAGATCTAGTTTTTACATCTTCTGGAAGTCTTTGTTTCCACCATTGCGGTATTCCTTTAAAACCATTAACGATTATCTTTCTAAGTTGTCTTTCTAAAATTCCTAAATCTTGTTTCATTTTAGTGTCTATAGTCAAATCAGAATTAGTAAGACTTTGATTTTGTGAATTAGTTTCAAGATTCAGAAGTTCTTTTCTTGCAATTTCAATTTTGTTTTGTATCTTTTCAAATTCTTCTTTTTTCTTAATAAGATTAGACTCTAAATCCTCAAGCTCTGATGAACGTGGAAAATAAATTTCAAAAGAGCGAGTTTCTTTGATAGATTCATTTTCTTTTGTTGATTCAATTTTATTCTCAAGAGTTTCCAAATCGGAACTTGCAGTTAATCTCTGTTTTTCAAGATCGGTGATTATCTCTTGAATTGAATCATCTGTTTTTGATTTTTCTTCCGTTTTTTCCTTAGATGCTGTAATTTCTTTAACTCTACCACTTATGCCATTTACCAATAAAACTTCAATTCCCAAAGGATCGGAGAATTTCTGTGTGAATATTTCCTTTATAATCCCAGTAACAATCTCAGATGAACCTGACTTTTGCACCTTAACTAATTGCCCTAATTTCACATTTTTTCGTACTCTAGGATCAATCATAAATCAAGTTTAATTTGGAGGATAAAAAAATTATGAAATTATCGAGTTATGAAAGATAATATAGAATTTTTTTGGTGGATGTATGATGGAATCTAGCTTATTTGTTACATCTTTAGAAAAAAAGGATGAAAGTGTATTTGAAGAACAATTAGTTAATGGAATTGAATATAGAGACACTCATTTAAAAAATTTAAAAAAGGATAAAAAAGAAAAAAAAGTGCATATATGGCATTTTGTAAAATCCAAAAAAAACCAAGAATTGTGGAAAAAAATTAAAGTGAATGACTGGTGTTTATTCGGTCTAGATGGAAAATACATTATAGCAGGTAAATTTCTCAATAAAATAGATGATTCTAATTTTGCAAAATTCAATTTTCCAAAATCAATAACATCACAATCTAAATTATATGCAGTTTTTGAACCAGTAATACCAATTAATTTGAATTTTTTAAAAACTAATAGAGAATTTGGAATTACTACTAATCTTTCTCAAATGCACAAAATTACATTTCTTAAAATAAATGATGAAGTTATAAAGAAAATCAGAAAGAAATTTGGAACGATTGAATCATTTTTGAGAATAGATTTAAAACAAGAAAATTTGAAAGTATCAAAATTTCCAGTGGATGCAGAAGAGCCTCCAAAACACATTCAATATACAAATACACGAATTATTAGAGACACGATAAAATCTGAAAAACTTAAAAAATTATATGATCATAAATGTCAAATATGTAATTTTGAAATAGAAATTTTACAAAATAAAAAATATGCTGAGGTTCATCATGTATGGCCATTAGGAGAAGGAGGTATGGACAACATAAACAATATGATAGTACTTTGCCCAAATCATCACACGCAGTTTGATTATGCCATCATAGGATTTGACAAATATGATTCAGAACAAATAGTTAACAAACATGGAGTGATAATTGGAAAAATTACTTTTAAAAAAAATCATATTTTAAAACAAGGTAACATTAAACATCATATGGAAAAAATGGAAAAATATGACACTTAGATCATTTTACATAAAATCTTCATATAATTCAAGTTTTGATAATCCTTACTCAGAATTCTTTATTCCTGCACTGGCAAATTCAAATGCATATTGGCGATATGGTGGATTTTTTAATTCAAAAAATTTGGCTCTTTGTGCAGAAGGCATACAGGAATTTTTAGAGAATGATGGCAAAATTAGACTAATCCTAAGCCCAAATATGACTCAGGAAGATATAGATGCTATCAAAGAAGGTGTTTTAACTCCTGAAAAATTTTTAGATAGATCATGGAACAAGGAATTTTCAAATATTAAAGATGGAATTGAAAAAAATCATTTACGAGCATTGTCTTGGTTAATTGCTCAAAATCCTCCCAGATTAGAAATAAAAATTGCCATATTCAAAGATGAGAATGGATTTCCATTAAGCGGTCATGAAATTTTAGAAAAAGGAACCTATGATGAGTCATTTGGTATTTTTCATGATGAAGAAGGTCATGCTATTTCATTTAAAGGTACAATCAAAAACGATTTTCAGACTAATGATGTTTTGTATGACTTTTTTGTTTTTAAGAATTGGATAGAAGGACAAAAAGAATACGTAGATAAAATATATTCAAAATTTTTAGATTTATGGGATGACTTTTCATCAATAAGTAATCTTGAAAAAGATGGCAAAGTAAACATAGAAGTTATAGACTTGCCACAAGCAATTCGAAAAAACATCTTAGAAGTTGTTCCCAAGGATGTAAATGAACTTGAATTACTAAAACTCCCTAAGTTGAAGCCTTATCAGAAGAATGCAGTGAATTCATGGTTTCATCATGGAAAAAGAGGTATATTTCAGATGGCTACTGGAACGGGAAAAACATTTTGTGCAATATCATGTTTAAATGAATTAGAGAAAACAGTAGATCAATTATTGATTGTAATTGTATGTCCTACACAAAATCTTGTAAGTCAATGGCAGGAGGAGCTTAGTAAATGGGGATATGAATCAAAAAATACTCTATCTGCAAAGGATAAATGGGCTACAGCACTAAAAAGGCTCATAAATGATCTAAATTATGGAGTAAAAACAAAACAAAAAAGCAACATCATAGTAACAACATATGTAACATTTTCCAAAGAAGAGTTTACAAATTTAATAAAAAACTGTCAAACAAATACATTGATCATAGCAGATGAGGTACATTCATCAGGTTCAGAGGAAACTAGTAAAGGATTGTTAGAACATTATGAATATAGAATTGGCTTAAGTGCTACACCGTCTAGATATTTTGATGATGAAGGAACCAAAAGAATAATGAAATATTTCAAACCATCACAAGAATGTCATGAATGTATAAATCACGGTTCAATAATTTTTTCATTTGAATTAAAAGACGCAATTCCAAAATATTTAGTGGAATATGATTATTTTCCATTTTATGTTGAATTAACAGATGATGAATTAGAAGAATACAAAAATAAAACTAAATCAATTGCCATGAAATTATCTCAGACAAAAAATAACATAGAAGAAACAGAATTAATTAATTTGATAATTTTTGAGCGTGCGAATATTATAAAAAACGCAGTAAATAAAATACAAAAATTTAAAGAGATTATTTTGGAAAATCCATCAATTGATTACTGTATAGTTTATTGTGCACCTTCCAAACAAAGTAAAGAAAATGATCAAATGACCCAAGTTCAAAAAATACTCAATGATGTGCCTATTTCTAATCACAGAATTAAATCAGGAGAAATTTCTTTTAAAGAAAGATTAGAAATTTTGGACAAATTAGAGGCAGGATTAATAAAAGTTGTAGAGGCAATACAAATTCTTGATGAAGGAGTAGATATTCCACCATTAAAAAACGCAATTTTTCTTGCCAGTACAGGAAATCCCAAACAGTTTATTCAAAGAAGAGGAAGAGTGCTCAGAAGATGGAACGGAGTATATCCTGATGGAACTATAAAAGATCATTCTACCATTTACGATATTTTTGTAATACCATATCTTAATAGAGATATTGATCCTGAATTTCTTACAGTTGAAAAAATCATTGTAGAAAAAGAATTGAAAAGACATGAAGAAATGGTGATATTATCACGTAATCCAAATGAAGGGTTAGAAAAAATAATAGAAATTAGAAAAAAATATGATCTAGATTAAATATTACTATTTTAGTGTTTTAAACATGTATGATACTCACATCAATAAGAGAATTTTAGAAAAGATAAAGAAGCTTGAAGAGCCTGAAAAATTTAAAAAATTATTAATTGAATTATTAGAATTTGAGAAAATTCAATTCAATCTCGGAGAAAAAGAATACACAAAAAGATACGATGGCGCGATAACTAGATACATGGAAGAAATGCATTGACATCTGGAAGTCCATTAGCTATAGAGAGCGTATTAATTGAAAACTTTAGACCTTATCAAAAATTAGATATTAAATTATCCACAGATAAAAGTAAAACAATTACAATCATAGAAGGAAATAATTCTTTAGGAAAGACTACCTTGATGAATGCGTTATACTGGTGTCTCTATGGTGAAGAACCATTTTTCTTAAATCAAGGAGAAGGAAAACCACTAGTCAACCAAAAAGCATTAAACGAAACTCAGGTAGGAGAATCACTTAAAGCAAAAGTTCAAATAAAATTTTCAAATCTGAAAGAAACCACAAATATAGTTTCTAGAGAATTAAAATTAAAAAGACAGGATGAAAGAACAGACAAAGTTTTTCAAAAAAAGGTTCAAGGACAAATAGACAGTGGTTTCATCATTGATGAATATATAACAATTGAAAGTCTTCAATCTAACGGAAATTGGAAAGTGACTGAAGATGTTAATCAATCAATTGCAGAAATTAATCGAATAATACCGAAGGAATTATCTGAATTTATTTTCTTTAATGGTGAAATGTTAGACACATTTTTTCGTGGGGAAGGTCAATCAAAAATTAGAACTGGAATAGAAAAAGTATCAGGATTAGAAATCACACTGAGATCCATTGAGCATTGGAAAGTTATGGAAAAAATGTACAAAACCAAAGCAGCAAATGTAGCTGGTTCTGATGTTTCAGAACATGAAAGAATAAAATCAGAATGGGAAGAAAAACTAGAGAGGTTTATTTCAGATCGAAATTTAGTGCAGGTAAAAATTGATGAACTTACACCGAAACAAAAAGAGTTAGAAAACATATTACAAAATCACCCCTTGGAATTGATCAACAATCTAGAAAGTCAAAGGAGAGGATTAAAAGAAGTAAAAAAAACATATGAAAATAACAAAGAAAGAATAAATCTTGAGCGAATGGAATTCATAAGAAGCAATTTTGCACCTATAATTCTAAATCATTGTATTTTGGAGGCATATGAGGTGATCAAACTGGCTGAGACATCGGGTGAAATTCCACCTCCTATTAGTTTACCATTATTAATGGAAAAAATTGAAGAGGGGTTTTGTATATGTGGAAATAATTTAAACAAAGATCTAGATGCAAAAATCAAGTTAAACAAACTTATTGATGATGTTAAAAATTCGGTATTAGTTGGTACTGCCATGGAAGGCAAGGAATCATTACGAAGATTGTTAGAGATACCAAATGTTTTGGAAATTATTGAAAAATTAAATAAATTTAGAATTGATTTTAACAAAGCAGACGAGGATTTACAAAAAACGTTAGATACAATAACTGGAATTACAAATCAGCTAAAAGAATACCCTCAAGAAAAAATCAGAAAATTTGGAAATGATCTGGATGAAATTGATTCAAAAATCAGACAATACGAAAAAGAAATAATTCAGATAGAATCTAGAATTGAGGCGGCAAAAAATACAATAGATATCAAAGATCAAATTATCACAAATTCCACAAAACAGTCAAAAGCTAGTAAAATATGGAATGATAAACTTGCTCTTGCAACCAAATATAGAGAAATTTTAGAAGAAATTAGAGAAGAGCTGTTAGGAGAGATAAGAGGAGTAGTGGAAAAAAGAACAGAAGAAATTTGGAAACGTTTGATTTCAAGAGGTTCACAAATTTCCAAAATCGAGATTAATGAAAAATATAAGATAAGGGTACTAGATAAGGAAAACATAGATGGTCTGAAAACATTATCTGCAGGGCAAACATTGTATTTAGCATTAAGTTTTATTTCTGCTGTTCGAGAAGTTACTGATATCAATTATCCAATGGTCATAGATTCTCCATTTGGAAAAGTTTCAGGATATGAACGAATGTGGGCTGCTGACGATTTACCAAATTATTTACCACAAACTCAAATGACATTTTTAGTAACAAATTCAGAATATAATGCTAAAATTTATGATTCAGCTACGGGGAATGAACTTCCACCTATCAGTTCGGTGTTAAGAAAAAACGAAAAACTATGGAAAGAATACGTGATGAAACTTAAAAAAATATCAGAAGAGAGCTCAATTACAGAAATAGAGGAAGCTAGTCACAATGATTGAAAATAAAATTAATTTAAAATTTGAATTTAAATTTAAAAAATATGCAGCGTATGAATCAGATGATCAAAATATCTACAACGCATTAAAGAAAAGTACAGATTCTTTTTTATATAATGAGGAATTTACAAAAATTTTTATTTTGGCAATGGCATTAGGGTATGCAAAAGGTTGTCCAAAACCATTAAAAACTCCAAATCGAAATAATATTCCAACCAGTGTCTTTACAGTAGATGAAAAATGGATGATGATTGCATTATACATGGCAACTAAAAATAAAAAATTAGAATCGTTGTATGAGGTAGATGAAATACTAACTAATGCTGAAGAATATGCAAATGGAGGATTAACACATCTGTGGTTAATGTATAAAAATTCAAAGAACCCAGTTGAAGATTTAGAAGAAGAATTTAGAATGTATTTAGAATAATCACACTGAAATTTTTTTTAAATTTTTAATTATTTTTATTATTGCCAATGTGCAATAATCCATCTCAATCTTTTGATTGAATCTCCCTAATCCAATCCTAATAGATGAATGAGCATGTTCTTCATCAAATCCCAATGATTTTAAAACATATGATGGTTCAACCATTTGTGTTGTACATGCAGACCCTGCAGAAATTGCAATTTCTTTTGAAACAGAATTTATGATGGATTTACTTTCGATTCCTGGAAAATAGACATTAAGATTATGAGATAATCTCTTTGTTGGATGACCATTTAATTTCCCTCCAATTTTTTCAAATTCAGATAACATAAGTTTAGACCATTCTGCAAATCTCTTGTTTTCCGAATCCATTTCCTTTATTGCAATCTCCATAGATTTACCAAATCCTACAATTCCAGGCACATTTAGAGTACCTGAGCGAATATTTCTCTCTTGGCCACCACCATAAAATAATGGGTCAGGTTTTAATCTAGGTTTTACTCCTCGCACATACAGAGCACCAATTCCTTTTGGTCCATACATCTTGTGCGCAGACATGGATATCAAATCAATATTCATCTTTTGCACATCCATTGGAATGTGTCCTACTGCCTGTGCAGCATCTGTATGAAAAATAACATCATGCTCATGTGCAATTTTCCCAATTGCTTGCACATCTGCAATTGTTCCAATCTCATTATTTGCAGTCATAATACTAATCATCACAGTTTTCTCAGTAATTGCAGATTTTAATTCTTCAAGATTAATTTCACCGTACTGATTGACTGGCAAATAAGTTACTTTTTTTCCCAAACTCTCCAAGTGTTTTGCAGTATCTAAAACTGCCTTGTGTTCAGTTACACAAGTAATTAGATGATCACCTCTATCAGCATACTTTTGCATCGTACCAATCAATGCAATATTATCAGACTCAGTAGCTCCCGAAGTAAACACAATCTCATCATGTCGTGCATTAATTGCATTTGCGATTTTTTCTCGTGCATCCTCCACAGCTACTGACGCTTCATACCCAAATGGATGATCCAAACTAGACGCATTGCCAAACTTTTCAGTAAAATAGGGTAGCATCTCTTTGAGCACTCGTGGGTCAACAGGTGTAGTAGCATGATGATCCAAATAAATTGGAAATTTTAGGTCAGTCATGTTTCTCAAAATCATTATTTCTTAGAAAATACAAACTTCCCAACATATTTTTTTCTTTTACAAATGTTTGTACAGATGAAATTGGTGCGTCTAAACTTTCCGTAAATACACCATAAAATTCAACATTAGTTAAAAAGACAAGTACTTGATTTACATTCTTACAGAGTATTTCCATAGTTTTTAATCTGTATTTTCTAGAAACCAAATGAAATGGACCATCTAATATAAGAGGTAAATTAGGCTCAATAACATCTATAAGTGCAATTAATGATGCAAGAAATACAATATGTTGTTCTGAGGCTGCACACATTACTTGTAATCCATGTTTGTTAATTGGGATAATCTTTTCATTTTTAAATCGTAATGAAGCAATCTTTTCAAATATTTGAAATTCCCTCAGTATCTCATTGGCTTTAACCTCTATTTTTGCTCGTTCTTCATCTGAAAATTTTTTATTTTCAAATAGGTTTCTAATTATTGAATCCCCTTCACCAACAAACATCAGATTAGGGTGCTGTACTCTACCATTTGTTAATTTAATTTCAATTTCTGAACATGTATTTTGATTTAAAAAATATGATTTTATTTCATTAAAAGTTCTAGTTTTGCCAGAACCATTATCACCAATTATGAAATTTAGGTTTTTAGAATCATCTGTAGATAAAGTCAATTCTTGAATTTTAGAATCTAATTGAATTTTGATACTTTCAATTTTCATTTTTGCTCTTGCTGTATAATATCATTAAAGTCAGACAAATCATTAATTCTAGGAAACAAGGCAGCTGCTCCGCGATTTAGATGAGCTCGTGTCATTTTATGCAGATATAATTTCGGATCCAAGTTATCTCTATTCAATCTATCAAGCATCAATGCCATGTAGATATTTTCATGCTCGCCAAATAACACACCAGGCAAAATCTCCATTCCCTTTTCATCAAATTCATCAGGATTTGGAATTGATGGATCTTTTAAAGACAGACAAAGACCATACCGTGCAAGTATGTTTGTACTCAATCCTGTTTTGTGTTTTATCATACCATACAGATTCTGAGTCCTGGAACTGAACCTAAATCTGCTAAACTGCATATTGTTTTACTCCATTATCGTCCCAAAAATATCCCAAATGCTGCTCAGTTTTACCCTTACCTGGAAGATATTCCATAGCGTATGAGCGGGACAAATACGGCTTTATTTTCGGATAGTATTTCTCATCAATCTCACTATCTGTGGAAAATATCACTACCTGATGAGATGCATATGGGAAGAATTTTTCAATTAAATTATCACGATGTCCCACATCCAATCTTGCTAGTGGCGTATCTATCATAAACGGAAGTGGCTTGCCTGATGTCTTTGCCAATGCAAGCAGTACAGCAGTTGCAAACATTTGCTTTTCACCTTTTGATAACAAATCTTTTGGAACAATTCCATTTTTGTCATGTAAAGTAATGTCAAAAGTTTCTTTATGTACTGACACTTTGGTAATTAGATTTTCTTTGTGCATCAATCTCTGAATTTCTTCTAAAAGATAAATTTCAAGTAAATCTAATTTCTTTACTTTTAATTTCTCAATATATTCATCTAATACCTTTTGAACCTTACTTGCAAGTTCTGCCTGGGTTCCTGCGTTTTTGTCTTTGTATTTATCTGCAATTATATTTCGCAGTTTTACATTGATCATTTTAAGATAAGAGTTCTTTGTCACTACTTGTTGTTCCAGATGTTCAATCTCATTTTTCAATATTCCATGATTTTCATGCAAAGCATTTAGTTTAGATATTAGTGGGCCAATCTCATCGTCTTTTGGCGCATTAACTAAAGACACATCTACTTGTTGCAATTCATCAGATACTTTGCTATACTCCATGGATGTTTTTTTGAGATTATCCAGATATTCTGTTTTTAGATCATCAATTAAAGAAATTATCCTAGATGATTCCAGGGGAGAAAAATTAAACATGCTAGATAATTTTTCAGATTTTCCAGAAGAAAACAATAGTGAGATATTTTTAGTAATTTTTTCTTTTAATTTTGAATCAGCATTCATTCCAGTCCAAAACTTGTCAGACTTTAGTGATATAGAAATTTCATCTAGTTTCTCATCTAGAATCTCTTTTTCAAATTGCTTTTTTAAAATAGATTCATCTTTTTGAATTTGTGATTTTAGTGACTTTACTTGCTTTGGAATCAAACATAATGGCAGTGGCCCTGCAAGCATCACTCTGAGGTCGTTTTCCAGTGAGGTAATCTTCATTTCTAAAAAGGATTTTTTGGCCTTGAGGTCCTCTCTTTTTGAGGCAAATCCGCCTCCAATTTTTGATATTTTAGCCTCCAAAGTTTCAATTTCCTTTGTAATCTCATCTGCCTCACCTCCTTTCTGAGCCAACTTTTCTTGTAGCCTGGAAGTCTCTTCTAGATTTTCATCTCTTTCCTTTAGATATTGGTCATGTTGAATCTGGATTGCTTTTGTATCATCTTTCATGTTTCGCATGATATGAACTCGCAAATCCGAATGCAGTTGCTCTACAATATCCAATCCCAACAAAGAATCAAATGAAGATTTTATCTCAATGTCCTCGTTTTCTTCTTCTGCCATCTTTACAATCTTTTCACCGTCAAAGAAAAACAGTTTGGCAATTCCTTTTGGAATCAATTCTTCAATAAATGATTGCCATTGTGATTCCTCAACTGAATCAAGACGCTGTCCATTCTTTTTTATTTTCAACTCTTCAATAATTCGACTATCTTCATTTTTCCATGTCCTATCTACGGTGTAATCATCAACCATTCCATTGTGGAAAAATTTAAAATCAATTATTATAGATGTTGAATCAGCAGAGGCTGTAGTTCCTAGATATCTGTGAATTTTATTTGCTAAAAATTTGTCATAGTCTTTGCGTGTTGTTTTTTTATCAAAGTAAGACTGTCCATAAAATCCAATTAATATGGACTCAAACAAAGTAGTCTTTCCAGCACCGTTTGTTCCACCAATTAGTACAACTGGTTTCTCAGGAGTGGTACTAAGATCAAATTCTACCTTATCTCTGTACACACCATAGTTTTTCAAAGTAACTTTGGTCAGATGCATTATTCGTATCTCCTCTTTTCATCTTTTTTGAATTTGAGTTCTTTTTTAATATCATCTAATTTTTCCTCACCGCGCCACTCTTCAGATAAAATTTTTCCAATCTTGGAATACACTTTGGAGTGCCTAGTCATTCCTTGTGAATCAAATTCTGCATGCAGTAATTTGGATACCAATAATTTGGGGACATTATTTTTCGCACAAACATCATCCAAAATTTCTTGCTCTACTTTGCTAAATCCTCCCAAATCTTCTTGGATTGGAGATATCTTCTCCCCGGTAACTTTTTCACAAATTTGATAGACTGAATTTTCCCAGTCACCTTGCTCCATTCTCCAAATTCGCTGAATTTCATGCAGTTCTTCTTCTAAAATCAGGCTCATTTTTGGGTCAGGACCATTCTTTCTTACACTATTTTGCGCTTCCAATAATTTTCTCAAAAACTCTTTTCTAAAATCAATCTTGTATGGCCCAGGTGTGATTTTCTCTGTTCCATCTGTGTAAAACATTACTTTGCCATCTCTTCTTTTAAAATCACGAATTTCTAATTTTTTCTCTGGGTCTTGTGTGTCTTTAAGGTCCTGGCGTAACTCTAACAACGGTTGCATCCAATCTTCACCTGAATCAATTAGATTCTCCATTGACTTGTCCTTATCCACTACCGTGCACACCCAGCAGCCAAATCTAGAGTTGCCACAAGATGGAGTACTAGAATCAACAACTAGAGGACATTCTGCAGCATTTGCATTTTGGTATAACGCCAACAAATCACGGTTACTGCCACCCCAAGGATTTTTGTTTTGCAACAGATAATTCCAGACATCTTCGGTGATAAAATCGCGCAATGGTGTGTACACGTATGTCTGGGCAAATTTAGAATGACGGGAAAGATAACTTCCTTTAATTTCATAAAGATTCATCAGTTGTGCACGAGAGCCACTCTCATCTTTTCTAGTTCCTAAGACTACTATAGCTTCGCCATACTCTGATACTTTATCATTGATGAAACGGTCTGCATTTCGAATTTTCAATCTATCAGTACACCATCTAAAATTATTTGACGGTGCAGGATATCCCAATCCTAAAAGACAGACCCAAAATGAATCTTTGATTTCAGGTCTAACCAGATTGGTTGAAATTGGCAGTCCTTGCTCTTTTGCAGCTTTTTCCATAGAATCCAACGTACTTGTAATTTGCTCTACAATCTTTGGCGATTCTACCAAAGTATCAGATGATATGATGTAGATTCTCTTTTGTCTTTTCTCTATTGGTAGCGCAGAAATGGCATGCCATACCAATTGGACCATACATGTAGAATCCTTACCTCCAGAAAATCCCAATATCCAGGGCCGATTATCAGATAGATACACCTCTCTTACTTCATCGTAAATTTCAGATAATTTACGAGCCTGAAACACAGAATCTGCAGTCATTTAGGCCTCCTTTTTCTCAAATTCTGCTAAATTGATCTCAACTCCACACGCCTTGAGGATAATTTGTGCTGCTTTGTTGATTCCAGCTTTTTGCTTTATCATTCTACCATCAACTACAACTTTGCCTTCCCATAGTTTACTATCACGAGCCCAATCAATTTTTTGCAGTCCTTTGAGTTTTTGTTTCCATTCTTTTGGAAATTTTTTAATCAAAATATTTCCAACCAAACCTAATGCATTTAAAATGTTAGTGTGAGCATGAACATAATTTTGTCGCAGTTCATGCGGTGTAACTTTTTTCTCTACTAGTAAATTCCATTCGGGAATATTTTTTGATACTGCATCCCAAAATTCTGCTGCCAAATTTTGCTGCTCTGCTGATATAGTCTTTTCTTTTGGTTTTAAAAGATATTTTGTTGCATCAGTAATTCCATTTAAAGTGACAAACTTTGTTGAACGATTAGATATGTTTGTATTTTCTAGTTCTGTTCTGTTGTGAAATATGTCAAGGTCATTTACCAGTTTTACCATAAATTGAGAAAACTTATCTCTATTATCATACAAGATGCCAAGTGATTTTGTTGGCTTTACTGCATACTTGTTTAAATCTGCAAACATTTGCTGACTGCGCTTTAGTCCCTTGTCTGCAAAAAATACTACAGATATTGATTCATTTCCCAATTCAGGTTTTGCTCTGAGTGCTTCTTCTATTGCTGCACGTCTGTGTTGTCCATCATTTATCAGCAAACGTGACTCCATGGATATGTGTAGTCTTCCAATCTTTCCATCAGAGCCAACTGACGGGTCTGGAGTAAATCTCATTGCACCATCAACTGATGCAGTTAGTGATGAAAACACATACTCTTTTGGATTATTTACAATGTAATTTGCAATTGCAGGAATTCTTGAATCACGTAATATTCTCTGAGCTCTAAATTGTGGAGGTATCTCTTCTTCATTAAAGATAAACAGTTTAGGAATAATCTTTAGAGGACACATTGCAACATAAAATTCCCTGCCAGCTTGAATCCCGCGCAAAGCATCAAAGCTGTATGACGTCTCTAGTTGACCAGACAGCCCTTTAGCCATGAAATAGGATTATGGAAGCACATTAAAAACATTTGGAAGCATGTTTTTCTAAGAAATGGTCAGCTAAAAAATTAAATCATTTTTAGTTCTTTGAGGATTTTTTCTAGTTTTGGTCTAACTTCATTAGGACACGGATACTTGTAATCTCCTTTTCGAGTAGCTGACTTGCGACTAGTTTTCCCATGGTCTGCAAGTACGTGTGCAATCCAGGAATTTTTCAAAGCCTTGTTGTGTTTTTGCTTGTACAAATTGCGAGCTTCGGCGTATCCCATAAAAGGATGGTAAAAAATGAACTAAATAACTTTTGATTAATTTAATTTTTGATCGCAAGTTATCCTAGTTTTGCTAATTTTTTGATGTCTTCTTTATCCAATGACAAAGTAAACTTGGGAGCATCAGGATGCTTGAGATTGTCACCTTTTGGGTAAAAGTGAATTACTGTCTTTCCAGCAACTTTTTTTATATCATATGGCCATCCACCAATTTTGTCTCGCATGAGATATAGTAAAATTAATTGTTTATAGAGTTATTGAATGTCTAGTTTTGATTAAAAATAAAAATATTTTTCAAAACAATTAGAATTATTGTGAATCCCTCTATGGATTATCAATTCTTTTCAAAATATGCTTGATGATATGAATAAATTTTCTTAGGTGTATTTGTGAGGATCATCTATTTTTTTGACAGTGTCATCGCCCCATGTCTCATTATCTTTTTTGGCCTTTCTGGTTTTCCTGATAAATAATACTGTGTCAATAGACCATGCTATATCTGGAATAAGCAATGTGTGTTTAGGACCAAAAGCGAAAAACAATACAATCACCACTAGAATACTTAGAAGAATCATTCCAATTTCAATGTGATTGTCAAATCCAAACTTGTCGATATTCTGAACACCCCAGACCAAAAATACAGGACGGTCTAAAATCCTACCTCTCATTCCAAGTCCAGTTGATGTGGTATTATCTAAAAGTAAATTTCTGCAAAAGGCATGATATGTACTAATTTTCATCTCTGCAATGTCTATTTTGCCTTTAATGTCTTGATCATCTTCTAGTCTTTGTTTTAGTTCATTTGCAGCTTTTTCTGAAAATGTAAGACAGAGAAATTTATCAAAAAATAATTGTTGAGGGAGTCATTGATTCTTAAAATTTACATAAAGTGATAAAAAATTATAATTTTTTCAAAAAGAAAATTGAGAAAAGTGGGGTTAATCCAGGATTAATTTTTAATGCATTGCAAAGATTATCAGTTGTAGAGTGTACTAAAACAACCTGATGACAATCCTCAACTAATTTTTGAAAGTTTGAATGCAACTGGAATGGATTTGTCTCCTGCAGATATGATTAGAAATTACATCCTAATGGGGCAATATGCACTCGGAACGTGGCTAAATTTGTCATAATGGTATGAACAGTATGCATACTATTGTCATGTTATATAATAATTTTGATTTGTAATTCAATTTATGAAACAGATACAGATAGCATTGGACTCTTGCGTAGTCATTGATATAATAGAAAAACCAAAGATAGCCTCCAAATTCAAAGCCAGTCTAAGAGGAAAGTCAGTCAAGATTATTTTATGCGATCTTGTATTATCTGAGGTGAATCGTGTACGTGGATATTTGGCATCATATGTAATATCAAAGATATCTAAAATTCTTGGAAAAGACATTGAACTATTCACAATGCAAGATGATGATTCAGCCAATATCATAACTAAACAGTTTGCAATATGTCACAATGGCGATAATAAAATTCTCAGTTTGTGCCAGGCTAGAAACTTTGTCTTGGTAACATTTGATAGGATGCTTCTAAAGACCTGCGAGTTTGTCGGAGTTGCTGCATTTCATCCGTTTATGGCAAGAGGGATTTGAAAT
>SXGU01236029.1_pt1 | contig 19770 bp, 19 predicted proteins | sample 3174531 | NCBI WGS metagenome assembly SXGU01 (sample SAMN11356863, study PRJNA531348) | freshwater metagenome | isolation source: freshwater sample F1-140 | place: China: Fuxian Lake, Yuxi | collected 2017-12-25 | reverse complement strand
GATCGCGACAGGCATTCTCTATCGCAACGAAAACGTCCCGAACTTCATCGAACGGCTCGTGCCGAGGCAGGGAAAGACGACGACACCGGTCGAGGAAGTGCAGGTCACCGATGTGAGCAAGTTGATGGAGGAGTTTATATGAACGCTCTACAATGCACCCATGCCTCTCAAGACGATTCTTTTCGCATCCCTCCTTCTTACAGCGTGTACGGGAACCACACAGATTACGCCGCAGAATGGGGTTCAATCTTCCTCTGCCACTGCATCCGTGCAACCGAATTGTAGTACCGGATCGTCGATACAGACTAAGTACAAACGTTTTGGCATCGGCGGCATCTCGGTAGAAATCCCAACAACATGGAGCACGGTGTACATGGGAGATGTCTCACCAATGACTCTCCCCGCAGACAACACGTTCTGGATTCCGTTCGACGGCATCCGCTTCAGCATTGCGAAAGAAGGTGTCCAATTTGGCGATATGAACTGGAGCCAAATCGATATTGCTGAAATGAATCCATCATTGATGCAGCAATGGATCGAAAGAATGCAGAGCGACACAAGTGATCATCGAAGATTCAAATATTGGGAGAAAACAACAATTGCGGGTACTTCTGTCAGTGTCGCACATGAACCTACCAATCCCGATGGGTCGGTCGACAAGGGTAGCCCTGGCGGGACCTACTATTTCTTCACCAAGATTGGCTGGATTTTGCAGAAGCAAGCAAAATCAGATGAAGCATTCGAAAAAGACTTCTCACATATGCTGCGATCCGCTCAGATTAATCCATCGACGTACTTTGGTCCTCTCAACGACCAAATTCATTTCTAGCCAGAAACAACCTGTGGATCCGAGCCTCAAGCCGCACCTCCGGATGAAACGTCCCTACAAGCACTCTCCCTTGCCTTACGAGCACGGGAACTCCGCCATGCTCAGCCAAGATTTCAACTTCCTTCCCAACTCTCGTTATCTTCGGTGCACGGATGAATGAGGCGGGAATTTTTTCTCGTATGCCTTTCACTCTGATGTCTGCTTCGAAACTATCGAGCTGAGTACCGTACGCATTTCGATCGATAGTAATATCGATCAATCCGAGCGATCTGGGGAAATTTTTTCCTGTTACTTTTTTCGACAACACAATGGCGCCGGCGCAGGTGCCATAGACAGAGAGTGTTTCCGCTTTCACGCGCTTCGTCGTCTCCTTGCCGACTCCCGTCTCCTCCAAAAATTTTGCAATCACGGTCGATTCTCCTCCCGGGATGATGAGTGCACCTACTTTGGAGAGATCGGAAAGGGAACGTACCTCGATGGCGGGGACATGAAGAGAATGAAGCACGGCGATGTGCTCGGAAAAATCGCCTTGAAATGCCAACACTCCAATAACCATAAGTCCAGTGTAGCAAAAACGCGGGAAGCATCCCGCTCCCATTTGTGTAAGAAAAATAAAGAACAAAGGGAGCACGATGCTTCGTGCGCTCCGCAAGAATCACAACCCTCGTTCCTGCATTCTCACAGCCAAACCTCCTACCTCCAGCCCCGCCATCGCTGCTCCAAGACCTCTGCTCACCTCCAAAATCTTCACCGGATCCTTGAAATGAGTCGTCGCCTGCACGATCGCCTTCGCCATGCGCTTCGGATCTTTTGATTTGAAGATACCCGAACCGACGAAAACCCCTTCTGCTCCAAGCTCCATCAGGAGTGCGGCATCGGCGGGTGTCGCGATGCCTCCTGCCACAAACGTCACAACGGGAAGACGTTGTGCTTTCTTCACCTGCTCGACAAGATCGAGAGGAATGCGCTCTTCTCGCGCATAGACCTTAAGCTCTGCAGGTTTCATCGACTTCAGTGCGGCAATTTCTCCTTTGATCAACTTCAGATGACGCACGGCTTCGACCACATTGCCCGTTCCCGCCTCCCCTTTCGTGCGGATCATGCACGCACCTTCATGAATACGGCGGAGCGCTTCACCGAGGTTCGTCGCACCGCAGACGAACGGAATCTTGAAGCGACTCTTCTCTACATGCGCGAAAGGATCTGCCGGCGTCAAAACTTCCGACTCATCGATGAAATCGACTTTCAGAGCTTCCAGAATCCTCGCCTCCGCCGTGTGCCCGATGCGGATCTTCGCCATCACCGGAATCGAGACCGCTCGCTGGATCTCCGCAATCAGCGCAGGATCACTCATGCGTGCGACACCGCCTTGCGCTCGGATATCGGAAGGCACGCGCTCGAGAGCCATCACGGCGCATGCTCCGGCGGCCTCTGCGATCTTCGCTTGTTTCGCAGTCACGACATCCATGATCACGCCACCCTTGAGCATGCGAGCGAGATCGGCACCGGTCGTGTTGGAAATACGAAACATAAAACTATAAATCAATTGTTGCTCCTGCTGTCACAAATTCCGGATCAATCGAAAGTCTGCTTTCCTCAGGAAGTACCTGATTCTGATACTTGCTGAACGGCTTCATGTTGTATGGGGTCTCTGCGGGAGACGTCATCATCTCGAAGGCAAGTTGGCACACGCGCATGCCCGGATACAGAGCCACAGGTAAGCGGTTCAGGTTGCTGATCTCGAGCGTGATTGTTCCGGAGAAACCGGGATCGACGAACCCTGCGGTCGAATGCACGATGATGCCAAGACGCCCGAGGGAACTTCGACCCTCGACGCGCACGACCAAATCATCCGGAACCGTGATCTTCTCCTGCGTGACGCCGAGAATGAATTCTCCGGGCTGCACAATGAAAGGATCACCGTCGGCAATCGTAATCACGCGCATGTTCTGAGCAAATGTCTTCGGGTTCTTCGGATCCAGAACCGCGTATTTGCTATGCTCATACACCTTGAACACATTCCCGAGACGCAGATCCATGCTGCTTGCGTGAATGTAGCGGAAAAGCTCAGCCTGATTCGACTCGATCTTCACCCTTCCGGACTCGATGGCCTTCTTGATGTCTCTGTCAGAGAGGATCATAAGCGGAGAGTATCACAGTCAAACCGTGCGAGAGAATAGAAAAAATGCAATGAAGAGCGGAAGCACATTCGATCAAACAATGTATACTTTCCTCCCCATGTCCACATTGGAAGCCGTCGGCAGAGAAGCATCCGCACAAGCGGTGGATCACCAAGTCGATTCGGACATGAGACGTCGCGCTCAGGAAGTACGGCGTTTCAGAGACGACTACAGGGCACTGATGGATCGAACCGGCTTCGCTTCCAAATCCAGCACGGCGGAAATCATACGATGGATCGACGCAATGGAGCTCACCGACGATCAAAGCAACCAACAGAGTATCCGTTGGCGAGAGGACTTCATCGAAAAAAGCGGTGCGCTCGTGATCAGCGAAGGTGAGAAACTGTTCACCGAGTTCACAGCTGCGATGGAACAGGCGAAGCCTTATATCTCTGCAGGATCCTACAAACGCTGGTTCGACCGACTCTACGACACGCGCGAGCAGAGTTCGTCCGCTTCTTCCTTCGCGCTGAAGCTGCGATGGGTGCGAAGCGAGCTCAAGCCTTTTGCGGAGAGATGGAAACAGGTTGCAGAGGAACGTGATGCCCTCGTGAAGAATCCGGCCTTCGAGGACCTCTTGGCATTCGAGTCATCACTTGCGGTTCTTAAAAACCGCGACGCCTTCCTCGATTTGCACTACGGCAAAAGAAAAGGCCTCTTGTCACAGGCGAATGGCCTCTTGCTCGCATCGAAAAAATTGCAGACGGATCTCTACTCGAAAGCAAAGGAAAAGCTGCAAGCTGCTGCCGGAGGGAAGTATCTGGCGGACGGGAAAGTGGGGGTGTGGCTCGAGCGTATTTTCCGTTTAGAGGCGAATCCCAAAGCAGCCGAGCAATTTGTGAACGGCTCGGGAGCACACTCGCTCACTGCACTCATGCAGAACTGGGCAAACGTAAAAAACAGATATGATGGCATCAGAAAAAAGTTCAGCGAACGATGGGAGCAGACGGGTATTCGCGGCTTCGAGCTTCTGAGCGAATCGCAGTTTCTGTCTCTGCACTTCACACAACGCCTTCGATATGTGGAACAGGCGGAAGACCGCCTCGATAGCGCCCAGGATATCGACAACGAGGCGCCCGTCCTCATCAAGCTGCGACATGCGATGGATATTCGCGATTGGGATGAGGCCCTGCTTCTCGTGATGGAAGCCAAGAAAACACAGCTCTCCGAAAAAGATTTCCGACGACTGAGGTCGATGGAAAGTTACGTCAACCAATTCATGGGAAGCGAGAAGAAAGAGCATCTGATTTGCGCTCTCGAGACGAAAAAGCGGATCGACATGCTGATCCATCAGATTCCAAGCCACCTGCAGCCGCTTATGCTTCGTCTGCTCAGAGGACCGCATGCCAATAGATCCATCCACCAACTGCGATGGATCCAGTACAACAACATCTGGTGTCGCTCTCACGGATATCTCGATCAGGATCGCGCACGCAAGGCCTCGGATGAGGAAAATACGAAACGCACCAAGGAGCGTGCGAAATCCGGATTGGATATCGGACGGAACGACGTCCTCAGCCACGAAACAGCGAACAGCGAATTCGTCCGCAAAGAAGAACACTCGAAGCACACGGCCACAGTGCTGAGCGTCAACCTGGATAGTCCGCAAGCACTGTCGACGACCGCGGAGATGATGGAGCGCGAGCAACCGCCAAATCGCCTGTACTGGACCACGCTCAACTGCTTCACGCAGGACGGACCGACCTCGGAGAGCTGGAACAGGGACTTCCTGACGATTCTCTCGGAAATGCGCAGTTTGACGAGGTCGATCAAATCATCCGGTTACGCCTACAGATCACCGAATGAGCAGTTGCAGGCAATCTGAGAATCGATAGCCGTCTCAGCATGTACAAAATCAAGAAGTTTTGATAGGCTACCGAACCTATCGTACTCACCACACCCTCTTCCATGACTTCTCTCAAGCACAGCGTCTTCATTGCCGCATCACTTGCACTGCTTTCCGCTTGTTCCGGTACTGCGCAGACCTCCATCGAAGAACAGAACCGAAATCCTCTGACGGCCTCGCGCTACGGGGATGAACTCGCCGATTCGATGGCAAACATGGTGATCCAGGAAGACCCTGTGTCGAAAGATCCGGTGACGAGAAAGATCATCGACGCAGAGATCGAGCGAGGGAAAACGATCGGAGACGACGCACGCATGAAGCATCAGGAAGGCATGCGGGGAGGATTTGTGGAAATCAAAGCCGAAGTCATGGGATACGTTCTCTATGTCGATGACACCGTCTACTTCTCTCCCGAATTTCTAAGCGAGCCGGGTGCCGATCTTCGCGTTCTGCATACGACGGTCGTGGATCCCAGAGACGTCGCCTTCCCGGATCCGACGAGCATCGATCTTGGCCCCCTCCAGAGCGTCTACGGAGCACAGCAGTACTCGGTACCGCATCAGGAGAAGCCCGAGCTGTATCGAACGGTGGTGATCTTCGACAAGAAACTGAAGAGGATTTACGGGTTTGTGCAGCTCAGCAAGTAGCCATGCTTCGAGACGCGCTCGCTGATGCGAGCGCTCCTCAGCATGACACTATAATGGTGCATTGTTCGCCTTCTTCAGCACCTCATCCACCGCGGCGCTGATCGCCTCGAGGTTATTCGTCTGCACACGCATGCCGTTGACGAAGTAACTGGGAGTACCCTGCACGCCAAGCTTCTCTCCCTCGGCAATGTCGGCGGCGATCGTCTCTCCCTTGATTCCCGAACGAATGCAACGATCGAAGAGATCGGCATCAAGGCCGAGCCCTGCACCCCACGTGCGAATCGCCGCGGAAGAAAGATCTTTCTGCTGGAGGTAGCTGAGTTCGGCAAACTCCCAAAACTTGCCTTGATCCGCAGCACATTCGGCAGCCTGAGCGGCTTCGTAGGCATACGCATGAATGGCGCGCAGAGGGAAATGTCTGAATTCAAAACGAAGGCGGGAACCGTACTTTTCGAGGAGTGGCTTATTGATGAGCGTGGATGCAGAAGCGCAAGACGGACACTGGAAATCCGCATACTCGGTCACCGTGACGATCGCCGTCTCAGGCCCTTTCATCGTTCGAGTCGATTCGGAACTCAGGCCCGTCGTATCGACGCCGCAAGCGGTGAGAAGAATGAGCCCAGTGAGAAGGGCAAGAGAGAGTGAGAAACGAGAAGTCATAGAAGGTTGGGTAGGTATGGAAGGTTTGGTAGGCGTGGTACGTTCCCTACCTCACCTACCCAACGTACCAAACCTTCCTCACCTTGTACATTTCGCTTCTGCTATACTTCACTCCCCCATGGCTCTCTACCTCAAGTATCGACCGCAGACGTTCGCCGACGTCGTCGGGCAAGATCACATCGTTTCGACGCTGGAGCAGTCCATCGGTCGCGGACGCGTTTCTCATGCGTACCTCCTCTGTGGAACACGCGGTACGGGAAAAACATCCGTCGCCCGCATTCTTGCAAAAACCATCCTGCTGCAAGGAATGGAGAACGACATTCTCCGAGGACAAGCGACGAAAGGCATCGAAGAAGGATCATTCGTGGACCTCATCGAAATCGACGGCGCGAGCAACAATAAAGTAGAAAATATCCGAGAACTGATCGAGAAAACTAATTTCTCCCCAGCTGTCTCAAAAGCAAAAGTCTATATTATCGATGAGGTGCATATGCTCTCTAATAGTGCTTTTAATGCGCTCCTGAAAACACTCGAAGAGCCACCTGAGTATGTCTATTTCATCCTTGCAACGACCGAGCTGCACAAGGTGCCGGATACGATTCAATCCCGTTGCCAGCGTTTTCTTTTCAAGCGGGTACGCGATGAAGATATCATCAGAAGACTGCAATACATCGTGGATCAGGAACGCATTACGGTCGACAGAGAAGCCCTGCGCGCCATTGCACGTCATGCACTCGGAAGTTTCCGAGACGGCATCGCACTGCTGGACCAACTTCGGTCACTCGAGAAAATCGGACTCACGGACGTCACCGATCGCATCGGAAAATCTTCGATGTCATTCATCGAGGATATCGTCGCAGCACTCGAAGGGCGAGATTCGAAAGCAATGAAAACAGTCGTTGCGCACATCGAAGAATCGAATGTGCCCATCGACGCCGTCGCGTCGGATCTCCTCACCCTCATCCGAACGCATCTCCACGACGCAATCGAAAAGAAGCAAGAGACCGCATCCCTCCTGCGCATGATCGATATGCTTCTGGAAACCATCAAGAATATCCGCCTGTCTCCCCTGCCGGTCCTCGCCCTGGAATCAGCTCTCCTCTCGCTGTGTTTGGAATCGGACGAAGCATCGGAGACAAAAAGAACCGTAAAGACGGTACACGGCATCAAACTGAAGGCCCAAACGACGGAGCACATTCCAACGAACACGATGACAGAGACTCCGAAAATGGAAGTGTCGATAAAAAATGCGCTTGTGGAAGCGCAAGACCTGACAGTCGCCGGCGTGCTGCAGAATTGGCAGACGCTGCTCGACACCGTTTCTCCCGCATCCGTCCGGCTGAGCCTCAAGACCGGCAATGTGGCGAATGTGCATGGCGACATTCTCGAGATCACCTTTCCGTCCGCATTCAACAGAGATCGCGTCGCAGAGACCCATGCAAGTCGTACCATCGAAGAGCAACTCATCAAGATGTTCAAACGTCCGGTTCGCCTGAAGCTGACACTGGAAAAAGATACCGCACCTCTGTCCGCAGGTCCGACAACCGATCTCGTGGAAGCAGCTGCGGAGGTGTTTGGGAATATGTAGCATACTTCCCCCATGTTTCATGGAAGCGAAAGCCGAACTCCGACGCGCCATCAAAGAACGTCTCTCGCGCATGAGCGAGAATGACCGACGGGTCGAGAGTCAAATAATCCTCCGTGAACTGAGAAAAATACTTCCCTCCGGACCCCATACGATCGGCATCTACTCACCATACCTCGACGAACCGAACCTCACGCCGCTCATCACAGAACTCCTGGAGCAAAAAAACGTTGTCTGTCTGCCGAAATCCGGTACTCATTCCATGTTGATGCATCGTATTCTTTCGCTGCAGGAAATCGGACGCAATCCCGTCACGAATATCATCGAGCCGATCATCGATCGACCGGTCGATGAAACGACGATGCAAACGGTCGTGGTGCCCGGTCGCGCATTCACCAAGGAAGGAGTGCGCCTCGGGCGCGGGAACGGTGGATACGATCGCTGGATTCAAGAACAGAGGAAGAGAAATCCTGCCACTCGTTTCATCGGCGTGTGTTTCGACTGTCAGATCGTGCAGGACATGCCGGTGGAAGGGCATGACGAAAAGGTGGACCTCCTCGTGACACCACGAATGAAGATTGATACCCTCTGACTATGCCCACCTACACCTCCCTCCAAGCCGCAGATCCCGATGTCTACCGTGCCGTTATCGGAGAAATGCAGCGTCAGAGAGAGGGAGTGGAGCTGATCGCATCGGAGAACTACATCTCCCCTGCGGTCCTGGAAACGATGGCAACGGTCTTCAACAACAAGTATTCCGAAGGATATCCGGGAAAACGCTACTACGCAGGGCAAGAATTCACCGATGCGGTTGAAACTCTCGCCATCGAACGCGCGAAGAAACTCTTCGATGCGGGACACGCGAACGTCCAGCCGCACGCGGGAGCACCCGCGAACGTCGCGATGTACTTCGCGCTGCTGGAGCCGGGAGACACCGTGATGGGCATGGACCTGAGTCACGGAGGACACCTGACGCACGGACATCCCGTCACATACCTCACGAAGATTTTCAAATTCGTACGGTACAAAATGAAAGACGTCGAGACAGGAGAGATCGACTACGACGAGATGCGACAAGTGGCCCTGAAGGAAAAGCCGAAGATGATCCTCGCCGGCTTCTCCGCCTATCCGCGTGAACTGAATTACGCGAAGATGAAAGCGATCGCGGACGAAGTGGGCGCCGTCACGGTCGCCGACATGGCGCATATCGCGGGGATGATCGCAGGAAAGGCTCTCCGAAATCCCTTCCATGACGGCTTCGATGTCATCACGACGACGACGCACAAGACGCTGCGAGGACCCAGAGGCGGCATGATCCTGAGCCGTACCGAAGAAATGGGGAAGAAGATCGACAAATCGGTCTTCCCCGGTTTCCAGGGCGGTCCCATCATGCAGATGGTTGCCGCCAAAGCCGTCGCCTTCGGCGAGGCGCTGAAGCCCGAGTTTCAAATCTATGCAAAGCAAGTTGTCGCAAATTCAAAGCATCTTGCAAAATATTTTATGGACAGAGGCGTGAAACTCGTTACGAACGGAACCGACAACCACCTCATGCTTATCGACTGCGTGAAATCCTGGGGCGTCGGAGGCGGAGAAGTCGAGACGCTGCTCGATTCGATCGGCATCACGCTGAATAAGAACATGATCGCCAACGACACGAGAAAACCCATGGACCCCTCGGGCGTCCGCCTCGGCACTCCCGCCATCACCACAAGAGGTATGAAGGAGAAGGACATGGAAACACTCGCAGACTTCATGATGAAAGCAGTGCAGAACAAATCCGATGCTTCCGCACTTCGGAAGCTGCACGATGATGTGAAGGCATTCTGTCTGCAATTTCCGGTACCGGGGATTACGGCGTAAGATCTGACCATGAAAAAGTCAGCTCAAAGCCTCGGCCATGCCACGAGAGGTCTCCTCCATGCATTGAAACATGAGAGAAATCTCCGCATGTTCGTTCTCGGACATACCCTGCTTCTGCTGCTTGGAACAGTGCTCCGTGTCGATCTGATCTCGCTACTAGTCGCAACGCTTGTTGCAGGAATCTTCGTGAGTATCGAACTCCTGAACACAGCCATCGAACGACTTGCCGATACGGTCGATGACTGTGAGAAAACGAGACTCGGAGGCCACTTCCATGTCGGCATCAAGCAGGCGAAAGATGTCGCTTCCGCCGCAGCGCTGATCATGCTCATCGTCTATGGAGCATGTATCGCCCTCATCGCACTCCCATATATCCTGTACCTCTTCCTTAGACCTTGAGCTTCTCCGTTGCTGCCATCCTCGGCATCGTCGAGGGCATTACGGAGTTCTTGCCGATCTCATCGACAGGACACCTCATTCTGACGCAGAAACTCCTCGCGATGCAGGAGACGGAGGTCTTAAAGAGCTTCGATATCGCGATCCAGCTTGGTGCAATCCTGGCAGTCCTCTTGATCTACGGAAGATCAATCAAAAGAACACCGAACGTATGGCTTCCGATCGTCGCTGCATTCATTCCAACCGCCGTTATCGGTCTGCTCCTGCATTCGATTGTAAAAACGTATCTGCTTGGTAGCAGTGCGGTCGTGACATCGTCTCTGCTCATCGGCGGCGTGATCATCATTCTGTTTGAGATGTTGTACAAAAAAGAGACAGTCAAGATTCGCTCGCTTGAAGCCATTCCTCTCAAGACCGCACTTTTAATCGGACTCTGCCAATCGCTCGCACTCGTACCCGGTGTCTCGAGGTCAGCGGCAACGATCATCGCCGGAATGCTGCTGAAAGTTGAAAGAAGAACAATCGTTGATTTCAGCTTTCTTCTGGCAATTCCGACGATGGCGGCCGCAGTAGGCTTCGATCTCCTGAAATCCGCACATCTCTTCACGGCGCAGGATGCATCGACACTCGGCATCGGCTTCATCACGGCGTTTGTCACGGCGTACATTGTCATCCGTTGGCTGCTGAAATTTATTCAGACTCACACGTTTACGGTGTTTGGTATGGAGAGAATAATTGTCGCGGTTGTGTTTTGGATGTGGGTATCGTAAAGCCAATATCGGTCCTCATCCCCTAACCCCTTCTCCATCGATATGGAGAAGGAAGCTCTGTTTTGAAGAAAAGAAAGTTTGATTGCGGGCACTTCTCTCTCCAAATTTTGGAGAGAGATATCGCCTCAGCGACAGAGTGAGGGCTGTCTTAGAGAAGATGGGTGGTGAGGGCTGTATCGCCTAGAAACCAATACTGATCGTCGCAGTCGCCGGATCCGAAAGCCCCGCACCTCCCGATGGGCCGGAGAGAGCAAGGTTCACCGTCTTTCCACCGAGATTATTGTTGTTATTGATGACCGGAACGACGAAAGTCTTGCTCGTCTCATTGGCTGCAAAGCTCAGTGTGCCGGTGACAGGCGTGTAATCGACCCCCGAGCCTGCCGAGCCCCCCGTCGTCGCATACCCCACGGACACGGCACCCACTCCACCGACGTGACTGACGGTAATGGTGACCGATCCCTGTGATTTGCTGACGGAATACGTGCTGGCGCTGAATTTCAGCGATCCCGAACCCAGTGGCACCCCCTCATCATCATTGATCGTCACAAGCGCAGATCCGATGCCGATTGCCGCTCCTCCGGTAGCACCGGAAAGATTCACCGAGAACGTCCTGTTGCCTTCGACGGCGCTGTTGTTCGTCACCGATACCGTGAATGTCTTTGTCGTTTCGCCTGCTGCAAATGAGAGTGTCCCGTTTGCCGACGAGTAATCCGAACCGGAGAATCCTGATCCGTTTGCCGTCGCGTAACTGACAGTACTTGCCGCAGTCGTGATGCCCGACCTCACGACCGTCACCGTCATCGTTGAACCGTTCTCAGCGACTCCATAGGCATTGGCGCTGAAGGAAATAGTCGTTGCGGCACCGACACTCGAAGCAGATGAAGCGGAAGCAGACGACGGTACATTCGGATCGTTGATGTTCAAGAAAATATTCGACGGAGCCGAAATGAACACGGCGCCCTTCGGATTTTTGAGGACCAGATTCACCGTCTTGGTTCCGGTCGTGGACGTGTCGTTATAGATCTTCAAAACGATCTTCTTGCTCGTCTCCTTCGAACCGAAGGTCAACGTTCCGGAAAGAGGCTCGAAGTTCTTGCCTGCAACCCCTGTGCCAGCACTGAAGTCATAATCGACGCTTCCAGCCCCCTGATTCCCGCCGGTACGAACAACGGCAATCGTCACCTGTCCGATGGATGCATTCTTATCGATATTGTAACCGTTGCTGTCGAAGTGAACGTATCCGCCTGCATTGTAGGGAAGAGGTCCGCTACTGCTGCTACTGCTTGAGGAGGAGCTGGAAGAGGACGAGCTGGAGGAGGATGAACTGGAAGAAGAAACACTGGAAACGGAGCTGCTGGAGGAAGAGCTGGATGGAGACAGAGAAATGCCCTTCAGCTCATCTCGAAGACGCTTCAGAAGAATCGCTACCTGCGCTCTGGTAATCGGCTGATCCGGACCGAATTTTTCGCTCGAGAGCCCTTTGATGATTCCGAGCTGTACCATCTCTCCAATCGCATCATCCGCGTAGTGACCGGATGGAACATCGCGGAAGACCGTCGAACCTTTGAATGCGGCACCGATGTGACTGATCCCGATACCAAAGATGGTTCCTGCAATGAACACAGCGGGAACAGAGCGAAGCAAAAACTTCTTCATAGGGAGAGATGGAAGAGTAGAGAAAAAAGTTGTTCACATTGTGTGTTCAATACAATGGAAAAACAATTGCGATGTATGGAAATTGTGAAGTGATCGTCGTTTTTCGCACATTCAATACAATCTCCCTCCAAGCGGCACCTCCTTGTCCGGAGCAATGAGCAGGCATTCGCCCTTCCCATCAGGAACTCCAAGCGTAAGAACCTCGGAGACCGCCGGGCCGATCTGACGCGGAGGGAAATTGACTATGCAGAGCACCTGCTTCCCTACCAAAGATTCTTTTGCATAATTCTGCGGAAGCTGCGCACAGGATTTCTTGATTCCGATTTCCGCTCCACAATCGATCGTTAGACGATACGAAGGCTTCCTCGCCTCGGGAAAATCCTGCACATCAACAATCTTACCGACGCGGATATCCAGTTTGCCGAAATCGTCGATACTAGCCATAAGTGGATTGTAGCTTACAAAAGAGGCATGAATAGACAAACGCGGGTAGCAACCCGCTCCCATTTTTCATCTTTTAAATACAAAATGGAGCGCGATGCTTCGCGCGTCCCCGCTACGCAGCACTCTTCTTCGCCTCCGCCTCGATCATTGCTTTGCTTGGAGGTGGTACCCCTCCCGATTTTGCAAGCTTCCCTTCAAGATCCTTCATCTTCCCCTCTTCCTCACCCGAAAGTTTCTCCGTGATCGCCTTCTTTCGAAGTGCATTGAAATCGTTCGTCCACATCTCTCGATCCCTCCACGCACGATACTCCTCGAGCTTCATGCCTTTCTTCTTCGCCTTCTCGCGTTCCTCGACTTCTTTCTCTTTGTTCTTCTCCGCTTTGACTGCGACCATGCGACCCTCTTTGGCACTCTCAAGCCATCGGCCGATCTTCTCCTCGACCACCGAACGCTTCTCGCAATAACGCTCCCTCGACGCTCTCCTGATGATTTGAAGGCGCTTTTCATCTTGCTCCAATTTCGGCGGTGCTAGAGTAGAAACCGAGAACGGCTTACTCGCCATACCGTTTACCATCAGGCGCATGTACGCATGGAACTTCGGCAGACTGAGAATATCTTTCGGATCGACCATTTCTTCAAACTGCAAACTCATCTCTTCGGAATCATCCGCTCCGACCTGGAAACACACCATGGAACCGACGTTGCCGAAGACCGCATCCTTGAGAGCGGTGCTCTTGCCGCCGTCGCCGATGAGGAGCTGTCCGATGTACTGATTTGCAAGCGTGAGATTCAAACGATACTTTCTGGCCTCGCTCAGAATCGTCGCAAAAGACTCGGTGGCGAAGTTCTGGAATTCGTCGACGTACAGATAGAAATCCCTGCGTTCCTTTTCGGGAATATCGGTGCGACTCATCGCATCGAGCTGGAACTTCGTCACGAGCATGGACCCCAGGAACGCGGAATTGTCCTCGCCGAGATTTCCCTTGCTCAGGTTCACGAGAATGATTTTTCCGCTGTCCATCGCCTCGCGAACGGACAACTTGCTCGTCGTCTGTCCCACAATATTGCGAATCATCGGAACCGACAGAAGTTGGCCGATCTTGTTCTGAATGGCAGCTACCGCCTCCGTACGGTATTTCTCCGACCAGGCTGCGTACTCGTCTTCCCAGAAACTTTTCACGAGCCGATCCTCAAGGTGATCGACGATTTTCTTCCTGAAGGCATCATCCGAGAACATGCGGAGGATTCCCATCATCGAATTTCCCTGCGATTCGATCAGCGCCAGGAGGGTGTTCCTGAGAATGTGCTCCATGCGTCCGCTCCAGACATCGGGCCAGAGTTTGGTGAAGACGCTCATGAGCCCCGATACGACCAGAGGATACTGTTCGGGTTTGGACGCACTGAGCATGTTGAAGCTGAGCGGGAATTCTTTATCCGCAGGATCGAAGAGCACGATGTCATTGGTGCGCTCCGCAGGAACAAACCGAAGCACGGCTTCGATGAGGTCTCCGTGCGGGTCGATGACGGCAACGCCCTTTCCCGCATGCACATCGGAGAAAATCATATTCTCGAGGAGTGTCGATTTTCCCATGCCGGTCTTTCCGATGACATACATATGACGGCGTCGATCGTCCGGCCGAATGCCGAATTTGGTTCTGCGACCGCGGAAAACAGCTTCACCCAAAACCGTAAGACTCTCCCCGTCCCTAACCCCCGTCCCTAACCCCGGCACTGGTAGATCCACCGGAGGTTCGAGTTTCTTGCTGAGTACCCAATCGATATTCGGCGTCTTCACGAGCGCATTCGGAAAATGCCAGAGTGTTGCAAGCTCCTCGACGGACAACGCATACGGATACATCGTGAATGAAGGATGCAATGTCGCAGAGCGACGAACGGGTGCTGCGCGGAAACCGTTGCAATTCGGGAGCGTAAACTGCCTGAAGCTGCTCACCATTTCCTGCAATTTCTGTTCTGCAGCCCCTGTCTGTTGCTCCGGCACAACCACCGAGAGATGAACGTTGCTGACGAACATCAGACGATTGACCTTGTCGATGACGGCGGAAACCGGATCCTCGGACTCGTGGCTCCTTCGTGCGGATTTCAAAATATCCTCATGCGTATCCAAATCGCGGTCCATGCTTCCGCCGGAATCGGCGGAAATCGGAAGGAAAGAAAACCATGCTCGAAAGCCCCCAAGAACGACATTGATCGGCAGAAAAACCCAAAAACGCCAGCCGCGAGCCAGATGCACCGTTGCCAGAAATTTTGCGTACCATGAAAACTTCTTCGCCATGCCTTTCTCCATGAGCGGCAGGAATTTCAATACACGCTTTCTGAATTTCGATTTCAACGGTCGAAAAACGATCTGCACGTGTCCGCGCATTGCCGGATGAGAATAACGAACGAGAGTGGACGTGATGCCTGCAATGGAATCCAATGTTTGTCTCGACATCAGATCATCGAACTGGGGATGACGCTTGATCGGGAAAATTTCATGTTTGATCAGCTTCAAATCGGTGGTCACAACGGTTTCCCCACTCCCCGGCTCCAATTCTTTCTGATCCATCTCCTCGATATCGATATCGGGGTACTGGGCATAGAGCTGGCTCTCCACGAGCGGCAGCGCACTGCGTGCTGCACGAACGAAGAAACAGATCTTGCCCTGATACGAACCTATTTCGAAACTGATCAGTGCATCGGTCCCTCGAAGTGAATGCAGGGCCGCAATGGCGGGCTCGATATGAAGAGGCCCGCGAGATCCGCTCTTATCTTCAGGGTCCGGCAGAGCAGGACGGATGCGGAGAAGTGCCAGATCTGATGTGGGAGTTGCTATTGGAAAATCAGGAATATTGGAATGTCTCAGGAATCGCGAATCAAATCTGCAACCATTTCGAGTGCAGCTGCGTTGTACGCGTAATCCATGCGGACGGGGCCGAGGATGCCGATCGCTCCCGTTTCACCTCTGATCCGATACTTCGTCACGAGCATGCTGCAACTGCTGAACTGCGTGCACAGATCTTTCTCTCCGACAAAGTACTGCACGCTGTCGTCGAGCGTGATGTGATCGATCAAACTGGCAAGACGCTTCTCGAGCACTTCGACGACACCACTCACAAATCTGCTGTCCGCAATGAATTCAGGCTGCTGCATGGCATTCGAGAGGCCGAGGTAGGACACCTGTTCACGATGAGGAACGGTCGCAAAGCTGACATTTGGAATCATATTCGAGAGCATCGAAACGGCCTCGTACGCCCGCTCTCGGTCTTTGTGCTGGAAGTACTGTTCCTTCAGCTGATCGAAGCGAGACCGAACCGCACGCTCGTGGGACGACGGCTTCATGAACTGCTGAACGTACATACGGTACCCCTGCACCGTCGGAACACGCCCGGCGGACGTATGCGGCTGTTCTATGTACCCTTCCTCCCCCAGAAAACGCATCTCGTTTCTAATCGTCGCACCCGAAACAGGAAATAGGCCCTTCTCGATGATATGGTGCGATCCGACCGGGATCGCCGTTTCGATGAATTGATCGATGATGGCAGTCAGAAGCTTCGCCTGACGGATATTCATCATAATGGTCTTAGTATAGCGGAAAACAGGCAAAAAGGCGATCGATAGACCATCGCGCCGTTCCTCATGTACCTGATCCCGTAGCTGGGACGCCGCGTCCCAGTGTTCGTGGTACGATCATTCCCAATGTCGCAGAAACACTATCAGCAAACGCATGGCATTTTTCATCTCACAACCAATACAAAAGATGCTGTTCCTTGGTGCACATATGAAACAGTGCCGATGATGCTGATTGAACACCTCTGCAAAACTCGTGACGTGTATGAAGCACAGCTTTTTGCGTTCTGCATTCTGCCAAATCATCTTCACTGCATTCTCTGTCCCGGACCGAGAGGCATCAGCAGGTTCATGCAATCGTTCAAATCGAACAGCACGAAAGATATTCGAGAACGCTTACGATCGACGAAAATTGCATGGCAGCAAGGTTTTCATGACGAAAGAATACGAGACGATGCGCAGAGATCTGCAGTCGTGGCATATGTGCAGGGCAACGGAATGAAACACGGGCTCGTGAAGGAAATCATGGACTGGCCATGGACATCGCTGCATTTCCCATCACACGTTAATCCGATGGACATCTGGTGACTGGGACGCGGCGTCCCAGCTACGGGGAATTAGGAGAACCTTTACCGAAAATCATTCGGATTCAGATTCGCATCAGTTAATGCCTTATCAAACGCCAGACTCTCATCTGGAGAAGCATGCGACAGAAAAGCCCGAATACGATCACGACAATTTCTCCTCATCTTTGAGGATGCCACGCTCACAATAGAACCAGCTCCCATGCCAACTAGAAGAGGTAAACCAACAGAATCCATCAAATCTCCCTGTCTCTTCTGCAACAAATTTTGAATGCCAATAAGAAAACCTGCTGTCAGGGCTGCATAGACTGTAGCCTTTTCACAAGCTTGATTCATTGCCTTGATCCCTTTTGCATCAGCAACAACGGTATCGAGAGCGTGCGGAGCAAGCTCTAACCCAATATCTATGGAATTTGAATCCATGGAAATACTAAAGCACTTACCCCACTGGCTCTGCAAGTTTTATCTATTCCCCTTTCTTCACCTTCTTCTTGATGACTGGCTTTGCAGCACGCTTCACCTCGATTTCCTTCACCTCCTCCTGCTTCTTCTTTGAAGCCTCTGCAACCTTGCGGAAGCGATCCACGCGACCGGAAGCCATGAGACCCATGTACTTGCCCGTGTAGACCGGGTGGCAGGCTGAGCAGATTTCTACCTGCTGGACTTTGACCGTTGTGGGGATCAGGTACACCGCACTGCACGAACTGCATGTGGTTTTCGCGTCTGCGTAGACCTGTGGATGGATACCTTTTTTCATAGCTGGAAGAGTGTAGAAGATTGGTCTTGCTGCCGCAAGGGCATTGCTTACCTACTTTGGCTCCTCCTCAGCCACCTCCTCCTCCCCTTCCCCGCCAACAACCTCACTCGCATCATGCATGATCACGCTCATCGATGCGACTTTATCCCCTCCATCGAGACGCATCACGATCACGCCCTGTGTCGCGCGGCTTCTCGAAGGAATGTCGGAAAGTTTCATGCGGATCGTCTGTCCTTGCTTGCTGATGCAGATCAGATCGCCGTCATCCTTCTCCTGCAATACGCATCCGCCGACGATATCACCGGTCTTCGCCGTCAACTGCGCAGCTTTCACGCCGCTTCCTCCTCTGCCCTGCAAACGATACTGCGTGATGGGAGACGATTTCCCGAGTCCGTTCTCCATGACGACGAGGAGCTGACTGTTGTCCGGAGACGACACGGCAGCCGCTTCGACCACCTTGTCTCCTCCACCGACGCGGATTCCGCGTACTCCGGCAGCAGCGCGACCCATCGAACGGACATCGACCTCCGGGAAACGGATGGACTTTCCTTTCTTGGTGAGAATGAAAATCTCATCCTTACCACCGGTCGCAAGCACCCAACGAAGCTCGTCTCCTGGAGGAACCTTCTGAGCGATCAAGCCGGAGCGACGGATATTGTCGAATTCAGAGAGATCAGTGCGTTTCACGGTTCCCTTGACGGTCGTCATGAACAGATGCGTCTTGCCCTCGAGCTTCGCCTTCATGAGGGATGCGACTTTCTCATTCGGCTGTAGCTGGAGCAAATTCACGATTGCCTGCCCCTTCGCAACGCGACTCGCCTGAGGAAGCTCGTAGACCGGAAGTTTGAATACGCGACCGGTATTCGTGAAGAAGAGCAGATCGTCATGGTTGTTCACGTTCACGAGGCAGAGAATTTCGTCTTCCTCTTTCGTCGTCATGCCTTTGATGCCCTTCCCTCCGCGATTCTGCGCACGGAACTGAGCGGGGCTTAAGCGCTTGATGTAGCCCTGCGACGTGAGCGCGACGATCATCGGCGCATTCGGAATCGTATCCTTCGCGGAGAACTCGCCAACGGCATGCGAGACGATAACGGTGCGCCGATCATCACCGAATTTTTTCTCAATCTCTGTAAGTTCTTGTTTCATAATGGCGTCGACGCGCTTCTTGTCTTTGAGAATTGCCTCGCACTCCTTGATGAACGCGAGCGTCGCTTTCAGTTCGTCCTCGATCTTCTTGCGCTCCAGTCCGGCCAAACGACGAAGCTGCATCTCAAGGATGGCGTTCGCCTGAATCTGGCTCAGCTTGAACTTCTTCATGAGGCTCTCCCTCGCCTCATCCTGTGTCTCGCTGCTCTTGATGGTCTTGATGACCGCATCGATGTTGTCGAGTGCGATCGTGAGTCCCTCGAGAATGTGCGCACGCTCCTTCGCTCTATCCCTGTCGAACGTCACGCGCCTGGTGATGATCGTCCGACGATGATCGATGAAGATCTGGAGGAAATCGTGCAGGTTCAGCAGTCTCGGCTGGAGCCCGTCGGCAAGAGCAATGCAGTTGTAGCCGAAACTCGTCTGAAGGTCCGTGTGCTTGTAGAGCTGATTGAGAATTTTCTGCGGATAGCTGTCCTTCTTCAGCTCGATGATGACACGAATGCCGTCTCGATCGGACTCGTCTCTGATGTCCGAGATGCCGACGATGACTTTGTCCGTCACGAGCTCGGCAACACGCGTAATGAGCACAGACTTGTTCACCTGATACGGAAGCTCGCTAATTCTGATGATGAAACGATTTCCGGCTTCCTCGATCTCCGCCTTGCCGCGGCAGATGACGGAGCCGCGACCCGTGAGGTACGCCTGCTTCAGAACGGCTTTGTCGTAGACGTATCCGGCAGTCGGGAAATCCGGACCCTGCACAAATTCCAGAAGATCTTCCACGGTCGCATTCGGATGATCGGTAAGGTGCAGAATCGCAGCGACGAGTTCCCTGAGGTT
>SXGU01092458.1_pt1 | contig 19782 bp, 12 predicted proteins | sample 3174531 | NCBI WGS metagenome assembly SXGU01 (sample SAMN11356863, study PRJNA531348) | freshwater metagenome | isolation source: freshwater sample F1-140 | place: China: Fuxian Lake, Yuxi | collected 2017-12-25 | reverse complement strand
TCGACGCGCACGCGATCTTCGACCAGATCCCGGCGGGCTCGCTCGAGACGCAGCCGCTGAAGATGGACGTCACGTTCTGGTGCTACAAGTGCGGCGGCATGGCCTCCAGCCGCACCTGCGCGCACACCGACGCCGACCGGCTGCAGGTCTCGGGCACGCAGTTGCGCAAGTGGCTGGGCGAGGGCGCCGCGGTGCCGGCGGAGTTCAGCCGGGCCGAGGTGCTGGAGGTGCTGCGGCAGTACTACGCGGGGCTGGACAAGTAGCCTGCCGCTTCTTGCCTATGTCGTCGCATTGCCGGTGGCGTAGTTGGCGGGGAGGGAGTGACTTGCAGGGCTTGAGGGCCTACGATTGACCCTTCGGAGACCTATCGCATGCCCCGACTCACGCTGGACCTCGATCCTGCACTTTTGGCGCGACTCGATCGCGAAGCGCGTCTCGCAAGTCGCACACGCGGGGAGTTTGTTCGCGACGCAATCGTGGAATGTGTCGAGTCGCGCGACAAGGAGCGGTTCATCATCGCGATCGCACGTGCGGCAAGTGTGGATGAAGGCGAGAGCCCGGTTGCACTTGCAGAAGAGGCTCTTTTGACCGGCAACGACGCGTTCGCGACTGCGGAGCGACCGAAGCCGCGTTCGCACAGAGGTGCTTAGCGGGTCACATCGATCGGTTCCCAGCGATCGTAGAGGCTTTCCAGATGCTTGGTCCCGATGCGGAACTGGCTGCGGCGTTTTGTCTTCGGCCGCGCAGTTGCCTGCTCGATTTTCATGCCTGGGTCGTAGTACGCATGGCCGAGGGCGAACACCTTCAGCAACTTCGCGAACGCCGTACCTTCGGCGAGTCGCACGATCGGGCAGTAGAAGTGTGACTTCGGGTCAGCGCGGGTCAGTGAGGGGACGTACGCCGCCTGCTGGTGCTTTCGCTGCCAGTGCTCCAGCAGTTTTGCGAAGCTCCACCGCGCTGCGGGATGGTTCTCCCCGTCGCGACACAGGACGATTCCACCGTCGGCAGAAAGCATCGCGCCGGTTGATGGTTCTATGCCCTCCAGCCGCAGGGTCGTGCGGGTTCGCTCGCTCGGCGTGCCGACGATATGACGACCAGTGAAATCCATCCGGTCCGGAATCCCGGTGTTCATGTAGCCGTAGCGCCTCACGAAAGCTTCGGCTCCTTCGTCCTTGTAGTATCCGCCGTCGGGCTCGGGTGTCATGAGCGTGAGGGCGACGGAACTCCTGCTTGCACAGTCTGGCAATCGGAACTGCTTGAGTTCCCAGCCAAGAAAATCCGGTTCGGCATCACCATTCGGCACGATCCCGAACTCGGCCTCAAGCGTGTATCCGCCGCTGTTCATTTTCTCGTAGGGACTTACCACCGAACCGTCCGGTTCGAGGTGCTTCGCGACAATCCATCCTTTCTCATGAATCTCCTTCAGCCGTGCGATGAGCAGGTCGCGTGAGCTTCCTTTGAGGGGCTTCAGGGTGCTCATCTCGGCGAACAACTTGTTGAATCGGGGAAGCTCTAGCGCGTCAATCTCACGTGCTGTCGCAGTTTCCGGTGGCACGACGACCCCGATGACGCGGTTCGCACCGCCGATTCCGAACAAGAGGTACCGGCCTTCAATCCGTCGCGTCGACTGCATCAGCGAGCCCGGACCGGCTCCGGCTCCTTTGAGAAAACCGGAGAGCCGCACCTCGGGAAACTGGGGGTAGTAGATCAGCTTGGTGTGCGGAGCGGGCTGCGCTGCTCCATTGCGGTCAAGCCAGTGCCAGTCCACTGACATGCGAAAAATGGGCTTCCCCGCGGCACCTGGTTTGCGGCTTGTCCCTGCGCGTGCTTCGATCGGGCGCTGAGGCAGCATTGGTAGCGCAGAGAGGTCGGGCCCGAGGTAGATCTGCTGTTTGCTGTTGTCATTTCCGGCCAAACGCTTCACGAAGATTCGCTCGACCCCGTGGCGTCGCATCGCGTCGCGAATGGACTCGACGTTGGGAGGAGAGAAGCTATTGTCGGGTCGTGGCGTCATCAAGGAAGTTTCCGAGTCACAGGCTTCGAAGCCAGTGCTCCAGTGTGTCAGCCTTTCTGTTCATGGCCTCAGGATCGCGTGTCACGCATTCCCACACAACCCGGATGCTCCAGCCCGCCGACCTCAAGGCGCGGAGCTTCCGGGCATCCCTTTTCACATTCGCAAGAATCTTTTCTCTCCAGAACGTCCGATTGCCCGAGGGCCACTTGAAGTACCTGCAGCCGTGACAGTGCCAGAAGCAACCATGCACGAATATCGCGGCGTGGTACGCGGGCAGCACGATGTCCGGCTTGCCGGGTAGCGCGCCCGAACGAATCGTGAACCGGAATCCCCTGCGATGCAGAGCGCTCCTCACGACCCGTTCCGGCTTCGTGTCGCCGGAACGGATGCCGGACATCATCCGGCTGCGCGTCGCCTTGTCGACGACGTCAGTCACTATTGCTCGATCGTGATTCCCAGCGCGCGGTGAAATGCCGGAAGGCCGAGATCGTACACACGATCGCCCTGCGTCCTGAACATCCTACGGACGATTCTGCGCAACTCGCGTACTTCGGCTGTGTTGAAGTACTTCCTCCCGCTGTCTATGTGGACGATCGATGCCGGATCGTCATCAGGGTGGAAGAGCAGGTCCGCGGCTCCCATTGCGTCGAACCACTCGGAAACCCCCTTGCGCGTTGTACTGCGGAGACCAGGAATACGCGACTTCTGCATCGTTTCCTCCCTCAGGCGTAGAGCGGAAGCTCGGGTTCGAGGGTTTCCGCGGTGATAAACGGGTGCATAAGGCGTGCCACATGGTGAATCACGTCCACAACTACCGAATTTCCGAACTGCTTGTAGGCGCGGGTATCCGACACGGGAATCTGGAAGGAGTCCGGGAAGCCCATCAAGCGAGCGCATTCGCGGGGCGTGAGCCTGCGTGGACTCCGTCGCCGCCCCTGGTCGATCAGGATCTCGGAGCCGTCCTTGTAGTAACGGGCGGACAGGGTGCGGGACACGTCGTCCGGACCCACGAGGCCGAATCCGAATCCGTTTCCCTTTTCCTTGTGTTTGCGCGCGTAGTTCTGAAGATAGGTCCAAAGATGGTCGGACAGCGTGTACTTCGGCTGGACCTTGCGCTTCGCGTGGTCGAAGAAGCGATCACCGTCGTGCTTGATGACCGGCTCTTTTCCGTCGGTCCGGTGCAGCACATCGCGCAGGCGCTTTGCGCCCTTTGCAGGGAGCGGGATGGCATCGAAGTCGAAGGCGACAGGCTCGCGGAATCCGGCAATCAGGATGCGCTCGCGGTGCTGCGGGACGAAGTGCGCGCCGTCAATGACACGCTTGGTGACGTGGTAACCGAGATCCTCCTGCAAGGTGCGCAGGATTACGGACAAGGTCCTCCCGCCATCGTGGGAGGCGAGGTTCTTGACGTTCTCCAGAAGGAAAGCCCGCGGGCTGCAATCCTTGAGAATTCGCGCGACGTCGAAGAACAGCGTGCCTTGTGCTTCGCACGCGAACCCGTGTTTTCGACCCAACGCATTCAGTTTCGATACGCCTGCGATAGAGAAGGGCTGGCATGGAAATCCGGCGAGCAACAGATCATGGGGCGGAATGTCCTTCGTCGAAACCTTTGTAATATCGCCGTCGATGCCGTGGCCTGCGCGGAAGTTCAGCGCATAGGTCTTTTGCGCATAGGGGTCCCATTCGCTGGTGTAGACGCAACGGCCGCCGATGGCTTCGAAGGCAGTCCGGATTCCGCCAATGCCTGCGAACAGGTCGATGAACCTGAAGGCGGGGTCCTCGATCTCGGGGAAGTGGAGGGGCAACAGGCGCTGCAGCGCAGGCGTGAGGTACGGCTTGATCGGGATCTGCCGGGCCTCCCAGCGCCGGACGGTGCGGGTGTCGACCCCCAGTTCCTGGGCAATTTCCTTCTGCGAGAAGTGCTTACGTGCGGCGCAGAGGTACTCGTGTGCAAGGTCTCGGTCTGACTGGGTCGTTTGGAGGGAGGTGGGCATGAATGTTCTGCTGGGTCAACTAGCGGACATTACGCCCTTTTCATACGCCTATCAAGTGTCGATTCACTCCTAAGAGCTTTGGGACAATGTGGCGAATTCATCACGGTTGGAAGTGCAGCCTTCAACACTTGGACCGACTGGTTCGATCTTTGAGAAAAGCAATATAAAAATATAAGACCGCCTGACACTGTTTCCTATTCCGCGAGCGAGCATTGTCGACCGCGACTCTATGTGCGCTACGATGCAATAGAGGGTGGGGTCCGCTCGGCGGGTTGACACTGCACTGCAATTTCCTTGGGAGGACAAGTGAAAGGCCAAGGCGGGAGTGCCTCAGCGGGGCCTCTGTCTTCACTGTCGACTTCGCTGCGCCATGCAGTTGACTCTGGCGCGCAGACTGGCGGGCGGAAGCGTTTCTTCTGGCAGTGCCGTATCCAGGTTGACCATGCGCTGATGAATGCCGCGCTGAGCGAACTGGCGGGTCAGGTGCTGTCGGGGTCGGCAAGGCTGAGCATCCGCTACGACTTTGTCCTGTTTCACTTGCTTCGTTCCCGACTAACAGGGGTGCACGGCAATCGTCTGTGGCCCGAAGTGGCCAAGGCACTATGGGGTGCCAATGTGTCGTCGGTCGATGGTGACCGCGCGGGTAGCTTTTTCCGCAGGGAACTTAAGCGCCACTACGCGAAACGTCTTAGGCAGATGTGGCAGCAGCGCCGGTATCTATGCCTTGCATTCGAGGAGTCCGGCGCGGGGTACAACCGAGCGCACTTTATCCGGGAGTTTCTCGAGCGACTGGTCAGTTCGCTCGACAACCCGTACCAGCCGCACGGGGTGGATTTCATGCGCACCATGGTTGACGACTATGTTGGGCGCAACGAATCTAGCCTTGCGCCGCTGCACAGCATTCTTTTAAGTACCGCCGAAGTACTCGCACGCGTCAGACTAGCTGTAGCCGAGGCAGGAAAGGTCTTCGAGAGTCGCTTCTGGAACTTTGAGCAATTGCGTGCGTTCGCGCTGAAGGAAACAGGGCTTGATCCTGCCGATGTCCTCCCAGAGGCGCAGACCCTGTTTGTCCACGCCTTCCGCTATGGCGACAATCAGCTCATTACCCAGCGCGAACTGTTCGAATTGACGCTTGAGGGGAGATTCAAGATCGACGTCCCTGGCGGTTCTCCTCGCTCTCCGTTTGTTGTTCCGCTCGGTCCAGCCGAGATTGCCTCGCCCGAAGGAACGTCGATGAGGGTGGAAATCTGTGGGCCAAACGGGGAGACAGTCAAAGCGCTGGTCGGAATCGAGGAGAGATCGCCAATACAGTTCGGCGCCGGCATCTTCCGAATGATTTCCGGGACGGATTTGACCGGGCGCTCCGTCGATATCGATGAGGGCGTGCGGCTGTACAAGGGCGCGCGTAGCGCTGTCGCGGAGCTTGTTGGGCTTCTCGTCCCGCAGGAAGATGTCCCGGAGCGTCGCGGAATTCCGCACCTCGAACTTGACTTTCGGTGGCACTGGACCGACAAGCTTGAACTTGCGATTGACGGATTTCATGCAGCGCTCGATCGTGGGACCGAGAATTTCCGCCTTCAGGTGGATGGAAAAGACGCGAGTGCCGGAATCATGACCGACGGCAACTCCACTTCCCTTAAAGGCGTTCGCCTGGTTTCCGAACCAGCTTACGGCTCTGACGCATACAAAAGAATCGTCGTCTGGGTGGGGAGTGAGCGGGTTGCGGAAACTCGATTGCCGATTCCCAGCCTGCGGAATGGTTTTGTCGTCGTGGGCGATGTGGCGCACGTGCTGGAGCGCAGAGCGGCTCCGCTCACGCTGCCGCTAGCGCCGAAGTCGGTGACCGTGTTCGCCTCCGCCCAAACAATGCGCACTCTCTCGGTAACGGGAGGGAACATAGCCGGCGAGATCGCCCCTGATGCCGAGGAGGTGCGGATTGACTGGCCTGACTTCAGTCGTGCAATCGCGATCTTCATTGGTGACCGTGAATTTCGTGCGAGACGTGATCTTGTCGGCACCCTCGTGATTAGCGGCGAATGCCGTGCCGACATCGCGGGCCTCAGCATCCGCTGCAACGGAAATGCGGTTGTCATAGGGGAAGGGAACGGAATCTCGCTTTCTTGGTCAGGAGGCGAGCCCCACCCTGAGCGTCTCTTCGTATCAGATCGGTCGGGATACGAGTGGAGGATCGACGCGAGTCTCCTGATGGGAGGCGATGCGGTCGACGTAGGAGTTCCACGAAATCTCGCTCGAATCGGGATCGACCGACCTGGCATCTACACGATCGCGCACAGCGAACGGAACCCCACTTCGGCGGTGATCCTTGTCGTGGCTCCACACGGGTGGCGCTCCGACTGTATGCCTTTGCTTAACCACGCGATCATCCACTGGTCAGGAAGCAACGGGACGCCGGGTGCACGCATTACATCGGACGCTCCTACGTCTTGGGTTGCAGGAACCACTCCGCAAGTCGCCAGTTCGCGGCATGCGGTTACTACCGCTCGCGGAGAGGTCATCGTTTCTTGGGCGCCTTGCATCGAGGATTCCCTGCTTTTAGTCGCCGGCCGACCTTGGTGGAGCGAGATCGATGTGGCGATGCTAGGGTTGCGGAGCGCTCAGTTCAAATTTCTTTCCAGGGCGGATACCGCCCGCGGAATCGGACGCTTTGGATCCCACACCTTCGATATCGAGAACGGCACCACCCTATCCGAAGTGTGGAGCAAGCTCCGTAAGGCGGGAGTGTCGTCCAAGGAGACGCTATCTGTCTCATTGATTGGCGGCACAGTTCCGGATCGCAACTGGCACATCGATCTCCGATCCAGGTTCGGAGAATGCGATGCGACACTCTCTCGTCAAGGTTCTGTGTGTACTGTGTCGTGCGAGGGCTCTTGGTGCGGATCGGCGGATGACATGATTCAGGGAACGCTTGAAACCGACGGACAAGCCCTAGCCAGCTGGGCCGGCACTCGGGCCACCTCTAAGGAAGACGGATACGAACACGCGTTCGAAATTCGCGGCGAGCTTCCTGCGAACATGCTCGAAGACGCCAATTCGATCACGCTGACATTGTTCCTGAACGGAGAGCATCCACGCCGCCTCGTTCTTGAACTCGTTCGGAAACCTTCTACTGATGCTCTTCCCGAGCCCCCGGAATCGTCACCGAATCCCGAGGAGCTCCTTCGGCAGGTGCTGAAGGCCGCGCCGTCTCTACAGTCTCGGGCAATCATGGAGCAGGTGTTCAATATCTCCCTTCCGTACGCGACGACCTACCACCGTCTTCCCCTTGAATCCTCCCGCGTAAAGAAGGCCCTCGAAGGAACATCGGCGTGTCAGCCTGTCGGGTTCGTACTCGGCCGCGTTGAGGCGATTGTGCGAGGAGGCAATCCCGCAGCCGTAGAGGATATGCCCGAATGGCTCGCGCCGCCCGCGGACGCCGTGCTACTTTGCATGGAGATTCTCAATGAGATGGCCAAGCGACCCTCGGGGTTGATGGACCCCTTGCGGATGCAGCGTCTTCTCGCGTTGCCGGTCCGGGAGATCACCGACGAGCTGGAGCTCGCTAAGCGGGCCGGTACCCGGGTGATAGAAGGACAACGGCTGAAATGCGAGTCTGGCTCGCCACTGCTGAAGCGGTTGCAGAATCGATATGGGTTCATTTCTGAAGCGATGTCTGGATTTGATGAAACGGACGGACAGAATGGATAGGAAATTGAGGGAGAGTGAGCGCCGCCAGTACGCAAACCGTCTTTCCGCACCCGGCGAGCCGGATGCAGATCTCGAGAAGGATCTTCGTGCGCTCAAGGCGGCAGATCGCTACGAGATTGCCGTTGACCTAGCTTCCCAGCCGGCCGGAGATGAGAAGCGGGAGGACGCTCAGGTCGCCATTACCGGCGCGATCCCGGCGATCCTTGGAGATGACTATGTCAGAGGTCTCAAGCCGGACGTGGCGTCCAAGAGGCTCGCAGCCATTGTGCGGGCTGCGCGTCGCGTTGCGGGTGTTACCGGCGAATCGGGCGTGCTTCTCGCATTTCTTGAGCGCGCTTCGGGGCTGGCGGAGGGATCGCAGCGCGTCGGCATCGATCCGGAACTGGTTGTCGGAGCGGCGCGCTTGGAGCGACCATCCGGCCGCGCGCTGAGGCGCGCCTTGGCTGAGGACGGGCGCTTGAGTTTCGCCGGGCGCGCGCTCTGGGCGAGGCTTGCGATCATAAGTGCGAGCGCCGAGCCGTCGTCGCCGGAATCGGCCGATTTGGCGAGCGCTATAGATCGGGTCTACACGGTTCTGGGCCCGGCAACAAACATCGTTCCTGTCGAACTTCGCGTTCTTCGTAGGGCTTTGGATGCGGTTCCGCCGTCTCCGGCCGCGGTTCTGCCGAATTTGGCGGCGGGGACCGTCGTGCAGGGCCGGCCGGATTCAGTTGCAGTTCTGGTGCCCTCGGCGAATCATCCGTCTTCCGTACGCGATTCGCTGGAAATGCTCCTGGAGGTTGGACACGCCATAAGGGAGGAACGAAAGCACCGGTCAATCGGTAACCCGGATTTGGAGAAGAAGCTCGAGCAGTACAGCGCCGAGCTTGCGCAGCTTCGAATCGACCTGAACCACGAGCGAGACGAGGGGCAGAAGAGCGAGGAGCGAGCGCGTGTGCTTGAACACGAGCGGGAGCGTGAGCGGGTTCGGGCTGAGCAGGCCCGCGCCGAACGAGACGAGGCAAAATCGGAGATGGAGTCCGCTCGCAGAAGTGCCAAGGATTTCGAGAGGCGGCTGCACGAGACGGAGGCTCTGCTCAATTCCGCTGTAGCTACCGCGATGCGGACAACTCAGCGGCGGCTTCGCGAGCAATGTCTTGTCCCTCTGCAGGAGTTGGGTGAGTACATTTCAAAGGCGGTTGCAGGGGGCGACTTCGATATGGCGAAGCTAGTCCGGAGTTACGCGCAGTTCGAGAAGGTATTTCGGCGCATAAGCACGCCTGATATGCGGCAATCGGAGCCAGGTGATTCGGGTGATTCCGCCGCAGATATTCCGAAAGGACGGGATGCGAAGTGAAGCTGGGAATCGATCTCGGAACAACCACTACCACGATCTGCCGCGTCGGAGCGTCGGCACTCACTCCGCTGGGACCCTACCCGTCCCTTGCCGCGTTCAGCAATGAGAAATGGCTGTATGGAAATTACGCAGCCGAGGCAGCCGAGGACGCCGGACGGGATCTGTGGCTGCTGTCGAACATAAAGCTGTCGATGACTCACGGTGACGTGCGGATAGCCGGGCGAGCTTTGGACCCGATCAATGTTCTTGGGGAGTACCTCAAGGCTGTTTTCAAGGAGGCGGGAATCGGAACTGTCGACAAGGCGGTCTTGGGAATCCCGGTGCGGTTTTCCCGCGGGCAGCGGCAGGCGTTGGTGCGCGCGGCGAAGCGGGCCGGGGCCGGTGAGGTCCGACTGGTCTATGAGCCGACTGCGGCGCTCGTCGGCGCTTTGGAGGGCCACAAGCTGCAGGGTGGTGACCATGTTCTCGTAATTGACTGGGGCGGAGGCACGCTCGACATAGCGCTCATCGCGTACGAGGGGAGAGCTTTCCGGGAGGTGATGATAAGCGGCGACATCAACATCCTCGGGGGCGCGAAGATCGATCATCGCCTAGCCAACATCCTGCTTGCCGCGGATCCCGTTCTCGCAGCGGAGGTGGCAGGTGTTCCATCTGGGGAGAGTAAGTTTCTGATGCAGGTCGAAAGGGGGAAGCTGCAGATCGTCGAGTCTCTGGAGATCGACCCATGGCACATTGAGCCTCCCTGGTTAAAGCATGGAGCAGTTCTAAAACCTGAACTCGTTACCCAAGTCCTTGAGGAGTTCGGTAAGCAGGCGGCTGAGCGACTGCTGCAGTTGCTATCGCAGTCCGGCGTGGCGCTGAGCGCCGTCTCCCACGTGTTGTTCGCAGGAGGGGTGTCCCAATCTCAAGTCGTCCGGGAGCAGATCAGGAAGGTGCTGCCGCAGTACTGTGCGGAACTCGAATCGGGGACGAATCCGCAGCTTTTGACAGCGCTGGGATGCGCGCGTCTATCTAAGGAGGGATTCCGGCTTCTGACGGCGGCCGACGTGGTCTTCCGAGAAAGCGACGGCCAGCTCTGCACGCTCCTTGCTGGAGGTAGGGAGATAGAGCCGGACGCGTACCGGACCGCCGATCTTGCAGTTACGGGCGTGACCGATCAGCTCGCGCGGATCGAACTCGGCGTCAGGCCGGTATCGGCTTCGTCAAACGGCCCTGCGAAGGGCGATGGACGATTTCAGCGCATCGGCGAGATCGCGGTCCCGACTGGTGCCGATCCTGGACACCCGCTGACGCTGGCGCCCGCAGATCTCGTGCGGATGTATGTGGGCCTAACCTCTGAAATGTGCCTCCATGCCTACGCTGTGTCGGCCAGAGCGGAGAAGCCAGCGGAGGACTGGTTCACCGATGTACCCCTAGCAGTACATCTCGGGTCCTGAGCTGACGCTCGTGCAAATCGTCTCAAGGACTAATGTCATCTGCTGGCGGCTGTATCCCGTGGCGGCACGCTCGACTGTCACAAACGAGATCCAGTACAGGATCATGGATAGGGTGGAGTTCGCGTGCACTCCAGAGGATCTCGGCAGGCGGCTGACGTTCGTGGAGCTTGTCACCGTAGCCGAGCAGAATCGACTGCTCATGGGGAAGGATTTCACCGGCGACCGTCTAACGCCCGGCCAGCGTGTCTGGCTCCAATTGCTTGGTGGCGACGCGCATTTTGCGGACGTGGATCAATCGCGGTTTCTGAATGTCGGCAACTCATGGGACACGATCGAGAGTCGACCATTCGTTATCCGCCGGGACAAGGGGACGGCGCAGTACGTCGAGGCCGCGCCGCCGCAGACACGAAATGCGGCGACCACTCCGGAGCGTGGACAGAAGGTAAAGACCGTCGTCGCGACGCCGGCTCCGCGTCAGGACACTCAGGAGGATTTCATTTCCCAGATTCAATCCGGCCCATGCCTTGTTATCGCACCCGCCGGGACCGGGAAGACGCAGATTTTGATCCACGGCATCAAGACGATAGTAGAACAAGGCGGGCTCGAATCCGAGGCAGACGAAGTAACCGTCCTTTCGTTTTCGCGTGCCGTGGTCGGGGAGCTGCGTGCGAGGCTCTCGGCGCTTGCGGAGAGCAGCGGACTGGAAGGTCTCCGATACGTGACGGTTAGCACATTCGATTCCTTCGTAACGGATCTTCTCCGAAGAGATTGCGATTCGGATTTTCTTCGCCGAAAGAGCTACGACGATCGCATCCAGTACTTCGTCGATAGTCTGAACTCTCTCCGCCGGTGCGCCGAGCGCGTCGCTGCGATTCGGTATCTGTTCGTGGACGAGGTGCAGGATCTTGTCGGGGTTCGTGCGGATCTGACACTCAATCTTGCCCATCGCGTACTGTCCAGCGGCGGCAAGGCGGCCATGCTTGGAGATCCGGCTCAGGCCATCTACGACTGGCAGGTGAAGAACGACCCTGAGGCGACGACGTCTGCGATGTTCCTGCAAAAAGCGAGGGAAATGCTCGGACCGCGCACCCTTCGATTCGCAAAGTCATACCGTTTTTCCGGCGCGCAGATGGAACGACTGTCGGAGGAACTCCGGGATGCGATGGGAGACGGAGACCAGCCAGACACGGCACGTGTGGTCTCCGCGCTCGCCGCGCTACCGAGGCTGACATTCTCCGCATCCGAACTGTCGCCGCTGGCTACCGGCGGCGGATCCGTCGCAGTTCTCACGCGCGACAATCTAGAAGCGTGGCAGGTGTCCTCGTGGCTACGCGCACAGGGTATGCCTGTCGAGCACTGGCGAGGGGCACGAGGCGGAACGTGGCCCTCGTGGATCGCCCTGCTTCTGAGAGGGTGGAAGATGGGGAAAATGAAAATGCCAACTCTTGAGCAGCGCTGGGGCGAGAGCGGCTGCGGAACCGCGGAGGAACTTGGCGGTGCGCGCACTCTCCTTGCGAAGATCGGCGTTCTCGAAGACGACATGCTCGACATCGAGGCGCTCAGACGCTGTCTGCTGACTCAGGCGCCACCTGCGATTGTGAGAGGTGGCGGGATAGTCGTCTCGACCATTCACAGGTCGAAGGGTCTGGAATTCGATCATGTGCTCATCCTCGAATCGGCAGACACGCGCTGGCAGGGGGACCCGGAGGGCGTTCGAGTTCTGTACGTTGCGGCTACGCGCGCGAAAAAAGCGCTGTCAGTTCTGTCGCGCGACCGCACAATTCTGAAGACCGGGAGATGGCTGCCCGGTGGGCACATCAATCTCTACAGAGCTGCTGATGGGGTCAATCGTGTGCTGCTCGATGGCGGAGACGAGGTCACGATACGCATCGAGCCGGGCGCTCACGAGGAGGAAGATACTACCCACCAGCTGCTTTCGCGGATTGCGGAGCAGGGACGTGTGAGTTTCATCAAGGCGGAGGGGGAGTATAGGCTTGCCCTAGCGAGAGACCAAGGAACTGTCACGGTGAACCGGTGGGCAAGCCGGAAGCTGAACCTCGACCTTAGGGCCCTAGAGCGGAGATACGGGTTCGGACGCTCTCTCGTTGAACTGCGCGGCGTGGAATGCGTCGGGCTGGCAACCGTCGCCATTGATGAAGAACAGCTGCAGCAGGGCGCCGACGGCGTGGGTACGGCCGGATTGGGCCTCGTGCCCGTCTTCTCCGGGCTCGGAGAGTCGGTCTTCGTGTAGGAAGGGGGGAAGGTGACGAAAAGCGCCTCGCAGCTTTTGGAGCTTCGTACCTCAATGGTTCGCTTCATGCGGACCATGACCATTGGTCCGATTGCTTCCGACGAAATTTTGCGCGAACGGGCGTACGACCGCTACCACGTCGGCATGCTGGCACCGGCCGGCACCGAAATAGACAAGGAGGAAGACGACTTCGAGCGCGGCGGTGCGGATGCCGACAATGCGGGTACGGCTGACGATACTTTCTCATTGGCGAACGCCGCGCGGCAAGGTGCTGTCGGACTAACGGTGATGCTCGATGCCGACGCAGAAGTTCGCGTGAGATGGTCTTGGGCGTCCTACCTCCCGGTCGACGTTTCGGGAGATGCCAAGGTAGGCTGGAAGCGCGCACCCGTGGAGGGCGAGTCGGTCTTCAGGCCTGTCTTCGGGTCTTCGCGGACGGATACAGTCGTTCACGAGCAGGACGGAATTCGGATAGTGGCAACGATGAGACTCGCCGGGACGGCACGGCTGCTCACCGTCTCCGTGGTTAACATGAGGGCCGATCCCGAAAGGAAGATCGCGGTTGGCGATCACGAGGTGTATCCGGATTGCTCGATCTACCAAGTGGCGCTCGAGTTGCATCTCGCCCGGCCCGGTTTCGGCGCGCAGCGCGGAACCGGACGAATCGCTGACGAGGAGTTCGATATGCATGAACTCCTGTACCGCCATGCCCGTCAGTTCGCGGTCGGGCATGGTTGCGCCGCGGACTGGGAGGTGGAGCCCGAAGCGACCGCCGCGTCGAGGGTATGGATCGATTGGATGCCGGCCACGGAGGTGCGCAAGTCCTCAACGGCAATACTTAAGGGCGAGCCGTGGCTGAAGGTGGAGCGCCTAGCGATGCACGGTGAACGGACGAAGGTGTGCGCCGAACTGAGGTGTTTACCGCAGGCTTACAGGGAATGGGCAAAAGTCCGACGCGCGGACCTCGAGTCCGAGAAGAAGCGTGGCCTGCTGTCGGCGGAACGCGCCGAAATCGGCGAGGAGAACCTAGATCTCTGCAAAGACGTGGCGGACCGGATCGACAAGGGAATCGATCTTTTGGCGGACAATGATATGGCGTGGCGCGCCTTCACGCTTGCGAACGAGGCGACGGCGCTGGGTATGCGAAGGAGTCGTCCGGCGCAGGAGCCGGAGTGGCGAGCCTTTCAGATCGCCTTTGTCCTCATCGTTCTTCCATCGGCCGTGGATCCCAAGCACCTGGACCGCGACCTTCTCGAGCTCATCTGGTTCGCGACGGGTGGCGGGAAGACCGAGGCCTACCTTGGAATTGCGATGTTCTGCCTGTTCCACAGGCGCTTAGCGGCGGGCGACCCCGACAAGGGCGCTGGAACGGCAGTCATCACGCGCTACACACTGCGGCTTTTGACCATCCAGCAGTTCGAGCGTACGGCCAAGGCCGTGCTCGCAGCGGAACTCGCACGCCGCCGAATGCCACGCGAATTGGGTACCACGCCGTTCTCCGTGGGCCTGTTTGTGGGAAACAAGGTGACTCCCGCAACCTTGGACGACGCGACGAAGAACCTGCGCGGCGAGGGCGACGGAACGACGCTACCGCTCGGCAATTGCCCTTGGTGCGGAACATGCCTCACGAAATCACTGCAGCGCGTGGATCTCGCCTCGAAGCGCTTGATAACTCCGTGTCCAGGGAAGAACTGCGAGTTCCGGGAGGGGCTGCCGCTCAGCGTGGTGGACGAGGAGATCTACGAGCACCCGCCTAGCATGGTGGTCGCAACTCTGGACAAGTTCGCGATGATGGCCTGGAAGCCGGAGATGTCGGCGTTATTTGGAGCACACCGTTATCCGCCCCCCGACCTCATCATCCAGGACGAGCTCCATCTTATCGGTGATTCGCTTGGCACCATCGCCGCGCTCTACGAGATCGCGATCGATTACCTGTGCTCGGTCAAAGGAATCCGACCGAAGATCATCGGCTCGACGGCGACCATACGTCGTGCCGGAAGACAGGTGAAGATGCTGTTCAATCGCGGACTCGAGCAGTTTCCCCCGCACGGCATTGACTCGAGGGATTCGTTCTTTTCATGCTCGGATACCGCAAATGCCGGACGCCTCTATGTAGGGGTGCACGCGCAGGGCCGGTCCCCCAAGCACACGCTGGCCCGTCTTATGGGATTGCTCGCGCAGGCGCCGCTGCTGGTCGCGGGCAATGCCGTTCTCGAGGATCAGTACACGACACTTGTCGCGTACTTCAACAGTCTTAGAGAGCTCGGTGGCGCCATCGTACTCGCAGAGGATGACACCCGACAGTACATAGACAGCCTGCCGCCGCGGGGGGGCGGAACGAGCTGGAGGCTTCCCCAGTACATCGAGGAACTCACTAGCCATCGCAGAAGCGAGGAGATTCCCTTACTCCTTGAGCAAATGAAAGTCGGACTACCGGGGACTGCAGAGGCCGAACCGCTCGATCTAGTTCTTGCAACGAACATGATCTCCGTCGGCGTGGATGTCGACAGACTCGGGCTCATGGTCGTCAACGGGCAGCCGAAGACAACCGCTGAGTACATCCAGGCGTCCAGCCGGGTCGGACGGCCCGACGAGAGCGCGGGACTGGTCGTCACGCTCTACAACTGGACGCGACCGAGAGATCGGTCACATTACGAACGCTTTAGGACTTACCACGAAAGCTTCTACAGATTCGTCGAGGCGACCTCGGTTACCCCCTTCTCCGACCGGGCGCTCGATCGTGCCCTGCACGGGGTGCTCGCATCGATGGTCCGACAGTCTGTGGTGCCTCTCGCTGACAATGCCTCCGCCGGGCTCATAGTTCGGCAGGAGAACCATGAGCGCGTGACGCAACTGATGAGGATAATCGGCGAGCGCGTCATGTCGATCACCGATGACGTGGTCGTTAGCGACAGAGTGAAAAGCTTCCTCCTCTATCTCGTGGACGAGGAATGGTGCGTTTACGCCGAGGGTGGTTCTCTCAACTGGGCGGGCACTAGCAGGGAGTCCGGTCTTCTGATGCCGCCGAACGCCCATCACAGCAATCGTGGCAAGTGGAGAACGCTCATGTCTATGCGTGACGTCGAACCAGAGTCACCGGTCCGCGCAGGCTAGGGGAGAGCGACATGGCAACCAGAAGACCGGTAGGCCCCGGGGTGCGGAGAGGTATGGCGCCGGGAACCGCAGCATCCGCAGAACTCGGAAAAATGTCGCGAAGCCAAGCCGTGACAACGTACGGCGTGGGATCGGTCTACGAATTCAGAACGTTTGGCGTAAAAGCGCTGCTCCAGTCAGTGATCGTCAAGGATCACCTCGACTGGGGCATGCGGGGAGCCGAGGCGATCGTGCTCGAACCGGTGCTCCAGCGGGCGCTGAGGAAGCGCTACTTCCGCCTGCCACCCGACGGTACCACGCCGGCCGCCATTGCCGTCTCGCGATTCCCGCGAACCTTGGTATGTAGTAAGTGCCAGAAACTCGGCGTAGCTCCTAGGGAATTCGACGACGATGGACGCTCGTCGCCCAAATGCAGGAAGCATGGCTGTACCGGCAAGGGGATTCCCGCGAGACTAATCGCCGCCTGCGACAACCCAGACCCTTCGCAGCTCGACACGCAGCCAGGCCACATCGAGGACTTTCCTTGGTCTTGGTGGGCACATACCGACGACCATAGGGGCGAGGGCGCGAAGCGTTGCATTAACGAGGAACTCTACCTCGTGACAGTGAAGGGGCTCTCCGGTCTGCAGGGGTTGCGCGTGGAATGCCGTGCGTGCGATGCGAAGCGGACGCTGGCCGGAGTGTTCGGCAATGAGGCCCTGCGAGGCTGCAGTTGCAGGGGAAGCCGTCCGTGGTTGAGTGGCGCCGTCGGCCACGAAGTGGGTTGCAGCCGGCCGCTGCGAGCGCTTCAGAGAGGTGCATCGAATCTCTATTTCCCGGTTCACGCTTCCGCGCTTTCAATACCACCGTATTCGCAGAAGCTCTACAGCCTTCTGTCTGACGCGTTCGACGTCATCAGCAATTTCGGAGAACTGAAGCCGGACCAGATGATCCGGATGCTGCGGAACGGAAGGCCGGAGCTTGAAGAGTTCACCGACGAGCAGATCAATTCCGTGATGCGGGTGCTTGCGAATCTCGATGACGAAGCCTCCATCGACGAGGCCGAGCAGCGCAGGCGCGAGCGGCGGGCCTTCCTCGAGGGCGCCGATCACCATGAGTTCGTCGCGATTCCCGCCGCTCCCCATGCAAGCCTTTCTCGTGTGCTTGACTCGGTCACCGCAGTGCATAGGCTGCGCGAAGTGCGGGTTCTGCGGGGATTTCATCGGATCAAATCCGAGCTCGGTGCGAACTCCTGGGAGATCCACTGCGCGCCAATTACCGCGAATACCGGCGCAGAGTGGCTTCCGGCCATGGAGGTGAGAGGTGAAGGCGTCTACTTCGAGTTGAACGCCGATCAGATCGCAGCATGGGAGTACTCGCCGCTGGTGGTCTCGAGACTGAAGCGGCTCAATGTCCGTCTGATGCGGACTACCGGGGACCGGGCGGCTTTGTTGTCGCGCCCTGCGTTCGTCCTCGTTCACACGGTCACCCACCTGCTGATGAAGCAGCTTTCCCTTGAATCTGGGTACTCTCTAGCCTCGCTTCGCGAGCGGATCTACTGCGATCTCGACGCGGGCGGCAGGATCCACGCAGGAGCGCTCATTTACACCTCGACGCCATCGTCGGAAGGCACGCTAGGCGGGCTTGTGGCGAACGCCGAGCCGGAGGCATTCGAGAAAGTGTTGCGCGCCGCGGTCGAGAATGCACGCTGGTGCTCATCTGATCCACTCTGCTCGGAAAGCGACGGACAGGGTTCGGATGCGCTAAACCTCGCCGCGTGCCATGCCTGCGCTCTCGTATCCGAGACATCCTGCGAGTACCGGAACTCCATTCTCGATCGCTGTCTCGTCGTCGGTTCTCTGCGCGAACCGGACATTGGATTCTTTCAGAGAATCGGGGACTGAGTTGGCACGCCCGATCCCGGAGGCGCGGCCGGACGAGACGCTTCACAGCAGGGCAGAAATGGCCGTCTATGACGCGTTGCGGACGAGGCTTCCCGACGATTGGGTGTTCCTCCATTCACTGTGGCTCAAGACCCATCCCAGAAAGTTGGAAGCCGAGGCCGATTTCGTTCTGATAGCTCCAACCGCGGTTCTGGTTCTCGAGGTGAAGGGCGGCATTGTCTGGCGTGACGAAAAGGGTTGGCACAGTGCCGACGTGCGCGGGAAGGAGGAACGCCCGATGGCGGAGGGGCCGTTCGATCAGGCCAGAGGCGCCATGTATGCGATGAAGACGCATCTTGAGGAGCTTGATCGCCGTGACCTGTGGCGAGACTACGCTTGGGGGTACGCTGTAATACTTCCCGATTGCCGGCTCGAGGTTCCCCGTGCGGACACCCAGGTCTCGACCGAGATGCTTCTGGACGTCGCGGATTTTCCGGACGAGCTCCGGGATTTTGTCGACACGCTCGCAAGGTACTGGACAGGCCGGCACGAGTCCCGCAGCGGGGCGCGAGACATTCCGCCCGGTAAGCGACGCGAGATCGCCATGGCGCTGCGCCCAAACTTCGCGCGGCGCGACGGCGTGGGAGTGGCCTCCCTAAGGACCCGAGGGCAGATCGAAAGTCTCACCGAGGCGCAGTACTACGCGCTCGATCTCCTCGAGCACAACTGCCGGGTGACGGTCTTGGGACCCGCCGGATCTGGGAAGACGCTGGTCGCGCTCGAGGCCGCGCGGCGCGCCGCCGAAGCAGGAAGGAAGGTGCTACTGACGTGCTTCAACAGGAACCTCGGTGACCATCTCAACGAATCCGTCTCCCGGTTCCCGCAGCGCGACCAGATCACCGCCAGGAACTTTCACCATGTGGTATGGGAACTGGCGGCGGGGGTCGGGCGGAAGGCCCCGTCGCCGGAGAATCATGAGGAGTACGAGGCATTCCTCGAGGATCTAGCTATCACTCTTTTCGAGGCGGGCGGACTTCCGTTCGACTATGTCGTCATCGACGAGGGCCAAGACCTGATGTCGGATGCTGTGGTTTCATTCCTCGATGCAATCGTTCGAGATGGGATTCTTCGAAAGGAAAGCAGTTGGCTCCTCTGCCTTGATGCGGAGCAGCAGCTTTATCCGCAGAAATTTAACCCGGTGATTCTGCAGCGGCTCAAGGATGCGGCAGCAATCGTCCCATTGAAGCGGATCGTACGGTACACCCGGTGGATCGACGAGTACACGAAGGCGGTTACGGGAATCAATCTAGAGTATCGAAGCGTGATTGCCTCGGAAGACATTCCTGAAGCAATCTGGTATGACCAATCAGAGGAGTTCGTGCGAAAGCTGAAGGACCGGCTCAACCGGCTTGTTCTGGAATTCCGGTCGGCAGGAATCCCGTCAACGGAGATTGTCCTGCTTGCCGCGAAAAGGGAAGCGGTACCAGAAGAAATCCTGCGGCCTGGTTTTGTCTCGGTACCCACCGGATGGGTTGAACCCGGTGTAACCCAGGCTGGAATCAGAGTGTGTACTGTCCACTCATTCAAGGGTCTGGAGGCAGAAGCGGTGGTACTCGTCGGATTCGATTCGCTCGCGACAGAGGACGAAATCCGGCTCTTCTATGTCGGTGCGACAAGGGCGCGGACCCATCTCGTCGCCGTGCTCCCGAAGACTCTGGGCGCATTTATGGGGGCGGCGATGGGGAGAATGGCAAGTTCTGTCGCTTCGATCGACAGTGCATTGCCCCGCGAGAAGTAGGAATGAGTAGGATTCGCGCGAACTGGTCGACGGCGGCGAGGTCGTGCCGCTCTGGGAGATACGGCTAAGCCGCGCACCGTGATTCGGCGACGTGCCCGACACGGCTGCGGCGCACGGAGCCGCCCTGAATCGACGCCTACGGCTTCTTCGGCGTCTGGTACTCGACTTCCTTCTGCAGCGGCTCCCAGACGGTCTCGAAGCCGACGAATCCCTTCTCGTTGGCGGGCATCTGGCGAGTCGTGAACAAGCGCGACTTGCCGTCGGGTACGTTC
>SXGU01316912.1_pt1 | contig 19790 bp, 11 predicted proteins | sample 3174531 | NCBI WGS metagenome assembly SXGU01 (sample SAMN11356863, study PRJNA531348) | freshwater metagenome | isolation source: freshwater sample F1-140 | place: China: Fuxian Lake, Yuxi | collected 2017-12-25 | reverse complement strand
GTTCCCACGTTCTTCGATTACGGCGGCTGGGGAGCGGCGCCGTTGAAGGGGAGCCGTCCTTTCCTGCCGCCTCTCTGGGATGTGTTGCATCTGTGTCAAGGCCGGACGAAAATTGGCTCTTCCGCAATTTCGGTGCAGAGTACGGCGCGAAACATTCAATGAAAAAATGTTTTGGAAGGACTCGCTGTCCCTTCGAGCGCGGACCCGCCTCGGATCGCGCGGCATGGAGTAACATCAGTGGAAATGGACGTGAAGCGCGTGGTCGTGGGATTCCCCGGGGACTGCCGTCCGTACGTGGACGTGCTGGCGAAGGTGATCGAGGAGTTGAACCGGCAGGTTGCGCTGCGCGAAGCGCTGATCCTGCGGCTGTTCCGATGGGACGCGGACGCGCATCCTGGATTCCACGCCGTCGGTCCGCAGGGGATCATCGACGAGGTGCTCCGGATCGATGACGCGGACCTCTTCGTCAACTTCTTCCGCACCCGGCTCGGGACGCCGGACCCGAAGCTCGGCGGGCTGACCGGCTCCGAACACGAGTTCGCGCAGGCGTTGGCGGCGCACAAGAGCAAGGCGCGGCCGGAGTTGTTCGTGTACTTCCACAAGAGTCCACCGGCGCCGGAGGGAAAGGATGCGCGTGACAAGTGGGGGCGGCTCGAAGAGTTCCGCGAGCAGATGGATCCGCGCCTCTTGTATTGGAAATTCGACGACGCCGATCTCGAGGCGTTGCTCCGGAAGCACCTGACCGCTCAGATCCACCAGTGGGTTCCGAAGGGACCAGCGGGCCCCGCGGTGAAAGCCGGGTTCGACTTCGGCATGTACCGGAGCCTGTTCCTGATCGCGCCCGCGTGGGACCTGGCGAAGGCGGGCGTCGCGCAGGCGCCGGGCGACCGCACGATCGACGCGAAGCTCGACGACATCTTTCAGCCGGTGCGCGTCGACGAGAACGCCGATCCAACCGAGCTAGACCGCGGAAAGCCGCTGACGCCCGATGACGTGCTCGCCCTGAAACGCGGACTGGTGCTGCAAGGCGCGGCCGGTTGCGGCAAGACGACTTGGATGCGCCAGACGCACTACCAGCTCTTACAGCGCGGCGACGTCTTTCCGATTCTGGTGGAGTTGCGGTCGTTGCGCGAGGAGAAGGGCGTTCCGTTTCTCACGTTCCTCCAACAGGTGCTGACCGCGCGCGGATGTCCGGTGGAGGGTCTGGACGAGGCGCTGCGGGATCCGGCGGGTCCGAGGCCGGTGTTGCTGGTGGATGGTTGGGACGAACTGGGCGACCTCGGGGGCAAGTTTCGCCAGTTACTGGTGGGGTTCCTGGCGGCCCATCCGCGCGTGATTCCGGTGGTGACGAGCCGTCCGTATGGGGAGCATCCGCCGTCGAGTCACGACGCGTTCGATACACTGCGGTTCCAGCCGCTGAACGACGCGGAGATCGCGAGCTTCTCGGAGCGCTTCTGGCGGGTCTGCTATGGCGACGATCCGGCACGGGAGGAGTACGGGAAGCGGTTCCTGGAGGCGTTGGACCGGTCGGCGGGCGCGCGGGGGCTGGCGCGGAATCCGCTCATGGCGACGATGATGCTGGTGATCAGCCGGAGCGCCCCGCTGCCGGACAAGCGCCACAAGCTGTATGACGTCGTGGTCCGCAATCTGCTGAACACGCTGCGGCGCGAGGAGGACGGCGTGCGGCGGCCGGTGGCGACGTGGCGGCCGGAGGATCCGGAAGACCGGCTGCGCGCGGTGGCGGAACTGGCGTTCCGGATGAAGTCGTCGGAGGACGGAGCGAGGGATCATATCGAGATAGCGGCGGCCGAGGCGGCGCCGATGCTGCCCTCCGCGTATATTCCGGAGGGGAAGCGCGACGACTTCCTGCGGTGGCTGGCGGGTCCGTGTGGTCTGTTGCATGACCGGACCGACGGGAAGGTGAGCTTCGCGCATCTGAGCTTTCAGGAGTTCCTCGCGGCGCGCTACCTCTACACGGATCTCGCGTCGCGCCCCGGGGAGGTGGCGAAGTTCGCGGACCAGGGCAACTGGTGGGAGACGCTTCGGCTCTGGGCGGCGATCCAGTGGGACAACGTTCAGCCGGTGGCGGAGGCGGTGTTCGCGGCGCTCGAGTCGACGGCCGAAGGCGTCTGGTTGACGGGCTGCATGATGGCCGATGGGGTTGGGTCGCCGGACCGGTTCGCCCTCTGGCTCGCGGGCGCGGCGGAACACCTGCGCGAATCGTGGGAGGGGGAGCCGGAGAGCTCCGCTCGAGCTTGGGCCGCGGCGTCCGAACAGCAGTCCGCTCGCCGGGAACAGATTGTCACGGCGTTGCGGGCGGCGACGGAGTGGAACTGGATGGCATGGAACCGGGTGAACGAATGGTCGAGCGAGGCGGGGTTGCGGAGTCCAGCCCCCGGCCCGGTGGCGGCGGCGCTGTTCGGTTCGCTGGATGCGATCCAGTGCCCGGCGCATGTTGCGCTGGGAAGGCTGTGGCGGGGCGCGGCTCCGGCTTGGCCGGAGGAGCCGTGGGAGCTGGCGCTGCTCGCGGTGTGGCCGTCGCGGAGGCAGTTTGCGGCGTTGCGCCTGCAAGGCGCGGCGAGCCTGACGAGTGGAAACGCCGCGCGCACGTTAGTGCGCGCGGCGTTTCCGCGATTGGATGTGGACGAAGACTGGGCGCGGGACTGGGCACGGGACTGGGCGCGGGACTGGGCGCGGAACTTGGCGCGGTACTGGGCGCGGAACTTGGCGCGGTACTGGGCGCGGGACTGGGCGCGGGACTGGGCGCGGGACTTGGCGCGGGACTTGGCGCGGTACTTGGCGCGGTACTTGGCGCGGGACTTGGCGCGGTACTTGGCGCGGGACTGGGCGCGGGGCTTGGCGCGGGACTTGGCGCGGGACTTGGCGCGGGACTGGGCGCGGGACTGGGCGCGGGACTGGGCGCGGGACTGGGCGCGGGACGCGCGGGACTTGGCGCGGGAGTTCGGACTCGACCCGGGCGACGCCACCCACATCGACGTCGCCATGGTCGAGATGTGGTCATCCACCCGATGCGGCGGGCGCGTCCGCGTGGCGAGCCTCGGGCCCTCTCCGGACCTCCCTCCCGCCGTGGCGCTGCTGCGCGAAGCCTGCCTTGCCTCGCTCGATGAAACACCGGGTCGACCCGAACTGCACGCGCTGTTGCGGACCTACGATGGCGACCCGCTGTGGTCCGCCCTGGCACGGCATCTGGCGCGGATCTCGGATGAGTCTGTGTTCCTCACTCAGGCCGGGCTCGCGCACGACAAGTATCCGGAGCCGCTGTCGTGGGGTCTCCAGTACATGGTGAAGGGCGACATCCTCCTGCAAGACCTGACCACGCACCTCTCCCTGGACGACCTCGCGCGGGAGGCTGGGCTGGATCCGTTGCCGATCGTGGATCCGATGGAGCCGGAGTTGCGGGTGGATTGGAAGGACTGAGTATGGAACGGGAAGCCGGGTGCAAGCACCAGCGGTCCGCCGCCAACGCCGCTCTCTCGCGCGTGGGTTCGTTGCAGGTCCGGCGGCGCCAGGACACCCCGGACCACCGCCGGAGTCCGGCCGCCGCCGGGCGAAGCATACCACGTCGCGGGGGTCCGCGGCGGATTGCGGTTGACATAGCGCCCCAGCATGCGGACGGAGATTCCCCGCATGGTATGATGGAGCACTTTTCGGACCGAAACAAATGGGGGGACGACGCGGCGGCATCCGCTGTCGATACGGCTCCTTTTCGATGGAAAGACGCAAACTCCACAGGCTGGTCCCCATGTTCGCGCTGTGTGGCGCGTTGTACACAGGCGCGCCATCCCAGCAGGACGGGACAGCGAACACGACCTCCGGCTACGCCCCGCCCCAGACTTGCGCCGGATGCCACCTCGGCATCTGGGAGACCTACCGGCTGACCGGAATGGGGAGGTCGTTTTCCCGGCCGGCGATCGAGAACACGCTCGCTGACTGGAAGGGCGCATACTACCACGCGCCGTCGGACAGCTACTTCACGATGCTACAGCGAGGTGGAAAGTTCTTCCAACGCAGGCATCAATTAGGCCCCGGCCGGCGCGAGACGAACGTGATGGAGAAGTCGATCGACTTCATCCTGGGATCCGGCAATCACGCGCGGACCTTCCTGCACCGGTCGCCCCGCAACACCCTGATCGAACTGCCGCTGGGCTGGTACGCGGACAAGGGCGGCCATTGGGCGATGAACCCCGGATATGACCGTCCGGACCATGAGGGGTTTCGCCGCAAAGTCTCCTACGAGTGCATGTTTTGCCACAACGGATATCCGAAGATTCCCGAAGGGCATCAACAACGGCTGGCCGAGCCAGTGTACCTGGATCCGCTTCCCGGAGGCATCGACTGCCAGCGGTGTCACGGGCCGGGCGGTAAGCACAACGAACTGGCCGGCTCCGGCAAGGCAACGACGGATGCCATTCGCAAGGCGATTGTGAATCCGGCGCGCCTGAGCCGGGAGCGGCGTGAAGAGGTCTGCATCCAATGCCACCTCGAGACAACGAGTTTTCCGCTTCCGAATTCCCTGCCGCGCTATGACCGGGGACCTTTCGACTTTCAACCGGGCCAACCGCTCAGCAATGACTGGCTGTTCTTCGATCATGCGCCGGGCAGTGGACGCGAGGACAAGTTCGAGATCGTGAACGCGGTTTACCGTATTCGCAAGTCGCGATGCTTCCTCGAGAGCAAGGGCGCCCTGGAGTGCAGCACCTGCCACAATCCGCACGATTTCCCGCGAGGCGAGAGAGCGGTAAAGCATTATGACGCGGCATGCAAAAAGTGTCACGGCGCGGAGTTGGCCCGAGCCGTGGCGGCGGGCAAACACACGCCGGCGGTTGGCTGCGCGGACTGCCACATGCCAAAACGCCGCACGGAAGATGTGGTGCATTCGCTGGCGACGGATCATATGATCCAGCGCCACAAACCCGCGGGCGATCTTTTGGCGGACCGCGCCGAACGCCATGAGATAGGCGACCGAGCCTACCGCGGCGAGGTGGTTCTGTATTACCCAGCGGATTTGCCGCCGTCACCCACCAGAGAGTTGTATACGGCACTCGCGCAGGTGATCGACCGCGGTAATCCGGAAAAAGGCGTTGCCCGGCTGGCCGCCGCCGTGCAACGCTTCCCGTTCGCTCGTCCGGAGTTTTACTTTCAACTTGGCGAAGGCTTGCGCAACAGCGGCAGGCCGGCGGAGGCGGAGGCGGCCTATCGGGAAGCAATCCGGCGAGACCCGCGGATGGTGGCCGCGCAACAAAGCCTGGGTGCAGCGTTACGCCGCCTGGGGCAAGTGGATGAGGCGGTGGAGACGTTGCGACACGCCACACAGCTTGCCCGGAACAGTGCCGGCGTATGGCATGAGTTGGGTTCGGCTTATCGTGCGCAGGGCAAGATGGCCGAGGCCGCGAAAGCGATCGAGCAGGCGATTGCATTGGATGCCGATTTGCCAGAGCCTCATGGCAATCTCGGCGTCGTGTTGCTCTCTTCCGGTGATCTCCGGGGGGCCGAGGCGGCGTTCCGCGAGGCGATCCGGATTCAGCCGGACTTTGCGGACGCACACGGCAACCTGGCGAACCTGCTGGCCGGGAAAGGCGATCTCACGAACGCGCGGCGTCATTTCGAGACCGCGCTGCGGTTCCATCCAAGGGATGCGGCGGTGCGGTACAACTTTGCCGTGGCGTTGGGCGGAGCACGCGATTTTGACGAGGCGCGGCGGCAGTTGGAGGCGGCGCTGGACTCAGACCCAATGCTGGCGGACGCGCACGAATTGCTGGCGAACCTGCTGATGGCGCGGAATCAGGCGGCTGCCGCACTGCCGCACTACCGTGCGTGGGTGGAGTTGCAGCCAGAGTCCGCGCGGGCACAATTCGGTTTGGGCTCCGCCTTGGCGATGATGGGGGACCGCACGACGTCGATTCCCTATTTGCGGAGGGCTGCCGCCGGCGGGGACCCCGGCACACGAGACGCAGCGGCGCGGTTGTTGCGCGAACTTGGCGCCGCTCCGTAACTCGAGTTCCCGCCGGCCGGCGTCTATTAGAACGACAACCGGCCGGTGAACTGAATCTGCCGCGGTGTCCAGTAGGACTGCTGCAGTTGCTGGATGCCGTCGGACGCACTGGGGTTGACCATGCCCTGCATGTTGAACGCATTGAAGGCGTCCACATTGAAACGGAGCCTGAAACGTTCCGTGATCGTGAACTCCTTGTACAGAGAGAGGTTGGTCTGGAAGTTCTTGGGACCCTGGAGCACAAACGCGTTGTAGGGTTGGACGCCGGCGGGGCCGGGAGCGAAGGGGGCGGTCACCTGCTGGCCGTTGGCAAGGGTCGTTGTCACGTTGTTGTTGCCGAAGTTCGGTGCGCCGGGAGTGTTGTTGATGGGGGCCAGATAGGGCACGTAGTCCGCGGGAACGCCCTGGACTCCGCGCGTGGCGGCGTTGATCACGCCCGGCGCGAGATAACCGTTGAACCACAAGAAACCCGAGCGGCACACGCCGGACCGGCAGTCCGTGACCGGAACCTTGCTCTTGTATTGCTTGACCGGGCTGGTAGCGCCATAGTTGGAGTTGGCGACCTGGAACGACTGCGCCACCACCGTGCCGGTGAACGCAATCTGGTAGCCGCCGATCAGGGCGTCGACCAGACGATTGCCGTGCTTCAGGAAATGACGTCCCTTGCCGAACGGCACATCCACCAGTCCGTTGAACGATACGCGGTGCAGGGGAATGGCGGTGTCGGGCCGGTAGTTCTGCCAGCGGTTGAATTCCAGGCTCGGCTCGAGCTGGGAGCCGACATCCATGCCTTGCGGAATCGCCCCGGGCGCGAACACCGCCGCGGGGTAGAGGATGTTGTCGCGGAAGGTGTTGCCGCCCACGCGGAACGCCCGGGAGTAAACGTAGAAGGCCTGGTAGCCGAACCCGCGGCGGTAGGGCCGCTGGTAGTTGAACTGCAGGGCGCTGTCGTTGGAGAAGCCGTACTTGGTGGATTGGGTAATGCCGCCCCAGGTGGTGTTGTTGTAGGGCCGGTGCGCGACGCTGGCGAGCGGTCCGGTGGGCAACGTCGTGCCGGTCTTCGCCTGCCACACGTGCGCCGACGGGGCTTCATTGATCAGGTAGTTCTGATCGAGGTTTTCGCCGTGCGTGAACACGTACGACGCGCGGAACACCGAACCGTCGCCGAGCGGCTGCTCGATGGTGAAGTTCGCTTCCCGCACCCGGGCCGGCGGATAATCCGCGCTGGGCACCGTGCCTGGGCCGATGCCCGGCAGCAGCGAGGTAGTGGTTTCCGTGTTGACCACGCCGGCCGAGTTCACGCCGGTGATTACCGTGAGCGGGCTCCGCAGAAGGAAGTTCGGCAGACCGTCCGGAGTCTGAGCGGCGGCCGTGTAGCTCTGCGAATAGGCCGCCGTGAACGGATAGCTGGCCGTCAGGTAGCGGATCGAGTTCCGGACCGGGACCGGATAAATATAGATGCCGTAACCACCCCGGATCACGGTTCCATTCCGGCCGAACGGCGGAGTGTAGGCGAAGCCGAGGCGAGGCAGGAAGTTGGCGTTGGAGCCGGCGATGCCGCGGGACGGCAAACCACCCTCTCGCATCGTCTCGAACTTCACGCCCAGATTTCCGAGATTGGTGAGGAGCGGAGTGGTGGTGAGCCCGTTGCTCACATAGTAATCCAGTTGACGGGGCAGCGCCAGCGCCGCGTTCTTGATGTCGAACGCAACCATGTAATCGTTGGCGGCGCGCGGCGCGTTGTGCGCTTCCCAGCGGAGGCCGAGGTTCAAGGTAAGGCGGGAAGATACCCGCCAGTTGTCTTGAAGATAAGAGTCGTACTCCCGCAGGGAACTGATATTGAAGGGGGCATTGCGCCGCTGGCTATAACTGGCGGCGGCGCCGAGAAAGAAGTCGGCATTGGGGTCGCCCGTGTTGGCGCGAACGCCATAGTTGGCGCCGGTGGTGGGATCATACACGCCGGTGGCCTGGTTGGTGTAGGTAACCTGATCCGTGGAGCGGTCCGACAGGTAGGCGAACCGCTCGTGCCGGAACCGGAAGCCAAAGGCGAGCTGGTGTTTGCCCCAAATCTTGTTCAGATTCTCGTCGGCCGTCGAGACCCGCTGGCTCATGCCGTAGAACCACTGCGAGCCGCCATAGGGCATGAAGAGGTTGCCGCCGATGTCCGGGAAGCCGACGTTGCCGAGATTGTTCGGCAGGCCGAACTGCTTCTCGAAATTGAGCATGGACCGGTCCGGACCCTGCACGTACATTCGCTGCCACTGCATGCTGAGAACCGTCTCGGAGAAGAAGGTGGGGGAGAAGGTCTTCGAGAAACCCAGCGCGCCGCTGATGGTTTGCACGGGGATGGCCTGGTAACCGGTGGAGCCTTCCTTCAATTCCGGCGTCTCGATGTTGGCGGGCGAGGCGACGGGGTAGTTGCGTAGAGCCTGCTGTTGCTGCCGGATATCGGTGAAGCGGTAGAAGACGCGGTTCTTTTCGTTGAAGACGTGGTCCAGGCGAACGGTGTAGTTCGGCACGGTCTGGGTGGTGGGGTTCTGACCGGTCAAATTGAAGTTGACCATCGGACTATCCGCCGAGGTCGGGGCCGGCGTGGCGGCCAGGAGCGTTTTCGCGAGCGGGCTGATGCGCGCGAGCGGAATCTGGTTGTTCGAAAACGGCAGCCGGGCGTGATTGTTGGCCTGGCCTTGCGTGGTGTTCGGATCGTAGAGTTGCTGCAGGACGCCAGCGGCGTTGATGAGGCCGCTGAAGTCGCCGGTGCGCATGGCCATTGTGGGCGCACGCATGAGCTGCTGCGCGGCCGAGCGAAGCGAGAAGCGCTCATAGGCGTAGAAGAAGAACGTGCGGTTCCGGCCGTCATAGAGTTTCGGAAGATGAATGGGCCCGCCCACCGATGCTCCGAATTCGTTGCGGATGAGCTTGGGGGCAATCAGGTCCGCCGGGTTCTGCCGGGCTCTGGCTATGCCGAAGTAGTTGTTGCGCGCCGTTTCGAAGAGGGAGCCGTGGACTTGGTTCGTCCCTGACTTCGTGGTCAAGATCACCGTCGCCGGCGTAGCGAACTGCGCGCTGGAATTCAGTGTTTCGAATCGCATCTCCTGCACCGCGTCCGGATCGGGCAGCGTCGATTGCGCCGTGTTCCCGGCACTGCCGAAATTTCGATTGGTCATCGGGGCGCCGTCTTGCGAGTACTCCATCGCTTCGCCCATCAGGCCATTGACGCGCGTACCGTTCGCCTCCATTCCGGGGACCGTGTTCTGCGCCAAACCGAGGACGTTTCGTCCGTTCTGTGGGAGTTGAGCGATGCGGGCGGCATCGAGCTGTGTATTCACGGTTCCGCTGTCATAGGTTGCGAGTTGAATGGTCTCCCCGCTCACCGTGACTCTCTCGGACACTTCGCCAATTGTCAGTTGGCGGTTGAGAACCAGCACCTGTCCATTTTGCAGCGTGATGTTGTTCTCGGACGTCTTCATGCCGGGGGCGCCGAAAATCAACCTGTAGGCGCCAGCGGTCAACCCCTTGATCGCGTAGAAGCCGTCCGCCCTCGAGGTTGTTTCCATGGCAACGCCCGTCGCCTGATTGAGCGCCTTGACGGAGGCGCCTGGAATGGCGGAGGCCGTCGCGTCCTGGACGGTCCCCTGAATGGTGCCGGCGCCGCTTTGCGCCGGCAAGCGCGGCGGCGTGCCGAGCACCGCGAGCAACGCCGTTAGACCCACGGCAACGTTTGAACGTTGAATCATCAAAGCACCTCGAGACCTGGAATCGCCACACTCGCGCCCGAGACTGGCCGAGCCTATCCTGAACGTTTGGGCCGCCCCAATCCCACCGGTCGTCGCGAGACGATTGCAAAATTGTATCCGATAGCGGCGCCAAAGACAATGGCAATCCGCTGTTCCGCGTTCCAGTCGCGCGGGCTTCCGCCGGGGACTTGGTCAGCGTTTGACGGGGTCGCAAGGTCACACGGGCGCCGCGGCGCGCAATCGAAGTCAGCCCGGTCCGGCGGGTGAATGCCAACGCCGGTGTGCCGCGTGCCCGGCCAGAGAAATGTCGAGCCAGCTCCACCTTGACCACTTTGTCCGCCGCGCAGTGAGGTGCCGGGCTCCCGGGTAAGTTGCCGGCGCTCGATGATCGCCTCAGGGTCACCGGAAGTCGCGCACCAGCATCAAATCGGACCGCGGCGCCTCGGTATTCGCCCAAATTACGCTCCGGTCGTCTGGCGAGACCGTCATGCCCAGGATGAGGCGTCCAATTAGCGCCACTCGCCCGAAGCGGCGCGCCGGGCCGCCCGACAGCGGCTGCGCATACAGCGATTGGTCCGCCGCCTTGACGAAGTAGACGAACTTCCCGGTCACCGCAAACGCCGGGGCCAGCACACCCTCGGCGAACACTCGATCTTCTCCGGTTCCGTCCATCGCCGCGCGCCGTATTTCAAAAGGCGCAGCCGACCGCGCATAGAGTAAGCTCCGCCCGCCGGGGACGTTCGACTTCATAAAGTGCACCGGAAACTCGCCCACCTTGGCCGGATTCGAGCCATCCGGGCGTACACGCCAAAGCTGCCGGCCGGACCAGTACTGCACCATCGACGGTATCCCGGCGGGAGTACGCGAAAGCGGCGGAGCTTCTGCGGGAAGCGATCGCGCAGGCGGCTCCTGGCCAGGCGCGGGCACGGATGATGGCGAACCTCGGTTTGTTGCAATGGAACTGGCGCGAGAAGGACCAGGCGGCGGCCCAGTTCCGGTCGGCGCTCGCGGAAATGGAGTCAGCGGTTGGGTCGTCGCATCCGGACGTGGCGAAGATCCTGGACGCCTATCGGGAAGTGCTGCGGAAGACCGGGAAGAAGGCGGAGGCGGTGGCCATGCGGGAGCGCGCTTCGGCGATTCGCTCGTCGTTTGCCTTTCACACGAATGACCGGCTGGACTCGGTGGACTGGCGTGACCTGCGCCGGTAGCCCGAACGTTCCATCCGCTTGGGTGTACGTCCCGCTCAGATTGTAACGCATTTTCCAATTTTTGCCATAATGCGTTATCATATGGGAGGAGTCACCATGCCAAGCCGGCCAGTTCATCTTGCCACTTCCGGCCCTGCCGGAGCGGTGTCAACCTACTATAAAGCTATTTATAACAACGAGATGCAGAGAGTTCAAAAGACTATCGGCGGCCTCCTTCCGGATGTGTTCGACCCACCCATGCATCCTGGACCTCGAGCTCTGGCTCATGCCGTGCTCCCCGCCGGTGTGGGGGCAACGGTGTGGGTTAGCACTTTGGACAGTTGGCGGGAGAACCTCCGTGATCCAGCAGACGAATACACCCGCGTTGCCCTCGATTTCACGACGCCGCGCTGTTTGCCATTGATAAGCTGAAGAGTCGCGTCATGTCGATCGATCAAGTAGAGCTAGGGAAGCGTTTGAAGCAGGCTCGTGAGGCTTGCGGGCTGACTCAGGAGGACTCCGCCATCGAGATGGGAATGGTTCGGGCGACCGTCGCACAAATCGAACTTGGAAACCGATCTGTTTCGGGGATAGAGCTTTCCAAGTTCGCTCATCTCTATGCGCGCGACATCCGTGAATTCCTGGCTCCGAGCTTTAGTATCTCGGGGCTCACGGCGGTCCTTTTCCTCTCGGAAGAGGACGCCGGGGACGGCGTGAAGGCCGCATTGCGTGACTGCATTGCGCTCGGCCATCAGCTCCGTGATCTTGAAGACCTCTTGGGAATCACGAGAAGCACGGGGAATGTGGCGTCCTATCCTTCTGTCGCGCTCGGATCGAAGTGGGATGCCATTCAGAGCGGAACCCAGGCGGCCCTCGAGGAGCGCCGAAGGCTCGGATTGGGTTCGGCTCCCCTGTCGGACATGCCTGTCCTCCTCGAAACACAGGGGATCAGAACGGGCTTGATCTCAATGCCGGCGGGCGTATCGGGACTGATGATCTCTGATCCGTCGGTAGGCCTCTTTGTAGCGGTGAACCGTGAGCATCCGCCGGTGCGACAGCGGTTCTCCTGGTGCCATGAGTACGCCCACTTGCTGCTTGATCGAGCGCAATTGGGGCACGTGAGCCGAGAGTCGGAAAGAGCCGATCTTCTCGAGGTGCGCGCGAACGTTTTCGCGGCGGCTTTGCTGATGCCGGAAGATGGAGTAAGGCAATTCGCCGCCACCTTGGGGAAAGGCAGTGCGAGCCGGTTGCATGCCGACGTGTTCGACGGGGCCGGCGTGGTGCCGGTTGATAGCCGCACCGCTGGAGGAAGCCAGGATCTCCAGATCTATGACGTGGTAAAGCTCGCTCATCACTTCGGGGTCAGCTTGCTTTCCGCTTTATACAGGCTGCTGAACCTGAAGCTTGTCACGGACAAGCAGTTCCAAGAGATGAAACAGATGGATACCGATGGAGTGGGCCGGGCAATCGCGGAACTGTTGGGCCTTGTCGAGATCTCCGCGGACGAAAATGTAACGGCGTTCCATCGACGTTATCTGGTGCTCGCGCTCGAAGCCTATCGGCGCGAGAAGATCAGCCATCGGAAGCTGGTTGAGATCGGCGGCAAACTCGGTGTTGAAGTCCGTGAGATCGAGTCGATCCTCACAAAGCTTGGCCTGGACCAAGAACCGGCCGCGGTCTTGCTGCCGGCCAGATAATCGTGGACCAAGCAGAGACAATCCGAATAGTCATCGCCGATACGAGTGTGCTGATCAATCTGGCGCATACCGGGCGCCTACGGCTCCTTGGCTCCACGCCCGGCTACCGCTTTGTTGTCACCGATGAGGTATTAGCCGAGGTCCAAGATCCCGAGCAGAAGGCAATGGTGGGTGGCGCGATCGCGGATGGACTTATCGACAGAACGATGATCCAAACTGTCGAGGAACTTGCCGCCTACTCCGATCTCACGTCGATCCTCGGCTCCGGCGAGTCCGCGTGCCTCGCCGTGGCGGAAAGCAGGAACTGGAACCTAGCATGCGACGAGCGCCGGGTATTTCTGAGAGAAGCACGCGCACGAATCGGTGAACATCGGCTGATCAACACGCCGGGCCTCTACCTTCTTTGGATTCGTTCGGGGATTCTAACGGTTGCGGAAGCGGACATTGCCAAAGCCGCACTGGAGAGCAGGAGATTCAGAATGACGTTCGGCTCATTTCAGGAGTTGGTGTGAGTCCGCCCTCCAGGCGATCGCCAACGATTGCGCGTCTCGAGCGGAAGAAATCCATGCCCTGTGACGCCCGGCATACTCTTCTTCCGCCGGAAGCCGTTTGTTGCTCTGGATGATCCGCTTCCACTAACCGGGTCCAAAGCGATTGGCTGAGTCCTCCGCTGCGCGATGCGGAACGCGGGCTGCCAGGATCGTTTAGGCTCGTGGGCAAAATTCGCGTCTCGAGCATCCAGCGCGCGGTGAAGCGCTACGAGGTGGCGCTACGAGCTTACCGGGAGTAGGGCGGGGCGCCCGGCATCCGCGTGAAGTAGAATCGGGCCATGTTCTCCCGTACTTGTCTGGTGCTGGTTTTCGCGTCCATGGCTTTCGGGCAGGGCGCGGGCACGATTCATGGAGCGGTGTCCGATCCGTCCGGCGCCGCCGTTCCGGGCGCGAAGGTAACCGCGTTGCTCGAGGATCGCGGGACCACGCGCACCATCTCCACCCAGTCGACCGGCGGCTTCACCTTCCCCTCGCTGGCGATCGGCGCGTACACGATCGCCGTGGAGGCACAAGGCTTCAAGTCTTTCCGGCGGACTGGCATCACGCTCACCACCGAGCAAAACGTCCGCGTCGACGTGATCCTGCAGGTGGGCAACGTCACCGAAGCCATCAGCGTCACCGCCGAGGCGCCGCTGGTGGACTCGCGATCGTCCATGATCGGCACGCTCATCGATTCGCGCCGCGTCACCGATCTGCCGCTCAACGGCCGCAACATCATCGGGCTGGCGACGCTGCTCCCCGGCGCCACCAACGTCTCCGCGCCGCAGACGTTCACCGGGGACCGGTCGGGTCCCACGCTCAACGTTTCCGGATCTCGCGGCAACCAGAATCTGTTTCTGTTCGACGGACAGCAGTTCAACGCCGCCTTCCGCAACACCGGACTCAACTATCCGCCGCCGGACGCGCTGCAGGAAGTGAAGGTGCTCACCAACTCGTTCAGCGCCGAGTATGGCCGCAACGCCGGCGCGGTGTTCCAGGTGGTGACGCGTTCGGGAACCAACCAGATCCACGGAGCGCTCTGGGAATTCCTGCGCAACCACAAGTTGAACTCGCGCAGCTTCTTCGCGCCCTCCACCAAGCCGCAGCTCATTCAGAACCAGTTCGGCGGCGCGGTGGGCGGACCCATCCGCAAGGACAAGCTGTTCCTGTTCGGCTCCTATGAAGGGCTGCGCGTGCGGCCTTCCTCGCTGGGAGCCTCCGCGTTCCCGCTGACCGAGCAGGAGCGGCAAGGTGCGTTCACCACAGCCGTGCGCGACCCAGCCAACAACAATCAGCCCTTCCCCGGCAACCGGATTCCCCTCGACCGGTTCGACACCGTGGCCAAGAACCTGCTGAATCCGGCGCAGATGCCGCTTCCCAATCGCACCGACGGCCAGTTGATCACCACGTTCCCGACGCCGGCCGACAATGGCCAATACCTGGTCCGCGGCGACTGGAATCTGGGCAAGCACACGATCGACGGCCGGTACAACCTGAACCGGTCCAACGACCGCGCCAGCGCCGGCGACGTGCCCGCCTACCTTCCGCTGGACCGTTCGGCGCGCGTCCACTCCATCACCCTCGGCGACACGTTCACGCTACGTCCCACCCTGTTGAGCCAGACGCGGATTTCGTTCAACCGCTTCTCGTCCATCTACACCAACCTCAACCCGACGCATCTGAGCGATCTGGGCGGCACGTTTCCCCGGTTCGGTGGGCCCAAGATCCCGCCAACGATCGCCATCACGGGACGCGTCACGCTCGGCAACGCGTCGTCGGTCGACGCCATCGCCGTGAACGAAGGGCTGCAGTTCAACCAGAGCCTGACCTGGACGCGGCAGCGCCACACGATTCGCGGCGGCTATGAGCTATTGAAACTGCGTTATCTGAATCGAGGCTATTTCCTCACGATGGGGAGCTTCACGTTCAACGGGCAGATCACCGGGAACGCGGCCGCCGACTTCGTGCTGGGGCGGGCCGCCAGTATGCAGGTGGCCAGCCCCGTGCTGGAACAGGCGGGTCTGCAGGATAACCACTACTTCTTCCTCCAGGACGACTGGCGCGTCCATCCCCGCGTGACGCTGAATCTCGGTCTGCGCTACGAACTGCCGTTCAACTGGGTGCATCCGGGCGACTGGTGGGGGACGTTCCGCCGCGGCCAGCAGTCCAGGCTGATTCCGGGCGCGCCGGCGGGCATGGTCTTCCCGGGCGATGCGGGCGTTCCGCGCGGCCTGTTCGACACCGACAAGAACAACTTCGGGCCGCGGCTGGGCTTTGCGTGGGATGTTTTCGGCAACGGACGCACGGCGGTCCGCGGCGCGTACGGAATCTTTTACGACACGATCAACTCCGACGTGATTCAGAACACGTCGCAGCCTTATCGATACACGTTCACCATCAACACGCCGTTCTCGCTGACCGATCCGTTGCGCGGCCAGCCGGCGATTCCGCTCACGATCGACCTGACCAATCCGCGGTTCGTGGGCGTGCAGGAACTCTTCTATCCCGATCCGCGGTTGCGCTCGCCGTACATCCAGCAGTTCAACCTGAACGTCCAGCGCGAAGTGGTAAGGGACTTGGTGGTGCAGGCCGCGTATGTGGGCAAACTGGGGCGCAAGCTGCTCATGGGAATCAGCACCAATCCCGCGGTCTTCGCGCCCGGAGCGACGCTCGGGAACATCAACAGCCGGCGGATCATTCCGCCCTATGGGAACTTGCAGGCAATCTCGTCGCAGGCCAATTCCACCGATCACGGACTGCAAGTGGAGGCCACCAAGCGGATGAGCCGCGGCTTCTCCGTGCAAGGCGCCTATACATGGTCGAAGTCGCTGGATCAGGCTTCGGCGATCGCACTGGGCGCGGCGGTTCCCGATGTTTTCAATGTCCGGAATCAGTGGGGCCGGTCGGATTTCGACGCGCGGCACGTGCTGGCGATGTCGTGGATTTGGGATCTGCCGAAGTTCGCGGCGGGTCCGGCCGCGATGCGGTGGGTGGCCGGCGGCTGGCAGTTGAATGGCGTGCTGACCTCGCGCACGGGCCAGGCATTGAACATCCTGACCGGGCAGGACAACGCGCTCAGCGGAACTCCGAACCAGCGGCCGAATCTGGTGGGAAATCCCGGTCTGCCGGCGGATCGTTCGCGCGGGGACAAGGTGGCGGCATGGTTCAACTGGTCCGCGTTCGCACTGCCCACGGCCGGAACTTTTGGCAACCTGGGCCGCAACGTCCTTTCCAACCCGGCGAGCTTCGGTATCGACGCGGGCTTGTTCAAATCCTTCCCGATTCCGCTGCGCGAGAAGATGCGGTTCGAGTTGCGGACGGAGTTCTTCAGCATCACCAACACGCCGCGGTTCGGCGGCGCCAACAACAGCGTCAATGCGGGCGCGAACATGGGGCGGATCACAAGCGCGGGCGGGGCTCGCGTGGTTCAATTCGCCGGGAAGATCCTGTTCTGAGCGCGGCCTCCCTTGGCGAGGTGTTCGCCTACTTGGACGAGTGCGAGCGGGAGTTGCTCGCCGAAATCCGCCCGTCGAGCGGCATCCTGCACTGGAGCCCCGACGCCGGTTGGACCTGCGCCCAGATTGTCCGCCACCTGATCCGCACCGAACAGACCATGCTGATCATGTGGGCGGTGGCGCCACGGCTGGGACGATGGCCGGCTCTGTTGCGCTCGATGGACCAGCTCAACGCCCGGCTGTGGCGCGCGATGGGGATGCGAACGATCGAGGCGGGGGCCGTCGGGCCGGACACGCCGGAAGCCGGCAGGTTTCACGCGCCCGTCTTCCTGCGCCCGGGAAAGGGCGCGGTGCATTCGTGCGAATCGCTGATCGCATGGCGGCGGCGTGTGCGCCAGCGAAGTCTGCGAGCCATATCGCGAATGGACGAAAGCGCGCTGCATGGAGTGCGTTGGTCGCATCCGCTGCTCGGCGAGTACACCATGCTCGAGTTCGCGCGATTCCTCGGCATCCACGAGCGGCATCATCTGCCGCGGTTGCGCTGGCTTCGCGAGTCGCATCCGGGAGCTTGACAAGCCGGCGCCGGGCATGATCTTCTCGGGGTTGGTCCGCTACTTCGACCCGGAATCCGTTCGCCAAGCGCAGCGTCTGGTGGCCGTGGCCGGCCACGCGATCCTGAAGGACGGCCAAGATCCGCTCCTCGACGGCTCCTGGGTGTTGCAGGACTTCCAACAGGGCGAAGCGCCCTGTTACATCGCGCATGCGCGAGCGGGAGTGGAGGCCGCCGCTCGCGATCCGGGCGCGCTGCTCGTTTTTTCAGGTGGCCAGTCGCGGCGCGACGCCGGCGCCCGCAGCGAGGCGCAGAGCTACTTCTGGCTGGCCGATCGCTCCGGCTGGTTCGGCGAGCCCGATGTCGCCGCTCGCGCCACCACGGAGGAGTTCGCGCGAGACAGCTTCGAGAACCTGCTGTTCGCGATTCTGCGCTTCCGGGAGTGCACCGGGCGCGAACCGGCTCACGTCACGCTGGCCGGTTGGGCTTTCAAGGAACGGCGCTTCGACCTGCACCGGCAGGCGATCCACTGGCCGGCCGGCCGCTACACCTACATCGGCGTGAACGATCCACCGGCGCTGCAAGCGGCGCTCGAGGCCGAAGAGCGAACGCGGGCGGCTTGGCAGGCCGATCCTCTGGGCGACGGTCCGGAGCTTCGCGCCAAGCGGGACGCGCGCAACCCGTTCCTCCGCCGCAGCCCCTATGGGCCGCTTTGATAGACTGATTGGCTGAGTTCCTCATGAAGCAACACGCCTTCCTCGTCCTACTCTGTGGTTTGGCCGCCGCCGTCGCGGCCGACGGTCCCAAGGTGACCCTACCCGCGCCGTACCACACGCCGTCAACGCCGAATCCGCCGAAGGTGGTGGCGCAGGGCTCGCGACAGATGCATCTGCCGGCCGGTTTCACCGTCGAGGAGTATGCGTCGGGATTCCAGAAGCCGCGCTACATGATCGAACTGCCGGGAGGGACCGTGTTGGTGACCGACAGCGTCGCCAAGGGCGTCGTCCACGCGTTGCTGGCGGACAAGTCCAGGAAGCAGGTGCTCACCGGTCTGGACCGGCCGTTCGGAATGGCGTTTCACAAAGGCCATCTTTACGTCTCGGAGGCGGAGGCGATCAAGCGCTATCCGTTCGATCCGAAGACGCTCGTGGCCGGGCCGGCCGAAGTGGTAGTGCCGCTGAAGGGCTATGGCAAGGGACACTGGACGCGGTCGCTGGCGTTCGACAAGAAGGGAAGGCTCTACGTGTCGGTCGGCTCGGGATCGAACGCCGACGCGGGAGATCCGGAAGATCGCGCCGCCATCAACGTGTACAATCCGGACGGCTCCGGCCATGAGATCCTGGCGAAGGGGCTGCGAAACCCGGTCAGCATTCGCTGGAATCCTCGCAGCGGCAAGCTGTGGACCACCGTGCAGGAGCGGGACGGGCTGGGCGACGGCTTGGTGCCCGACTATTTCACCGGGATCAAGCCTGGCGCCTTCTATGGCTGGCCCTACGCGTACCTGGGGCCGAACGAGGAACCGCGATTGAAGGGCGCGGCGCCCGATCTGGTCGCCAAGACGATCGCGCCGGACGTGCTGCTTCCGCCTCACGCCGCCGTCATGGATTTCGTCTTCTATACCGGCAAGGCCTTCCCCGCCAAGTACCGCGAAGGCGCGTTTCTCGCCTTCCGTGGCTCGTCGAACCGCTCCAAGCGGCTGGGCTATTCGGTCGTGTTCGTCCCGTTCAAGGGCGGCAAGCCGGCGGGGCCGCCCGAGGATTTTCTGACCGGATGGATGGACGGCGAAGATTCGAAGGAAGTCTGGGGACGTCCGGTCGGGATGCTGCAACTCGGCGACGGCAGCCTGCTGGTCAGCGAAGACGGCAACAACAAGATCTACCGGATCCGGTTCAAGGGCTGACGTCGAGTCGGCGCCGCATGCGGCTCAGGGGCGTATGCCGCGGAGGTTCATGCGGATACGATATACGCTTGTACGCGCGGTGACATACAGCGTCTGCGCGTCGGCGTCGCCCCAGTGGAGGTTCGCCGGCAGTTCGGGGAAGTGGATCGTTCCCAGGTGCTTGCCCTCCGGCGTGAAGATCCAGACGCCCCCGCCCGGTCCGGTGCAGTAGAGATTGCCCTCGATATCCAGCTTCATGCCATCCGGATTGCCGGGAGTGCCCGCCGTGTGGCGGAGGTCGGCGAAGATGGAGCCGTTGGATAGCAGCCCGTCCGGGGTGACATCGAACCGCATCCACATCCGCTGATCGGGGTGGGAGTTGCCGACGTACAGGACGCGCTCGTCCGGTGAGAACGCCAAGCCGTTCGGTCGCGAGAAGTCCTGGTGCAACAAGGTCAGTTCGCCGTCGCGCAGGCGAAAGACACCGTTGAAGCCGAGCTCCTTTTTGGGGTCGTCATCCTGCTTGGCGAAACCGTACGGCGGATCGGTGAAGTACAGATCGCCGCTCGAGTGGTACACCAGATCGTTCGGCGAATTCAACCGCTTGCCCTCGAAGTGGGATGCCAGCACGGCGAGGCTCCCATCCCCTTCGATCCGCGTCACACGTCCGTTGGCATGCTCGCAGACGGTGATCCGGCCAAGCGCGTCGAGCGTCAGCCCGTTGGAGCCGATGAAGACGCCC
>SXGU01130322.1_pt1 | contig 19795 bp, 11 predicted proteins | sample 3174531 | NCBI WGS metagenome assembly SXGU01 (sample SAMN11356863, study PRJNA531348) | freshwater metagenome | isolation source: freshwater sample F1-140 | place: China: Fuxian Lake, Yuxi | collected 2017-12-25 | reverse complement strand
GGCATTTCGGCAAGAGTTTGGCGCGCCCCGCTTTGGCAAGTTGCAATTGGTCAAGGCCAATTTCCAACGGCCGTTGTGGGCATCTACCGGCACCAAGAACCCCGCTTACCCCGATACCCTGTACATCGATGAATTGATCGGACCCGCTACCGTCAATACCGTTCCACCCGCCACGCTGGACGCGTTTCGCGACCATGGCAAGGCAGCTGCCACCCTGATGCAAGGGGTAGAGGATTGCGAAGCCCTGTTTGGCACACTTGCTGGCCTGGGCATTGATATTGCCAGGGTGACGCAGGAGCTGGAGGATGAAGGCGTGAAAGCCGTTGTAGATGCCTTTGGCGCGTTGCTGGCTTCGATCGAGGAGCGCAAGCGGAGAATCGTGAGCGAATTTGGCGCGTTGGCCAACCCAATAGGCGCGGCTTTGCGGCAACACACCAATGCCAACCTTGTGCAACGCGTTTGGGCTCACGACCCTGCCGCCTGGACGAACGACCCGGTGGGGCAGGCGGAGATCAAGATCAGGTTGGATTGGCTGGACCTGCCAGAAACCTCTCAAAAACACATTGAGGAGATCAACCAATTTGTGAAGGCCTCGCGGGCGGAGGGAGTGAGCCACTTCCTGCTGTTTGGCATGGGTGGCAGCTCGCTGGCGCCCGAGGTGTTGAGCTTGTGCTTTGCCACTGAGCCGGGCATTACCTTTGCCATTTTGGATAGCACCGACCCCGGCCAGGTGATCGAGACCGAGGCGCGCTTCCCGCTGGAGAAGACCAACTTTATTGTGGCCAGCAAAAGCGGCGGTACCGCCGAGATCGTGGCCATGTTCAATGCCTTTTGGAAAAAAGCCGAGGCCAGGTATGGCGCGCAGGCGGGTTCACGTTTTATCGCCATCACCGACCCGGGCACCGGTTTGGAGGAGCTTGCCAAACAACGCGGCTTTAAGAAGATCTTCCTTTCCAACCCCACTGTGGGCGGGCGTTATTCGGTGCTGACACCGTTTGGTTTGGTGCCTGCCGGACTGATGGGCCTGGAAGTTGCGCGCTTTTTACGCGCTGGCGCCATTGTAGCCGGACAATGCAAACCAACTGTGCCGGCATTGCAAAACCCCGGCTTAGTACTGGGTGTGGCGATCGGCGAGGCCGCCAAACAAGGCGTGGATAAACTGACCATCCTTGCCGACGCGCCGTATACATCGGTGGGCAGCTGGCTGGAACAGCTGGTTGCCGAGAGCACCGGCAAGCTGGGTGTGGGTGTGGTGCCGGTGGACCTTGAACCGTTGGATGAGAAAGCCTCTTTCAATCCCGACCGGTTCTATGTGTACCTGCGGGCCAATGGCGCGCAGGATGGTTTGGTGGCTAAATTACGCGCGGCCGGCATAGCGGTGCTGGTGTTCGAGATCAGCGATCCGTACCAATTGGCCGGTGAATTTTACCGTTGGGAATTTGCCACAGCGATCGCCTGCGCGGTGCTGGGGGTGAACGCTTTTGACCAGCCAGACGTGCAAGACGCCAAAACACGTACCAACAACAAGATCGCCGAATATAACAGCGCTGGCCGGTTGCCGGAAGGCAACAGTGTGGCATACCCCAACGGCATCCGCGTATTCAGGGATGGCGAAGGCAGGTTGGCAAGCCCTGCCGAAGAAATTTGGGCATTTTTGGCCAGTGCCAAGGATGGCGATTACATTGCCATAAATGCCTATTTGCCGCGTAACGACCAGGCAGGCGCAAAGCTGGCGCGGCTGCGTGGCAAGATCCTGGCCAAAAAAGGGGTGGCTACTACGCTGGGTTTCGGGCCGCGATTCCAACACTCCACCGGGCAATTGCACAAGGGTGGGGCCAATAATGGCCTTTTCCTGCAGATCACCTGCGATCCCGCGCAGGATATGGATATCCCTGAAAAAGGGCTGACCTTTGGCACGTTGGAGCGAGCGCAAGCACTTGGAGACAAGGAAGCGCTGGATAGCCGCAAAAAACGGGTTTTGCGGGTGCACTTGGGATCTTTGGATGCGCTGGACGGGCTGGTGGATAGTTTGTAATTGGACGGTTTTAGCGAGAATTGGAGAGGATGGGGCCGTGCTGCGCAGCATGGCCCCTTTTTTATTGCGTGTTTTGCAGGTCGCCAACCCACTTTAAGGCGCGGTGCGTGGCGGGCAGCTCTGCCAATGGGGCCAGCAATGCCCGTAAAGAGCGGTTGACCAAACCAGGCCGGGCCGGAAGGTCCAGCGACGTATCGGCATGCCCGGTGATCGCGAAGGGGGGTGGTTCAGCGGGATCCCAGGCTTGTTCCTCAGAGCCATTGAGCAAAAAGGCGTTCAGGCTGTCTTTTTCGGCGGGAGAAAGGATGTGGGGCAGGTCTGACGTGGCAAGAACGCGGGTTGCGGCACACAGGTCGCGGAGAGTGCTTGCCTGGTTCGGGCTGAGCAGATGCGAGGCGGAAGCGAAATATGCGACATCTGGGTCCAGGCGGTAAAAAGGGGCTTGCCATAAACGGTTGGCGCTGGTGCGTATGGCGTTGCGCACACCGGGGGTAGCAGGGTTGCAAAGCAATTCGGCATCGCGAACGGACTGCCAATTTGCGGCGACATCGGGGCCGATGCGCATGGCATGGCAAAGGCCGGCGGAAGGGAGCAAAGGCGCACCGCAGAACAGGATGAAGGTGGAAGGTGAAAGGGCGGAGAGTGCCTGGCGCAAACCCTGGCGGTAGGCCTGCTCGCCGGGCAAATTGAGGTGGCGAACGCCTGGCAACGCGCCGGCGTATAAAAAATCGAGCTTGAGGTAGCTGAAACCGAGCGATTCGATGCGGGCGAGGGTGTTTGCCAACCATTGGATGGCCTGCGGGTGGGTCAGATCGAGGGCGTAGAGCGGGTGGCCCCAGTTGAAACCGGCTGAGACATGCTTGCCTGTTTCGTCTCGGACGAACCAGTTTGGGTTTTGGCGGAAAAGGCTGCTGGAATCGGTGGCGATCAGCGGGGCCAGCCAGATGCCAGCACGGCGGCCGGTTTGGTGAACCGCGCGGGCAAGATCGGCCAGGCCGGCAGGGAAGCGGGAATTTTCGACCCAGTCTCCAATGTCTTGCTGCCAGCCATCATCGATCTGGAAAATATCGAACGGGGTGGAGGCAAGGCCGGCCAGGTCCTGACGCAAGAGGGCCTGGCTGATGCGGGTGTAACGGCTGTACCAACTGCACCAAACCCGAATGGGGTTGGAAGTAGAGACCGGGGGAGCGCCGATGGCGCCCAGAAAACTTTTCGCGTAGCCGTTAAAGACAGCGTTGGCATCTCCGCTGGCCGTGAACCATGCGATCTGGCCCCCCTGCGATGTGCCCACCAGGGAATGGCCATCCAGCCGAACCGTGCAATCTGTTGCCAGGCCGCCTAACAGAAAAACGCGGCCATCGGCCAACTCGGCGGCGCTGACCCAATGGCTCATTTGGTAACCAGCGCGCGCGGTATGGGGGTGGTATTGCATCGGTTGTAGCAGGCGGGGCAATGGTTCGGGGTAACTTGCACCAACGGGCAGCCAGGCGGCCAATGACCAACTCTGCCAGCCGTGGTGATAAAAGCGAACAGGCGCAGAGGGAAGCTCCAGCCGGAAGTTTGAACACGGGTTTGAAATTGCGCCAATCGGCGGCGGGTTAGTTGGGGGCAAGGTTGGCAACTTCCATGATCTTGCCGGTGATCAGGTTGTTGTGAAAATCGCGTTCTACAAAATCCCGTCCGGCGCGGCCCATTGCCAGGCGGAGGGGCTCGTCTTGCAGCAGCCGGGTGATCGCGTCTGCCAGCAAGCGCGGTTTGTTGGGTTCGATCAGGAGGCCGTTGACACCATCATGGACGATCTCTCGGCAGCCTGGCACATTGGTGGTGATGATTGCCCGGCCACAGGCGGCTGCTTCCAATAAAGATTTGGGGGTTCCCTCGCGGTAATAGGTTGGCAGGCACACCAGGGTGGCCTTGGCCAAAACAGTTTCCATATCGCCGCGCCAACCCCACCATTCTACAATGCCTTCCTCTACCCAGCGGTTGATCTGGTGTTTGGAGATGGCGGACGGGTTGCCGTGGTCGATGTGGCCGACCAATATAAAGCGGGCTTGAATGCCCTGTTGGCGGATCATGCGGGCAGCGTCGACAAAATCGTAGGCGCCTTTTTCTCGGATCAAGCGTGCGGGCAGCACCACCAGGGGGGTACCTTCCGGTTCGCCGGTGTAGGCAAATTTGTGGATATCGACCCCGGAGCTGGCCACCAAAAAAGCCTGGTCGTCCTTGATGATCGAGCGTTTGGCGAACTCATCCATATCCTCAGGGTTTTGGAAGATGACCCTGGAGCCGGCCATGGAGTAACGGTAAAAAGCCCTTACCAATTGGCGCACCACTGGCATTTTGGCGCGCGAGCCTGAGAACAGAAAGCCCAACCCTGAGATGGTGTTGATGACCTGGGCGATCTTGAGGCTGCGGGCAACCGGTGAGCCGTAGAGCACACATTTGGGTGTGAAGTTAAAAACGATATCGGGAGCGATCTCTTTAAAGGCGGCGCGGATGCGGCCGATGGTTTGCAACTCGCCGATCGGATTCATCCCTTTACGCGACATCTCGATGGGGTGCCAGGTAAAACCGGCGTTGGTCAGCGTTTCAGTGTACTCATCCAATGGGGAGAGCAAATGGACATCGTGGCCGGCTTTGCGGATCGAATCGATCAGGTGAAAGCGGAAATTGTACAGGTTCCAACTGGTATTGGCGAAAAAAAGGATCTTCATCGGGCGGCCGATCGGGCGGGTAGGTGGCAGTGCGGCATACTTGAATAATTATACAAGATTCAGCCCAAAGCGCGGCATTATGGCAGGGGAACCGCCCGGAAGGTCAGTTTTTCACAATCTGAAAAGTCGACATCTGACGGGTAATACGTGGCGCGAGTTTTGGTGTGCAGCCAAATACCACGGGCAACCAGCGCGTTCTTGATCTCGCAGCCTGCAACGGTGACCATTTGGGCATCGCCGAGGGGGACAACCTCATCGGAGGCCAGGAAAACATGGGTAATGTTATGCGGCAGCACCAGATAAAAATGGATCGATCTGCGCTGGGTTAGCCAGGTCTTAAAACCGATGTTGGACTGGGCTATCGCAGAATGGGAGTGTAACGGGTAAAGCGCCCGGCCAGTGTATAAGATGGCGTTTGGTTCGGCGAGCACAGATTGCAGCGATGCGATCTCGGCTGGTTTGGCAGGGCCTGGGTTGTTTTGAAGCAGCCGAGGCAGGCTGGTTTGGGCTGGCGGGGGGTTGGTGAGCAGTGCAACATTTTCCCACACGATGGGGGATGCGCCAATGGCCAGGGCTGCCATGCAAGCCAGCCACAGGCGCGATCTGCGCTGGTGGTTGGGCAGGTTGGGGCCAGCGCCAACGGGGGTGGGACGGCTGTTTAGCAGCCAAAAAATGGCCGCCAGCAGCGCCAAAATGGCCACCCAGGTAAAGGGTACCGCATAACGTCCGCCGCTGGTACGGCCAAAGCTGTTGGCCAACGCCACACCGGTGTAGGCAGCCGCCAATGCCATGGCCGGCAAGGGGTGGGTCCGCCATTGGCGACCCATGCCCCAGGCCAAAACTGCCAACACGATGCCCAACACCACGGCATTGCCTGGGTTTGGCTGGCCATTGAAGCTGATCTGCCAAATAGGCTGGCTGCTGGACAAGGTTTGCAGGTAGGGCTGGGCAAACAGGCTGCCTGGCAGGGCGTACAGGTTGCCGGCAAGGTTATGCGCCAAGTGGGCGGCGAACCAGTTTTTAGCGGCCGTTTTCTGTTTGGGCTGTTTTTCGGCAGGCGGTTTGGTTTGGGGGTCGGTGGCAGCTGGCGCGGTTGGGGTGGCGGTGGGATTGGCACCTGCCGCCGCCATCGCGATGGCCGTCTCGGTGGCGCGGACACGGTCACGGTTGGCAGCCTCGTATACCAGATCTTCGTAGCGGTGTTCCAGAATGAAGCTGATCTTGCTGGCGAAGGGGATATCCAGCCTGCCGGTGAGCAGCGCGTTGCGCATGTTCCAGGGGGTGAGTACCAGCACGAATCCGAGCAGCAGCAACCCTGCGGTCCTTGCCAGCGGTGCCCATTGCTTGCCCACTTTTGCCATCAGCAAAAACGGGATGAAAGCCAAATAACCCAACAGGCTGTAGCGGATCAGGGAGGCAAACCCGATCGCGGCACCCAGCAGGACCGACCGATGGCTGCTCGGTTCTGGATCGTCGAGCCAGCGCAAGGACAGCCAAACCAGCAACGCCAACGCGATGGCCGCGGGGAAATCGGACAGGTAATGCTGGGGGGTGGCGGTATTGAGGATGGCGGTGGAGCGGGTGGAGTTGAGCCCCCAAAAAAAGCCGGCGGCATAGGCGGCCAAACCAAGCCCGGCAGAGTGCATGCGGCGGCCGATCAGGAACATCAGCAGTGGCAGAATGGCAAAGAAAAAAGCCTGAGCCTGAACAATGGTTTGGTAATTTTGACCAAGGACGGCATGCAAGGCAGCCAAAAAGGCCGGGTAGATCGGCCTGTCGAGGAACTCGCCGGCATTGAGCAGGGTACCTTGCAGGCTTGCCTGGCCTTGCAGGTCATAATCGGCGGCATCGGCGAAGGGAAACATTTGGCCGGTGGGTTTGCCTGGTTTGGGGTTGAAAAAACTGGGGGTAACCGGTTGGGCCGCCCATATAACCCCGATGGCAACGAACAAGGCCACAAGGACGGCGTTTTGGATCGATCTTGGACGTTTTTCGAACCAACCGCCAACCAACCAGCCGAACGCGGCGCTAAGCGCCACTTGCCAGCCCATAATTGGAATGCCGCTCTCGAACCAGTAATCCTCGCGGGTGCCATCGGGGTACAGCATGGCGGCGGCGAACATCACCGCCAACAAGCCGGCAAAGATGAGTATCGCCGGTTTCCATTCATCGGGGTGGAGGACTGGCCGTAAAGTACGAAGCCCATGCATGGCCCTTGCGCCCAGCGTATAGGAAAAAGCAACCCCAGCGGCCATCGCCAGCAACGGCCTGATGCGCTCGAAAATGGCGGAGTAGTTGGCGGTAACAGAAGGGGAAAGCAGCAACAACGACAGTAGCAGAATACCGGCAATGCCAGCCGCCTGGGTGATCTGGCGGTTTTGCATGCTGTTGGCAACCCATTGCGCTGGCTGCCCGCGGCCATGCCACAAGGCGGCCGCCAAGCCAACCAAGCCGGCTTCAAAGGCAAGGGCGGCGATCCAGATCGCCAGGCGCGATGCCGACATGCCGAACACGACCGCGTTTTTGGGGTCGGCCGGGATGAACGCGAGCCAGGCAAGGCATGCGATGCCAACCAACGCCGCGCTGGCGCCGAAAAATTTGAGGGCTGTTTTGGCCTGAGTGGTTTCCATGAGTGTGCCGATGCTTTTGTAAAGCGAAATTATACAAGAGACTGGCCTGCTTTGGCGCCAATTGGCACTTTTGATGCGGTATAGTTATGGCGGCATCCGCCAGATCATATGGCGGGAGAGCACATTATTGCGAGGTATGGCTTGATATGATCAAAACCTGGCTGGCCAGATTGTTGGCGATCTTGTTGGGGTTGGCGGGCACTTTGGTGCTGTTGGCCGGCATTGGCACCGCCTGTGTGGCGGTGGATCCATTTGGGTATGGCCCCAACATGGCTTTGTTGGCGCCGGCCCAATGGCAGTTTTTGCTGGTTACCCTGGCCGGCCTGGGATTGGGGCTGTTTGGCGTGGGGGTGGCGGTGCAAATGGCGCGTGGCTTGCGCGGGGCGCACCGGGCAGGTTTGGCTGTGCTTGTTCTGATGGCAGGGTATGGCTGGTGGCGGATGGAACTCTCGCGCCAGTTGCGCGGGAATTCGATGCCGTATGACCTGATCCATTATTGGGTGGTGGCAGTGTTGGTGCTGTTTGTGGCGGGGAGGTTTTTTCTGCCGGAGGAACAGCCAAGGAATGGCAAGCCGGGCAACCGGGCCGCAGGCGCGGTATTGCTGTTGGCGGGGCTGACGGCTGGGGTGGCGGGCTGGATGTTTGCGGAAAGCCATACCTGGGGCGGAACCAACTATGCCAACGCGTTTGCAAGCTGGCTGCCGTTTGGCGGGCTGGTGGTCGCGGCAAGCGGGGTGGCGCTATTGCTGCCGGCAACGCTGGCCTGGTTCAATGGCGTTTGGGCAATGGCCTGCCGGCAAGAAGAGAGACAAGCGCGGCGCAATCGTGATATAATGGCAAAATAACAAGCGAAGATGGAAAAGAGTACCGTTCGCGCTCTTGCAGCGAGCCTGGGGCAGGTGAAAGCCAGGCAAGGTTGGCGGGCGGGAAGATCCTTCCGGAGCTTTGCGCTGAACACCCTGGCGGGTTAGTAAGCAAAACGGGGTCGTTGCCGTTATCACAACGGGCCGGTTATGCCGGCGTAAAGTGCCTGCCTTGCGGCAGGAAACCGGGTGGTACCGCGTGAGTTTATTTGCTCTCGTCCCAGATAATTGGGCGAGAGCTTTTATTTTTTTGGAGGAAGAATGGCATTCAAACCTGTATCTCCCAAGCTTGATGTTGCCGGCATGGAAGAATCCCTGCTGAAGGCTTGGAAACGTGAAAAGATCTTTGAAAAGACCATGAGCCAACGCGAAGGCGGTCCGGAATTTGTCTTTTACGAAGGCCCCCCCACCGCCAATGGCAAACCTGGCGTGCACCACGTGTTGGCGCGCGCCTTCAAAGATATGTTCCCACGCTACCGCATTATGCAGGGCGCCCATGTAAGCCGCCGCGGCGGCTGGGATACCCACGGCTTGCCGGTGGAGATCGAGATCGAGAAGCGCCATGGGTTTGTCAACAAGCAGCAGATCGAAGACTACGGCGTCGCCAAGTTCAACGAGGAGTGCCGCAAGTCTGCCTTTGATTACATCCAGGATTGGGAGCGGCTCTCAGACCGGATCGCCTATTGGGCTGACTACAAGACCGCCTACATCACCTACACCAACGAGTACATCGAGAGCGTGTGGTGGATCTTGCGCCAGTTTTGGGATAAAGACCTGCTTTACCAGGGGCACAAGGTGGTGCCATACTGCCCGCGTTGCGGAACGCCGCTATCGGACCACGAGGTTTCGCTGGGCTATGAGGATACGGTCGACCCGTCGGTCTTCTTCCGGCTGCCGCTGATCGATGAGCCCGGTACCAGCTTGCTGGTGTGGACCACCACTCCCTGGACACTGCCCGCCAATGTGGGCGTGGCCGCCGGCGCTGATGTGGATTATGTGAAAGTACAACACCCTCTGCCCGATGGTGGCAGCGAAAAGCTGATCCTTGCCAAGGCCTTGGTAGAGAAAGTGTTTAAAGATGTACCCGTTACCGTGCTGGATACCTTTAAGGGCAAGAAGCTAAAAGGCACCCGCTACCAACCCCTGTTCACCTTCATCCCGCCCGACAAGCCCGGCCATTTTGTGGTGATGGGCGATTTTGTGACCACCGAAGATGGTACCGGCTTGGTGCACATCGCCCCCGCGTTTGGCGCCGATGATATGAAAGTGGCCCAGGAGTATAACCTGCCGTTCATTATGACGGTTGGCCCCGATGGCTGCTTTTTGCCCGAAGTGACCCCCTGGCGCGGTGTGTTCGTAAAGGACGCTGACGAAGGCATAAAGACCGACCTGAATAACCGCGGACTGCTGTTTAGGGCCGAGGGCTACCAGCACAGTTACCCGTTCTGTTGGCGATGCAAGACCCCGCTGCTGTATTATGCCCGTGAGGCATGGTACATCCGCACCAGCAAATTTAAGCAACAACTGGTGGATCTGAACAAATCGATCTACTGGGTGCCGGACCACCTGCGCGATGGCCGTTTTGGCAACTGGCTGGAGAATAACATCGACTGGGCGCTCTCGCGCAACCGCTATTGGGGTACGCCCTTGCCAGTGTGGCAATGCAAAAGCTGCAACCACCAACATTGTGTTGGCTCGGTAGAAGAGATGGGGCAGCTGGCCGGCCGAGACCTGACCGAGCTGGACCTGCACCGCCCGTATGTAGACGAGGTGCACTTCCCGTGCCAAAAGTGCGGCGGGCAAATGCAGCGCGTGGTGGAATTGATCGATGTGTGGTTTGACAGCGGCTCCATGCCGTATGCCCAGTGGCATTACCCGTTTGAGAACCGAGAGATGTTTGAGCAACAATACCCGGCCGATTACATCAGCGAGGCGGTGGACCAAACCCGCGGCTGGTTCTATTCTTTGCACGCCATTAGCACCCTGCTGTTTGGCAAAGTGGCGTTTAAGAACGTGGTCAGCCCCGGGCACATTCAGGATGCCGAAGGGCGCAAGATGAGCAAATCGCTGGGCAACATTGTGCAGCCGTGGGAAGTGTTGAACGTGCACGGTGCCGATGCCTTGCGCTGGTACCTGTACACCGCAACCCCGCCTGGCAACGAAAGGCGCTTCTCGGTGGATCTGGTGGGCGAGGCGTTGCGCAACTTCACCTTACCGCTGTGGAATGTCTACTCCTTCTTCGTTACGTATGCCAACCTGGATGGTTGGGATCCTTCCAAACTGGATGATGGCAAACTGGTGTACAGCAACCTGGACAAGTGGTTGCTTTCGGAACTGAACAACCTGGTGAAGGAAGTGACCAACGCCTACGAGAAGTATGACCCAACCGGCGCGACCCGGCCGGTGGAAGGCTTTGTGGAGATCCTCTCGACCTGGTATGTACGACGGTCTCGCCGCCGTTTTTGGAAGAGCGAAAGCGACACCGACAAGGCTGCCGCCTATGCCACCCTGTACCAGGCGCTGGTTACCGTAAGCAAGCTGATCGCCCCGGCGATGCCGTTTTTGGCGGATGAGCTGTACCAAAACCTGGTGCGCGGCGCCGCCAACGGCAAAGAGAGCGTGCACCTGGAGGATTGGCCAAAAGTGGATGAGGCAGCCATTGACAGCAAGCTGAACCGCGATATGGGTTTGGTGATGAAACTGGCCAGCCTGGGCCACGCGGCCCGCTCCAAGGCCAACCGCAAGGTGCGCCAACCGCTTGCCGAGGTGGCATACTCGATACCGAACATGCAAGATCGATCGGTAGTGGGCGCCCACGATGATATTTTGATGGATGAACTGAATGTGAAGAAAGTGCGTCTGCTGGATGCCAGCAGCGAAGCGCTGACCCACACTGTAAAACCGTTGCCACGACAGCTTGGACAAAAATATGGCAACAAGTTCCCGATGTTGCAAAAGCACATTTTGGGGCTGGATACCGACGCGGTTGCCGCTGCCTTTGCGACGCACGGCAAGTTGGATATCCATGTGGACGGGGTGGATTACGAGATCCTGCCCGATGAGTGTGAAGTGAAGACGCTGGCCAAAGAGGGTTTCGCTGTGGCGGAAGACGGCGGTTTTGTGGCTGCCCTGGTAACCGAACTGACCCCCGAATTGGTGGCTGAAGGCCAGGCACGCGAGTTTGTGCGACGGGTGCAAGACCTGCGCAAGGATGTTGGCCTGGATATGGCCGATCGAATTCGGCTGTATGTGCAGGCCAGCCCGGCGATGGTCGCGGCCATTCGGCAGCACAGTGAGTACATTACCAGCGAAACGCTGACGGTGGACCTGAATTTCGTGGCTGCCCCTGCCGGGGTGGAAACCGTGAGCGACGAGTTTGATGGCGAGCAAGTGACGATCGGCTTGGCCAAGGCATAAAAAGTTGCGGCGCGATGGCGGTGCGGGAGTTCCCTGTGCCGCCTTCGTTTTTTTGGAGGCAAACGTGAAGTTGATCTTGCGCAGGGCTGCCGCGTACGCGGTGCACTTCTTTACCGGCACAGGGGCTGTATGTGGCTTTTTGTCGTTGGTGGCGATCGTGAACGGCGAGTACAAAAGCGCCATTTTGTGGATGGTGCTTTCGATGGTGATCGACGGGGTGGATGGCATGTTTGCCCGCCTGGCCGATGTGCACACCTATGCCGCCAACATCGATGGCGCGCTGATGGATAACATTATCGACTACCTCAATTACGTGGTGGTAGCGTGCTTTTTTATTTACTACGCCAACCTGGTGCCGCAGCCATACGAGGTGCCGATCATCATCGCTATCTTGCTTACCTCGGCATACCAGTTCACCCAAACCGACGCCAAGACCGACGAAAGCAATGACCATTTCTTTAAGGGCTTCCCCAGCTATTGGAGCGTGGCGGTGGTGTTTATGCTGGTGCTGGGCTGGGACCCGATGGTGAACCTGGCCTTTTTGGTGTTGTTCAATATTTTGGTATTTGTGCCGGTAAAGTGGGTGTACCCCAGCCGAGAGAAGCGCTTCCGCAGGTTTACGCTGGCTTTTTCGTACCTGTTTGGTGCGGTGGGTATCTACGGCCTCTTTTTGTACCCCAATGTGCCGGCGTGGATCGTTAATTTTGCCTGGCTATATGTAGCCTATTATGTGTTCCTCAGTTTTTACCCGCGCGGGCAACAGGCAGGCAGTGAAGGCTGAAATAAGGCTGGAAACGAGCGCCAGCCCGGCGCTGGTGGCCGGCATGGCGCGGCTGATGCCGCAGCTGACCAAGGCGGCCGCCCCCACGCTGGAAGAGCTGGCGGAATTGTTGCGTGGTGGCAATGCCTTTGTAACCGCCTGGCAAGACGGTGAGATGGTGGGAATGGGATGTTTGTGTGTGTTCCGCAGCCCCAGTGGGTTGCATGCCCACATTGAGGATGTAGTGGTGGACGTAAACCAGCGCGGGCAAGGCACCGGTGAGGGGCTTGTGCTGGCTTTGCTGCAGGCAGCCCGCGAGATGGGGCTGCCGGGGGTGAGCCTGACCTGCAACCCGCGCCGAGAGGCAGCCAACCGCCTGTATACCCGGCTGGGTTTTAAGCAATGGCAAACCAACAACTATTGGATCGATCTTCCCTGACCTTGCGTTATCGATCGTTTAGGATGGTTTGCGGGCCAAGATCGAGAAGGTGAGTGGCAGGTTGGCCTTGACGGGCTGGGGCAGGTTGGGCAGGCAGTCCCAATAGGGGTGTGGGTGTTCGCCCAGGATCTCGATCATCAGGCCGGCGTTGCGCAAGGCTTGGTGAACCTGGCTGAGCGTCCATAATTGTTCATATTTTGGGGCCATTTGCTCCAACGGGATTCCCAGGTCGCCAATGTAATTGGCGCCCCATCCGCGTGATATTTCGGCATAGCCAAAATAATTGATACCGCTGGGGGTGAGGGTTTCGGCGGACGGGTCGAACATCCAGGTAAAGGGGTGGTCATCGAGGATGTGAAACAAGCCGCCCGGTTTGAGCAAGCGTGCCACAACTTTGGCCCAGGCATCCAGATCATGCAGCCAACATAACGAACCGCGGCCGGTGTATACCAGGTCCGCAGTGGCATTTAGCTCGCGCGGGGTATCCAACACATCGCAGCAAAACCATTGGGCGGGGGCGTTCACCGCTTCACCAAGCGCGCGGGCGTTGCGAATATGGTCGTCCGAAATATCCACTCCAACCACTTCCCGAGCCCCTTCGATCCACAGCGAGAGGGTATCTCGGCCACTGGCGCATTGCAGGTGGATGGCGCGGCCGCACCAAGGGCGCAAACTGCCCAGATTGGCGCGTTCTACCGGGTGAAAATTGCTGCGGCCGGCCTGGATGAAGCGGATCGTTTGTTGCAGTTCTTCGGTGTAACGGGCTGCCGCTTCGTTCCAGCTTAGCCGGTTGGCGGCATGGCGGTTGCGGGCTTCCTGTTCGTCCTTTGCCAATGGAACCGGCCCATCGTTGGGGTGGTGTTTGTCCATTTTTGATCGCCTATTCTGTACCATAAAGGGGTTGCCCTGCGGCAACCCCTTTTGTGTATTTGTTTAGCCTTGTTTGCTGCGAACCCACTCGTACACATATTCCACAGCTGTGCCAAGCGAAGCAAGATCTTTGCCGCCGCCAAAGGCCAGGTGGGGGGCTCCACCGCCGCCGGCGCCCAGCATTTTGGATATATAACCCACCAGCTCGCCGGCTTTGTAGCCAGCTTTTACCAGGTCCTGGGTTACAGCTACCATCAAGGTCAGCTGGCCATCGGCAACGCTAAAGATGGCGCAGACGCCATTTTGAGGATGCTTGTTGCGGAACAGGTCCGACAACTGGGTGAGGGTATCTTTGGACAGGCCGGGCAAGTTGGCGTTGACCACGGTGACACTGCCCACCTGGCGCGGGGCAGAGAGGGCCGCGGAAAACTCGGCGGCCGCCAATTGGGCTTTGGCTTCGGCCAGTTGTTTGCGTGCGGCGGCCAGTTCCTCTTGCAGGGCAGTTGCCTTGTTGGGCACATCATCGGTGCTGGTTTTTAGCAGGCTGGCGGTTGTTTTTAGCGCCTTAAAGCGGCGGGCCATCAGCTCGTGGGCGCCACGGCCTGTCACCGCCTCGATACGGCGTACGCCGGCAGCGGCGGAACCTTCGCTGGTGATGATGAAGGCGCCGACATCGCTGGTGCGCTTGATGTGGGTGCCGCCGCACAACTCGAACGAGTAGCGTTCGTGGGGGGTATCGGGGGTTTCGTCGTCATCGACGATGGTGATGGTACGGACCACATCGCCGGACGTCTCGCCGAACAGCGCCATCGCACCTTCGGCGATCGCTTCCTCGCGGCTGCGGGTTTTGGCGTTCACCTGGTAATCGGCGGCAATGGCGGCATTGACGATCTCTTCTACTGCCTCGATCTGTTGCTGGGTCATACTCTCGGGGTGGTTGAAGTCGAAACGCAGGCGGTCTGGCGCTACCAGGGAACCAGCCTGGCGGGCGTGCGGGCCGAGTACCTTGTGCAAGGCGGCGTGCATCAGGTGGGTGGCAGTGTGGTTGCGCATAATGTCGTGCCGGCGGTCGGCATCGATCATGGCGATCGCGTCGTCGCCAAGGGCTGGTTTGCCGCTGACCACCTCGCCAATGTGGCTGATGAGGCCGGAAGCCGGGCGGCGAATCGCGCTGACCTCTACCTCCCAGCTGGTTTTGCCATCCTTGCCAAGCCCGCGGATGATGCCCATATCGGCCACCTGGCCGCCGCTCTCGATGTAGAAACCGGTGCGGGGCAGGATGATCTCCACTTGGTCACCAAACTGGGCTTCTTTTACTTCCGTGCCATTGACCACCAGGCTAAGTACCTGGCCATTGGCGCTGTGCCAGTTGTAGGGGTCGTATTCTACGGCGCCTTTCAGTTTGCCGCTTTCGGTAAGGGATTTGTAGATGTTGCCAAAAAATTCGGTATCGGACCCGCCATGGCTGCCCATGGCTTTGCCAGCGCCGCTGGCGATGGCGTGTTGCTCGCGGGCTTCTACGAAGCTCTTTTCGTCCACATCCAGTTGCTGTTCGCGGGCAATGTCCCGGGTGATCTCCAACGGCAAGCCGTAGGTGGCGTAGAGGTCAAAAGCCTTGCGGCCATCCAATACCTGTTGGCCGTTCTTTTTCAGGTCATCCAGCATGCCTTGCAGGTAAGCGGTGCCGCTCTCTACCGTGCGGGAGAAGCGGACCTCTTCGCGGGTGATGCTGTCGAGGATCGATTGTTTGTGCTGCACCAGCTCGGGGTAAAAATCGCCGTAAGCGGAGATGACCGGCTCGGCCACCTGGGCCAGGAAGGGCTTGTTGAGGCCGATCTTGCTGGCAAAACGGGCGGCGCGGCGGATGATCATGCGGCAAATGTAATTGCGGCCGGTGTTGCCGGGCACCACACCATCGGCAATGAGGAAGGCGGCGGCGCGGGTATGGTCGGCGATGACGCGGAAGGGGGTGAAATCGGCATACACCTGCTCGGTTGTGTGGCCGCTTAGCCCACGGATGACCTCGATCATGGGGGCGAACAGGTCGGTCTTGTAGTTGGAATCGACCGATTGCAAGACAGAGACGATGCGCTCGAAACCCATGCCGGTATCCACGTGGGTGGCAGGCAGGGGTTCCAGGGCGCCGCCCTCCAGCATGTTGTATTGGATGAAGACGTTGTTCCACAACTCCAGGTAGCGGGTGCAATCGCCGTTTACGCCGCATTTGTGGGGGGTGCCATGCAGGTTGTCGCGTTCCTCACCCAGGTCGATGTGGATCTCGGAGCAGGGGCCGCAAGGGCCAAACTCGGCCATTTGCCAAAAATTCTCTTTGCGGCCGTAGTACAACACGCGCTCGGCGTCCATGCCGGGTTGGGCTTTCCAAATATCGGCGGCTTCCTCATCGGTAGGGATGTTGCCTTTGTCATCCTTGAAGCAGGTGGCATAGAGCTTGTCCTTGGGCAGGCCCCACACTTCGGTCAGCAATTGCCAGCTCCAGGCGATGGCGTCCTTCTTGTAATAGTCGCCAAAACTCCAGTTGCCAAGCATCTCAAAGAAAGTGTGGTGGGTATCGTCGCGGCCAACATCATCGAGGTCGTTGTGCTTGCCGGCCACGCGCATACATTTTTGGCTGTCTACCGCGCGGGTGTAGGGGCGGATATCGGTGCCGATGAAGACATCCTTGAACTGCACCATACCGCTGTTGGTGAACAGCAAGGTGGCGTCGCCGCCCGGCACAAGTGAAGCCGAGGGGACGACGGTGTGGCCGCGCTCGGCGAAGAAATCGATGAAGGTTTGGCGGATCTGATTGCCTGATAAGTTTTTTGCCATTTTTGCTCCGGTACAGAGTGGGGTCGCAATACTGCGCTATGAAAGCCCTATTTTAATCGAAAACTGGCCGTTTTGGGCATTTCTTTGGTGGTGTGCCGCCCAACCTGTGGTGCGGGAGGAATCACCTTAAAATATTTCCAAATACTTGACAGTAATATAATGACAGTGATAATATACAACTGTAAAGATAGGAGGCGAAATGAAAGAGTACACGATACAGGAATTATGTGAGGAAGCCCAGGTGCCAAGGCGCACGGTGCATTTTTATATCCAGCAAGAGATCTTGCCTCCACCCAGCGGGGCTGGGCTGGCAGCCAAGTACGACGAAGCCCATCTGCTGCGGTTGCGCTTGATCCCGATCTTGCGTGGGCAGGGCAAACGGCTGGATGACATCCGCGCCTTTTTTGCCCGGGCGACCAGCATGGAGTTGAGCGAGATCCTGCGCGCCGATGTTCCGGCAGGGCCAGTGCGGCAACTACCGATCGGAAGAACCTATACCCAGTACCTTTTGCCGATGGATATCACACTGATGGTGCCTGCCAGCCTGGGCAGCGCCAACAGGCAAAAATTGATGCGCTTGCTGCAGGCTGCCGATGAGATCTTAAACGGCGTGGATAAAGATTAAATTGTGCGACCCACGAAGGAGAGGAAAATGGACGTAGAAGAGCAGTTGTATTGTTTCCCTTGTATTGTTCCGGTGTATCCGGATGATCCGCCAAAACGCGGGATGGTCGAAAGCCCCTTGCCATTGGAGCACACCCAGGTTTCCGCGCGGATCGCCGGCTTTGCCGCCGCCGTAACGGTGGAGCAGCAATTCCGCAACCCGTTTGACCGGCCCGTGGACCTGGAGTATTTGTTTCCGTTGCACCACGATGCCGCGGTGACCGGGTTTGAGTTCAAAGTGGGCGGCCGGACCATTACCAGCAGCCTGCAAGAGAGCAAACAAGCCACCCGCCGTTTTGAGCAGGCACGCGATGCCGGAAAACGGGCGGTGTTAGTAAGCCAGCGTTTGCCCAACCTGTTTGGCATAAACCTGGCCAACGTGCAGCCCGGCGAGAATATTGAGGCGGTGCTGCATTACCAGCAGCGGGTAGATCTGGTGGAAGACCATGCTGAGTTCGTCTTCCCGATGGGGTTGACCCCCAAATACCAAAACCTTGGACAGCCTGACCCGATGCCGGGGGTAAAAGTACACCATGCCGTAACCTTGCGCAAGGAAGAGGTAGGCGATGTGTCGATCGAGGTGGAGGTGATACCCGGCGCGGCCATCAGCGGCATGCAAAGCCCCAGCCACGCCATTTCGGTGGAAGAAACCCAGCCCGGTCGGTTTGCGGTGGAGCTGGATGGGGCATGCCTGCCCGACCATGACCTGGTGTTGCGCTGGCAATACCTGCCCGGCAAGATCCAGATGCCGGCCTGGGTGCAGCCGGGCAAGGATGCACGGCAAGGCAGTTTTGTGGTTACGATGGTTCCGCCATCGCTGGATTCGGACCTGCAGCTGCCCCCGCGCGAGTTCATCTTTGTGGTAGACCGCAGCGGCTCGATGGGCGGCGAACCGATAGCGCAGGCGCGAAATGCCGTAAAAGCCTGCCTAAGGTCGTTGGAGCCAAGAGACAGCTTTGCGGTGGTCGCGTTTGATGACCGGGTGGAAGTGGCCGTGCCGATGACGCAGGTCTCGCAACGCGCCATCGACGAAGCCGACCGGATGGTTGCACGTTTGGACGCCCGCGGCGGGACGGAAATATTCCCCGCTCTGAAGGCCGCCTTGGACATGGAACATACCCCTTCAAAACAGCGGTTGGTCATTTTCCTCACCGATGGGTCGGTATCGGGAGAGAGACAAATGCTGGAGCACCTGGGCAGGCATGTTGGCGAAACGCAGGTTTTCAGCTTTGGCATTGGGCCGGCGGTCAACCGCGCTTTCATCAGCCAGATCGCCAAGATCGGCGGCGGCATGGCGGAATTTTTGGGCGCCAACGAGGATATTGAACAGGCCATGTTGCGCTTTCAGGACCGCGTCAATTACCCGCAGATGAGCAACATCAGCATTCAGGCTGCCAATGGCGTGATCTACGATCTTCTGCCAGAGCGCTTGCCCAACCTGTACAGCGGGCAGGTACTGCAAATATGCGGCAGTTACACGCTGGATGGCAGCCATCCGCTGGGGCTTACCGTTCGCGCCGAGCGTGATGGGCAGCAGGTAGAAATGGCGATCGGGCAGTTGGCGCCGTGCCCGATCGAGGGCTTGGTTGGCCGGTTGGCCGCCCGCAGCGCCATAGACGCGCTGATGGAAAAAAATACGCTTGGCATCGCCAGGGAAAGCGCCACACGGCAGGCAGTGCTGGCAGTGGCGGTTGCCAACGGGCTTGCCAGCGCCTATACCAGCTTTGTGGCGGTGGATGAAACCGGGCAAGCCAGCCGAAAGGGCGCCATGACGGTGGAAGTGAGCCAACCCCTGCCAGAAGGCTTGCAGATGGACCATCTGTACAGCATGCAAGCACCGATGTACTCCATTTCAGACATCGATTTCGACGACGCGATGAGCGGTATTGAGGGTTTTGCGGTTCAATCCCCAAGCCCGATGCGGATGGCAAGATCCATGGGTTATACGAAAAACGCGAGGATGAGCTTTGATGAGGATGTCTCTCCGATGACCGCCCTGATACAGATGTTGCGGACCCAACGGTTGGATGGCAGCTGGAATGAGGATGTGCGGCTGACAGCATTGGTGTGTATCGCCTTTAGCGTACAGGGCCAGTGCCATACGCGGGGCACCTACAAAAAGCAACTGGGCAAGGCCTTGGCGTGGTTAGCCGCCCAAAAAGCAAGCGGCACCTTGGCCTATTGGCGCCTGGCGGCCATTTACGCGCTGGAGATCGTTTCCCAAAAGAGTACCGCGCCCAATGTTGACGCTTACCCGAACCCGGGGAAACCCGCGGTGGGATCAAGCTTGTTGGAAATTAGCCTGATCGAGGTGATGGAAGGGTTGGGAACCAGAAGGCTGGAATATTCAGATTCGTTCAGTGAGCAGGAGATGGCACTGGTCGGCTGGGATTAAGGGGGGAGCACGTTCGGTAACGCACAAGGGGGCAAGGTCGAAAGGTGGGGTTGGCAGAAGGTTTGCCAACCCCACCGTTTTATTTCCCGTTGATTTATCCTCACAGGCAAGGGGAATTCCTGCAACCTGGCCTATAATATTGTGTTTAAGCATTTAATTTTGAAAAACCAAGGTTGCCAT
>SXGU01506894.1_pt1 | contig 19799 bp, 19 predicted proteins | sample 3174531 | NCBI WGS metagenome assembly SXGU01 (sample SAMN11356863, study PRJNA531348) | freshwater metagenome | isolation source: freshwater sample F1-140 | place: China: Fuxian Lake, Yuxi | collected 2017-12-25 | reverse complement strand
GCCCGCGCACGTGCTCGATCGTGCGACCCCGATTGAGCGGCAGCTGCTCGGCGAGACCGTCACGCATCAAGGCTACTACGTGCCCACGGCAGACGATGCGCCGCTGCGGCCGTGGTTCGAGGCGAACTTCGGTGATTCGGCCGATCGTGGCGGGCTCGAGCGCGTGGGTGCGGTGACGATTGATGCGTGAATTCGGCGCGCGAACGCCTCGGGTTATCCGCGTCGATGACCTGCGGCGGTGGTTGAGGCTGGCGTGACTGCCTGCGTGCGCAGCACCTGGCTGCTGCTGTGCGTGGCGCTGGCGCTCGGCTGCTGGCGGGCACCCTATCCGGAAGACATGTACCTGCAGCACATCCCGACCGTGCTTGTGCTGCTGGTGTGGCCGTGGGCGCTGCGGCGCTATCCGCTGTCCTGCACCGCGCTTGCCTGCCTGGCGCTGTTCCTCCTGTTGCACATCATCGGCGCGCGCTACCTGTACTCGAGCGTGCCCTACGAGCGTTGGCTGCATGAGCTCCCGCAGTTGGATCTCGCGAGTGCGCTCGATGCGCAGCGCAATCATTACGATCGGATGGTGCACTTCGCCTTCGGGCTGTTGTGGGTGCGGCCGGTGCAGGAGATCGGCTTGCGCTACGCAGGCTTCTCGCCGCGCGCAGCGCTGTACGTGGCCGTGGAGTTCGCGCTCGCGGCGAGCATGCTCTACGAGGTGTTCGAGTGGTCGCTCACGCTGTGGCTGTCGAGCGAAGCTGCGCTCGCGTACAACGGGCAGCAGGGAGATGTCTGGGATGCGCAGAAGGACATGGCGCTTGCCGCGTCCGGTGCACTCGCTGGTGCGTTGCTGTTGCGGATGCGGCGAGATCCGGCCCATGGCGCGGCCGCTGCGTGAAGCGTGGTGCAGATCGGGGAAAGGGCCTGCGCAGCTATCCCGGCACCCATGCGATGCCTTGCCAGCGATACCGCGCCACGATCGATGCGCTGTCGTTGCGCGGGTCGTAGCAGGAACCGATGCCGCCCATCGCGAGCGCGTGCGTGTCGTTGCCGACGCCGCTCGGGTGCGTGGGTGGGCCAAGCAGGTCACGCAACCATCCGCGCTGCGCCGTGTGCAGCTGCTGCACGTCGTCGCGCGCATCCGGTGGCAGCTCGCTTTCGTCGAGGCAGATGTCGATCACCTCCAGCACGTCGCCCCAGTACTGCACGAGCACATGGCAGCGCTTGCCGCCGATGCAGCGCGGGCCAAGCGAGTAGCTCGACGCAGGCCCACCGCTTCGGGTGGCCTGCATGCCGCTGGCGCGCAGGAACGCGCGCAGCGATGTCGTCGGGCCGATGGGCTCTGCAATGCCCTCGACGATGATGGCCCCCGTGTGTGCATCGATGCCGCCATCTTTCCGACCGGAGTGGCTCAAGCGCTCTCGTACTCGTCGTCGTCCACCTGCGCCAGCATCGCGGTGTACTGCGTCATGGTGTAGGGGAACTGCGTGACGATGCGGCCCGACGGCGCGCGGTAGTAGCCGCGGCAGTCGCTGCGCCACACCTTGATCGCCGCGATGTCCCTCTGCAGCTGCACGTTGTAGGCATCCATCGCCACGCGCGTCACGTCGATGTAGCGCAGGCCACCGTCGAGCAGGCGGCGGATGTGCTTCACCGCGTAACCCACCTCGAGCTCGAGCATGGTGATGAGCGAGTTGTTGTTGGTGTTCGGCCCGTAGAGCATGAACAGGTTCGGGAAGTCGCTGGTGGTGATGCCGCGGTAGGCGATGGCACCGTCACGCCACGCGTCGTTGATGTGCAGGCCGTCGCGGCCGGTCACGTCCAGGCAGGCGAGGAAGCGCGTGGTCTCGAAGCCGGTGGCGAGGATGATGGTGTCCACCTCGCGCAGCTCGCCGTCGGCCGTCACCACGCCGTTCGCGACGATGCGCTGGATGCCGCGGTCCAGCAGGTGCACGTTCGGGCGGTTGAACATCGGGTAGTACTTGTTGGAGAGCAGCGGCCGGCGGCAGCCGTAGTGCCAGTCCGGCGTGAGCCGCGCGCGCAGCGCAGGATCGCTCACGGCCTCGATGTTCCTGCGCCCGGCATCCTCCGCGGCAGCGAGCATCTCCGGCTTGTCGAACAGGATCGCGTTCTCGAGCTCGGTGTAGATCTGCTTGCGCAATGCTGCAACGGCGGCGGGATTGGTGCGGAACTCATGCAGCTCGGCCTCCGTGAACGGCTCGTCGCGCTTCGGCACCACCCACTGCGGCGTGCGCTGGTACAGATCCAGCCGCGCGACGATGGGCGCGATCTCCGGCGCCGTCTGCACCGCGCTCGCCGCGCTGCCGATGAGCGCCACTCGCTCGCCGGTCAGGTCGTGGTCGTCCTGCCAGCGCGCCGTGTGGAACAGCGTGCCCCTGAAGTCGTCCAGGCCCGGCACGTCCGGCAGCGCGATGTCGTTGAACATGCCGATGCCGCTGATCACGGTGCGCGCGGTGAGCATGCGGCCATCCACCATCGTGGCGTGCCACTGCGCAGCGTGTTCGTCCCAGCGCAGCGAACGCACCTCGGTCGCGAAGCGGCAGTACGGCAGCATCCCGTACTTCGTCGCCACCTGTTCCACGTACTGGCGGATCTCCTCCTGCCCCGAGTAGGGGCGGGACCAGTCAACCTTCGGCTCGAAGGAGAACGACTAGAGGTGCGACTGCACGTCGCACTCCGCACCGGGATAGCGGTTGTGCCACCAGGTGCCGCCCACGCCGCGCGCCTTCTCCACGATCACGAAGTCGGTGATGCCGGCGCGCGTGAGTTCGATGCCGGCGGTGATGCCGCCGGGGCCAGCGCCGATGACCAGCACGGTGGTGTGTGCCGGAAGCGTGGATGTGTCCGTGGAATGCGCTGCAGTCATGTGGGACGCGCCTGGCGAATGGGATTGGGTGCGACCGTAGCGGCTACGGCTGGCGTGGGGAAGCTGTACGCGCGTGTTCCGCGGCGCCGCCCGTCATGCCACGAGCGGCCGGACGATGCGCGCGATGGTGTGTTCCTCGGGCTCCACGCTGCTCGTGAAGCCCAGCGCGCGCGAAGCGCAGCATGCGGCGGTTGTCGCGCAGCACCGGCCCTTCCAGACGCGTCAGCCCCGCGGTGCGCAGCCGCTGCAGATCGGCGAGTTCGGTGGGCGTGGCCGTGGAGACGGCGATGAGTGCGACGGTGTCGTCGCGCAGCTCGGCGGGAGTGTCGTCGGCGTGCCAGTGCGCGATGAGGGCACCTACGCCTTCGTGTTCGCCGACGTCTGCAGGGATCGCGCGCAGTCTCGCGCCGAGGCCATTGCGGATGCGGGGGTTCGATTCGGCCAGGTAGACCTTCACGAGCGTATCCGGAAAGGCGGGCGGGACATGTTGGGGTGGCCGTGTGCTGCGAGGCTGGCGCGGAGTGAAGTCCGCGATAGCCCATCAGGCGCCCGGCGCGCCGCAGGTGGACGCGGACCTCAGGTACGCCACGAGCTTCCAGATGTCGTCGTCACCCTCGGGCAGCACGCCCTTCCAGCCGGGCATGCGCGTGTTCGGCACGCCGTTGGCGATGGAGTCATGGATCTCCTGGTCGCTGCCGCCGTATCGCCACGCACAGTCGAACAGCGACGGTGCGTCGCGCTCCACGTTCTTCGTGGAATGGCAGTAGGCGCCGCAGGAGCCGATGAAGAGCAGTTTGCCGCGGCGCATCGCCGTGGGATCTTCGAGGTAGCGCGCGACGGGCGTATTGCCCGCCGCGGCCGCGACCACAGCGGGGGTTCCCCCCGCTTCGCCCGTACGGCTCGCACCTGCTGCGCTCGCAGCACGCGCGCCCGCAGGGGCTTCGCCCTGCGCGGCCACGGCGCCGCAGATCAACGCGATACCGAAAGCGAGCGCGATGCCCGCGCCGCGTATGCCCGGCACGCGACGAATGCTGTTCATCCTCCGGCCTCTCACGCTGCCTTCTCTCACTCCGTCAGTTCGAACACGAACAGCGTGCCGCCTTCCGGCGTCAGCGTGTGGCCACCCGCGAAGGAGTCCATGGTACTGAAGCTGCCGGTGGGAACGGCGACGTAGGTGCGGCCGTCGATCTGGTAGGCGATCGGCTGGCTGCGGATGCCGCCGCCGGCACGGAACTTCCACACCACCTTGCCAGTGCTGGCGTCGAACGCGAGCACGTCACCCTCCAGGTTGCCGCTGAACACCACACCGCCTGCGGTGCTGAGCGTGCCTCCCATCATCGGCAGCTCGTCGCGATAGCGCCAACGGATCTGACCGGTCGCAACGTCGATGGCCGCCATGTTGCCGTAGGCCACACCCGCGGTTGCGTCTACCGTCTCCGGCAGCCCGCCGAGATAGGGCAGGCCTTCCTGGTACACGGAGATGCCCTTCGTGTACACCTGACAGGCTTCGGACGAGGGGATGAACAGCAGGCCGAGTGCCGGGTTGAACGCGCCCGTGAACGCACCGTTCATGCCACCGAGGTTGCTGGGGCAGGTACGGAACGTGGAGTCCTCCGAGGGCATCGCCTGCGGGTTCACCACCGGGCGGCCCTTCGAGTCGATCGTGGCCCAGTTCACCTGCTCGAGGTACTGCGTGGCACGCAGGAACTTGCCGTTCGTGCGATCCAGCACGTAGAAGACGCCGTTGCGGGTCGCCTGCACGATCAGCTTGCGGTCGCGGCCGTCGAACTTCATGTCGACGAGAAACACCTGGGTGTTGCCGTCGTAGTCCCACACATCGTGCGGCGTGAACTGGAAGTACCACTTCATCTTGCCGGTGTTCGGGTCGAGTGCCAGCAGCGAATCCGAATAGAGGTTGTCGCCTTCGCGCGCGTCGCCGTCCCAGTCCGGCGACGGGTTGCCGGTGGTCCAGTAAAGCGTGTCCGTCTCCGGATCGTAGGCGCCCGTGGTCCACGCCGGCGAACCGCCGCGCTCGTAGGAGTCGCCTTCCCAGGTCTCGCTGCCGCGTTCGCCCTTGCCCGGCACGGTGAAGTGGCGCCACACCAGCTTGCCGGTGCTGACGTCGTAGGCGTCGAAGAAGCCCTTCACGCCGTACTCGCCGCCGGCGATGCCGATGATCGCCATGTTGCCGACGATCAGCGGTGCCGAGGTGATGGAGTAGCCCTTCCTGTAGTCCTCCACCGTGACGTTCCAGAGGATCTCGCCGGTCTTGCGGTCGAAGCCGATCAGGTGCGCGTCCAGCGTGCCCATGATCACCACGTCGCCGCTGATGCCCACGCCGCGGTTAGGCGGCCCGCAGCACAGCCGCAGGTTGTCGCCGTTCGGATGGTCGTAGCGCCAGAGGATCCTGCCGTTCTTCGCATCGAGCGCAAACAGGCGGTTGTAGGACGAGGTCACGTACATCACGCCGCCGTGCACCACCGGTGAGGCCTCGAACTGGCCGACCGTGCCCGTGGGCATCGCCCAAGCCACGCGCAGGTTGTCCACGCTGTCGGGTGTCAGTGTGGTGATCGGCGAGTGGCGGAAGTTGCGGAAGTTGCCGCCGTACTGCAGCCACGAATCCGTCGGCGCGTTCGGCTGGTTCAGCATCTCTGCCGTCACTGGGCCTGCGGCCGTGCCCACCGGCTGATCGGCCTTCCAGTGCGATGGCCCTGGCGGAAGCTGGATCTCTGCCGGCGCCTCGTTGGCGGCCTCGGCGATCGTCGGTGCCGCGGTTGCCCACAGCAATGCAGCGGCAAGCGCCAGCGCGCCGTACTTCGTCATCGCGATCCCCCCTCAGGTTCGTGCTGTGCCACCGCGCGCGTCGGGAAAAACTGCGAGACGGCACGGTGGTGCTGCTTGGCCCGAACGGAAGGCCGTGGCCGGATCATACATGCGGCGGTCGGCTCGCCAGCGCGGATCGGGTGCGTCCGCCCGCCATGGATCGCGCTGCGCCGGATCAGCCGGTGATTGCCAGTTCCGCACACACGCCAAGGTGATCGGATGGCCATACCGCCCGCTCCGGTGTTGCGAACACCACCTCGCAGCTGCGAACGGCGCCGGGCCCTTGCACGCCCGGCGCGGCCACGAAGATGAAGTCGATGCGCCGGTCCGGCAGGCCCATGCCGCGGACGCCGGATTGCGGCGCGTCCACGTTTCGCCGCCACCGCCACCGCTTGCGCGCGCCCACGCGTCGCAGTAACACGCGCTGCGGCCGGCGAGCGACTGCAAGCCCTTCAGGAAGCGGATCTCGCTCGATTCCGGTTCGGTGTTGAAGTCGCCCACAAGCACTGCAGGAAAGGCCTTCCGTCCGCCCGCGGCGCGCTGAAGTGCGCGCACGGCATTGTGCAGCGCGAGCATCTGGTGCTCGCGCTTCCAGCCGTCCTGCAGCATCGGGTAGTAGCTCGTGGCATTCACGAACGGAAGGGTGCCGAATGGCGCACGCACGAGCGCGCGCTGGGCTATTCCGCCCACCGGTGCATCGTCGCGCGTTCCGCTGTTGGCGAACGCCGTCGCCTCCGGGTCACCCACGCCAGGCAGGTCCACGGCATCTGCCTGCTCCAGCGGCCACCGCGAGGCGACGGCCATGCCGGACGCACCGTGCCCGTGCCACGCGTGCTCGTAGCCGAGGCCGTCCAGCAGCTCCGCGACCTGTTCGGTCTCGATCTCCTGAAAGCCCATCACGTGGGGTTCCAGCCGTTGCAGCTCGGTACGGATGAGGCGTGCCCTCACCGCGTAGTCGCCTTCGCGGTTCCACGTGTTCAGCGTGAGCACGCGCAGCACCGTGCTCATGCGTCGCGCCCCTTCGCCGCATCGTCTGCGTCCAGTCGCGCGACGTCGGCTGCGGGCAGCGCGTCGCGGATGGCGTCGAAGCGCTTCCAGGGCGCGATCGGCGTCTCGCGGTCGGATTGTGGCACCGACGCCGAGATGCCGTCCTCCGTGTGGATGTAGCGGCCACAGTTCGGGAACACGCGCAGCACCTCGATCTCCAGTACCGCCTGTGCGCCGGTGAACGGCGCACAGTCCTCCGCATGCGTCGTCACCGTGCCGCGACCGTGCACGCGCATCCGCCAGGGGCGCGCGGGGTCGAGGAACAACAGGCCGATGCGGCCGTTGTCGATCACGTTGCCCAGGGAACGGAACATGCCGTTGCCGTCGAAGCTCGGCAGGCGCAGCAGGCGTGGGCTCACCACCTGAACGAAGCCGGGGTTGCCGCCCTTGTAGGAGACGTCCGGCCAGCCATCGGCATCGACGGTGGCGAGCCACACCGTGGACTGCGCGCGAATCAGCGCGATGTCGTCATCGGTCAGCGCGTCGTGCAGCGTCAGCTGCGCCAGCCGGTCGGCCAGGCGGCGGCTGTCGAAGCCATCCTGCAATTGGCGAGCGCCGGTGCCATAGAGGCGGCTGGGCTGGAGATCGATGCTCATTGGGTATGTCCTCGCAGGGTGTGGCGGGGCGGCAGGTTCGACCGCGGATGCTTCGCCTGCGACGGTTCACGCGCAAGCCCCGACCTTTGCCTTTGCGTTCGCGTCTACCTTGCGCAGTGGCGCTGGCGACGCGCTCGACCGTGCATCGGAGGAGCGGATCGACCAAGACCCCATTAGAGTCCGCCAATCCAGGTGCCGTGCAGGCAAGGCGCTGCGCCCTGGCTTCCACAACCCTACAGGTGCTCCATGGCCTACGAGATCAAGCGCTTCCCCTTCGCCGGCACGGTGGATGCCGATGGCCACATCCTCGAGCCGCCCGACCTGTGGGAGCGCTACCTGGAGCAGAAGCACCTGCCGCGCGCCATGCGCATCCGCGTGGGCAACGATGGCTTCGAGTACCTCGAGATCGACGGCGCACCGGCGAAGCACCTCGCACCGGGCTTCCTCGGAATCGTCGGCGCGATGGGTGCGGACGACATGGTGCCGCGGCCCGATCGCCGCTATGTCGACAGCATGCCCTACGGTGCCGGCGATGCGGCCGAACGCGTGTCGCTCATGGAACAGGAGAATCTCGAGATCACGTTGCTGTACCCGACCATCGGACTGCTGTGGGAGGCAACGCTGAAGGACCCCGAGCTCAGCCTCGCCTACGCGCGGGCGTACAACCGCTGGATCGCCGACTTCTGCCGTGGTTCGGGCGGCAGGCTCGTGCCCATCGCGCAGCTCACACTGCTCGATCCCGACGGATCCGCGGTGGAACTGGAACGCGCGGTGCGCGATGGCTGCAAGGGTGCGTGGGTGAACCCGTTCAACCATCGCGGCGTGATCCATGGCAGCCCCGAGCACGACGTGATCTTCCGCAAGTGCGTGGAACTCGACGTGCCCTTCGCCATCCACCCCACCATCACGCCGCACCTCGCGGCGGCGGGCATCTTCGACTGGCCGCTGCAGTTCGAGGCCTGGGGCAACATCATCTGGCTTCGCAGCATGATGCAGCAGGCGCTGATCTCGTTCTTCGCCATGGGCACGCTGGAGCGCTTCCCTTCGCTGCGACTCGGCATCCTCGAAGGTGGCTCCGGCTGGATTGGCGCGCTGCTCGATCGGCTCGATGCTTTCGGCGAGTCCATGCACCTCGCTGCCAGCGGCCGCGCGAAGCCGAGCGAGATCTTCCGCCGCCAGTGCTTCATCTCCGGGGATCCGGACGAGACTGCGGCACCACTGCTCATCGACCACGTCGGGCCCGAGTGCTTCATGTGGGCCACGGACTACCCGCATCCGGACCATCCGCACAGCTGGGTGGACGACCTCACGCGCTACGCCAATCAGCTGGTGGAGCCAACGCGCAGCATGGTGCTGGGTGGAAACGTGAAGCGCATCTATCGGCTCGGTGACTGACCGAAGCACGTCTCGAATGGCCACGCACCGCGCGGGTGCGCCATGGTCCGGTTCCGTGCGGCCCCGTCGATGTGCGTGCTGACGAAGCGAATTCGCACTGTTGCTGCGCGCCGCGCTTGCCGCACTTCCGCTACAGTCGGAGAGGTTCCCAGCCGTCGGATGTGCCCTGATGAGTGCGCTCGTGCCCCAGACTCCCGCGTTGGCTGCGACTGGAGCTGCCGCATCATCCGCGCTACCACCGTCACCCACGGCGCGGATGGACGCCGCCACCACGTTCGACGAGTGGAAGCAGGCTGCCCTCGCCGAAGACGAGCGCAGTGGTGCGGCGGCGTGGCGCGCGAAGGAAAGCAGCGCGCGCTACGACTGGCAGGTGATCCGCCGCCGCTACGACGAGCTGCGCACACTGAAGGCGGGCGGTGATCCGCATGCTCTGCTCTTCTGCCTGAACGAGGGCATCCACGGGAACACCGGCGGCATCGGCCGCCCAAGCCTCTATAACCGCGCGAAGTTCGGCACCAAGGACCTGGTGACGAACTACATCGGCGAGCTCGGCGACGCGATCGACCGCGTAGGCCGCACGCCGGAGGCAGCCATCTCCTTCAACGAGAAGCTCGACTTCGTTCGCCGTGCGAGCCTCTGCTTCGGCCGCTCCGCGCTGATGCTTAGCGGCGGTGGCGCACTCGGCCCCTTCCATCTCGGGGTGGCGAAAGCGCTACTGGAGCAGGGCTTGCTGCCCACCGTGATCTCGGGCGCCAGTGCAGGTTCGCTTGTGGCCGCCATCCTCGGCACCCATCGCCCGGATGAGCTGACCAAGCTGTTCGAGGGCAGCGGCGTCGTCACGGCGTTCGGCGAGATGAGCGAGACCACCGCCGTGGAGGCCAAGGGCAATCGCCGCCTTGCAGTGGATGACGTGCGCGGTGCGATCGCTGCGATGGTGCCGGACATGACCTTCGCGGAAGCGTTCGAGCACACCGGGCGCAAGATCAACATCCCCGTGTCACCTGCGGAAGTTCACCAGACCTCGCGGCTGATGAATGCGGTGACCTCGCCGAACGTCATGATCCGCGAGACGGTGCTCGCCTCCTGCGCGATCCCGGGTGTGTTCCCTGCGGTGGCACTGGCTGCGCGCAACAGTCGTGGCGAGCGCGTGCCCTACGTGGCATCGCGGCGCTGGGTGGATGGCTCGATCTCCGACGACCTGCCGGCGCGTCGGCTCACGCGGCTTTACAGCGTGAACCACTTCATCACCAGCCAGACGAACCCGATCGTGCTGTGGGCGGTGCGGGACTCGGGTTTCGACGAGAGCATCTTCACTCGCCTCATCGAGATCCAGCAGAGCGCCGCGCGCGAGTGGCTGCGCGCGACCTTCCCCTTCGTGATGGGCGTGATCAAGGAGGTGTATCCGCTCAATATCTACGCACGCATGGCCTACAGCGTGGCGATGCAGGACTACACGGCAGACATCAATATCATCCCGAAGCGCCGACTGTGGGACCCGCGCAAGCTGCTCTCCGTACTCTCCGACGACGAGACGCGCGAGCTCATCCGCGAAGGCGAGCGCGCCACCTGGCCGAAGGTGGAGATGATCCGCAACTGCACGCTGGTGGGCCGCACGCTCGACCGCATCGGCGACGAACTCGAGCGCGAGTTCGCCACCCGTGCCGCGTACGTGCACGAGAACCGCAACTACGTGGACAAGGACTGGGCACCGCACTGACGAGGGCACCATGGGCTGGGCTGCGAGCCTTTGGCGGTGCTTCATGCACTACCTGCTGGCGGGGCTGTTCCCGCTCAGCCGGGGTCGATGCGCGCTGCTCCGGGTGCGAGCAGCACGTACACGAAGCGTTCGAAGCGCTCGGATTCCACGGCGATGATGCGCAGGATCCGGAATCCGCAGGCGAGCAGATTGTCCTCGATGTGATCGGAACTCACGATCGTCACCCGCGCCGCCAGGCGCCCGAGATTCAGCAGCACTGCCTCCAGGCTGTCCCTTGCAAAGTGGGAATACACGCCATAGGGCAGGTTCGTGACGACGCAGTCTGCCTGTGCGTGCAGGTCGCGGGCATCGGCGCAGCGCAGGGACGCCTCGCCACCGAAGTGCAGCAGGTTGGCGTGGGCGCGTTCGATGCAGGCGGCGCTGATGTCGCTGCCCGTTGCCTGCAGTCCTGCCTGCGCGGCCAGCAGTGGGATGGTGCCCGTACCGCAGAATGGATCGAGCACGCTGTCGCCGGAACGCGCCGTGATGTTCAGCATCGCCTGGCCGATGCGCACTGGCAGCGCCACCATGTAGTTGTGTGGCTTGTGGGCGATGCGCTGCCAGTCCTGTTCTCCGGGTGCGGCGTTGGCATGCACGAGCAGGCGAAATCCGAGCGGCGACATCACCAGCAGCAGGCGCAGCTGCGGGTTGTCCACGGACACGCCGCCGTGAATGCAATCAGCGATGAGCGTCTTGGCGGCACTCGCACCCTTGCGCCAGCGGGGAAGGCGCAGCACGTCGATGCTGAAGCTGGATGCCGCGATGCGCATCGAAACCAACGCCTCCTGCAGCAGCGCAAGCGTTGGCGCGAAGGCGAGCTGCCGGCCGCCTGCGATGCCGTAGCCGCATCTCGCCCAGCGGATCGGTTCAGGCGATAGCCACACGCCGCGCTCCGATGCCATCCCGCCGCCGAGTGCGTACAGCTCTGCTTCTGCAAGCGCGGTGAAGGCAGGGTCGCGGCTGTAGAGCGTGCAGTGGATCGCATCCGGTCCCACTGCGGGGAGGACGAGCTGACTTGGCGATGGCACGAACTCGCCGCCCCGGTGCTGAGGTTGCGGACGCTAACATGTGGGCCCCTCAGGAATTCGTGTGGAAGAAGTAGCAGCGATTCCGGGCAGAGGAAGAGCCCACTCAGTTGGAAGTGGATGGCAGTGCGGAAGCGGCCACAGATGCAATGCCCCCTGCCGTGCCCTCAAACCGCTGCATGCCCGGGTTGAGCGAAGCCGCACCGAGGTCCCTTGTCCTTCCGCGAGTCCGCGCTCCCGACACCCTCTGCACCCGGGCGCAACTCGTGTCGCGCCACAGGTCCATCGTCGGCGCCTTGGGAGTCCAGGCGCGAGCCACCTGAGTCGGCACGCATGTCGGCGATGGAGGAGCACTCGATCAGGTCAAGATGCTCGCGTGCGTTCACGCTGGGCCCTACTTCGTTGGTGCGAGCCAGAGCACCGGCCGCACCTTCGCGGAAGTGCCGGATCGTTCCCATCGCACAGCCGTCGTGACATGCCCGTCGCCGCCGTGGCCCCACACAGGCAGGCGGCGACCTCGGCCATGTCGGCGTTGACCGAAGTGCGCCGTATTCGGAGGTGCGTTGCGTGGAGCAATTGCACATGCCTCGATGGCAACCGCATCACGAGACCTGCCCACCACCGCAGCCTGCTTGCGTGGGACCGCGGCGGTGATGGGCAGGTCGGAAGGGCTGCTCTCATGCCCTGAACGTGCGGTGGTGTATGGCCGCTAGAGCAAATGATTCGTTGGGAAATCGAGCGCTCTCCTGTAATGCATGGACGTACATGCACCGGAGAGCCGCCATGGATGTCGCCGCCTTCGACCAGGGTCTCGCATCGGAGACCGATGCCGAGCTCGAGCGGGAACTGCTCAGGTTGAATGCACACATGAGTGCCGCGACGTTCCGCTTCCTCATGCTTGTGCGCGCCTCCGATGCGCGGACCGCGTGGGGCGACTTCGGGATGAAGTCGCCTCTTCTCAGCAGGGGGCTCACTGGCTCAACTGGCGCTGCGGCGTCGACCTCCGGGCGGCGCGGGAACAGGTGCGCGTGGCGCACGCGCTCACCGGCCTTCAGCGCACCGCCGAGGCGCTGCCCACGGCAGGGTCAGCTACTCCAAGGTACGGGCGCTCTCGAGGCTTGCGACCGAGGCCAACGAGGGCTTCGTCCTCGATGTGGCCGAGCACGGCACGGCGTCGCACACGGGGAAGACCGTGCGCTACATCCGGTCGGGCATGGCCCTGGACGACGCAGCGCGACTCAGCGCCATGGTCGAACAGTGCACCTGCGACTGGCATCACGACGACGATGGCATGCTCGTGCTGCGTGCGCGGCTGATGCCGGACGAGGGCGCACGGCTGGTGCAGGCGATCCGGGCGCTGGAGGGTAGCGACACCGCCGTGCCACTCGCGGCGCGTCGGGCGAGTGCACTTGCCATGGTGGCGGAGGCAGCCTGCGCCGAGGACGGCAAGCCCTCGGTGCCTGAGATCGTGGTCAACCTGCGTCCTGGCAACGCGTCGAGCGAGCACGTCGATGACGCGACTGCCGAGTAATCGGCCCGGATCGAGGGCGCCGTTGCCATCTCCACCGTCACCGGAGAACGCAACTGCTCGAACCGCCGGATGCGGATCCGCATGTCCGGTGGCGCGGGAGCGGTCCGACCCGTGCGGGTCGGCCCCTGTCCCGATCGCGTGGCTCGAAAGCGAAGCAGTCGATCGACGCCGCGGGCGATAGAAGGGCGAGCCCTGTCTGATCCACGCGATCATGGTTAGTCTCGCGTCTTTCGAGTCCATTCGATTCCATTTGGGGGGGACGCAAGACATGGGCAAGCTCGACGGCAAGGTGGCCATCGTCACCGGTGCCGCGCGGGGCCTCGGCCGCAGCTATGCGCTGCACCTGGCGAGGCTCGGCGCGAAGGTTGCGGTGAGCGACCTGAACCTGAAGTCCTACGAGGAGTTCGATGCCGAGGCGGCGGCGATGACCGGCGACACCACGGTGGAGGAAATCCGCGCGCTCGGCGGCGAGGCACTGGGCTTCGAGTTCGACATCGCAGACCGTGATGCCGTCTTCGACATGGTGGAGAAGACGCACCGAACCTGGGGCAGCGTGGACGTGCTCGTGGCGAATGCCGGCGGCGGCCGCGGCAAGCCGGCGGAGACCACGGCATCGAAGGTGCCGCCCGAGCTGTTCGAGCTCGTGCTCGGCATGAACCTCTACGGCACCTATCACTGCTGCAGTGCCGTGGCACCGATCATGAAGGAACAGAAGCGCGGCAAGATCGTCACCGTCGCTTCCTACGCCGGCGTCGTTGCCGGCGTCGGTGGCGGCTACGCGCACTACGGTGCTGCCAAGGCCGCCATCGCGCACTACACGCGCTACCTCGCGCAGGAGCTCGGGCCACACGGCATCAACGCCAACTGCATCGCCCCGGGCGTGATCGCGACGGCGCGCATCGTGAAGCTGGTGGGTGGTTCTGCAGGCGGAAACAGCGCTGCGGAAGACATCGCGCTGCGCCGTCTCGGCACGCCGGAGGACTGCGCGAAGGTCATCGAGTTCCTCACCACGGATCTCTCGGACTACATCACCGGGGCGCTGATCCCGATCGATGGCGGCTGGAACAGGGCAGGCTGATGGCAACCGAACCACTTGTCCGCGAGAAGACCCGCACCGCCGATGCGGTGCTGCAGGTGCTGACCGAGGCCGGCATTGACATGGTGTTCGGCATTGCAGGTGGCCACACCGGCCGCCTGTTCATGTCGCTCGCCAACCACCAGAACGAGATCCGCACCATCACCGTGCGCCACGAAAGCCTCGCTGGCGTGATGGCCGAGGTGTACGGGCGGCTCACGCGCAAGCCGGGCGTGATCATCGGCCAGGGGCCATGGGTGCTGGGCAACGGCCTGCTCGGCACGATGGAGGCCCTGCTCTCCAGCTCGCCGATGCTGCTGCTGACGGACTTCAGCGACAGCCCGGGCTACGACCTGCACGGCCCCTACCAGGCGGGCACGGGTGACTATGGCGTGTGGGATGCGCGCCAGGCCTTCGGCGGCGTGACCAAGCAGGTGTTCACCGCGCATGAACCGGCGGCGGGCGTGCAGGCCACGCAGTTCGCGGTGAAGCACGCGATGTCGGGCCAGCCTGGCCCCGTGGCCGTGCTCTTTGCGGCAGGTGGGCTTGCGGGTCACGTGGAGCCCTCCACCGAGCCCAAGCTCTATCGCACCACCAACTACCTGCCGCAGCTTGCGACGCCGGTCGACCCCCAACGGATCAGCCTGGCCGCGCAGGCGATCTCCGCGGCGAGGAAGCCCGTGATCATCGCGGGCAACGGCGTGCGGATCTCTCAGGCGTACTCGGCACTGGTCGCGTTCGCGGAGATGGCCGGCATCCCTGTCGTCACCACGGCGTCCGGCAAGGGCACCTTCGCGGAGGATCATGCGCTGGCGCTCGGCGTGTTCGGCACCTTCGGCATCGCCGCGGCGAATGCAGCGGTGAGCGAGGCCGACCTCGTGATCGTGGTGGGCTCGAAACTCGGCGCGTCAGACACCGCGCGCGAGAACCCGGCGCTGCTGGATGCAGAGCGGCAGCGCTTCGTGCAGATCGACATCGAGCCGCGCAATGCGTCCTGGACCTTCCCGGCCGAGCACGTGCTCATCGGCGATGCGGCGGTTGCGCTCGGGCAACTTCGAGCCGCGCTACCGCACGACGGCGGGCGATTCAACGAAGGGGCGGCGCGCGCTGCCCACTTCCGCCGGGAGCACGGCTACTTCGACACGCCTGCCTACGCGGCCACGAGTGTGCCGATCCTGCCCCAGCGGGTGATCGGTGCGCTGCGCAACGCGCTGCCGGCAGACTCGATCGTCACCTGTGATGCTGGTGAGAACCGCATCCTGATGACGCACTTCTACCAGACGCGCTCCGCCGGCGGATTCATGCAGGCCGCGGGTGCGGGGCCGATGGGTTTCGCGATGCCGGCGGCGCTTGCGGCGAAGCTCGTGCATCCCGAGCGCGTGGTGGTGGCCGTGTGTGGCGACGGCGGCTTCGGCATGACGATGAACGCGATGATGACGGCCATCGAGCAGAACATCCCGATCATCACCGTGGTGCTGAACAACAGCGCACTTGGCTGGGTGCTGCACGGCGGTGGCCCGTTCGCTGCGGAGTTCAACGACTTCGACCACGCGGCGATCGCGCGCAGCATGGGCTGCCACGGCATCCGCGTCACCGAGCCGTCGCAGCTCGAGGCAGCGATCGCGGAGGCAATCGCCTGCGGTCGGCCGACGGTGATCGACACCATCACCTCGCTCGAGGTGTCGTTCCGCGATGTCACGTCCCCCCTAGCGCGCTAGAGCGCGCGGTTGGAAGGGGAAGCGCGCTAGAGCGCGCGGTTGGAAGGGAAGCGCGCTGAAGGCGCGCCGGGCATGAGCGCCGCGAGGAGGATCGATGGTCGCGAGCGCTGCCTACGAGTCACCCGCCGCGGCGATGACCCTCGCCGAGGGCATCGCCGAGTACTACGCCCGCTACCCGGGGCTGGCGGACGTGGCAGCAATGTCGCCCGCAGCGCAGGCGTTCTTCCGCAGCCATGACGTTGCGCACGTGGTGTTCGGCTGCTCCATCGAGCTGCCGGACGAGGCGGTCGTGAAGATCGCGAGCATGTTCGGAACTACGGGTGGATTCGGCGTGTTGCAGGGCTACCGACTTCCGGACTCGCGCCTCATCTACACCACCCTCGACTCGGTAGCCGTGCGTTCGACGTTCGCGCGGGCGGCGGTGCTCGTGCCGCGCACCATCGCTCGTTGCCTGCGGCAGCGCGAGAAGTGGCCCTGGGCCCAGGCAGACCATGCGCCCTGGCTCGGCGAGCGACTGCATGCGCTGCGCACGCAGTTCGGGATTCGCGTAGCGCGCGAGTGAGCGTCGCGTCGCACGGCTGCTGGAAGACGCCGGTCACCCAACAGCGGACGTCTGACGCCTGACCACAGCCGCAGTGCGGGACAGCGGTGCGCGCTCACGGCGGCATCTCGCTTGATGACCCGCACCTCGGCTGGGCAGAATGCAGAGAACTCAGGGGAGTCTCCATGCGTCCGGGAAGTGCAGTCCTCGGCATCCTGCTGCTCGTGCTCACGTGCCTGCCTGCAGGTGCCCGAAGCGCGTCGCGCTACGGTCTGCCACGTGACATACCGCTGCCCTCGGTGGTCACGCTAGATGCCTACCTGCCCGCAAGCGTGCTGGACGGCCGCATCTTCGTTCGCAACCCCGGTTACTACGTGGATTCGGGGAGCGAGGTTCGTGCTGCCGTGAACGGCGCGCTCGCGGCCTTCGTCACCGACGGCAAGCTCGTCGACATGGCTGCGCCGCGGCCCGCGGGCCTGCTGCTCGTGCTGCACCCGCGCATCCAGTTCGAAGGGGCGTCGCTCCGGCAGACGGTGCGTTGGCAGGTGTTCGGGCCTGGGGCGGTCGAACTCGCGCGCGGCGAGCAGGTGGCGGTCGAGGACACCGCCACCACGATGCTCACGGACGCGGTGCGCGATGCCACCACGAAGGCCATGCGCGGCATCTTCGTCGAGCTGCTCACGAAGCTGCGGCCGGACGCCACGCGCTTCCCGCCAGCACTCGAGTTCGCGAGCATCCCGGTGGCGGCGATGGTCGATCGCGAGAACGCGATCTCCACCGGCACCGGTTTCTTCATCAACGCTGATGGCGAGGTGCTGACGGCCGCGCACGTGTTGCGCGATTGCCTGCTGGTGGAGGCGAAGCAGGACGGCACGGTGCTCCCGGCAACGGTGCGCGCCCGCAGCGACCTGCTCGATCTCGCGGTCGTCGCGACGGGCAAGCCGGCGGTGCGTCACCTGCCGTTCCGTGAAGGCACCGACATCGTGCTTGGCGAACCCGTGACGAACGTGGGCTTCCCGTTGCAGTCCATCCTTGCCTCCACGCCGAACCTCACGCGCGGCAACGTCAGCTCGCGGGGCGCGCTTGCCGGTGCGGCGGGACAGTTCCAGTTCTCTGCACCGATCCAGCCAGGCTCGAGTGGCGGCCCCGTGGTGTCTGATGGCGGCGAGGTGCTGGGCGTGACGGTGGCAACGCTGAACGTCAGTCGCCTCGTGGAGAGTGGCGCATTGCCCCAGAACGTGAACTTCGCACTCGACGGCCGCTACGCAACGATGTTCCTGCACAAGCACGGCGTGGCGTTCGACACGAAGCCGGCGAACCCGGCTGGCAGCATCACGATCGCCAACGAGGCTGCGCTGTCGACGGTCGTCAGCCTCAGCTGCTACCAGTAGGGAGTCAGTCATGCAGTTCCTTGCGACCGGAAGTGACTTGCGCCAGGGTGGGGCACGCGCCCGAGTGATCGGTGCCGCGATCTTGTGCGTGGCAGTTGCGCTCGACGTGGCAGCGGCGACCGAGACGGCTACGATGACGACTGTGGATGTGCCTGCGCCTGCCGCAGCGCCGCCGACAGTGATGATGGCCGTGCCAGCACAGGCGTCTTCCATGGCACCGCTGCCGCCCACGCTCTATGTGGGCGCGGTTGCGGGCGAGGAACTGCTCGCGCTGTTGCGTGCACATCCACGGTTCGGCCAGGTGAGCAAGGACCTGGTGGGCAGCCCGATCTCGATCCAGGTGTCGCAGTCCTTCGAGTCCACCGCAGGCGGCACCGCGGGTGCCTTCGCCAGTGCGCTGCTCGCTGGCAGCACGCTCGGGATCATCCCCATGGTGACGAATAACGATCTCGTCATCACCTGGGAGGTCGCAGTGAACGGCACGGTGCTGTCGCGCTACCGCTACCGCAACAACTTCACGCGGGTGGACAGCATCTACGCGGGCGGTGCGGACACCACCTACGGCCTCGGCAAGGAAGGCCTCGCCTGGGTACGTAGCACTACCCAGAGCTTCATTGATGATCTGGCGAAGGACGCGAAGCTGGATGCGCTCATCGCCGAGCACGCCTTCTACTTCGGGCCAGCACCCGGCGGCACGGTCGCACGCTGAAGCGGAACGCAAACATGCCTCGCATCACGCCTGAGCAGTTCATCGTCGAACACACGCCGGGCACCGGTGGCACCACACCCACGCGCACGTCCTTCATCAGCGAGCCGGGTGGCCTCACGCTGCTCGGCGCGAACATCGAGGAACTGCCACCCGGTGCATGGTCGTCCATCAGGCACTGGCACAGCGCCGAGGACGAACTGGTGTACGTGCTCGAAGGCGAGGTGACGCTGATCGAGGGCGACGCCGAAACGCTGTTGCGCCCCGGCGATGCAGCGACCTTCCGGGCGGGCGATGCCGTGGGGCACTGCCTGCAGAATCGCAGCACTGCGCCCACGCGTTGCCTCGTGATGGGCACGCGTGCACCGGTGGATCGCATCACCTATCCCGATCGCGACCGCGTGTGCCATCGCGACCGGTCTGCGGACGATGATGTGTGGACGGACCTCGAGGGGAAGCCGGCGTCGAATCCCTACGCCGGTTCCTGAGCCAGCCCTGCGGCAGCAATCACACCTGCATCGGATGCAGCAGCTTTGGCCAGCTCTCCATGCTCGCGCGGATGCGCTGGCCGATCTCGTCCACGGTCCATGCGTCTTCCGACGGATCGCGCTCGGCGATCTCGGTGACCACCCAGGACAGCAGCGACACGCGGTTGCCGCGCACGCAGAACTGCCGGCCCGTGATGTCCTTCGCTTCATCCGAGCACAGCCACACGACGGCGGGCGAGACCTTCTCGGGGGCCATCGCGATCGCGACCTGGTCGTTCTGCGGCATCAGGTCTTCCGTGAGGCGTGACAGCGCCGCCGGTGCCAGCGTGTTCACCGTGATGCCGCTCTTCGCGCCCTCCAGCGCGAGTACGCGCGTGAAGCCCGCGATGCCTGCCTTCGCTGCGCCATAGTTGGCCTGGCCGAAGTTGCCGATGAGGCCCGAGGTGGAGCTCGTGTTGATCACGCGGCCACCGGTGCCCTGGGCGAGGAACTGGTCCCACGCCGCCTTGGTGACGAGGTAGGTGCCGCGCAGGTGCACGTCCACCACTGCGTCCCACTGGTCGTCGGTCATGTTCTTGAACGACTTGTCGCGCAGGAAGCCGGCGGTGGTGATGAGGATGTCGAGCTTGCCGAAGTTGTCGATGGCCACCTGCACCATCTTCTTCGCCGCCGCCGGACTGGACACGGAGCCGTAATCCGCTGCCGCCTTGCCGCCCTTGGCGCGGATCTCGGCCACCACCTGGTCGGCCATCGAGGCGCTGCCGCCCGTGCCGTCACGGGCGCCGCCGAGGTCGTTCACCACGACCGCGGCGCCTTCGTCTGCCAGCTGGTGTGC
>SXGU01215529.1_pt1 | contig 19813 bp, 19 predicted proteins | sample 3174531 | NCBI WGS metagenome assembly SXGU01 (sample SAMN11356863, study PRJNA531348) | freshwater metagenome | isolation source: freshwater sample F1-140 | place: China: Fuxian Lake, Yuxi | collected 2017-12-25 | reverse complement strand
GGCGAACGCGGGTAGAACGGCGTGGTCTCGTCCTGGGGCGGCGGGGTAGCTCCAAACATCTCGGAACTTGACGCCTGGTAGTAGCGACAATCGATACCAGCCATTCTTACCGCTTCGAGTAGCCGCATCGCGCCCACCCCGGTTGTGTCACCAGTGTGCTCCGGCTCGTCGAAACTCACCCGAACATGAGATTGCGCTGCCAGATTGTAGACTTCCGCTGGAGCTATATCGTTCAGTAGCGTGACAAGGCGCGCACCGTCGGAGAGGTCGCCGTAGTGCAGAAAGAGCTTGGCCCCTGGTTCATGAGGGTCCATATAAAGGTGCTCTATGCGAGACGTGTTGAACGTCGAGGACCGGCGGATCAGACCATGGACAACATATCCCTTACTCAGCAGCAATTCAGCGAGATACGAGCCATCTTGACCAGTAATGCCGGTAACGAACGCAATTTTAGACAAGGCTACCCCTCATATGTATCAGTTAGGATACTTGGCTCGTGAAGTGCGCCCGCAAGCGGTCTGCCCACTTTGCCGTCCTCCGTGATGTTGACTTTGCCTGCAATTCGACTATCCAGTCCTCGAACGCATCCAAGGCCCGATCCTCACTCAGGTGGGTCTCTGCATACGAGCGACCTCGTTCACCCAAATCAGTTGCCAGATGTCCATCCCGTGAGAGAGCAAGCAATTGCGAGACGAGCTCGTCCGGGGCCGCGGGGTCTACACGCAGGCCCGCGCCAGACAGTCGCAACTCGTCAGCAGTGACTGATGCCTCGGCCACAGCGCCAACGATGGGCCGCCCACTGGCGTAGTAACTGGTCAACTTGCTCGGGACCGACATGTCGTTGACCCCAGGTCGTTCATTTACGAGAAGGATATCTGCCGCAGCCAGTGCCGTGATGTAGTCGTGTTCGGCCATGGCAGGCAGAAACTGAACATTCGCATATCCCGCGCTGCGCTCTTGCAACACCTGCTTCTGATTGCCATCTCCCAAGAGTACAAACTTGAGCTCAGTTATACCCCTTTCCGCTGCACGCAATGCAGAATCGACTAGGTTCTCAAGACCCTGCTTTTTTCCCATATTGCCCGCATGGAGGCAGATAATGTCTGAGTCGCGCCACCCGTGTCGAGCGCGGAACTCCGCCGCGTCGCCGGGAAGACCGTGAGACAAGTTCCAGTTTCTGATCACCCGCACAGAGCCAGGGTTGCTTGTCATCTCACCATGGATGAGATGCTGTCGGAATCGAGCGTGCGCAACCGCCACTCCGTCGTACGACCGGATAATGGCTCGCTCAAGGGAAGACGACGCGCGCCCCGCCAACGCCGAACCGCCCATCTCAACGACGCCTCGCGAATACAGATCCTGGATCCAGAGTCCGGCAGGTACTGACTTTCGCCGACGTATGGCCACGAGTCCGCTCCCAAGTAATGGCGGGCTTACGCAAACAACGACGTCAGCGCCCAGGCCCGCCCACGGGATGGCCGCACGGACTCCAAAAGTCGTCTCCATTATTGCCCGGGTGGCACTGTTGGGCTTCTTAGCGACATAATGCCGCACGCGGGTTACTGCTACACCTTCCTCGAAGCCAGACCTTCGCCATTGCCCAAACCCAGAGTAGATCGACCACTGGGGGTAGTGAGGCGTCCCCGCCAAGACTCGTACCACGTAACCACGGCGCGCAAGCCCCTGGGCCAGACCAGCGGTGTAGGGAGCGTTGCCGGAGGGCTCGGGAGCGTAGTGCATGCCGACTAGGGAGATCGTCCGTGGCACTTCAAGTCCCACTGGCTTGGCCTCCGTACGGCTGTAGGATCGCGCGCATGTCGGACCGTGTCATGACAAGGACTCTGTCCGGCGTTCAAGGCGAAGGGTATGACACCGAAAATTTGGAGGCGGTTCAGGGTCTTGTGTGGCCGCTCTTGGCTCGATGCTCGAGTGTTGCGGTTCCTCGGGAGGCCTTGTTGCGCATCTCCCCAGGGAGCACGACTCGACTCGCGTCGACGCCGACGCTCTCTGTTCGTCGGCATGTGGGGCGATCCTCTAAGGGTTGACGCGCAGTGAGACCGCCGCTAAGACCCGAGACCCGACCTCCGCGGGACCTCCCGTTCATCCGAGGGTCCCCACATCGATGCGTCGGACTGGCTCGAGAAGCTCGCTCCAGGTTGGCTGTGGCCAAGCACCCCTACTGAATACGCTGAGCAAGAAGGAAGGATAAAGTGTCAGACAGGGACGAACAGCCGCTTCTCGACTTTAGGGCGGATGCGCAGAGATTTGGCCGAGCGGCTTGGTTGGTCCAACCACAGATCGCCGCAATTGCAGTGTACCGCCTCGGAAGATGGACATACACCTGCCCGTGGCCCCTTAGAAGGCCTGTTCATGCAGCATACTTTGCGCTGTACTCCATGGTTAGGCTCATTTTTGGCATCGATATTCCTCGCAGCGTGCGCATAGGGCCCGGAATAATGATTCACCACTTCGGCGGCGTCGTGGTCAACCCACTAGTCGTGATGGGTGCTCACTGCACCCTCCGTCACATGGTTACGCTCGGCAACTTGACGGAGGGTGGGCCAGTGCCGGTGCTCGGGGATCGCGTGGAGCTGGGGGTCGGCTGTTCCGTCCTAGGCGATGTTCGCGTTGGGGAGGGAGCGCGCATCGGTGCCCACGCCCTCGTTCTGCGAGATGTGCCTGCGGGGGCGACTGTGGGAGGAGTGCCGGCGTCACAATTGACCGCGCCCGGTGACGCCTAGACCTTCTCGGGTGCCGCTCCACGGATACGCCGTAAGCCCACTCCAGGGCACTGCGCGGGCATGGAGGCAAGTTGAGCATAGAATGACCGAGCGCGTGAAGTCAGTGCAGCCCGAATGCGCGCTGATACGGTGCCGCCAAAGGCACATTGATAGCTCCATGGACCGATCCGAAAATCCCGCCTCAGGCGCTAGGAAAGCGGGGACCCTTGTCTGTCTCGATGCAGACAGTTGTTGTGGGCATTCCAGCCTTCAACGCTGAGTTGTACATCGCTGAGTCAATTGAGTCCGCCCTATCCCAAGGACCTGCCGTTCGAGTGCTTGTGTCCGACAACGCTTCGACAGACGAGACCGCTCGCGTTGTCCAAGACTTCAAGAGTGACCGAGTCGACCTACATCAACAGCCTCGCAATCTCGGACCGCACGAGAACTTCAACTGGCTACTGGCGAACTCCGACTGCGAGGTGCTGTCCCTTCTCTGCGCTGACGACGTAATGCTTCCCGGCCATCTCCAGCGCCAGGTAGAGGTACTGGAAGGCGACCGGCGAGTCAGGTTGGTGGGGTGTCACATGATGCAGACTTCGCATGACCTTACGCCCCAGCAACTGATACGGACGGCCCAGGGAAGGTGGAAAGGGCCTCTCTTGACCACGCTCGGCGTAAACCTCGCGTTCAACTTCTTCGGCGGCCCCTCGAACTTTGTCTTCCGTCGCCGCGATGTCGCAGATCTACGTGTGGACACTCAATGGGCTTGGATCTCTGACTTTGATTTCGCGTCAAGACTCGTTAGCGACGGCTGGTATGTTAACCCTGGGGGTATCGGTTACCTATATAGACGGCACCCTGGTGCAGATTCAGAGCATCTGGCCCGCGCCGACGCGTTCAGTAATCGAACCGAATGGGCGCGACTATTCGTTGGCAGCGACGGCAGATTCGCGACAACCCTCCGGCAATTGCGCGCCGAGGTGCGGGATCCTGAGGTCGCGAACCAACTCAGCTCCGTTTGGTCGAACATGAGTACCCCCAAGCGCTTGGGAAGTCATGTCCCCCCAATTCTCCATGCTGTACGGAGGAAATGTGCCAAGTGCTTCGTCGGACCCCGTCTCGAGAATACTATTGAGGCGTCCCGTCGCCTAGCCTGGGTCCGTGGTCAATAGAATCCCAAGGCTCCCTTCGCGCGGGTCGGTCCAAGTACCTGCACGAGGATCTGATTCCCAACGACGTACGCGGGCGGTCATGCTCGGGTCCGTGGCAGAGTTGGGCGCGCGCGGCGTGGTATTCGCAACGATGTTCGCCACTATAGCGATCGTCAGTCGCTCGCTGTCCCCCGAAGCCTTTGGCGTCTGGTCCGTCCTCAGTGCCCTAGCGTTCTTTGGGACGAGCTTCGATTTCGGCCTGGGTCAGGCGATGCGCAATCGGCTGACGGCCCTGACCGCCACGCAACCTCGAGATCGAGATCTCGAACGGCGCCTATTCTTCTCCATCTGGCATGCATTGACTTTCGTGGCAATAGTGCTAATCGGAATCTTGCTGCTGACCTCGGATATGATCCCATGGGTGGCACTTCTCGATGCCCAGGATTCTACCATCGCATCGGAAATTCCATTTGTCGCAGGAACCGTGGCCTGCCTGTTCCTGTCAAGCATGATCTTTTCGTTGGCGGGGGCCGGCTTCTACGCTTACCAAGAATCGGGAATACGCAGCCTCTTCGACGTCCTGCAGTCATTGTTGTTGCTTGCCACAGTCCTCGTCTTTGCTAATCGACTGCAGTTGTCGGGGTTGGTTGCGGCCTATTACGGTGCCCTGAATATTGGCCTAGCCATAATGTTCTTTGCATTCCTGCAACGAAGGAACTGGACCTTCCAGTGGATTCGCACCCGTGTCTGGCTCGAACACGTGCGGGATCTGGTGCCCAGCAGTCTGGCATTTTGGCTGTTGGGTGTTTCGGCATTGATGATCCTCTCAACAGATCCCATCATCGCCGCACGAACCCTTGGCCTAGCTGAGGCGGGCGTATTCAGCGTAACGCAGAAGCTATTCACCATCGTGATAACGATACATTTCGCGTTCCTAACGCCCCTTTGGGCAGGCTACGCACACGCGATCGCATCCCAGGACTGGGGGTGGATTCGGCAAGCGTTCAAGCGATCGCTTGCAATAACATTGGGGCTTGCTGTCCTTGGGTCATCGACCCTCGCACTCGCAGCGCCGACACTGTTGCACGTGCTCTTGGGACGAGAAGTACACAACTGGGCGCTTATCGCATCCCTGATGGCATGGGTTTCAATGTACGCAGTCATCAACTGCTACTCAGTGCTTCTCAACGGCCTGGGGAGGGTCTGGGTTCAGACATTCTTTTCGGTCTTCGGGGCCCTGGTCAATTGGCCTCTAAGCCTGTGGCTTGGAGGCCTCATGGGTGCACCGGGGATCGTTCTCGGATCGATCGGTTCGCTATTGCCCGCACTATTGTCGAATGTCGTCCAAGTACATCTTCTGCTTAAGCGCAGTCATGAGGTCCGGTAAAGTTCATAATGGTCAAATCCAGCTAGCCAACGCCCACGGCTCGCATTCGTTAGACGCATATCCCCCGGCGCTGTATGCCTGCTATTGGGCAGAAGAACTCGGTACCAGTTGCGGCTGCACAAAGCGCCAGCCGCAACTCGTCGCCACGAGGGCACGAGTTGTTCCGAACCTCTGTTGCCGGCAGATGGGTCATCAGCAGACACCGGCCTCGTGACAAGTAGCATTGTCTGCCCGTCTCAACGACTGGCGTCGACTACTTGAGTTCACGAAACGGGCCCCGGCACCGTACGATCCATGGCTATGAGAGCAAGGGCCATTGCCAAGAGAACGGTGCGCACCTTCGTTCGTCGTCTGGGGTACGACATCGTGCCGTTCGCTGGGGGTCTTGTGGACCTCCAGCGCCAACTTCTTCGACAAACGCCAGTTGTGTTGGACGTTGGTGCAAATGTTGGTCAGTACGCGGAAAGGCTACGTGACCTGGGTTATGAAGGACGCATTGTCTCCTTTGAACCTGGATCCAAGGCGTTCCATTTGCTTACGTCCAGAGCCCAAGCCGATGTCAGCTGGGAGGCGCGCAATGTGGCCTTGGGGGCCGAGTGTGGAACGGCCACACTTCAAGTCAGTGCGAACAGTGTGAGTTCATCACTGCTCGGCGTCGCGCCCGAGCACCTAGCGGCCGCACCCGCATCGACAGTCATTGCCTTTGAGGAAGTACGACTGTCCACCTTGGACACAGAAGTCAACAACCTTCCTGGACCCTACTGGCTCAAACTCGATGTCCAAGGGTTTGAGCTTTCGGTGCTCAAGGGGGGCGAATCAGCGCTGGACCGCGCTCTGGCAATCCAAGCCGAGCTATCGTTTGGTGATCTCTACGAAGACCAAACCGACTGGCTCGAGCTAACCAGTTTCTTGAGAGATCGTGGCTTCAAACTTCGATACGTGGAACCGGGGTTCCACGATCCGTCCAACGGCTACACCCTTCAAGCCGATGCCATCTTCGTACGGACAAACTAGCAAATGAGCAGCCACTTGGTGAGTCAGCTGTAGTCAGCTGCCATCTCTCGATGCCGGCCAAAGCGCCAGCGGGCTCGCCTCCGAGTCAACGAGAACAGCAACTGCGAAGGGCCTCTCACCCATATCGGAGCCCCCAGAATCTCGCGTTGCGCTCGATGAACCTGCCTAGCCACCTCACGAATGCGCGTGGTCGAGACCCCTCCGGGCCTGAAGATGGACACAACGATGTGGCCTCGAACCATTTCGACCCCCTGCGACTTCAGCTCCGCCGTGAAGGCGTAGTCGCCAGCAACATCATACGAGGCATCGTAAGGGAACGCTCGGGCCGCATCGCCGGGGTAAAGGATCGCTTGGTGAGACGTAGGCAAGCTGTGCAGCAAGTACCAGGCCGGCCGAGATCGCCGCGCATTACGGGTTCCGTCGGGATAGAGAACAATGTGATCATTCATCACCATCGCCCCTCTTTCACCAATCAATACCTCGCGTAAACTGACCCAGTCGGTAGCACAACTGTCACCTCCGTTGAGGAACCATACAAACTCACCCTGAGACCTACTGAGTCCCCGATTCATGCCTTGATAGACACCACCGTCCACGGCCTGGTCAATAACGGCCTCCGGCAGATTGCGATTCACCACATCACCCACGGGGTAGCAACTCCCACCATCCGCGACGATGACTTCCACCTCCTCACCTGCCATCCTCACCAACGGCCGAAGAGAACAGAGCGTCTCCGTCAAGCCGCTTTCATCGTCAAGAGTTACTACAATCACGCTAACTAGCGGCCGCATGACTGGACTCCGCTTCTACCTCGGGGCTAGTCGCCAATGACTGGTGATGACGATAGGCTTGAATCAGAAGCCAGATCATAATTACGTACTCGGGGCTCAGAACAGCGCCTGAGAAGAGCAAACTCCCGACGACGATTACGGGGACCGCCGAGACCGCGGGGCTCGAAGTCCGATCCGAAATTGTGCGCGCCATCGCGAACATTGCGGCCAAAAGCAGGCCGACCAAGCCAAACCACCCAAAATAGTAGGTTAAGACATACGCACCATTATCGAGTGACGTTCCTTGTTGAGACCCAAGAAGCAAGTTGTACGACGACAAGACCTGTTCAGTGCTACCCAGCGGATATCCGAGCGGGGCCGCCAACAATGTATCCCGAAGTACCTCGAGTGGTGCGACGATTCGGTAGTTCGTAGACGAACCCAGCTGGTTCGCCGACTGGAGCCGCTCCAGAAGATAGGGTCCGACAAGCCATGCTCCTGCGACTGACAACCCGAGAGTGCCCACGAGGGCACCTGGTCGAGATCTGCGAAGTGCCGCCAGAACAATCACTCCGCCGAGGAGCAGTCCGCTGGCGGATTGGGTCGCGATAATTCCTGCAAAAAAGAGCAAGGTAACTGCGACTGGGCGGTGCTTCAACGCGAGAAGCGTCAATGTTGTAGTGACCAAAATGAAGGCGTTGTACGACGGTTCCAGAAAGAACCCATGAGCCCTCGGAACGGTACTGAACTGCATCAGGGGGTCATACTCGCGTAGAAACTGGCGAGAGCCCCAGGGATTAAAGAATGCGTCGGACCCTAGAGTGCCCCCTATGACTTGCAGTACTGAAAGAGTGGAGACACAGAAGAGGCTGATCAGCAGGGCGAGCTTGGCGGACCTTCCTGCGATGAATTCCGTCTTGATTGGAGATCGGGCCGTACTCATGATCAGACAGGCAAGTGATAGCAGTGCAAACGTCTTTAGAAATTCAATCTGAGAATAGTTGATCGGACTTATAAGGGCTGCCATCAGCGCAATGGCTGGAGGCAGCAGTATCGTAGGTGCATTCCACAATTGAGAGGACTTGTTCAGGCAAGACACCCACACCACTAGCCCGCAAAGAAGACCAAGGTTTGCCGCGTAGCCGAAAAGCACACCGACCTGAAAATGCTGTCCGACCACGAATGTGACCAATATCAGAGTGAAGAGCAACTCACGGCCGGTCATGCCGCGAGCAATCGCCGGTAGATTTCTGCGTAGTCGTTCGCCATGCGAGAAGGTGCGAAATATTCAGGTCGGCTCGAAGGGGCGGTCCGGGATAACTGCATGTCAAGCAGTGCTGACTTCGCATCGGCGACCGTCGAAAATATGGCGACGTCCCCAAATTCCTTGAGCTCTCGGCTTGCGTCTGAATCTACAGCAAGAATGCGAAGCCCAGCGGTCAGCGCCTCCACGATTGTCAGGGGAAAGTAGTCCACCACAGACGTAAATAGTAGTACGTCCATGTGCTGTAGCAGTCGAGCCAAGGACGTCCTGTTGCTCACCGAAGGGATGAACGTCACGCCTTCGGGCCTGAAGGGGGGATCGTCACCCACCACCGTAACGGCGATTCCTGGTATTTCGGCCACTGCAGCAATGGTCGGCCAGTGAACCTTTCCCTGATCTCGCAGGTTCTTACACACCAAGACAACTTGCAGCGTATCGGCGGTTCGGGGCGTTGAGGTGGAGAGGGCCCCCCAGAATTCGCGGTCCACTGAGTTGTGGACCAAATCGATTGGTCCCAAACCCGCCTGCTCGGCGTCTCTCCTTAGCCAATCGGCACACGCCACGATCGCAAGGGGGGCTGATGCGCGGATTGAAGAGACGAACTCCCGGCGCTCGCCAAATGTAGTTGCCGTGTGATCGACCCATGCGGGCGGATAGGCGGACAAATGCGGACAGGGGTGACAGCCAATCTCCCAACGTCGGCAGCCCTTTGGCTGGGCACAGCGCCCCGTCATGATCCACTGATCATGCAATGTCCAAACAACCGGTTTGCGCAAGTTTTGAATGAGGCGCCCCAGGGCGGTTGTACTGGCGAAATAGCTATGAATCACGTGCAAGTGAATTACGTCGGACGCCTCCGCCGCGTGGCGTAGCGCTTGCCACCGGCGAGCGTGGACCCGGCTGTGATCGTGTCCGCTTGTAGGGAACCAGAGTCGATTGAAGGCGACGTCGGCCCGTGCTGCTAGTCGACTTGCTTGAAACTGCGACTCCAGAGGCGACGGCCCCCCGTGCGGACCGTAGCCATAAACGATTCTTGACGAGAGGCCGTGTTCGATCATTTCCTCATGAAGCGTGCGCGCCACACCCGCAGCACCACCCTCAGATAGGGTGGCGTTCAGATGAAGGACTCTAGTTTCGGTCACTATGCTCTCATCATTGCTAAAGGAGACAAATTGTCTCGCCGCGAGACTTCATAGCGCCATACATTGGGGTCCGCGATGGTCGTTATGCCCTCGTGCATCCCGCTCCCAGGTCAGTGCGACCGCCCCAAGAAGGAGCGAAGCCGGCCAATGCCCAATCCTACGGCGTCGCCCGCGGGGGGCGTCAAATGGAGAGCGCGCCGACTCGCTACCAGGGTGCGCCCACCCTGGGGCGACAGTTCCGCGAGGCGGGCGCCGCTTCAGCGTCACAGTGCAGGCGCCCCTCGATTCTGGCGCTGCCGAGGCTTCGGCCGGATACACCGCTGGGGTGGTCCTCACTCAAACATGGGGCCTCTGGAAGTAACGCGAATTTGTTCGGCGACTGGCGTTGGGCGGATGCCAAGGGCGGCCAATTGGACTCCGAAGGTGGGGTCGTCGGAGCAATACTTGTCGGGCGAGCCATTGAGCTCGCCCACTTGGACATTCGGCTCTGAACCAAGTGCGGCAGCAACCTCGACCCCGAGCTGTACCAAGTCGAGTGTGAATGAGATCGGCACCACCCTGCGCGGCAGCGGCCCACCGCGAACTAGCGACGCCAATAGGAGGCGCGAAAGATCGTGCGCACTTCCAAATGAGCGGATAACGGGACCATTCGCCTCTATGGCGATAGACCCCGAGCGTCGCTGCTGCTGGATGAAGGACCCGAGTGCAAATTTGTGGGGCTCGCCCATGTACATACCAGTTACGGCGTACGGGTACAGCACCGAAAGGTTTCTTCTGCCCTGCAATCGCTGCTCGTAGACAAGTTTCAAGTGTGCGTACGGGTCGTCGTCGTAGGTTGGGATTCCTCCTCTCTCTAAGGCGACTCCCGACGACGCGAACACCACCGGCATGTCGGCTCGCGAGTCTATGACCGACATGACCCGGCTGGCGATATCGTCGTTTGTCTTACGATATTTCGCTGCTCCGAGTTCGGCGAAGCGGTTACGCAAGACGAATGCGTACCAGAACAGCGCCGAACTCTGAGCGATATCCGATGCGCCTAACGACAAGAGGGGTGACACCGGAAGACAGACGCCCTCATGCGGTCCACTCAGACGCAGAATGGAATCCCTTGAACCATAAAGTCGTAGTCGGTGGAGGGAATCTGGGCCGTAAACGGACGCGTACTCGTGGACGAGCGTGCGCCCGAGCCATCCGCTTGCGCCAACAACGGTGATTTGGGGAGCCGTCACCTCGCCAAGAGTCCCTCGAGTCGAGAAACGTCACGTGGCGAATCGACTTGGAACCAATCTCCGAAGAGCGGTATAGCGCCAACCTGGCCACCATTAATGAGCCAACCGAAAAAATCGATCTCGAGGGTCGGGGCACTTCGGTGCGAAAGCGAAACAAACTCATGTAGCAACTGTCGAAGAGTCCCTGCTTTGCCAATGATGTGTCCACCAAAGATGTGCACGGGGTTCGCGGGCACTGGGCTGGTGTGATTGGAGATGCTGCGGACTTCGTGCGTGTAAGGGTCGAGATGGATGCGGGGAAACCGGCTCTTGAGGGCAGTGACGGACAAGAACACGTCAAAGCCCTCCACTACTGGGTCAAGGCGATCCTGGGCGAATACATCGGGATACGTGAGGCAGACATCGGCGCTCGCATTCTGAGTGGTGAGGAATAGCCGCGCCCGCTCCAGCGTGGATGCCCCAACGGCCGAGGTCAGGACCGAGGCTTCAACACCGGCTGCCCTCGCCTCCTCCATCAGGCGCTCCCCATACTCGTGGTCTCCGAGCAAACAGATCGACGACACTTGGTCAGGCGCTAGCCGGCTGAGATACCAGTGGAGAAGGGTGCGCTCAGCGACGGGCATGAGCGGCTTCGGTACAGCATCGCCATAGAGTGCAGGTCCTCCGCAGAATATGCCCCAAGCCCTACGCATCCGTAACCTCCAGTTGCCTGAGGGGCGAGTACAAGGACAGTTCGACGTCGAGTTCCCGTTCAATCGGCCCTGCTAGCGTCGTGCACAGCTCCGACGAGAGTGACGATACGAGCACGAGGGACGTCGGCGTGAGACGGTAGCGGGTCTCATAGCCCAGCGCGTCCAAGATGGGCACCCACGCGATTGCGTCCCAGATCCTCACATGGTGACCAACAAACGCCCGGTGCTTACCGGTGACCAAATTGGCTAGACCGATACAAGCAGACCCTGAGCGATGGACTCCTGACGTGCTGCCGTCGATAGCGTCGAGAAGCCGGGCTCGGGCCAACTTCGCCGCCTCGCCCATCCCCGGGGGATATGCGTAGTAGACCGTGCCGGTTGGGGGCTCAACGCCTAGCCGGAGTGTCTGGGAAGCTACAAAAACGCCGCCCTCGAACAGCAGATAGACGTCCTGTTCGGGCACAACCACCAGCGAGCCTTCGACGCGACCACTTCGCACGTGTGCGGCCATGAACCCGTATCCCGGAAGACCAAGGACGTAATTGTTCGAGCCGTCCAGAGGGTCAACGACTAAGTGGTCTCCCGTCGCAAGGTCATTGGCACCTACCGCGACCGCACCCCCCTCTTCCGACAGAAGTTTAGTGCCTGGCATCTGTTCGCGGACGAACTCTGACGTGACCAAATGCAGGCGCTCGTCGAGACTCGTGACGACGTCGCGCAACTCCCCGGCCTTAATTCTCTGGACGATCCTGAATTCATCGCCCGTGGACTCGACAAAGGTTCGGCAGATCCTTGCCGCCAGCAGGCGCAGCGTCATAGAAGTACCCGATTCAGGTAGCTCATGGCTTTTGGGAACGACGCAGCGACATACTCGGATTCGAGTGCATCTGGAGGAAGTGATAGATGGAATTGCATGAACGCCGGCACGCCGAAGTCAGAAAGAAGCGCCATCACCGCGTGGTCCTTGTCGCCGGGATTCGCATAACTCAGACCGGCTGCGATCCCGGCGGTGAGATAGACCGGCTCGATTCCGCTCGTCAAGCAAAGACGGAGTGCGCCCATGAGGCGTCCCGAAGGATGCAACTTCCGAATCGGCTCTCGGGCCACCCGCAGGATTGGGTCGAAAAGATGCGGGTTGGTGAATCGTCGCACCTCCTTCTTGGCGTAGGACTCCAGGAAGTCGTGATCATGTTTCGTGGCTACCTTCAGAGCTCCGAGAATCTCGTCGACAACGCCGTCAATGATGTGAGCAATCGCTGGACGAGCGAGAGCCTGATGCAAGTATTCGACGCCCGCTTGATAGCCGAGGAAGGCCGCGATGCAGTGCGGCGTGTTGTGAATGTATAATTTGGCATCCCATTCAGCGTTGAGCCGTTCGACTGGGAGCCAGACGACGTCAGGAAGCAACGACTTGAGTGCGTCACTAACACACGGGGCGTCCTGGAGGTACATGATGCCGTTCTCGGTGTGCAAAGAGAGCGGGTCAGTCCGCAAGTTTCTCGGTGATGCGGTGGAGGAAGCGATCACGTCCGGCACGCCGAACATGACATTTTGGACGTCGTACAACTCACGTATCCACTCGACGGTCGCCGGATCATTTTCCAAGCTGAAGACTGGGCATTGCAGTTGGCCGACGGCTCGCGGCAGGCTGGACACGTTCCTTGGGCCGACGGAAATGAACGCAATATCGTAATCGGCGAGCTCAAGGTCTGCGATATCGGTGGTCACGTGGAGTGGGCGCACAACCAACTCGCGGAGCTCGGTTCCGTCGCTCATCCATGATGTGAAGAAGCCTTGATCCTCTATGCCTGCGACAATTTCGGCGTTGGCATCTAATAGGTCGATTTCAAAGTCTGGCAAGATCCACGGGACGAACCCGCGTCCGATCCCGCCCGCGCCGATGATCAGAGCTCGAGCCACGTCACTCCCTCTCGATAGTCGACGAGGCGCCCGACAACGCTTTCCTCCAAGCCCACAATGAAGCCTGGCTCGGTTTGGACGCGTGCTTCTCCCTCGCTTACCACCGTCGGAGCAGCGAAGAATCGCGAACTGAAGCCGACGTTCTCGGTCAGCGAGTCTGAGGCTGCACTGCCGGTGACGCGCGCCAAATTGAAGAGCTGGATATGGGGTGAGAGCTCGTCAAGCCCCGATCCCCCTGCGTGCGGGGTCACTTCACAGCCGGAAAGGTATGCGAGTACCGACGTTGTAACAGTGTCGACCAGCCCAAACATGCGACACGGGTCGCTCTGAAGTCGGTTGATCCCTGCTTCGATGAGCGCCTGAGCGGTGTGCGTGTTCGGGCAGTTCTCTCCGGTGACGACTTCCGCAGTGAGTTCTCGTGTGCGGCGGTAGTCACATAGCGCCTCGAACGCAGCCACGTTGTCCGGCGCAAAAGGTTCCTCCAGCCACGTGAAGCCCTGGTCAGAAAGCAAACTGAGCCAATTCTTCGCCTGCGACATAGAGAGAGTTTGGTTCGCATCGACGCATAACTCGATGTGCGTTGGGGCAAGATCTCGAACCTGCTGAAGCCGCGAAAGGTCGCCCTCCATGTCATTCCCGACCTTGAGCTTGAATCGCGAGATACCCCGTTCGTCGACCTGCTGCACGATCTGATCCGCGATCGCCTCCGGGGAGTGACCGATCCAAGTCGTGAAATAGACCGGCAGACCGCTCTCGCGGAGGTTTCGGCAGCGCCCGTCAATACCTTCAAGGCCGGCGTCGAGTACGTCTCGGGCCCTGTCCGGAATTGTGTCATCTGCAAAGGACGAGAGGTCGACCAGTGATAGGAGCACCTCTGTCGGGAGTCTGGCGAGGTACTCCCAAGCCGCAAGGCCCTGCGACTTCGCCGCGTGATCGAGAAGTGTATTGACGATCAGTCCGGCAGCCATCAAGGGGACGCCAGCGTTGGGCGAGAGCCAGCGGAGCTGTCGTGGGTTTGTGACGACCTTGTGAAAACCGGCCTCAACCAGTTCCCCCACGGTGGTGCCGTCAAGTTGCGAGACGATCAGCGCAGCCGCAGCACACACCATTTCATTGCCAGCGCCAAGCGTGAACGAGGCGCCAACGCCGATGTCGCCCATAAGCGCTATCGGATTGGAGTACTGAGTGTGGGGATTGATGGCATCGCTGCCGAAGGATGCGGGTGGTATGTCGATCCTCAGGTCACTGAAGAACCAGTCTTCCGCGTCGACCCGCAGATCCAGGAGTGCGGAGGCTTCAGACATCCGCACCCTCTGGCAATCGTGGGCTCATGTCGGCCAGCGTGGCGCTCGCAAACGTGCCGTCGGGGAGCCGCCGCGACTCGACGAGGGGCTCGACCGCCTGGTCGACATAGGTGAAGATCTCAAGGACCGCGGGGGTAACTAGGTCAGCCCCAGTTAGTTCATCGAGCGCGGCCGCCAACTCGGACTCGCTATGTGCCGCACGATACGGGAGCTCGAAAGAATCGGCTATCGCCTCGAAGTTCGGGATGAATACTCCATTGCTTGCGTCCGTGCCAAGCTTCCGGCCTTCGAAGTAGCGATCGTGCGTGCTGCGGATCGATACATACCCATCGTTGTTGTTCACCACAAGAAGCACGGGCAGGCCGCTCGCTCGCAGGGTCGCAAGCTCGGAGAGAGACATCATGACCGAGCCGTCGCCAGTCACGGCCAGAACGGGCCGCCGTCGGGCGGCGGCGGCGCCAATGGCATACGGCAGGGCCATCCCCATCGCACCAAACGAGCCAGAGGAAACATAGGCTGCACCGGGCGCGCAGATGTAGTGCTGAGCGAGCACGTACCAGATGATGCCGGCGTCGGTGGTTGTTGCCGCGAAGCGGTCGCGGCGGGAGTCAAGCACAGTCACAGCGCGGTAGAGGCACATTCGGCCGGGAACCGGTACGTGCTTGGGATAGTGCAACAGGTGCGCAGCTCGGAGGTCTCGGCACGACTTCTGCCAGGCTCCCCAATCCGGGCCGTCCAGCGAGCTTACGACGGTGGTGAGAAGGTCAGCGGCGTCCCGAGCGGGCAGGGAGAAGCAATCGTCGACCAACCCCGATCGCGCCGCTCTAACCGCGGGATCGATTTCGAACCACATCTTTCGAGAAGGCAGGTCAGCAAATGCCTGCGACTCCCAACCAATAACCTGCTGGTGCAAGCTAGAACCGATGATGATAACCAAGTCAGCCGAGCAGATCGCCAGGTTCGCGGACCGGTTTGCCTTGATCCCAGGGGAGCCGAGAAACAGATCATGATCCGCTCGGCCGGCCTGCCGGGCGAACTGTGTCGTGACATAGGGTATTCCGGCCTTCACAAGTACGTCAGTTAGCGCTGCATAGTCAACTGATCGCACGGCGCCGACGCCGAGTAGTACGAGAGGTCGACGCGAAGACCTGAGCGCATCATCGAGCGCCGCACGCGCAGGCTCGGTATCGATAGGCTCGGCAGCCAGACGCTGATCGACCAGCGTCGCCACGTGGCCAACGCGGGCACCCTGGATATCGAGCGGAATCTCAAGGACCACCGGCCCGGGTCTGCCGTCCCGAGCAACCTTGAGCGCAAGCTCAAGCTGAGCGTCGATTTCCTCGGGCGTCGTGACAACAGCGTGATACTTGCTAACTGATCCGAAGGCCGCCCTGGTGTCGAATTCGAACGTACCGTTTTGGCGGAGATCGAGTCCCTGCACAGCTGAGGAGTCGGCGGTCTTAACCTGGCCCACCAGAAACAACACAGGGGAGCTGTCCTGGTATGCAGCAGCGATTGCTGGGAAGAGCTGAGCGGCGCCCGGACCCGTCGTCCCGATAGCGACCCCATACGGCTTGCCAGAGCGCGCGTACCCGTCCGCCGCAACCCCTGCGTACTCCTCGTGGTGCGTGCTGATCAGGCGGACTTGGCGTGAGCGGGCAATGGCGTCCACGAGATACATCACCCCACCGCCAGTCACGCTGAAGACCGTATCGATCCCGTCGCGGCCAAGGCGCGCTATGACCAGATCGGCCACGGTGTCAGAACCCGACACCAAAGAACTCCTCGAGCTTCTGGACGACGAAATCGAGGTGCTGCGTCGTCAAGCCTGGGTAAACACCAAGCCAGAACGTCTGCTTCATTACGATTTCAGTGTTGGTTAGATCTCCGCTGACACGATAGTTGCGGCCGATCATGTACGGCTGGCGCGTAATGTTTCCAGCGAACAGCAGACGGGTCCCGATCTTGTTCTCGTCGAGATACGACAACAGATCAACCCGTTCGAATCCGCAGGCCGGATCGAGCACGATCGGGAAGCCAAACCAAGACGGGTCGGAACCAGGCGTTGGTTGGGGCAAGTGCAGGAAGTCAGCAAGCGGCTGCAGCCGCGCGTGGAGATACTCGAAGTTGGCCTTACGGGCGGCAATGAACTCATCAAGGCGACCGAGTTGAGCAAGTCCGCAGGCGGCCTGCATGTCCGTGATCTTCAGGTTGTAGCCAGCGTGGCTGTAGATATACTTGTGATCGTAGCCTTCGGGCAAATCGCCTAGCTTCCAACAAAACCGCTTGTTACATGTGTTGTCTTTGCCCGGAAGACAATAGCAGTCGCGACCCCAGTCGCGGAACGACTCCGCGATCATCTTGAGTTGCGGGTTGTTTGTGAAAACAGCGCCACCCTCACCCATGGTGATGTGATGTGCAGGGTAGAAGCTCAGGGTAGAGATGTCGCCGAATGTGCCGACGAGGCGTCCGTCATAGCGTGAACCCAGCGCGTCGCAACAGTCCTCGATGAGCCACAGCCCGTATCGATCGCAGATGTCACGCACAACCTTAAGGTCGAACGGGTTTCCGAGGCTATGCGCAAGCATTACGGCTTTGGTCTTGTCCGAGATCGCTGCCTCGATGCGAGACGCGTCGATGTTGTGCGTCGCGAGGTCGACGTCGACGAACACGGGCACGGCACCGAACTGCAGAATCGGGTTAACGGTTGTCGGAAAGCCCGCAGCCACACCGATCACCTCGTCGCCCGGCTTGATCGCACGCGCCCCAAGTGAAGGTGAAGTGAGCGCCGAGAACGCAACCAGATTCGCTGAAGACCCTGAGTTAACGGTGATTAGATGCTGGACGCCCAAATACTCGGCGAGCCGCCGCTCGAACTCAGCATTGAATCGGCCCGCAGTAAGCCAGCCATCCAGACCGGCGTCGACGAGGTTGAGGAGTTCGGCCGCGCCCACCACCTTGCCCGATACCGGCACAGGCGTTTCCCCGGGTACGAAACGGGCCGGCGCGTGCGCGACGTGGGCGTACTCGCGGACGAGGTCGCCGATCAGGCCGCGGAGTTCGTCAGCGGTGCGCTCACTCACCTGTTGCGCCTGCCTTCCCCGTTTGGCGTGTGTACTGCTCAATCTGTGTCCGGCACAGGGACAGGACATTCCCGCCCGCGCGCCAGGCACCGTACCAATCCACGGTGTGATCTAGCGCTTCGCTGAGGCTCCAGCGCGGCTCCCAGCCGAGGCGTCCCCGGGCCTTCGATGTGTCGAGCTTCAAGAAACTCGCCTCGTGCGGCTGCTCGCTGTCGTCCAAGTGCCATCGGGCCTTGGGCCCCCACCGACGAGCGAGCTCGGCGACAACTCGCTCTACTGGCCAAGCATCAGCATCATCTGGGCCGAAGTTCCAGGCCTCGGCGTACTCATCACCGCCGGCGCAGAGGCGCTCTGCCAGCACCAAATACCCCCACAGCGGGTCTAGCACATGCTGCCACGGCCGGATGGCGTGCGGATTGCGAATAGTGACCGCACGTTCTTGGGCGAAGGCGGTGACAGTATCGGGCACCAGCCTGTCTGCTGCCCAGTCGCCGCCGCCAATCACGTTACCCGCGCGGGCAGAAGCGAGCGCTACCTGCCCGCCGGCAAAGAAGGTCTGTCGGTAGGCGCTGGTGACGAGTTCGGAGCAGCCCTTGCTGGCGCTGTAGGGGTCCCGCCCTCCCATCGGTTCGTTCTCGCGGTAACCCCAAACCCATTCTCGATTCTCGTAGCACTTGTCGGTCGTCACATTGACCAACGCACGAATCGACGAGCAATTGCGGGCGGCCTCCAACACGTTGACAGTTCCCAACACGTTGGTGGCGAACGTGGCCACGGGGTCGTCGTAAGATGCGCGCACAAGCGGCTGGGCGGCCAGATGGAGGACGATTTCGGGTTGAGCGCTTCGGAAAGCACTGCTTACGGCTTCGGCATCCCGCACGTCACCTGTTATCGAAGCGCCGAGCCGGTCGAGATCTGCTTCAACAAATAGGCTGGGGTCCGTCGGCGGCCCTAGCGAGAACCCGGTGAGCTCCACCCCCAGCTGGTCAAGCCAGATCCACAACCAACTGCCTTTGAAGCCCGTGTGACCCGTAACGAGCACGCGCTTCCCAGCCCAGAAGTCGCGGTCAATCACCTTTCCCACGCTTTCCAGGGCGCCGACCCGGTAGCCCACAGTTCCTCCAGATGGGTTCGGTCCCGCATCGTATCCATCGGGTGCCAGAAGCCATCATGGTCGAAGGCCATCAGTTCGCCCGCATCCGCTAGCGCGGCAAGCGGTTGTTGCTCCCAAACCGTGTCGTCTCCATCGATTAGGTCCAGGACCTTTGGCGAGAGCACGAAAAAGCCCCCGTTGATGCGAGCTCCGTAGCCCCGAGGTTTCTCCTTGAAGTCGCGCACCTGATTATCGGCGATCTCCAGGCTGCCGAACCGGGCCGGGGGAAACACTGCAGTCAAGGTCGCAAGTTTGCCGTGAGTACGGTGAAACGCGATCGATGCGGTGACGTCGACATTGCTGACACCGTCGCCATAAGTGAGGCAGAACTGCTCCTCGGAACGGAGGTGCTCGGCGACGCGAAGCAGCCGACCGCCGGTCATAGACGCCTCACCGGTATCGACGAGTGTCACCTTCCATGGCTCAGCCCGCTTTTCGTGGACCATCATTTCGTTGCTGGCCATGTCGAACGTTATGTCCGACGTGTGCAAAAAGTAGTTTGCGAAGTACTCCTTGATTAAGTACCCCTTGTAGCCGCAGCAGATGACGAACTCGTTCACACCGTGCGCCGAATACATCTTCAATATGTGCCAGAGGATCGGTTTGCCACCGATTTCTATCATGGGTTTTGGCTTGAGGTGGGTCTCTTCGCTGATGCGGGTTCCTAGACCCCCGGCAAGAATGACAGCTTTCATATTGGAGTCCTTTTTGGTGTCTTAGCCGGCGATCCGAGTCCCGCTGAGAGCGTCACGCGCTCCCTGTAGTTCTGCGGATCGCCACATGGCGGTGTAGATGGCTTCCAGATTCAGGCAAAAGCCTTCGGTATCAAACAGTGAATAGTTCTGTTGGGCCGTAGCCGCAATTTTCTCCTTGATTCCCTTGAGTTTGACGGGGTCGAGGGCAAGCTCCAGCGCAACGCGCTCATAGTCTCCCAAGCTTTGGGTGGCTAGCTCTGGCGTACCTGCGGCTGTGACCAGC
>SXGU01491961.1_pt1 | contig 19821 bp, 11 predicted proteins | sample 3174531 | NCBI WGS metagenome assembly SXGU01 (sample SAMN11356863, study PRJNA531348) | freshwater metagenome | isolation source: freshwater sample F1-140 | place: China: Fuxian Lake, Yuxi | collected 2017-12-25 | reverse complement strand
GCGAGCGCAGGTCGCCGACGCCGGAGACGCCGCGGCCGAACCCGCTGGGCTTGCTTCTCACGGGTTCGACGGTCGTGCGAACCAGCGGCAGGCGCGGTAGTGGCGGCGCGATCGAGGTACTCGGCGACTGGATACAACTCCTTGACCGCACCCGGCTGGAAGCGACCGGCCAGGATGGCGGCCTGATCCGCGTCGGTGGCGATTGGCAGGGCAGCAACGACGTGCGCCAGGCCATCGGGATCTATATGGCGCGTGATGTCGTGATTGATGTATCCGCAACAGTCGGCGTTGGAGGTACGGCGGTGTTGTGGAGTGACGTGCAAAATCCGTACTCGGTCACCTCGGCCCACGGAACGATAATTGCGCGTGGAGGACACCTGGCGGAACTCGGCGGTCGGGTCGAGACCTCGGGTCATGTGCTACAGATTTCCGGTATCAGAGTGCACGCCGATAGTCTGGCGGGCAAGGCGGGGCTCTGGCTACTCGACCCGGGTAACGTGACCATCGATACCACGGCGTCAGGCCCGGATCCGTTCCCGCCATCTGGCCCGTATCCCCCAGTACTCCCATTCGATGCGACCCAAAATACCACCATCGCCGTTGTTGACATAGAGAGCGCTCTGAATGCTGGGACCGACGTGTTGATCAGTACCAATGGTGTCGGAAACATCACAGTCAACAATTCAATCACCAAAACCCTTGGTACGCCTTCGGGGCTCACGTTGAAGGCCGATGGCGGGCAGATCGCTCTCAACAACGTTACGATATCCGCTACTGGCACGACATTAAATCTGGCACTTCTTGCCGATAGCTATTCCTTCACGACTTCAACGCTGGATCTTGGTCCGGGAGCCACGCTGACTTTTGCCCCGTCGGGTCTGTCTTTTGCTGCTGGATTTAGCTTTCAGGGAACGTTTCCGGGCGGTAACTTCACGGCTTCCCCGACGACTACTCTTGACGGCTTAACCATCAACTCCTTTGCCACTCTTGGCGGGTTGATGATCGGCAGTCCGACGAATACGCAGAACATTTCGATTACAAGTGCGATCAGCATCAATGGTCCGGTCATGCTCCAGGGCGGCGCCACCAACGTAAATCAGCCAATCACCGCTGCCGGGCCCATCAACATAGTTACTACGACCGGAGACATTGTCGTCGGTGCGGATCTGACTACATCCGACGGCTCACCAAACGCGATTGTTTTGAATGCCGGTGCATCGGCGGTGCCGGGCGGGGGGGGCGATCCGGGCAGCGGCACTGTGCTGTTACTCGGGCCTCCCAACCTTACGGCTGGTGCCGGGGGAATGATCACGATATTCACCAGCTCGGTCGCGGGCAGCGCTGGAGTGACCACCAGGGTAGGGTCCGGTAGCGGCAACTTCCGCTACAACAGCGACGAGACAACGGCCAATTTCACCTTTCCCTTGACCAATGCGTCAACTGGCGCTGCCAATACCGGTGTTAACGCCATCTACCGCGAGGCGCCAGTTCTTACGGTCACGCCCAGTTCGCATACCATCGTTTATGGCGATGGCGTCCCCGTCTACACCTACACACTGACCAATGCAGTCAACGGTGACGGCAATGCCTTGCTTGTAGCAACGACCAGCGGAGGACCTGCGTGGAACATTCTTCCGCTATCTTCCAGCGGTAAGGTCGTAGTTGGTACGCATGATGTTTCCTTTGGCGGCGGATTGTTAAGCGGCCTCGGTTATACGTATACCGACAATGCCGGGAGCACAAACGAGCTTACCGTAACGCCGAAGCCCATTACCGCCACCGGCATTACGGCGACAGCGAAGATCTACGACGCCACCACGGTGGCCGCGCTGGTGACGGGTGGCGCGGCCATCACTGGCGGGGCCACCAACAGCGCCGACAATCTGTTCTATACGGGCGATACCGTCACGCTGGACACAACCGGTGCGAGCGGAACCTTCATTGACAAGAACGTTGGCGTTGCCAAGCCAGTGGCGGTCACCGGTCTAGCACTTGTTCCAGGTGGAGATAGCGCCAATTACACGATTCTGGATGCGTCCGCCGCGACAGCCAACATCACGCCGAAGCCTCTGAACGTCAGCGGCCTGACCAGTGCCAACAAGGTCTATGACGGTGGCTTGACGGCGACAGTAGGCGGCGCGGCGGCACTTACGGCGGCCCAAGCGCCAGGAGCGGGCTCAGCAGTTGATGGCATTCCCTACACGGGTGACACGGTCAACGTGGTCGGCCCCGCGACGGGCACTTTCGACAACAAGGACGTACTCACCGCCACCACGGTGAGCTTTGGTGGACTAACGCTAGGTGGCGCGGAGGCGGGGAACTACTCGCTTAACGCTCATGCTCCGGTCCCGCACAGCATTACTCCAGCGCCGCTGGTGGTTACCGCCGTTGGCGCTACCAAGGTTGTGGATGGTGTGCCGTATGCCGGCGGTAACGGTGTGAGCTTCGCCAATTTTGTTGGTGGCGAGACCGTCGCCGTGCTCGGCGGAGTCCTGAGCTATGCCGGAACCAGTCAGGGGGCGACGGCGGTCGGAAACTACCTGATAACCCCGCTGGGTTATACGAGTACAAACTATACAGTTAGCTTCGTCGACGGCGCGCTGTCGATTACCGCTGCGGTGGCCCCGGCGCCAGCGCCGGCACCGGTTGTGCTGACGCCGACTCCGGTAGTAACCACGGTTCCGACATTGACCACGACTCTGGCGGCACCCGCTGATTTCACCGGTACGTCGACCAGTACGTCCACCAGCATTTCTTCAACCGGCAGCACAGGGACAAGCGGTGAGCCCCTGGGCGGAAGCACGTCGAGTACCACCACCAGTACGAGCAGCGCGACAACGAGTGCATCCTCCACCGGCGGCACGTCAACGGGGATATCGAGCACCAGCGATCCGGATTCAAGTGGCGGTACCACCAGCACGACAGCGAGCTCAACCGACGGTACGAATACGGGATCTACCGGTACGTCGACAACGACATCCACATCAACATCGACTTCAACATCAACCACGACGGCATCCGGGGGCCTTACCGGGACGGCGCCTGCACAGACAACCGCCAGCACCGGTGGCGCTGCACAAACACCAGCGCAAACCGCACCCACTACACCTCTGCCCGGCGCAACCACGACGACATCACCCAGCTCGGGTGCAACGGCGAGTGTCGCCGGTGGGGGCGGTACAAGTGTTTCCTCGACTTCGGGAATAACCACGGCCACAGCGCCCGTCCAGCCTAAAACCGGGGCGTCAACGCCACCGATTGGCACGACACCTCCAGTCGATCTGGTGGTCGCAAAACCGCCGCCAGCCGTCGTGACCGCTACCGCTACCCGCCTGGCGAGCGTCGAAGCCCCGGCACGCAGCATCGATGCCCTGGTTACCGCGCGTGTGGAGGCGGCGGTCGGCCGCGGGGGCAGCGCGACAACGGCAACTCGTGCAGGCAATGCCTTCAGCACGGCGCTGGCGCAGAAGCTTGCCCAAGGCCAGCCGATGGAGCAAGCGATGGCGAGTGCGGAAAGGGTATTCCAGGCGGAATCCAGCCTGCCGCCGCCACGAACCCCGGAGGTCGCGCTGTCCCGGGCGATTGCATCCGGGGGCGGGGATATCGTCACATCGCTCAACAGCGTGGCGCCACCCAAAGCCGGCGCCGGCTCGGCCGCATTCGACCGGGCGCTATCTACTGCGTTGGCGCGAGGCCAACCAATGGATGTGGCGGTGGGTGCGGCAAAGGTGGCTGCCCGCCAGTCCGAACAGCTGGCGATAGCCGACACCACGCCGCGGGCGCAGCTGGCCTCCGGTGCGGCGGCAGCGTCGTCTTCCCCGCAGAGCGCCAATCCCGCGTTCCAGAAATCGCTCAGCAGCATGCTTGCCCAGGGCGTGTCGCCGCAAGCGGCCATGGCGCGGGCGGGCCAAGCGGCCGAAGCCGATGCAGCGGCAGCGCGGGTGGATGCCCGCAACCCCAGCGCCGGCTTGGCTTCCGGGCGCACCGAATCGATCACCAGCGCGACGCCGGGAGGCGCATCCGAGCAGGTGCTGGCGCTAGCGCTGGCGCGCGGTGAAGCGCCAGGCACCGCCATGGTCAGAGCGGCCACAATCCAGCGTGAAGAACAGGCAGCGATTGCGGCCGACGCCCGGCAACCACAGGCATCCCTGGTTCGCGGTGGCGCGAACACTGTGCCCGAACGTGGTGCCGATTTCGACCGTGCCCTCACCAACGCACTCGGCCGCGGCCTTACCCCCGAAGCGGCCTTGCAGGTTGCGAATAGAGCCGCCGACGCCGTCGCGCCAGAGCCGACTCCGGCGTCAGCCCTGGCCACCGGTGTCGGAATCGAGAAAATAGTCGCACCTACCGGCTCCAGCCGAGCCTACCGGGCTGCCTTGAGCACAGCACTCGCACGTGGTTTGCCAGTGGACAGAGCGATCGAGTCCGCGCGCCGCGCGGAAGACGCCAACGCCTTCCGCTTCGCAGTACCTGCCGCGGTACCGCGCAACCTGAGCGGGGCGAAGGTTACCGACGCGACGGGACGCCCGTTGCCGTCCTGGCTGCAGTTCAATCCGGCAACGCGACAGTTCATCGCTACCGAGGTGCCGGAAGGTGGCCTGCCGATCCAGGCCGTGGTCGTCGTGGGCCAGACGCGCGTGCCCATCGTGATATCCGATGGCCCGATGCCGCCTGCACAACGGCCATGAAAAGAGTTCGCTTCTTCCGTACAACAACCCCCATCACCCACAATCTGGCAACGACGAGGCAATCATGAGCAAAGTTCTCCAACTGCTGCAAGGCAAGGCAAAGTGGCGCGTGTTCTGGCTGATCATGATCGTGATTGTGGTCGTCAGTACCGTGCTTTCCGCCGTGGCCAGATTCACCCTGGTGGAAGACAACATCGAGACCAGGCCGCGCTTGGCCCTGGTGGTTCCGACAAAGTCGCCGACCGGCATCGCCATGCAAAAGGGCGTGCAGCTCTTCCTCGAACAGCTCGGTCGTGACGGTGGCATCAACGGACGCTCCGTGGAACTGATGGTGGTCGAGGAGGGCGCGGATGCGCCCGCCAAGGTCATGGCTGACAAGCGCGTTATCGGAGTCGTCGGCTATCTTGATGCCGAACTGTTGAAGAAAGCCGCACCGCAATACGAAAAGGCCAAACTGCGCGTGGTGACGCCGTTGCAACTGGCTGCTCCCATGCCTGGCGTCACGTCCCTCGGTCTTGATCCGCGCGAGGAGTCCCGATTCGCTGCCAACTACGCGCGCAACATTCAGCAACGTCGCTTGATGTATGTGATCCGCGAGGAGGGCGCCGATTTTGATGCGCTGGTCGAACCGCTGGTCGACGTCTACCAACGTTTCGACACGCCGGTAAAGCAGGTCTGGACGCTTCCCGCGGGAGGCAACGAAGCCAAGCAGAAAGAAATCATTGCCGCAGTGAAGGATATCGACGTCGGCGCCATCTATATTGCAACCCGCCCTGAACTGGCGGCCCGCCTGGTCCATTCCATCCGCGGCACGGGCAATGCACTCGATCTGTTCGGGCCGTCGGCGCTGGCCACCGGTGAGTTCTCCCAGGCTCTGAAAAAGCTGGCCGGCAAGGATGCCGACGTCCAGAATCACGGGATCATTGTCGCTACGCCGGTGTTGTTCGATACCGCAAACGAGCGGGCACAGCGTTTTCAATCGGCATTCCAGCGCAGTTTCTCCACCTCTCCTGACTGGGTTGCCACTGTCGCCCACGACGCTGCCCATTACGCTGTTTCCGGCAAGCCGCCTGCAGATAGTGGCGCCGGGATCATGGGTAACCTGGCTTTTGTCGATGGCCTGGCACAGGTGCCGACCCAGATGGGCGTCTTCAATGGCAACCGGTTGATATCGGCGCCCATCCAGTTGCTGCCGATTGCCAAGGGCGCCGGGTTCAACTACATCGATGCCCTGCGCCAGGGGCGCGTGCTCTACGTCAACGACCGCTTCATGTTCAAGACCAGCGTGGTCTATGTTGGCGTAACCCTGCACGAGGTTTCCAACATCGACAAGCAGAAGGAAACGGCGACGCTCGACATGTCGATCTGGTTCCGCTACCGCGGTAAGTTCGACCCGCAGGACATGGACGTCGTAAATGCCGTCGAACCCGTCAAGTTCGATAAGCCGGAAGAGGTCAAGGACAGCGAAGAGGTGCAGTACCGCCGCTACCGGGTCAAGCAGACGTTCAAGCTCAACTTCACCGCGGACAAGCGTGCCTACAACCAGAACATCGCCGGGATTTCGTTCCGTCACCGCCTGCTCAACCGCAACAACCTGACCTACGTCGTCGATGTGCTCGGCATGCCGACGGGCAATGTTCTGGCGGATGACCTGCGTCAGCGCCGGATCCTGCGCTCCGGGTCGGACTGGGGCGTGGAGAATGCCTGGATTTCGCAGGATCTGGTGCGCGAGCGCGGCGACGGCGCACCCCAGTATGTTGGCATGACCGGGGAGCAGCCGCTGTTTTCGACCATCACCTTTGGCGTACTGCTGAGTCCGGAAGTCGTTGCGGCGCGCGACCTCATACCCAACGCATTTTTCCTCTACATAGCGATCTTCGGCCTGGTGGGTGCCATGGTCGGGCAGGCACTCGATTCACAAGTACTGGGCCGATACTGGGTGTTGCAATCCTGGCTACTGCGCCTGGCATTCTGGCCTTGCCTGTTGCTTGGCGTGGGCAACATGGCGATCGACTGGGCCTTCCTGCATTGGGCCCAATCCTCGACGCAGTTGCTGGTCATGATCTATGAAGCCTGCTGGTGGATACTCGGAGCGCAATTGGTCGATATGGCTGTTCGCCGCTTCGGTTGGATACCGCTGGAACTGACGACCGGGCGCCAGGTACCCAACGTGATGAAATTCTTCGTCACGGTGCTGATCTTCGCGCTGGCCTTCGGCGGCATCATTGCCGTGGTGTTCAATCAGCCGCTGACCAGCCTGCTGGCAACATCCGGCGTGCTTGCCATGGTGGTCGGCCTGGCCATCCAGGCCAATATCGCCAACGTGTTTTCAGGGATCATCCTCAACGTTGAGCGTCCGTTCAAGGTGGGTGATTTCATCAAGATCAACAACATCATCGGCCAGGTCACCGACATCACCTGGCGGACCACGCGGATGGAATCCAACGACGGGCCGATGGTGAGCCTGGCCAACTCGAAGGTATCCGAGGCGATGACCGAGAACTTCAGCAACGTACCCCACGGCATCGCCGCGGAAACCCGCTTCTATGCACCCAGTGATGTCGATCCGGCGCTGGTACTGGAAATTATCAACGAGGCAGTAGCGAAGTCGACGCAAATCGTCTGCAAAGATGCGCCCGGGTATGACCCGATGGTACGGTACCGTGGTGTAGTCAATCTCAACGGACGATGGGTCGGGGAGTATTCCGCCGGATACCGTGTGGCCATCCTGCCAAAGAAGGGGCGTGTGCGCGAGGAGTTGTGGCGGCACGTTCGGGATAGGTTTATCGAGCGCAAAATCCCCTTGATTCCGATGGACCAACCCGATGACATGGTAGTGATCGACACGAAGGCAAGCACTCAAGGCAGCTAGGTAACGGCTACCAGCCTGCACCTTCCTTTCAACCGGGAATCAGAAAGAAAACGTTTATGGCCAACCCACCTTCACCGCCCTCACGCTCTGAACGAGAAGCCCATATCAAGGACAAAGCCGGCTGGGTTATTACGGTCCTGGCGGCTTTGCTGGCAATAAATGCCTTGGTAGGCGGGGGAAATAGCAGCAAGATCCTCAATAACACTATCGCCGCCAACAATACGTGGGCCTTCTTTCAGGCCAAGAGCATCAAGCAGACTGCGTATGAAATCGCATCAGTGCAGGCCGCAGACGCCGGAAATAAAGCTGTTGCGGAGAAATATGCGGCAAAAGCAGCCAGCTATGAAAGTGAACCGGCGACGGGTGAGGGAAAGAAGGAACTCATGGCCAAGGCGCGGGCTCTTGAGGCTGAAAGGCTTGCGGCGAAGGAACGCAGCCCGTGGTTCACCTACACCGGCAGCGCACTCCAGATCGCCATTGTCCTGCTGACGGCAAGCATCTTGAGTGTAAGCAACCGTCTTTTTCAGGCGAGTGTGGCCGTCGGCGCTGTCGGTGCATTTCTGATGACCCAGGCGATCTGGCTATGGATTCCGATCGCTGCACCCTGATCTGTCTCCGCGGCCACCCTACAGCGCTATGAATATGAGATTGAACTCAGGCCGGCCAATAATGGCGTGGATCCGCGCCGTGCTCCTGGCCTTGCTTTTTTTGTGGCATGCGCCTGCCGCCATGTCGGCGACGGCCTCGCCACGCGTGGTAGATGTTGGAATCTATCTGAACAACATACCCTCCATCAGTTTGAAGGAGAAAAAGTTTCAGGTCGATTTCGTCATCTGGTTCCGGTGGACCGGAAAGGATATCAACCCGATCGAAACCTTCAGCATTTTCAATGGACACATTGACGTAAAGGACGGGATCATCACCAAGCAAATCGGTGATACCCAATATGCCTCCGCCCATGTGGAGGCAACGATCTTCAGGAACTTCGACGTCGCACATTACCCCTTGGACAATCAGACTCTGAAGATACAGATCGAGGATAGCAAGGCTGACGCTGGGCGCGTTACTTACCGTCCCGACAAGGACAATACCAACATCAGTTCGAAGATTACCGTGCCAGGGTGGGCGGTGGGCCAATTCGACAGCTATGGTTCGGTAACCAGCTACAAGACCAACTATGGCGACGTCTCATTGGCCACAAATGCCGAAACTCGCATTCCCCGCTACACCTTTGCCATTGATCTGAAGCGTTCGGGACACGGCTACTTTCTAAAGTATTTTTCGATGCTTTTCCTGTCTGCGGCACTGACCCTGGCCGGATTTGCTGTCCGCGCCGATCTGATCGACACACGGTTTTTCCTGAGCACTTCAGCGATATTCATGGCGGCAATTACCGGCGGATCGTTGTCGACCAGCCTGCCTGAAACCGATGAGTTCGGCATGGGCGACCAGCTCTATCACATTACGATGGGCCTGATCTTCGCCGCCACACTCATCTTCATTTACCTGCACAAGGCGGCTATCTCTGATCCGGCCAGAGCCGAGCATCTATCGGCGCGCTGGGGCGCCGGTCTTGCCTTTGGCTACGTAGCGGCTACCTTGTTGATCGTAAGCATCCGCTGATTTCGTTGGATGGCTTGGCCGAAATAGAAATCAGGACCGAAGTCCTGATTTCGTAATTCAAGTGCCGAAAGGTCCCGCGCGAAGAACTACTTCACGCTGAACGCAAAGTCCCGGGCGCTCTTCGCAACAAACTTGTACTTGTCGCAGATGCTCTGATACTTCTGCTCCACGAACTGTTTTTGGGCATTGAAGTAGGCTGCCTTCTTGTTTTCCCATTCGTTCTTGTCTTTCGGCGTACGGGCTTGACTATTGAACCTCGCCTGCGCTTCGTTAAAGGTCGCCGCGCCCTCGCTGTTGCATTTGCCGAAGTCTTGTGGCGACAAGGGAGCCGGTGCAGTTGTCTTGGCCGTCGCCGGTGCTTGGGCAGCGGTTGCCGGCGTTGGGGGTGTTGCCGCAGCGGCAGCGGGTTTCGCCGTAGCTGCAGATGCCGCGGCCGGTGCCGGTTTGGCAGCCACATTCGGATATGTGCGCTTCACGGAGGCCAGCTTGTTGTTCCAGTAGGTAGTGCCCTGCGCGCAGACATTGCCGACATGGCCCCGGGCCATTTTCGCGATGCTGCCCTTGATGGCCTCGATCGAGCGCTTGTGTTCGCTTTCATGGTTCGCAGGCAGTTTTCCGGCAGCCTTGGCGGCGTTGAGATGCTCTGAAACCTGGGCTTCCAGCTTGTCCAGTTGGTCCTGGCATTGTTTGTCTTTTGCCGCCTGTGCGGCCATCGCCGGGGTGTTAGCAGCGGTCGCTGGCTTCTGGGCGGGTGGGGCTGCTGCAGTACCCGGCTTCGCCGGTTGCGGCGGCGTCTGCACGGGTGGCGGTGCATCCAGCGCGGCAATACGGCTGCGCAAATCCATCACACGGTCATCACACCATTTCTTGTTTGCCGCGTCGTTGCCCTGTTTTCCAATGTTGGGGAAGAACTGCTTGGAATAGAGTTCCCGAATCTCCTTATCCTTGGCGTCCCTCATCGGCGCGGTGAGCTTGCCCTGATCCATCTGTGCCTTGGTCTTGGCAAAGAACTTTCCTTGATCGGCCTCGTAAGTATCCAAGCAGCGCATGAAATCGAAAGGTGCGGAATTGGCCTGCTGGGCAAAAGCCTGCGTGCCCGATAGCAGCATCGCTCCGCCGATTGCGATGGTTTTGAACTGATGGTTCCGTGATTTTGTAATCATTGTGCTCCCCCTGATTGTGTGTTTCGGAACGTACGCGTGACAAAAATCTGGCAATTGCCTTGATCAATCCCCGGATCTATTGCACATCCGGCGCTGCGTCACGTGCGTTCCCGCCGTAAGGCTCAGGCGAACAATTGCTATTCGGAAATCTCGACTACCGAATATACGGCCTGATGCGGCTGGCGCTGATGTTTGCCGCCGGTCACGCGATCATCGTCGTGAATGATCAGCAAGTGGCGGGCATCGATGACGGCAATGCCTTCGGCCTTGTTGTCAAAATGCAGCGGATTGCCTTTGCCATCACGAACGATAGTTGGCAGACCGCCGGCATCAAGCTCCGCCAGGCTGATCTGCCAGAGATAGGCGCCCAGCGCATTGCCGGTTTCGTGGCTGGTGGTGAAATAGACACGATTCCTTGATGGTTCGAATTCGACACTTGATAGCCCGATGCCGGCGGCAAGCCTGTCTTGGGCGTCAGGCTTGAAATCGAGCAGGGTGCGCATGCCGGGTTTGAGACTGATGTTCCCTTGCGCATCGACCGCATACTGGACTTCAACGAGTTGGATGCGATAGCTGAAATCCGAGAAGCTGCGTCCCGCCTCACGCACCCCGAAAACCAAGCGGTTTCCGGGCAAGGCCATCAGGCCCTCAATCTTGAAATAGGGCACGCCCAAGTGGTCTTCCAGCGCGCGACGCAAGGGCAATGAACTGGTGGCGCCGTCACGCGTCTGGCTGGCAAGCAGCTGTGCCTGTTCGGGTTGATTCGCCGGCCAGGCCAGGAGCACATTGTAGGAATCAAAACGCGGGGACTTAGGGTCGTAGCGATCGAAGGCGGTGGAGGCGAACACATGCCGGCCGTCAGCGCTTCGCGTCAAGCCCTCAACTTTGCGGGCGGCACGTAGTAGCGGCGCCATGATCGGCTTTACATCGTCCGGGAGCAGACGAGATCCATCGCGGCGTATCGAGATCAGCGGCGTGCCCTGAGGCAGCGATTTGTCGCTGGCCACTAACAAACGATCCCCGGCGATCACCGTGGCCGAGGCTTCACAGAAATAGGGCGTACCGTCCGCTTCAAGCGCCCCTGCGGGGAAGCAGTCGATCACCGATTCTGCGATTACGGAGGCCTGAATGACGGACGTTGGCGGCGTCGAGGCGCAGCCGGCGAGCAAAGCCATTCCAATCGCTACCGGAACCAGCCTTCGCAATGGGTTGGTGCGACGTGTCATGCGGAATCTCCCTTATTGGATTGCCGGCCAGTCCTTTACCAGATCCGCAAAACCGTTCCGGTCAAGGACCTCCTGCCAGGAATCTCCTTGCTGGAATTCCGCCAGGCGCTTGTTGAAATCAGCCACCTGCTCGGGAGTGAATCGCTTGGCCGAGAATGCCGCGCGAAGGGGGACGGATCCGATGGCGGCATCCGACACGTCGACCTGGCGCAATACGCCTTCAGTACGGAACATGAAGATATCCGAGAGCCCAGCGATGATGGCGATATCGACCTTCTTGAGCAGCAGTGCGCGCACCATTGCCGCATCGGAGTCGAAGCGCTCGAGTTTCATATTGGGTACATTTTCCAGTGCCGGATAATGAAACCCGATCCGTCCGGCGATAGTGCGACCGTGCAGATCCGCCAGCGAACGTATTTTCATATCCGAACCGGCACGCGTGATCGGGATATTGAATTCGGTGACGATGGGCGCGGAAAAGTGTGATTTTTCCTTGCTGCGGGCGGATTGAATGCGTACCGAAGCTATGTCGATCTGCCCGGATTCGAGCGCTGCCACCATGTCCGAGGGCGGGATCGATATATAGGAGGGTTGGTATCCCATCTGCTGAATCAGCGTATCTAATGCCTCCAGCATGATGCCGGTCGGCCGTCCCTGATCCAGCTTCGAAAATACGTTGTGAGGGACACCGATCAGAACGCGGGGCAGGGGGGCCGTTGCAACCACATCCGGCGCAGCAGTCGATGTTTGGGCGGTCGCATTGAACGACAACGCGGCAGCAAGGATGCATAGCCAACGCAAGGCAATCACAGCGCGATCTCCTTATTTTTTGCTCCGAGCCGCGGGGCGCCTCTTTGAATGAACGAGGATGGCGACGGCGCGCCGAAATTCGCGCCCTCCTGGCCGGGTATGGGTTCTGCCCCCGGCAGGGGGTCGGAAGCCGGGGGCGGCGCGCCGATCGCCGCCGCCTCACCGGTGGCAGTTGTCGCCGCCATCTTTGCGGCATCTTCGGCGGCAAGCAGCGCGGTCTCCGCTTCGGTGCAGTGCCCCTCAGTTCCATTGGCGAGTTTGGCGCGACACAGGCGGGCACCCTGCATGGTGACATTCTTCAGCGTGGCACCGGTAAAGTCAGCCCCCATCAGATTGGCACCCTCAAGATTCACCGCATTGAGAATCGCACCGCGAAAATCGGCCTCACGCAATTGGGCCTTGCGCATATTTACGCGATCAAGGTAGGTATTGGCAAAAATTCCACCACGAATTTGGGCCGCGGAAAGATTCGCTCCATTCATGTCGGCACCCTGGAAGTTTGCATGACGCAACGTGGCACCTTGCAGATCGACGCTGCGCAATCTCGCACCGGACAAGGTTGCCCCGCTGAGATTGGCGTGGCGCATGTTTGCGTTGTTCAGGCGTGCGTCGGTGAGATCGGCTTCTTCGAGCGTCGCCGTAAGCAAATCGGCCCCACTCAGGTCGCTTCGCGTCATATTCGAACGCGAGAGCACCGCCATGCGAAAGTTGGCGTTTCGGAAGCTGCCGCGAAACATTGACGCGTCCTCGATGTACGCCTTGGAAAAGTCGACACCGTCGAAGTTTGCCCATTCCATGCGGGCATGGTGCAGCGTCGCTGAAACGAAGATCGAGTTCGCGAAATCCGACCAGGAAAAATTGGTCCCGAACAAAAAGGCTCCGGTCAGATCTGCCTTTGTCATCTCGCGTGTCGAGAAATCGTCATAACGAAGATCGCAGAACTTGCAGCTTCCGCCCTCCGCCAACTGGCGGCGATATTTCTCGCTGGGCCGTGTGCTGCCTTCATCTTTGGCGAGGGCGGGCGCGATGCTGACACATAGACCCAAGGCCAGCGCTGCGTACTTTAGATATTTCATGGCGCGTCCCTTCGCTCAGTAGTACAGGAAGTCTTTGATGATGCGCAGGCGATCATTGACTGATCGCATGTCGGACCAGCTTTCGAGGTCTACGTCGCCCGTGCGGAACTCGCGGTAAAGACTGTTTTCCTGTAGCTGATGGAAAACCGACGCCCAGTTGGGGTAAGGTTTGAACCAGTCAGCGTAGCGGGCGCGCAGGCTGGCGATTGGCCTTTCGTCCTCGCTGAGCGTCTTTTCATACTCCTGCCGTGCCTTTTCCGGCTGATAGACATATTCCGCCGGGCGTGGTGTGAGCAGGATCAGCACTGATTTCTGGAAGTCGGAATTGGTCCGCCGCGAAAAGATGTACTGCAACAAGGGAACATCTTGCAACAGCGGTACGCCATCGCGGGTATTGCCCGATTCCTTTTCACTCAGGCCACCGAGAATCAATGTTTCACCGTAACGCATGACGACGTTGGCGGAGACCTTGTTCTTGGTGGTTTCCAGCTTTTGCTGGAAGGTTGCGTCGGCGTTTGGTGTCTTGATGAACGTCCGCTGCGCCGTTACCGACATTTGCAGACGGCCATCCGCAAGCTGGTTGGGTGTAACCGTCAGTTGTACGCCGATCTCCTTCTGGATGCTGATCGGATTGGAGCCCTGGCCGCCGGGGTTCGATACGGCATTGAGTTCGACGCCGGAGAAGAACTCGGAGGGACGCCCGGTTAGCGCTACCAGCGATGGCCGGGCGAGCACTTCGTTGCGCTGATTGGCCGCGTTGAAGATGTTCAGGGAATAGGTGATCGCCGGAATTGTTATGGTCCGGGTGACCGCGTTGGTATAGAACGATGGCACGGTGGCGGTTTCGGCGACAGTTGTTCGTGTGCGCTGATACCCAGGAAGGGTGGTGCCGCCACCGAACTGCAGCTGGAGGCCATTGAGCAGGTTGACGCCACGTTGCGCCGAAATGGTTTCTTCGGTACTGATCAGTACGACGTCGACCACCACCATTTTGGCGTTCGGGGATATTGGAGTTTGCTCAGTGGTTCCACCGATACCCGCGCCAGCCACAGGAGCGCCGCCGACGCCGACGCCGGCGCCGGCATCGGCGCCAAACCCGCCGCCGGCAGCAGGAGCGCCACCGGCCCCGGCATCGATTCCACCAAACTGGGTTTTGATTGCCCCAGCCGGCTTTGCGGACTGCTTCTGGTGATGGAATCGCTTCCAGTCCGCGACGCGGCGTTCAATATGCGAGAGCGCGCGGGGCTCCATGCTACCTTTACGCAGGCGCTCCAGAAGCATGTCGGCTTTTTCCTCCTGGCCCAAGGCGGCGGAAACAATCGTTGCGTTGCGCAGTAGCAACTCGCCTTCCAGCTTGCCGTTTGATTCGAGCGCCGACATGGCGCCTGCGGCGATATCCGGCGAACCGTTGCGATAGGCGGCGTACATCAGGCTATTGAGGACCTGCGGATCCTCGGGTTGAATCAGCAGGGCTTCGGCGAACTCGGGTACCGCGCTGTCGAATTTTCCTTCATCGATGCGCAGGCGACCGAGAAAGTAGCGCGCCATCCAGTTGCCCTGATCGAAGCGGATGGCCATCGTGTACCCTTGCGCCGCCACGTCGTAATTCGCCTGCTTTCCCTGACGTGCCATCAGGTGATAAATGAGCCCGTTGAGCAGGTGAAAGTAGGACTTGTCGATCTTCAACTGCAAAGCCTGGTTGATGATGACCGAGGCTTCTTCGAGTTTGTTTTCGGAAGTCAGTCTGAGCGCTTCGCCGGCGAGCCGGTCGGCCTCGGATACCGTGGTGCGCGAGGAAATCATCACCGGCGCATCGAGTTCGCTACCTGCTTGCGCAGGACTCAGAAAAGTGGCCAGAGCCGCGACGACGGCCAGGCTGATGCGGGCAGGGCGATGATTTGCGGTAAAAGTTGGCGTCATAGGCTTGATCCGTTCTGTTGGGCGGGCAGCGACGACTGGTCTGATTTCGAGTTGTTCATTTGGGCGGGATTTCAAGTGAGTTTGTTAGCCAGCCCAAGCCGCATAGTATTTCGAATTCGGATTTGCAAACAAGCAAACTGATGAATTTTTTGCTGCTTCCGCCATGTCTCTGGCGGGGAAAGGCGTGGACACCGCTATCAGGCGGCGTCCACGCGTGTTCTACTATTACTTTGGTGCGGATGGCTGCTTGCAGGCCAGTCTAAGTGTCTTTCCGTTGGCTTCACCAGGGACGCTTACTTCCAAACCCACCGTGCCAGGTCCACATGAATATTCAACTTTGAACTCCTTTTGGCATTTTGGCGCCCAATCGCCGAGTACACTAGCATCGACTTTGTAGTCACAAGTTTGCTTACCGTTACAGGCCTTCGCAACCCCCGGTGCCCCCTTGGTTGACAACGCAAACTTGTCCGCGCCGCTGGGAATTTCTTTTGGACGGCAGTTGCGGCCGTACCAAACCCCCCCGACTCTAATTACAGCCTCCGCTGCGGCTGCTGGTGCAGGCGTGGCAGTTTGTGCCGCGGATTTGGCCGGAGCCGCGGCAACTGTCGGTGGGGCAGTCTGCAGGGTCATGACGCTGAATTCGGCTGTTTTTTTTGCTGCGGCGCCCGAAGCGTACTGGCAGGAGCCGGAGCCTTCGATCACCCTGCCCACGGTGAATGCCCCTGATATATTCCGGAGACAGATATGGATCGGCACTCCACCGACTACACCAGCCTTCAGGGCGTTCGCGGGAACCTTGCCGCCGGTTACCTTAACCCAATCGATCGACGCTGAAGATCCCAATATCTCAACTTTCTTCAGGGGGGAAATGATTACCTGGCCGTTGTGGCTAGCAGCGCATTGGTCATTCATCATTGTTCCCGGAATCAAAGACTTGTCCGGCATAGATATCCGACAGATATGGACCGTCTGCATCCCTTTCGCATTGATGGTTATGGCGTTGGACGGCACGACGCCTTTCGTCCAGCTGAGCGGCCCATCCGCGGCGACAGGCGCAGCCGCGGTCGCCGGTGCAGCGGCAGACGCCGCAGGCTTGACCGGCGCTGCGGCCGGTGGCGGAGCCGCAGGAGCAGCGGCGACTTTCATGAGCCCCATCACCTGAAACTCAGCCGTCTTGATCTCTTTGCCGCCGTAACCGTAATAGCAGTTGCCCTTGTATTCCTTGCCCGCGACTGCAGTCTTACCCTCATGCATGGTGCGGCAGAAATGCATGGTCACGCCATTCACGGTACCGGCGCTCAGGGCGTTGGCCGGTACATTGCCGCCCTTGACTTCGGTCCATCCAACAGGTGCCGACGCCCCCAGAATCTCGGCATCCTTGAGCGGGGCCTTGATCTCCTTGCCATTAAAGCCGACATAGCAATTGTCCTTTCCCGCCTTGCCCGGATGCAGGTTCTTGTCAGCCATCGGCAGTCGGCAAATATGCATCGGCTGCTCTTTGGTTCCTGCAGCGATCACTGCGTTTGGAGGCACAGTTCCTTTCGACCAGATGAGCGGATCTGCACCTGCCGCCGGCGCGCTCGGCTTGGTAGGTGCCACCGGCGCAGCGGTGGGAGCGGGCGGTGCCGCGGCGGCCGGACCTGCTACCTTGGCTGCTGCGCCGGGTGCGGCGGCGACCTTGGTGAGCCCCATCACCTGAAACTCAGCCGTCTTGATCTCTTTGCCGCCGTAACCGTAATAGCAGTTGCCCCGCCATTCCTTGCCGGCATGGAAGGACTTGCCTTCATGTTTGGCGCGGCAGAAATGCATGGTCACATCGCCCGCAACACCGGCACTCAGGGCGCCAGCGGGAACCTTGCCGTCCTTGACATCGGCCCAACCAACCGGTGCCGAAGACCCCAGAACCTCAGCGGCCGTGAGCGCGCCCTTGATCTCTTTGCCAGCATAGCCGACATAGCAGTTGCCGTTAACAAGCTTGCCCGGATGCAGGATTTTATCCACCATCGGCAGGCGACAAATATGCATCGGTTGCTCGTTGGGTCCTGCGGCGAGCACGGCATTGGCAGGCACGGCCCCTTTTGACCAGCTAAGCGGCTCATCCGCCGCGGCCTCGCCAACTACCGCCATCATGCCGAAGCTGACGGCGACCGCCAGAACTGGTTTCAGTTTCCAAGAACCCATGCCATGTCTCCTTGAGTATACGGCCCACCGTGGGCCTGCCGTCCGAGAAATACGCCTTCGCGTCGTTATCTTTTTGTTGTTGCGAGGCAGGCTGGGATTGTTTGACATGTCGTTAACAATCGCCTGCAATTATTTAACTCTAACGCAATAGATCTAGCCAGGTTGACTAGTCGTTTTACGTTGCGCAAAAAAAGATGACCACGTTATGGGGCTGGCAAATTGTATGTCGCGGCGCAACATGCGTAACGCGTCCAATAGCTGGCGTGAGAAAACGGGAGCGGGAAAATCAGCATTGCCGAGTGCCGTCTGACGGCTTGCCGTTGGGGACCGAAAGGCTTGCCGCATCTTCCGTAGCGTCATGTAACCGCAGCGCCGGATTGTTGGTGGCGTCGCGCGCTAGGATGGCAATGCAGTTCCAGCTGTGCTGGACCGTCATGATATCCAATGCAGTAGAACAGCATGAATGCCGCACTTTGGCGGCATTCATGCTTACGCCTTTGAAATTACTTCTTCAATGGAGCGGCCGCTGCGGCAGGGGCCTTTACCAGTCCCATGACCTGGAACGCAGCTGACTTGATTTCCTTGCCACCATAACCGTAGTAGCAATTGCCCTTGTACTCCTTACCAGCGTGGAAGGCTTTTCCTTCATGCCTTACGCGGCAGAAGTGCATGGACACGCCACCAACATCGCCAGCCTTGAGGGCGCTGGCGGGCACCTTGCCACCATTGACATCGGCCCAACCGGTCGGTGCCGACGAGGCCAGAACTTCAGCTTCGGCCAGTGGCTTCTTGATTTCCTTGCCGCCGAAACCGACGTAGCAATTGCCGTTCTCTGCCTTGCCCGGATGCAAGTTTTTGTCCGGCATCGGCAACCGGCAAATATTCATAGGCTTCTCTTTCGACCCGCCCGCGACTACGGCGTTTGCCGGCACCGACCCTTTCGACCAGGTCAGCGGATCTGCCGCCGCAGCAGGTGCCGCTGCAGCAGGAGCCGCCGCAACAGCAGGTTTGGCTGGCGCTGCTGCTGGTGCGGGCATTGCCGCAGGAGCACTGGCGGTGGGCGGTGCTGTCGGCTTGGCAGGTACCACCGGTGCAGCGGTGGGAGCCGACGGTGTCGTGGGTGCCGCAGCGGCCGGGCCAGATGCCTTGGTGGCCGTTCCCGGTGCAGTGGTCGGTGCCGGAGCAGGCGCTGGGGCAGCGACTTTCATCAGTCCCATGACCTGGAACTCCGCTGTCTTGATTTCCTTGCCGCCGTACCCGTAATAGCAGTTGCCCTTCCATTCCTTGCCCGCGTGGTATTCCTTTCCTTCGTGCTTTGCACGGCAGAAGTGCATCGCCACGCCACCAACTTCACCCGCCTTCAGGGCGCTGGCAGGCACCTTTCCGCCCTTGACATCGGCCCAACCGGTCGGTGCCGAAGAGGCCAATACCTCCGCTTCAGCCAGAGGCTTTTTGATCTCCTTGCCGCCGTAGCTGACATAGCAATTGCCGTTCCCTGTCTTCCCCGTATGCAGGTTTTTGTCCGGCATCGGCATCCGGCAAATATTCATCGGCTTCTCTTTCGATCCGCCGGCGACTACGGCGTTTGCCGGCACCACCCCTTTCGACCAGGTCAGCGGATCTGCCGCAGCAGCTTCACCGACCGCCGCCATCATGCCAAGGCTGGCAGCGATCGCCAGTGCGGGTTTGCAATTTCCGTAAGTCATGTTCTCACTCCTCGATTCTTGCGACCCGATACAGGGTCTATTATTTAACGTGGTCGGCCTGGGGTCGCCACTCTGAGGTACACGCCATTCATACTGCCTGATGCGTCGTAAAAGAATCGGGCAATATTTGACATTTAACGCATTTCGATGCGCTGGGTTGACCTGATTTCAGTCGTTCACAAAAAGAAGATTTCAGTCAACTTAGCTGGGTGCGATGCACAATTGATTGTCGTGGTGCGCCATGGGAATCGGATCGTATTGGCCGGTAGGGCAATCCGTCACCCAAACCGCCGAGCAGCGCAGAGCAAAAAATGCCACACCTATTGAGGTTTGACGTTCACCGACCGGACGCGGTGTCGGCATGCCGCGAAAGGCATTTTTGAATGGTATTCGTGCTTAGCCAGCGGCATGCAGCTTCAATGGAATTCGTTGCGGGCCGAAAGGTTTACCGAACTTTCCGTAGCGACCAGCAACCTTTGCACCGCAATGCCGGCAATGGCCCGTTTCGTCGAGTGCATAGCCGAGGATGCGATACCAGTCGCGCTGGATCACCGGC
>SXGU01347104.1_pt1 | contig 19821 bp, 13 predicted proteins | sample 3174531 | NCBI WGS metagenome assembly SXGU01 (sample SAMN11356863, study PRJNA531348) | freshwater metagenome | isolation source: freshwater sample F1-140 | place: China: Fuxian Lake, Yuxi | collected 2017-12-25 | reverse complement strand
GACCATGGCACTGCTCACGATATCGCTGGACGGGGAATTGCCAATCCACTGAGCATGATGGCTGCCATCGATTTAGCTAAAAGATTGATTCATAAACAAATCAAGATCCCGATTTCATCCTGAACGGAAACACCGTTTAATCATGGTTTCTCAAATATAATACATTTTCTCTCGGGCGACGGAATCGTCTGCCAATTGTTGAAAATTGATTTTGTCCGCAGTCGAATCCAAGGTTTTTTGCAAAACACTCCAAGCGTTCCTTAATTCGGGCGGGCAACTCGGATCGGTTAACGCAGGACTGTCAAAAATCTCTCCATGAACTGCACGGATAACATCGCCCAGAGTAACTTCTGAGGGTGCTCTCGCCAAAAGATAACCACCAGCCTTACCTCGTTGGCTTTTGACGATTTGTTTCGATTTAAGCTCGATGAGAATTTGGACGAGGTAATTGACCGCAAGCCCTTGTCCTGCAGCTAGATCCTCCGCCCGAACAGACTCTCCAGATGGGAACGCCCTCACCAGTCCAAGAACCGCACGTGCTGCGTAATCACTCTTAACCGACAGTTTCATGCGCAAGTAACTTAGTTTTGAATCCCCAATCAATCAATCAAAAGCACCCCGCCGAAAACCCAAACTACCCGGAGAATAAAAAAGCGGGCTAAGCAGAACACACGGAAAACCAATCTGCAGCCCGCTCTCCTTCTACATAGAAGGAAAATTAAAAATGACAAAAATGTTCCTCCGACGAATCTGTTCCCCGAAAAGTATTAAAGCCACTGAGTTCAGGCATTGCAGCGTCGTTGGGTAAGAAATTGATGCCAAAATGAGCCAGAAACGGCAAGCACAATTCGACATTTTTCGGACCGGGTTTTGAGCACACCTCATCTAGAATTCGCAGGGTGTAACTTTTCCAAACCTCCCCACGTCTGACCCCATGTCGAAAGACTTAAACCGTTAAATAGATATTATGAAGAAATCATTGATCCTGAGCCTGTTGAGCGCAGTCGCCCTCACGGGAAGCCTATACGCCGAAGATGCTAAGCCAGCACCGAAAGACGCTCCAAAACGTGAGCTAACAGCTGAACAGAAAAAGCTCCGCGAAGAAATTGTCAAAAAATATGACACCAACAAGGATGGAAAGCTCGATAAGGACGAACGCGCTGCCATCTCTGAAGAAGATAAGACCCGCATGCAAAAAGCTGGTCTCCGAGGTAATCGCGGCCCAAAAAAAGCTGAGTAATACCTTTTAGATTCTCGAGCTCGGAACCAAGGTTCTCTCAAAACGAAGAACCGTTCCAGCGAATCACCCCGTCCTCCGCTCCAGTTTCAGATTGGATCAATAGGACGGGGTGTTTTTTTTGATTCGACCACCGATCATTCTCGTAGGTGGATTGGCCTCGAGTTTTGATTGTCTTTGAGGCGTTTTATCAACTCGGGAGCCAATCCGTGGGGTTGTGCGGCGAGGACCGCCCAGAATGACTCAGCTGTCCTAGCCCGGACGCTGGCATCACCGACATAATTGTAGGGGAATTGGGTATAGGCAGGGTCAAACTTCAAGGACCGTTGAGCCACAAAACGCACAGCGGAATAAGAATCGTCGAGGGTTAGCCCAAGAAGTGCGGCGAAGGGAAAATTCGTTGAGGCATGGCGTGCCGGGGCCCAACCCATGTGCCATGCGGCAATGGCTCGTTCTCCGGCGTCACCCTGCATGAGCCACAATGCTCCTGCTGGGACGGTTTTTTGGTCCTCAGTCAGAGCGATCGGCTTTTGAGTGGACCACTTTGCTAACTCCGTAGCTGCCCATCCAAGACTTCGATCTAAGTGGCACAGATTGCAAGCATTGGGTCGCCCTGCCCCGGTATCTTTGGAGACTGAAGGTGAAGAAACCTGATGGGATCGCATCGCCTTAAGAAGTCCATAGGTCGTATGCGGCATATGGCAATTATAGCAAAGGCTTCCCGAGGATTGAACCTCATGGCGGGTGTGGGAAGTGATCTGGGTGCGGAATTTTTCATGACACTGGAGGCAGGCATCGTTGGTTTCCATTCTTGCGGCCAATTGATCCACTGGCTTGCTTTCGTGCATCGAATGACAACTCAGGCACGACATTTTCCCGCGTTCAAAACACGGTGATTCCAACAACCCATTGTACTCGCGCCCAGAGACGCGCACCATGCCATCAGGCCAAAAAAAATCGCTCAATATTTCCGCGTGTTTTTCTAATACTGGTTTGAGCCACGGTTGCTTTCCTAACTGAGTAGGACGGATGGTTGGGGTGAATTTTTCCAAGTCGTCTCCGGGCCGGAAATGAAATCCGTTTTCATTCCAATCTTCATTGGCCTCAAACCATTTCATCCCATGGCAATTTCCACAGATTTGGGAAGACCGAAGCGGGTCAATATTGGCAGGATGAATCATACTCCCCAAGCCGACGGGGTTTGGACTTCCGGTCTTGTTTTTTTTTCGGGGATTCCCTTTCTTGGCCTCTTCTCGCCGCTCCTTTACGTGCGTATCGCCCGGTCCATGGCAAGCCTCGCACGCGATGCCAAGTTCTGCAGAGCGAGTTCGGAACAACTGCTCCTCGCGATCCTTACGAGGCTGACCTGCTGTGGTATGACACCGGATACAAGTTTCATTCCACACTTCGACGGGAGGAGGTAATTGAGAATCTCGAAGGAAAGTATCGGCTCGTGGCACCCATTGCTTTTCTTCATTAAGCCAAGTAAATGGAAAACCAAGCATCATATTTCCATACCCACCCTCCAACCAAAATACTTGCATATGATGTGAACCTGTCACCATCCGAACGGGCACTACAGTCTCTTCTCCGACCACCGGACCTGTGGAAGTCGCCGGAGAATCGGAAACATGCGCCAAAAACTCGCCGGATCGTTTTTCTAGACGGAAACGGTCATCATTGAACTGAAGATTAACTTGGTCAAAATCCGCTTGAACTGCTCCTTCCACCGCATACTGCGTCATGGTTCGATGGTAACTGCGATGCCAACTTTTATACTCCTCCGCATGGCATTCACGACACTCATTAGAAGTGACAAAACCACCTGGACGACCTTCACTCGGAACATTCGCCGCCTTCAAAGTTTCTTTCTTGTTGGAATCCTTTCGGCTGAACCAGTAGGCACCAATGACTATCACTCCTAGGAGAGCCCAAGGAATCCAGTAAGGTCGAAGTTTAGTGGAGGAGAACCTCATGACAGCAGATCATTGCGACAGATTAGTTCTGTAATCTAACCCTTGTCGGAACTATCGAAATAATAACGTGGCACTTCAGGTAAAAGCGAATCGAATCCGCCGAGCAAAAAACCTACAACTTGTTCCCTTGCGGACAAATGCTGCCTGAATATATTTCCACGAGATGTCGCCACGCATTATTATCAAATCAATCCCCAGCAGAATTCCGGTTTTAACCTGCCTCCTTGTAGGTCAGGCGATTTATGCGGACGAACTCGGCACTTCCCCAAAAGTCACCCTGCCAAAAATCGTTTCCGCCACTGATGAGGGTCGGAACATGATGAAGGGCATCAAAATCCCATCCGGCTATGTCATCGAGCAGTTCGCTGCCGAACCCGACCTTGCCAATCCCGTTTCCTTTACATTCGACGAAAAAGGGCGGAGCTATGTGGTGGAAACGTTTCGTCTGCACCAAGGGGTCACGGATATTCGTGGGCACATGGAATGGCTGAGCGAAGATCTCGCCGCTCGTACCCCCGACGATCGTCTCGCGATGACGAAACACCATGAAGGAGCCAAGATCGCCGACTACGCAAAATGGTCGGACCGAGTCAGGCTTCTCGAGGATCGTAACGGAGACGGGAAGGTGGATTTCTCCAGCGTGTTTGCCGACGGATTTAACCATCCCCTCGATGGGATTGCTGCGGGCGTTCTCGCACGGCGTGGTCAAGTCTGGTTCGCAAACCTCCCCAACCTTTGGTGGTTCAAAGACACGGACGGCGACGGCAAAGCCGATCAAACTCGATCGTTGAGCTACGGTTATGGAGTGAGGATGGGCTTCCTCGGCCATGACATGCACGGGTTGACCTTTGGACCGGAGGGTAAAATTTATTTCAGCGTCGGGGATCGTGGAGCAAATGTCGTGCAGAATGGCAGAAACATCGGCCACCCGGACTGCGGTTCAGTCTTCCGGTGCAATCCTGACGGTTCTGATCTCGAAGAGGTCGCTTATGGTTTAAGAAATCCCCAAGGATTAACTTTTGACCAATATGGCAACTTGTTCACGGGGGATAACAATTCCGATGGCGGCGACAAGGCACGATGGGTCTATATCGTCGAAGGCGGGGATTCCGGATGGCGCGTGGGATGGCAGTTTATCGAATATCCCAACGCTCGAGGGCCTTGGAATTCAGAGAAAATGTGGCATCCTCAATGGGCTGGACAACCAGCACACCTGCTTCCAGCAATCACCAATCTCGCCAACGGACCTTCCGGCATCACGTTCAATCCGGGGACTGGTTTGTCGGGTAAATTCGATAATCATTTCTTCCTCACAGATTTTCGAGGTTCACGGTCTAGTGGTATTTATTCGTTTACCCTCAAACCCAACGGCGCAACCTTCACGGTGGAAGCACCGGAACAATTCATTTGGAACTGCCTTCCCACAGACGTTGGTTTCGGTTCTGAAAGTGGGATTTATTTTTCCGATTGGGTCGAAGGCTGGGGCATGAACGGCAAAGGACGGATTTACCGCGTCTTTGATCCAAATCTCAGCACCGCTCAGATCGCGATCGAGACCAAAAAGATCAGGGCCGAAGGGATGGAGAAACGCTCGCTAAATGAACTCGGAAAACTTTTGGCGCATTCGGATCAACGGGTCCGTCAAGAGGCCCAATTCGAACTCGCTAGCCGAAAAGAGAAGTCACTCAAGGTTTTTGCAGCAGCCACGGATAAAAAGAATTCTCGCCTCAACCGTATCCATGCCATTTGGGGACTTGGACAATTAGCTGGGGCCCGCATCGCTGGGGCAATGGATCCCGTGTTGCCAATGATCGCGGATTCCGATCCGGAAATCCGCGCCCAAGCGGCACGGATCCTTGGCGATCATCGCGTCAATGCTGCCTTACCTCCCTTGATCTCTGCACTGTCAGATGAAAATTCGCGCGTCCGCTTTTTTGCAGCTCAAAGCTTAGGAAAGCTGGGCCACCGCGAGGCGATTCAACCATTGCTTGGATTACTTCGCTCCAACTCTGATCAGGATACCTACCTCCGGCATGCGGCAGTCATGGGTTTGTTCGGATCAGCACAGATCAGCGACCTTTTGCTGGCTGCCGAAGATGAATCACCAAGTGTCCGACTAGGAGTATTGCTCACTTTGCGCAGACTCGGCAGATCCGAGGTAGGGATTTTTCTGAATGATGCCGATCCCCGACTTGTCCTAGAGGCCGCTCGAGCAATCAACGACGAACCGATTAGCGGTGCGATCCCGGAACTCGCCGCGATGGCAACCCATGCGCGTAAGGATCATCCACCCGAACTGCTCCGAAGAATTGTAAACGCCAATTTTCGCTACGGTCGCGTTGATACAGTGCAGGCACTGGCACATCTAGCTGGAAATGCTGATATCCCCGATGCAATCCGTTCTGAAGCCATCATGGATATACGGGATTGGGCAACCCCATCAGGCATCGATCGGGTGAGTGGCCTCTGGCGACCCACAGCCGTTGCGCGGAAAGAATCGGACGCGATCGCAGCGATCAAGCCAAACCTCAATTCGTTACTCAACGATGCGCCGGACGCCGTTCGTCTTACATTGGTCGGAACTGTAGCCAAATTCAGATTGTCCGACGCGGGGCCCACCTTGGCCCAGATCGTCAAGGAAACCAAAGGATCTGCCGAGGTTCGCGCAGCAGCTTTAAGGGCACTCGGAACACTCAACGACCCGCAATTGAAGGATATTCTTACGATCGCCCAAAACGATACGAGTGAAGTCGTCCGCAAGGAGGTCATCAAATTAAGCGCCACCATCAATAAAGACGGTGGCGTTTCCCAACTGTTGAGCACTCTTGAGAAAGGATCTGTGGGGGAAAAACAAAGCGTGTTCACTTCGCTCGGCAATCTCCCAGGAAAAGACGCCGACGAAGCCATCGGGGCATGGCTTGATAAACTTACCGCTGGAAAACTTGAAAAAGAAGTAGAACTCGATCTCCTTGAAGCTGCTTCTAAGCGCAAATCTGACCTTGTTAAAGGACGACTAGCCGCTTTTCACTCTGCACAAACTGGCGAGGACGCGCTGAAGAACTATCGGTCGCTTTTATTTGGAGGGAATGCAGCGAAAGGGAGACAGGTGTTTTTTGAACGGCCTGAAGCCTCCTGTAACCGTTGCCACAAGGTGAGTGGTGAAGGGGGAGAAGTCGGCCCAGAACTTGCCGGAATCCTAAGTCGCCTAGACCGGATCGCTATCCTTGATTCGATTCTTAGGCCCAACGAGAAAATCACTGTAGGATTTGAGACCGTGATGATCGCGACCAAGGGAGGTCAAGTCTATGCTGGCCTTATCAAATCCGAGAACCAGAAGGAACTCATCCTTAACTCACCGGAAGATGGCCTTATCACCATCGCGATCGCTGATATCAAAGCCCGAGATCGTGGAGCGTCCGGGATGCCGGAAGGGTTTGGAACCATCCTCACCCAGCAAGACTTGCGCGATTTGGTCGAATTCTTGAGCACCGCAAAATAAGGTTTACAAATGCTCAATCCAACGACGTTGCTTTTTCATGCATCGCTTGACTAAGCAATTCAATCGCCACTGCGAATGGTGAATCTTAGCTCACTTAACCCCCAGCAGCGGGAAGCCGTCGAAACCATCGCTGGACCCGTCCTGATTCTCGCTGGGGCCGGTACTGGCAAAACTCGAGTCATCACTCATCGCATTGCGTGGATGATCCATCGAGGGGTTTTACCATCCCAAATCCTCGCCGTGACGTTTACGAACAAGGCATCTCGTGAGATGCAGGAGCGTGTCCGAAGCCTGCTTCCTAAAACCCGACGCGATGGAAACGCAGAAGAACCGGAACGCCCTACCATCAGCACTTTCCATTCTTTATGCGTTCGGATTTTACGCCAACACATCGAGCGACTCGGTTACAAACGCAATTTTGTGATCTACACCGAGAGCGAACAATTGGGTGCGATCAAAAAAGTCCTGAGCAACCTCTCAATCGGGAACGGCAAAAAAGCCGAACCACGAGATGTGTTGAGCCTCCTGAGTCGCTTCAAGAACGGTGGGGATAGCAGTAGCTATTCGGATCCCGATCTGGTTGCCCTTGTGCAACATCTGCGCCTCAAATATGAAAGTGCTTTAAGAGCATGTAATGCTGTCGATTTCGATGACCTCATCCTCCTCACCCTGAAGCTGTTTGAAGAGCACCCTGACGCGTTGGAATCTTGCCGACAACGATATCGTTATGTGATGGTGGACGAATATCAGGACACGAACGCTGCGCAGTTCAAGTTGGTCCACGCCTTGACCAAGATTCACCGGAATTTTTGCGTCGTGGGCGATGATGACCAGAGCATCTACGGATGGCGCGGAGCCGAAGTCAAAAACCTGCTCGATTTGGAAAAGCATTTTCCCGAGGTCAAAACCATCAAACTCGAACAAAACTACCGATCTACCAACACAATCCTTCTCGCCGCCAACGCTGTTATTAAGAAAAATCCCCGTCGGCGCCCTAAACAACTATGGTCAGATAAAGGACAAGGAAAAAAAATCGTCCTCCAGGGATTTGAGGATGATGAAGAGGAGGCGACCACTGTGGTGGAGGAGATCGAATACAATCGTTTAGCACGACGAATTCCGTGGAACGATCAAGCCATTCTCTTTCGCACAAACCTCCAAGCGCGCCCCATCGAAAATGCCCTCCGCAAAGCGGGGGTTCGCTATCGACTCGTTGGAGGTCAAAGCTTTTTCGATCGCCGGGAAATCAAGGATTTCTTGGCTTACCTCCGGGCACTACTGAATCCCCACGACGACATCAGCCTCTTAAGGATCGCTAACGTCCCAGCGCGGGGGTTGAGTGATCTAACCATGGAGCGATTACTCGCCGCCAGTCAGGAACGCCATTGTTCCGTATTTACCGCCATAAAAAACCCGCTCGTTCAATTCTCATTTCCAGATAAAACCCGGAACTCCATCGTAACGTTCCAAGGATTGATCGAGCATCACCACCAACTGCTTCACTTGGAAGAAGTGCTCAATCTCAATTCATGGGCAGACCAATTCTTACAATCGACAGGCTATTTTGAGGAATTACGCCGTTCCGAAAAAGATCCGGAAATTGGAGAGAATCGGGTGAGAAACTTGAAAGATCTCATCGCAGACCTCGAAAAACCTAACTTCTACGCCCCAACGCCCGCAGAGCGAGTGCAACGATATCTTGAAGAAGTAACCCTAGATGCAGAAAGGGCTGAGGATCCGAAAGAGACCGCTGACACGGTCACACTCATCACCATGCATAGCTGCAAGGGTTTGGAGTTTCCCCACGTCTTCGTCGTCGGAATCGAGGATGGACTCCTCCCCCACACCCGTTCAAAACAGGAAGGAACAATGGACGAAGAACGGCGGCTGTTCTACGTTGCCATCACGCGTGCAATGCAAAGTTTAATGCTGACCCATTGCCAATCTCGCAGAAAATACGGCCAATTGGTGCCCTGCCATCCTTCTCCATTTCTCAAAGAGTTGCCCACAGAATTGGTCGAGGACGGCGAATCGACAAGCAAAGCCCCCGTGGCCGTAAACACCGGCCGGAGTCTATTCGCTAACATCCGAGATTCGCTAGGGTGACTTGCGATCGCGACCACTCTGGTCACTCGCCATTTCCAATCTGAAGTGTTCGCCATTCGAAACCGCGAAACTCGCGCTGTGCTATGGGCAAATCTTTGCAGGGAACATCCCCTGCTTTTCGCGAGCCGTCATCGCTCAAAACGGTGAACAAATTCGGTGATTGGTTGGGGAATGCAAAAAGTGCTTCAGAATGAAAGCGATCCAATGTTATCGGAGTGACGAGCTCTACTTGGGGACTCTTCCCATCCCAACGGTAAATCCGTCGCTCCTGACCGCCTTTCCAAGGTCCCGCCAAGATGTAGATGCTCCCCGCACGCGACACTAAGTCGCGAATCGTTAATCCGCCAAGATCCAATAAAATAGGGGGTCCGAATGAGGCACGAGCATTGCCGCTCGTGATTTCCAAAGGATTCAAAAGTGGAATTAGAAGAGCCTTTCCATCGACTAGTGGATTCCGAAATCCCAACAGGAGGTTTCCCTGAGCGGTGGCGCAAAGGCCTTCAAAGTTTAGGCTTTGATCTTCTTTCGGAGCACGTTTCGTAGCGGATCGGAATCCAAATTGAGTGAGGTGGGGATCTGCGATTAAATCTTTCAAAAGTTTTTCGTAGGGCTTTCCGACCAGTTCCATTGAAACTGTTGTCTCATTTGTTCTAAAAACGGTGGCGAATAACCGGTTTCGATCGGGTCGCGCTTTTCCTGACTGGCTTTTTCCATGCGAAGTGAGCCAGTAGACATGATCTCCCAGTTTGGCTGCGGCCTCGATATCCGTCTCCCCTTCTCCGCCTTTGGGGTTCAAGAACTGTTGGAGATCGAAAGACTGAATCGGCCTCCCTCCTCTAGTCCAATCATAAACTCGGAGCACACTCGTTTCGTCATCCCCGACAACAAACCGATGGTTATCGAGTGCGACGGCCGCCGATGCGTCACAGCATTCGAGAAATGTTCTCGGCTGAGTTACCGGGGCTTTTTCCTTTTTTGGTGCCGACGTAATTGTGCACTGAAGCGAGATGAATCCAACCGTGGAAAACACACCAATACGCACCCAATCTCTGAGCCGTTGACACTTTCGGATAAGCAGTGCGCGGGGTAACAAATCTAACACGCTCAGACAATATGCCTTTGTATCGCTTTCTGCAAACTCACTAGCCTACAGATGTTGGTGAATGCGCAGACCAATGAATTGTGTAAAAAAAATAAGCGGGCCTTGGCACACACACGGAAACCTGCCAACGCCCGCTTTCCCTCCACACAGAGGAAATTCTAAATTTAACGCATTAATTGTTGGAACCTGTCCCGCCCAGTTTGGGCGGGACAGGTCTTGCGAGACTTAATTATTGAGCAACAATCCGATAGAACGAGGCCGTGCCACTGATGGCGTCAGACGCCGTTTTTGCGGTGGTTGCAGCTCCAACATTTTCCCAATTCCCTGCTCCAAACGCAGCGCGTTTTTGTACTTGGAATGTTCCTGTTCCTGACCATGTCAGGACGATGTTGTTACCCGAAACGGAGACCCCAGCCAATGTGGGCGCGGTAACCACGACAGCAGCGGCACCGGCTCCTCTGAGGTTTCTCCCGTTTTGAGCACGCAAGTTGATGACAGCTGCTTCATCGGCAGTCAACACACGCCGCCAGATTCCAACGTCATCGACCAGTCCATCAAGTGAAGATGCACCCCCATCGGTGTAGGTGCCTGTCCCGTCCTGTCCGATGTTCACTGCGAGGCTTAGATCATCAGTATCAATGCTTCCAGCGGTTGCGATGGGAACGGAACTGATTTGAGTGCCGTCAACATATGAGACCACATTGCCTGTGCGGTTGACCGTCACGATCACGTTATGCCAAGCCCCATCCTTCAATTGGAACGGCGGCTTCGTGCTGAATTTGGTTCCGCCGGTTCCGGTGATCTGTGGGCGGAATTCTGCACCTGATTGGCTGAAGATACCCCAGCCTCGGTTGTTGCTGCTGTTCCAATCTTTGTTGGAGATGAACGGATGGTCGTCCGTTTGACTCAGGTAATTCACCCAAAAGGAGATGGAGAAGTTGACGTTATCCCCGAATTTCAGATCATCTGGATAACCCAAAGTTGCGAAATTGGCGACAGATCCATCCTTTGTCGAGGTGACATGTAGTGCTTTGCCGAGTTTCCCGGTTTGGAAGTCCGGCGTTCCCATCGCTGAAGCATTGTTGTTTCGGCCAGAGGCATCGCCGTAATCACCATCAAAGGCGAGGTGAGTCACTAGACCGACGCTGATCGGATCAGTGCCGAGATTCAGACCTGAGGTTGCTCTCATATAAAGCGCGCCCACGTCGTCCGCACTCAATGCACGACGCCAGATTCCAACGTCGTCCACAAGCCCTTCGAGTGAAGAAGCATTTCCATCCGTGTATTTCCCTGTGCCGTCCTGGCCGATATTCACAGCAAAGCTGAGATCATCGGTATCGACCGATCCTGTGGTAGCGATTGGAACCGAGCTGAGTTTAACTCCGTCAACGTAGGATTCTACATTTCCGGTGCGATTCACACTCACCACTACGTTATGCCAAGCCCCATCCTTCAGTTGGAAAGGCGGCTTCGTGCTGAATTTGGTGCCACCCGTCCCGGTGATTTGTGGCCGGAACTCTGCGCCGGATTGGCTGAAAACTCCCCAACCACGATTGCCGCTGCTGTTCCAGTCCTTATTCGAAATGAACGGATGATCGTCGGTTTGTGAACTATATTTCACCCAAAATGCGATGGTGAAATTGACCGAATCTCCGAATTTCAAATCGGATGGGTATCCCAAGCTCGCAAAATTAGCGACGGTGCCATCTGCCGTGGATTTAATGTGCAATGCTTGGCCGAACCGACCTTCCTCGAATGTTGGGGAGCCAACGGACGAAGCGTTATTGTTCTTCCCTGAAGAATCTTTGTAATCGCCATCAAATGCTAGATGAACAACCAAGTCTTTCTTCAGATCAGCATCTCCACTGACAACAACCACATTCACGTCGGCCGAGGCAGCACCCTTATCGTTGCGAACGACTACGGTGTATTTCCCAGCGTTACTCGTGGCAACAGCGGACAGATTGAAGCTGGCACTGGTCGCACCAGCTATCTCAACCCCTTCGAATGCCCATTGGTAAGTGAATGGTTCGGTCCCACTAGCTTTGACTGCCAGTGCGAGCGGTTTGCCGGTGGTCAGCACCTGACCAAGGGAGATTTCGGTGATTTTCGGCGCGACCACAATTGGCGTAGTAATGCTGTAAATCCCGAAGTTATCGACCCCGAAATACCAACTCCCTGTCCCCGCTTGTGCAAACCGGAACCGAACGGTCTTTTGGTTATCCGCCTGAGGAATTGGGAATAGCTCAACGCGCTTGCTCTCAATGTAATCATCATTGATGCGTCCACTGATGTAAGGTCCGAGGTTAGCCCAAGTGTCCGTCGCTGCCCCAATAAATGTTCCGAAGGTTCTCGGGAGGGTATCGTCGATCGGATTAATCGCAGTATCTGGATTCTCCTTCGTCAATGTGGCAACAGCGTCTGTCTTCCCTTCGGCATCCAGAACAATGTCAGATGCATCGATCATATACACAATCGGTAACCAATTAGTGCCTCCATCGATCGAATACTCCACACTTCCAATGCTATCTTGATTTTGCTCATACATCGAATAATAGGACACAAACAGGCTCGTTTTCCCTGACAGATCATAATCTCCAGTAAACATGTACTGGATCTGGCTCCCTCCGCGGGTGTCGGATTCGGCATACACGAATTTGTTCGATGCAATTCCCGTGATTGGCTGATCATTGACAAACGATTCGGGGAATGCCAAACGACGTGTCCCTTCCCATCGACCGGCAACCCCCATGGAAAGGACGCGGTCGGTTGTGATGGTTACCCATCCGAGGTAAGAATCGGATCCGGGGTTATCCAGATCAAATTCACCGAACGCACCCGTTGTAAAATTCTCGACCGACCAACCAGCGGGCAATGTTTCTTCGTCCAATGATTCAAAGTTCTCAAAAAAGATTGGGGTGGGAAGGATTACGTTTCCGTTATTCGACACGGTGAACGTCCACGAGTTGCTGCGAACAGTGGAGGCACTGTCAGTGAAAACCAGCCCGACCGTGTGTTTGGTCAGCACCTTCAGTAATCCGGGAGGGTCGTAGCTGACCATGGTTCCCGTGGCACCCGTCGTGATTTCTGGGGTTACCTGAGCTCCGTCTAAGTAGAGTTTTACGGAGCCTGAATTCACCGTGGTTGCTGAACCATCCCGGATTCGCGTTGCTATTTTGATGCCTGGCGAAACCCTGTCTTGACCTGGGCTTGGGACAACATAGTCCACATAAGCGGGGAGTGCCGTGTTGAGTTTCTGGTATGCTTTGATTCCGCCATCTCCGTTCACCAGAATGTGGGCATCGGGTTCTGTGACATTTGCCGCGAACCAAGAAACGCTATAGTCACCGCCCCCTTGTTCGTAAATGAGGCGGAACGAGTAAGCACCAGCTTGGGAGATCGAAAACTTGAATTCCGAATCACCCGCTCCCCTGCCTCCGTCGTATTGACCTAAATTGATGGATGAAAGTTTGTCGCGAGAATCACCTCCCACCGAAACTCGGAAACCATCATCGCTACGGACTATCATGGAATATGTCCCCGGTTCCAGATCGAGGAACGTAAGTGCCTCCATCGCAATATTATTCACAGCGCCATTGACCCCTGGGATGCCCGGGAAAACAATCGCACCCGCACCGCCGTAATCGATCGCAATGGGTTCGTTGAACGATCCGTCTGGATTGAGGACGAACGCGGTGAGATCCGCATCGTTCACATACGGTAGCTTGGTAGCAGGATCGATCAGCATCCCGGCAAGCTGGGATTCGGTCCGAGTCAATAAGTTAGGAAGCTCTCCCGAACCTGCATTGGCTTGTAACATCCGAACGGTGAAACCCCTGGATGCCGTATCAATCGCTGCCTTGGGATGAGCGAACCCAGCAGGTATGGCGACCTGCGCCTGTGCTAGGCCTGCCATTGCGAACAGCAAGGCAGCCGAGCCCGTGAGACGTTTACTTGTTGTAGTCATTTGTTTTGGTTTTTGGTGCTTGGTTTTGGACTGAATCATTCCTGCGGAAATCTCGATGTATTATTTTGTGAACTGATGAAATTTGTTTACTTCTACTGCGGTTGCATCGCCTTTTTCTTCTGCGGCTCGCATTTTCTCATTAAGATTCATTTGAGCCATGGTTGCTGTAGATCGTTGTGAATCTGTCAGCGTGGGTTTCCCTAAGACGATGCCAAGAACTCCTCCACTTCCCACGTAGTCTTTTTTGTCAAAGTGGACGATCGCTTCTTGAACGAGGGTTTTAGTTTGGGAAGGTGCTTTTTCGAAAGCTTGAGTCAACGCGGGTCCCCATTGCTCATCCGACAGGGCGGACGGCGGCCCTGACTTCCCGCAACCTGTCAAGCAGGCGACGATCGCTAGGATTAATAGAGTTGATAATTGATGAAAAATTCTCACTTTTTTATTAGAATCGAGGGGCTACCAGTGGAACTTCCCCGGTATACCAGCGGTAATCCACGCCTTTTTTGGTGTATTTAATGGAAGAAACATTCCCCTGAACCCAAAGCGTGTTGCAGTTAGGATGACGGAACCATTCAAACTCCATTTTCCGCTCGGGATAAAAACCCGCCAGATCGTATTTCCATTGGGTTAAGCATTCAGATGAACCTGGGAAAAGCCCTAGGGTGTCGTCTTGACCCTCCATTTTTTGCTCGGCAGCGTCTTGGGCGAAGATCGTAGTGGACGGACTTTCTAACTGGGTAACTTTAATTGGAGCCCTAAGGTTTGGCTTATAAGGAAGCAGTACGAACTGATTCATCCCATAGGTCGAATTAAGCCAAAATTCCGCAGGGAATTTGAGACCCGTCTCTCGCCACTCATCCACACGTTTTGCACTCGGGCAACGAAACACCTGTTTTGTGCCACCGAAGTATTTGATGTAACCAATGCCCCAGTAAGCAAACGAATCATTGACGCTGAGCATTTTGTCGGAGGTTGGGTTGAGGGTCCAACGACCATTGTTGGGGATCTCAGGTTGAGACATGGACCCTCTGAAAAACATGTAATCATTATTGTCATCCATGTACAATGTTGTTCCGAGGGATATCTGCCGAAGATTCGTGATGCATTTGGAAGATCGGCTTTTTTCCTTTGCCCTAGACAAAGCAGGTAATAGCATGCCCGCAAGAATTGCGATGATCGCAATGACGACGAGCAACTCGATCAAAGTAAAGCCTTTGAGTTGTCGAACGGGTCGCTGAGTTGACTGAATAAGCACTCGCATCATATCGGTTGGACTTAGAGCCGAATCCGGCTCGGGTTTTTGTATTGAACGATTAAACTAGCAGAATTACCAGCATCGGCACCCTCACCCATTCTGGTGACAACACTCGGTTCCTGTTTTGATGTTTCATTCAACGCGTTTAAGAATGCTAACTTGATGTGCCAGAACGATGACGCAACCGAAACTTTCCAGTGACAATGCTTTAGATCGGCCATTGGTTCATAATACTGATTTTTTCCGAGGAACTGTTGACAGTTGAACTCTCGGGAGCTAGGGTTGATCGAAATTTAATCTGACCATCAAAGCCCAATGTTAATCAAAATCAGCCTTGCCTTGGCCATCATCGCCAGTTTGGCCACGCTCTATTTCGCGCACGGCCCAACTCAGGACAAGTTGGCGCGTTTAGCGACCGATCTTGGAACTGCTCAAGCTGACGCGACAACGTCGAAAACGGAGGCAACAACCGCGAAAGCGGCACAGAAAGTGGTTGAGACGCAACTAGCCGCCACTAATAAAGTCTTAGTCGAAGTAACCACCGTTCGTGATATGGCCTTAGCGCGGTCATTGGAGCAGGAAACACGGGCAAACAAAGCGGCCGCCGACCTTGCAAAAACTACCGATGAGAAAAAAGCTGCGGATAGCGAATTATCCTCTTGGAAAACCCTTAATCTTAGCGTGGATCAAATTCGTCCTTTGATCGCAGCACTCCCTCAAATCCAAGCAGAGCGCGACGCTTTACAGGTTGAAGGCAAAGCTCTGACAAGACGAACACTGGCCCTGAAAGCAGAGTTGGATAAATACAAAGGGTTCGAAGAGGTTGAAGTGGTTTTGCCTGCGGGAACTAAGGGAGAAATCGTCGCGGTAGATCCTAAATTCGATTTTGTGGTACTTAACATCGGTAAAGATCAGGGGCTGATACAGAATGCTAAACTCTTGGTGAATCGGAATGGCAAACTCGTTGGGAAAGTCAAGATCACTTCGGTTGAAGACAAACGAAGCATTGCCAATGTTCTTGCTGATTGGAAACAGGACGAACTGGTGGAAGGCGACCAAGTTTTCTATTGATCCACTCGTATGCGCGTTCGCCATCCGTTATTTTTGATCCTTGGTGTTGCGTTCGCAATATTCGCTTCGGGCTGTGCGACACAGGATGCAAGTCTTTCTGAGCGTCCTTGGAACACTCAGCAGAACTGGGAGCACGGATTGCCGACAGGGATGAATCAGGGACGTTGATTCTCACCACCAATTCTCGATTTAAAGCCCGCCTTGCCGGCGGGTTTTTCTTTTCAGGGATGTGCCAATCTGGTGTTTATTTAGCGTATTCAACGCAGCGAGTTTCACGCACAACAGTCACCCGAATCTGTCCGGGATATTGAAGTTCTTCCTCGATCTTGCGGACTATTTCCTTCGCGAGCCCAAAGGCTGCATCATCCGTTAGGACGGAGGGTTGCACCATCACCCGAAGCTCGCGCCCCGCTTGCACGGCGAAGCTCTTCTCGACGCCTGCGAACGAATTACCGATTTGCTCCAGACGCTCCAACCGTTTCAGATAGGTAGTTGCAGCCTCCGACCGTGCTCCCGGGCGCGAGGCACTCATGGCGTCTGCAGCACTGACAAGGATTCCTAACACGGTCGTGTGGGGTATTTCATCATGGTGTGAGCCGACAGCGTTCACGATCGGGTCAGATTCACCATGACGTTGGATAAAGTCCGCTCCAACCGCAGCATGAGGGCCTTCAATCTCGTGGCTTAACGCTTTGCCGATATCATGAAGGAGCCCAGAACGCTTGGCTGCCGCGATATCCACCCCGAGTTCAGCGGCTAGAAGTCCGGTCAAGTGACCGACTTCTACCGAGTGGGCGAGGATGTTTTGCGTAAAGCTATGGCGGAATTTGAGACTGCCTAATACCTGAACAATTTCTGGGTTTAATGGGGGTAGATTCAAGGCAAAAACTGCGTCTTCACCCGCTTTTACAATGCTTTCCTGAACTTCCTGAGTGGCCTGAGCAACCACTTCCTCGATACGCGCCGGATGGATGCGGCCATCTTTAATGAGGCGATCCATAGATTCCCGCGCGATTTCGCGGCGCACGGGATCAAACCCTGAGAGAACTACCGCGTTAGGAGTATCGTCAATCAGTACGGTGACACCAGTCGCGGATTCAAAAGCTCGAATATTGCGCCCCTCTCGCCCGATAATTCGCCCTTTCATGTCCTCACCGCTCAAGCTCACCGTTGAGGTGGTGCTCTCAAAGGTGTGAGCACCGGCGTAGCGCTGTATGGCGATCGAAAGAATCCGCCTAGACTCCTGTTCCGCATGGTTTTTGGCATCGTCAACGATTCGCCGGTTAATTTCGGCGGCATCCTTGAGCGCTGACTGTTCGGCATTACGGAGGATTTGTGCTCGTGCTTCCTTCTCACTCAACTTTCCATACTCCTCGAGCAACGATCGATGTTGTTCGGCGAGCAGACCTACCTGTTCCCTCTGGAGTCGGACCTCTTCAATGCGGGTTTGCAACGAGGTTTCCTTGTCTTGAAAAGTGGCAACATCACGGTTGAGTGATTCAGCTTTGGACTGAATCTGAGTTTCGCGTTGAACAAGTTTTTGCTCGGCATCCTGTATGGCCTCGTTTCGTTTGGTGAACGAATGCTCGGTTTGTTGCCGGAGTTTGAGTGCTTCTTCGTTCGCTGCAAGCCATGCTTCCCGAAGGATTGTCTCAGATTCTCGACGGGCTTGAGTGAGGAGATTCGCTTGGTCGCGAGCGGAGGCTTCGCGCTGACGCCGAGTTTGGCGATGGGTCCAAAGGGTTCCACCAGCGATCCCCAACGCCAGCACCACAAGGTCTTGTAACGTGATTGGTTCGAATTGCATCAACAATGGGCCCCAAACTAAGTGAACTCTACCCTCTTCGCGGGGGTAATTAACAGATTCAAACGGATGTCATGTGCCTCAACGGGCACCCGCATCACGAGTTGGTGATCAAACCCTACCCCACACTTTAGTCCGGGAGTCTGAGCCAACAATAGATCATAAAACCCTTTCCCCCGGCCAAGCCGATGTCCTTGACAGTCAAATGCTAACCCGGGGACGACAATGAAGTCCAGTTGGTTCAGCGCAAGATCGGGAGCTTTTGCGGAGGGTTCGCGGATACCAAAGGTTGCTGGGACAAGATCCTCCCAGTGCTCGGCGAATCGCGCAGCGCAATAATCTGACGAAACGGGCCGGAATCGAGGTAGATAGAATTCTTTCTCGGGTTGGTTGGCAGGACTGAGATAGGGAACCAAGTTGGGCTCGTCGGCGAGCGGTGAGTAAAGCAAGATCCGCTTCGCAGCTCGCCATGCAGGATCATCCAGAAGTTGTTGAAACACGATTTTGGATTCGTCGCTCCGCTGCGCCTGTGTCAATTGGCGCGTGAGTTCGCGATGCCGGATTCTCAGTTCTGACTTTGTCTGTGACAACCCCTCTGTCATGGCGTTGATTGTCTGGTGGATTCCAATTCAGCCCGCCATTTTTCGACCCGTTCCTTAATCTTTCGTTCGGCTCCTTGCTCGGTGGGTTTGTAGTAACGGCGGGTTGCTCCAAGATAATCCTGCGCGACAAAATGGCCGACATGGTCATGGGAATAGTCGTAGCCCTCACCATGACCTAGACGATCAGCACCCTTGTAGTTGCTGGCTCGGAGGCGAGTCGGAATTGGGAGTGTTCTACCCGCTTTGACGTCTTCAAGAGCCGCGTCGATTGCTTTGTAAGCACTGTTGCTTTTCCAAGCGGACGCAATGTAGACCGTAGCTTCTGCAAGGGGGATTCTTGCCTCCGGCCAACCAACAAACTCGGAGGCATCTTGGGCAGCAACTGCTAAGACGAGTGCCATCGGATCCGCCAACCCCACATCTTCAGCAGCACATATCACGATTCGACGGGCGATAAACCTTGGATCCTCTCCCGCATGAATCATCCTCGCCAACCAATAGAGAGAGGCGTCCACATCGCTCCCTCGCATCGATTTGATAAAAGCAGAAATGGTATCGTAATGAGCATCTCCATCTCCGTCGTAAACGATCGCCTTTTTTTGAACGCTCTGCTCAGCCACGGCGAGAGTGATCTGGATAAATCCGTCTGCACTAGGAGGTGTCGTTAGAGCGGCAATCTCGAGTGCGTTCAAAGCCTTTCGTGCATCCCCTTCACACATACGAGCAAAATGCTCGAACGCCGATTCGTCTGTTCGGATTCTCAAATGGCCAAGACCTCTAACGGTATCCAATAGTGCTCGGCGAAGCAACTCTATGATATCCCCTTCCCCGAGTGGAAGGAGTTCGAAGATTTGGGATCGTGAAACCAACGGAGAATTGACGAAAAAAAACGGATTGTGTGTTGTCGCTCCGATTAACCGAATTATCCCACTCTCGACATCCGGCAATAGAACATCCTGTTGGTTTTTGTTAAATCGATGAATTTCGTCGATGAAAAGGATGGTAGATTGGCCTGAATATTGAAGGCGATTCTGCGCACCCTGCAGCACTCGACGCATATCGGCCACATTCGATTCAACGCCGCTGAGTCTTTCGAACCGTGACTTGGTTTGCCGGGCGATAATCTGAGCAAGCGAAGTTTTTCCAGTCCCGGGTGGGCCGTAGAGAATAAGCGATTGAATGCGGTCGGCCTCGATAGCGCG
>SXGU01514964.1_pt1 | contig 19830 bp, 21 predicted proteins | sample 3174531 | NCBI WGS metagenome assembly SXGU01 (sample SAMN11356863, study PRJNA531348) | freshwater metagenome | isolation source: freshwater sample F1-140 | place: China: Fuxian Lake, Yuxi | collected 2017-12-25 | reverse complement strand
GGTCTCGTCGACTGTGCTTACCCTGATCGTCATTCCGGCGATCTACGCGCTGGTCAAAGGTGCCGCGTTGCAGATGGGCGTTCGTTCTGAGACCCGATCGCCGTTGCCTCGGAAGACCACATGATGGATGGCATGATGAGCGGAATGGGCCGGATGATGGGCGGCATGGGCCTCATCCGAATTCTGCTGCTAGTCGTGCTGGTGCTTGGGATCGCAGCGTTAATCAAATATCTGCGAAACAGGCGATGAAAAGTGGCTGAAACCGCAACTCAGCATAAAACTGCTCTTCTATACGGACGAAAATGGTCAGTTCTGAGTTCGCCGTGAACGGCGCAGTAGCTGGCGGAGTTGGCGCAACTTCGCGCGAGTAGCCCGAACGAAGGGTGTGCGCAATTTAGCAGGATCTGCGCCAGGGTTGGAATCTACGCAGTTGAGAGGAGCGATAGATAGGATTCTTTCGACATGAGTTGCCAATGCTCTGTTCAGCTCTTTTGTTGTGATCTTTTTAGATAGATTAAGTTCGCTGAAAAGATCGAGACCTCGGATAAGCGTGCAGCGTGCCACGTCTCCGGTATCCCACGCGATGCGTTCAAGAGTTGGCGAATATGGAGACATTGATCCGTGAACTAGGCGCGACCGAGCGTCGTATAGGCGTGTTACGAGCGCACGCCAACGCGAATGGTCTTGATCGCCAGGATCGACGCAAAGTGCGGCGGCCCGTGCGACTACTGTGCTCGTAACTTCATCGTGACTGTCGGCTAGAACGATACGTTCAATCGACGTCATGTACTTTATCGTCTTGGCGGCAGGCGAAGTCTCGAGAATTGCTTGGCCGTACCATCCAGCCGCGTCAATGAACCGCTCGCACAGGGGGTGATCCGGAGCCATAGAGGCGACTGAAGCCAACGCTATGCTGGCCGCCGCCATCCGGGGTGCGACTTCCGGCGATTGGAATAGCGACCACCAATGTTTGCCGAGTCCCTGACCGTTCCAGCTCCTGGAAAGCGATATGTCGATAGTTCCATCTGATGCACGGGTAAGCTGCGCTCCCTCTAACGGCGCGAGCGGCGTGCCGCTGACACGCATCCGATCGGAATGATGCTCGCCGAGGATGAGCCTGAGTATATCGAGAGCACTCTCGACCGTTTGCCTAGCTCGCTGCCTTGAGACCGCTGGCTCACAGCGGCAGACGGAGACTTCTGCAATCCACTCGAATCCGGAAAAATGCGCCAGCAGCCCGTCCCTAAGCTGCTCCACCCAACGTCTGGCATGATCGGGACTTCCTTGAGTGGTGCGCTTTGTGTCCTGCTCCTGCCTTTCCATGAGGCCGATACTGCTGTTGACGTATCGGTCGAGGTCTTCGCTCAACTCTTCAAGGAATATCCGTCGTGGTCGAAACTTTACTGGACCAATCTCGAAAAGCTTGGGAGCTTCACCAGTCACCACGTGGCACGGTATATAGTGCGTTAGGTTTACGAGTTCGCGAGCAACAGACTTCTCTACGGCAGACAGCAGGCGCTGTGCAGAACGCCTATCGATTTGACGGTCGTTCTGCAGAAATCGGTGTGAGAACTCACGCTTTGTGTGCTCTCTAACAGTATGTGCAGAGAGGCGAGCACGCAGAGTCGGCCGAGTTAAGACGTCTTCCGCGATGGTGGTTAATCGTCTTCCCGCCTCTTGGCCGCAGATCAAATCGCCCTGACCATCGGGATGAGGCACCGTAAAATCGCTATCCACCGCATGGTCGCGCAAGATCACTTGAGGATCCATTCGAGCGAAGCGAATTATTTCACTGCGGACAAAAGCTAGATCGTTGGCCCACCGGTCTGCTTGGGTCATAGGGTGCGTTCCGCCGCGCTAGCTTGGGACATCATCAAGCGCCCATTAGCCAGACAAACAAGAATGGAATCCCGCCTCGATGCCCTTTCGCCTCTTGCAAAAGAGCACCAGACAATTCACGTATCGTGCCTGAACGTAATGCATGGCCATCGCGCCAAGGTTACGCGTTACCATAGTTGGCATCGTTCCGAGTCGCGACTGGTGCCGCCATTGCCGTGCCCCACCCCAATAGCTCCACGATACGGTCATTTAACGAAGGCCGCGAGCGGATGCATTATAGACTGCGCCGCTACCTGACTGGCGCTTCGGACTCTGTTCTCGCTGCTCGTCTGAGCGACATCGCTGCCAACATCTACACGTTCACGGGCGATGGGAAAGTAGGTCTCGTAGAAGCTGGGGCACGCGACGTTTGGGCGGCACTACTGGCGCACCTGAATTTTGAGTGTGAAAGCAGGGGGCGCGACCCACTGGATCTTGATGGCATCCGGGAGCTGACGTTCACGCAACAGAACCTCCTCAAATTCAGGCGGCAACCGCATATCCTAGAACGGATGAAGGAGAACGCCGTGTTTTGCCGCTATGGCGAGCGGAAATGGATCAAGGATATGCAAGACAGCGGATCAATATTGCTTCGAGCAGCGTCGTACTATTCAGATAATTCGCTTGATCCCGCGCGACGTGATGACGAACTGAATTACACCGCGTACGTATGCCCCCACGACTATGATCTGGGGTTGGTTGATCCACGAATTGCGCGACTGGTTCCCCAGCGTTCATTTGGCGAAATAGTCCACCGCAAGCCGTCCGATCACTACCTCTACTCGGTTACGGCCGGTTTCCATATCCGCCTATACGCAGATTTTTTTGTCGACGCTTGTCTGGTGATAAAGGATCAAGCTGAGTTTGAGCGGCGGTTGGTAGCGGGCGTAGCAAAAGTGCTGCCTGGTTGGCGAATCGATTTTCGAGAAGCCTGGTACGGAGACCCTTTTGCGCAATCGCTGATTCTGCCAAACAGGGATACAGAAATCTTTTTCCTCAAACACATCCGCTATATGTATCAGCGGGAATTCCGTTTGGTCGCGCTCCCACCAAAAGAACTAGAGAGGCCGCTGCCAGACTTGCCAGTCTTTGTCGGCAGCCTGCACGATATTACGGAGCTGGTGCCGTTGGAGGGTCATCCGTTCGCGCGGCAATGATCGGCGCCAGTGAACGCCGCAACTGGATGAACCAGTCTTCTGCTTTTAGCGCTTCGTTCAGCGGTAGCTGAATTTCGTACATTCCCTCCTGGGACTGATACTGGAATCTGACTAGGTCTCGACCATCAAAGAACATCCCCAAAACTTGTTGGACTTTAGGAAGCTTTTGGACCCGGGTAGGGCCCGGTGCCTGTTCGCTCTGCATCGTTGGCGCTCCTATCGCGACTGTCTGAATTCATTCAGCACAGGATTGATCGGCGCGACAAATTGGCAACTCGCTGACCGCCCCATTTCCGCTTACGAGCAATAGCTTGTCGAACCGGTGCCGCACCGATACCTCGCGTCCCGCGGCCGCGTAGGTGGCATGGTCGGCTAACCAATAGTCATTAAGAAGAGCAAGCCACACTGGCCCTCCAATCGAGGCACACTTCTTCATCTTTGTCCGAATCCTGTTTTCGAGCATGACCCGCGCATTCCACGCTATATCGGGCGACGAAAAGCGGTTTGAAATTAGCCCGACAATGCGCTTGCAGCCGTGTCTTCGCGGTATCGCCCTTACTCTTGTTCGGGAGCCCTCCACATCGAACTCGTAGCAAGCGTTCGGCGTGGAGCTATGGCAGATCGATTCGATGTGCCGAGTTAGCGCCTTTTTATACTTGGCTGGCCGTCTTACCGGCATTTCAGCGCAGATGACTAGGTCGATGTGTTCAGGAAGCGTGGGCCCAACCGTTGTATTGAGGCGGTTGATAAGATCGACGGCAAAAGTATCTTCGCTGGCGCGATTGCCCACCGCGCCGTTGGGGTGAACCGTAAACTGAGACAGCCGGGTGACCTCAACGGCTACCTGCAACTCGCCTACGGTCATGCGAAGGTCAGGCGGATCCTCTCCGGCCACTGCCAACGCGTGCGCTTGGCGTCCAAAATACCGTACCAAGCATTCCCCCACGAACTGCTCATCCGGGCGCACTTTGATTCCGCTAAGTCGGGGCTGCATATAGCGACTCGATAGGTGGCGTGTAGTATTGCGGCATTCTATCCCGGGGCTCCGATTCGGATGGCGAGAAGATGCTGAGTTTTATCTTCGCACGTCAGCGATGGAACTTCGTCGTGGGGTTCATGATCCTGCTCGTCGCAGGAGCGTTGACGTTCGTCGCAGTGGGCGTTGTGTCGGGAAACAGCGCATTGGCGGGTCTCGGGAGCGTCTTGGCGGCAGTTGCCGCAATCTCCGCGACGATACTGGTGCAAATCCGGCGAGATGAAGTCGAGCAATCAAAGTTCTTTTTGGAGAAAGCGCTCGAAGGCTTTCGGACATCTCTACAGTTTTTCGAGGGGAACAATGACCGGGTTCGATGGATAGCAGGAGCGCGGATACTTGAGCATAGTCGCCGATTAGCTGCCTCTATCTCCGAGCCCGCGCACATGAATGTTTATGAGATGCATCGAGAGGATATGCGCGACCGAATTGCGCGTGTCTTGGGCTACGATAATCCAAGCCGTACGGCCAATTTTTTCCTTGGCCTCTCAGCTGATGCGGGCCCTGAAGAGATGCGACGAGATCGGCAAGTGCGCCGATTGGATCATTCGTCACTTTGTGCCCTGCTGGATTTTAGCGAATTCCCGCGCGGCTACGTCGATCCATTGGCGGAGCATCGACTAACAGAAAGTGATCTGCAGCGAACGCGGCGAAATTTTCCGGCTCTCCATCATTACCTTGCTGACTATTTTAATGAGATGCGCCGTCGCGCCGAAATTCGTGCACGGCACCCCGATCATCCCCCGTCCCTGTAACTAAGACGCTATGTGCGGCCAGCTAGTGTTTTGGCCCACCTGCAGGCTACGTAGACAAATTTTTCGGACGAGAGCGCATGGAAAGGACTAGTACCGGGCCGATGGGCGTTCTCGTGGAAGCGCGTCACCAGCAGCTAACGCGCAATACAGCTGTATGCCAGTGGGGGCCAGATGAATATCACGGTTGGGCACTGGATCGTTGCCGAGGTCACACCTCAACCGGTGATCTTGCAGACATTGGTCGGCGCTTTTGACCTTCAATTTCCGCTTCGTGTCCGTCAGTCGAAGCTTACCTCTCCTCGCTGTATTGCGACGATTTTTACTGCTCGTGCGAGCGTTGATGTAAGCGCCCACGGGCCGAAAGAGCTTGGTTGCGCAATCCCCAAAATTCCTCTCAGGATCGAGGTTGGCGTAGGTCTAGCCAGTGATAGCCCGGTCCTCCATTTGCAGCTAACCCCGCACCAATTGTTCTGCATTGAGGACCTTCGGAACGGGGGCGATCTTAATTTCTCGCTGGCTGTATCGGGAATCGGCACTGATGGCGAGTACCCTCACCAGATATTCGATACCTGGCGTCTCTTTGTGCCGCAGTCCCACTGGGTTCAGCAGTTAAGGGCTGCTCGGGCCTTGGATATCCTCTTGGTCGAAGTGCCGATGCCGGTAGTAGACGCAGCCGAGGAGATCGCCTCGGTCCGCGATCATCTCCGCTCTGCTCAGCAGCAATTCGTGCTCGGCCACTACAATGGCTGTATTGCAACCTGTCGGCTGGCGCTGGATGACCTTGGGAACAGGGTGCACGGCAAGAACTGGGCGGGGCCAGCATTGTCCCGGCTCTGCGCTGGCCGCGATGACATGGCAAAGCAAGAGCGCGAAAAAGCGATCACCGCGGTCGTGCGGCACTATACTCACCCGGCACATCATTCGGGGTCGGATGGAGGCGATGCCAGCTATGACCGGGCGGAAGCGAAACTTCTACTCACGATGACTGCAGCAATAGCTGCCAGGGCGTGGAGTAGATGAACGAGCGCTGTGCGGTGTGGGGACTGTCGGCAGATGGTTAGGATTGCGCCCCCGGAATTGATCGCACTCGCTAGGCGAATGACGTTGGAGAATCCGCGTCTGGATATTCTGCGAGAGGATCAGCTTCATCAATATCCTCCACTGGCACACGTCATTGACGCGCACCTTGTGGGCCGCAAGCAGCGCAAGTGCTTACTGTTGCCGAATCTCCGTGACGATGGGAACGAAACCATCGGCGTGTTTTCCGACTATAGCGGCGAAAACGACGGCCCCTACCGGGTGTATTCCATACTAGTGTGTGGCTGGAACCATTCGTTCGGTTTTCTGTCCGAAATGGAGCCGATCCGAACCCGCTATGGACTCGCAGATAAGGAGATTTCATTCAAAGATTTTCGCTATGGACCAATCAGCCGAGGTCTCCACGCCTACCTTAGAGCGCTAGACACCTGCGTTGTGGGGCTGCTGTATACGCTCGTTGTTGATAAGGCGCTTGGGACGCTATTTCGGGTCGGGCAATCCCAGCCTCCTCATGAAGTCCTAGCAGAAGAAGGATATCGGTGGCCTCCCCGCGCGGCGGAGAAGCTTTTGCGTGTTACGCACACCGCTGCCTATCTCACGGCCCTATTAAGTAAGGATGGTCAAAAAGTATTCTGGATGACTGATCATGATGACATCGCGGCAAACGACAAGATCCATCAGCAAGCCCTGGAGATATTTCAAAGGGTGCTCGCGATCTATGCCAAGCACTCATTCGGTCTTATTTCAGGCGCCGTACCTTTCACTGAGCGCAGCACGGGCTATCTCGATTTGCTAAGTGCAACGGACGTCGTGGCCGGTTCTCTGGCTCTTCACTTCAGTGAGCGGACGTCGATAGCGGCTTCTACCAAGAAAGGAGCCGAGGAGGTCCTGCGCTGGCTTCAGCATGACGGCATAGGCTTGAATAAAATGACAGTCATCGTGCGAAAAGAGAAGAATGGTTCAATAACCGCAGCGGACCTGGTTCCAACAAAACTCGAGATACCTGATCACGTCACGGTCGCGCCAATACGAGTGTGAATGCTGCGCATAAGTCACTGCGTCGCGATCCTGTACAAGTTCTGAAAATCCTGGCGGGCTCTCATGGAGGGGTCCACCTCTTGGAGCTTATCGAGGATCTTTTTCAGTATCGCGCGTTCCCACGTTTGCAGTGTTTCCTTGGTAACAGTCTTCACTAGGAGCGAAAGGACGGCTTCTGGCGATTTCGCTGCGAGCTGGTCATGGTCAATATGCCAAAGGAACCGGTCGCCTATCGGCTTCAGGTAGGGTAGCAACAGCTTTATGGCCTCTGGGAACGCTGTGCCGGTCTGCCGAGCAATGTCAACCAAGCCGCGCGATGTACCGGAGGTATTTCGATCAGCTGCATGTGGCCAGTGTGCCGCGAGCCACGGCCCAATTTTCGCCCGCCATATCGTAGCCCGCTCTTCGTCGGTGCCCTTCAGCCGTTGCTCTAGTCTGTCGGTTACTTCGACGAGCCCCTTTTCCGGCAAGCTCCTTATGACACCGTCAATCTCATCAGGTGTTAGCTCATGTGGCGCTTCAAGACATGTCGATACAAACAGGCCAATAAGATTTTCGGCTTCATCCTCGAAGGTGGAAAATGCTTTCAGCGCCAGCAGGAAGTCAGTTTTGATTGCCGCTAGAAGATTGGGCCCGATAGTCGGCGACCAGGCGTAAGCCGCCCAGAGCGTCTTAGCTTCGGGTGACGATTGCCACGACATGCGCGGCAAAAGATTAGCTGCGGTCCACTTGGGCGACACGCCAAACAAATGAAATAGTCGCGACGCAAGGATTACTCTGCCCAATATGCCGCCGGGCGATTGAGCGATTTGGTCAAAGTAGGTCACGATCTCAGATGGAAATTCGTCGCCTATACGCGGTTTTCGCATCCAAAGCCGATGAAGTGCCGCTTCTGCTAACTTCCCTGCCGAGTGATTGATAGCGCTAGTTAGTACATCCTTGCTGTCAACCTCAGCGCTATGCGAAATACCGCCCCATGCTTTGTGCCAAAGCCGCCTGATTTCATCTTCCCGCTCGACCGGGTACTTCTTGGCGATCTCTTCGACAAAATCAGCTGCTGCGGAACCTGTTTCGACGAATACGGCGTCTGGGATAGTCGGGAGGAAGGACACCAGGAAGCCTTCCATTCTTGGGTGTAGCTTGCCTTGATGGCGCAAGCCACGAACCGCCCAGAAGAGTCGCTGCCAATAGGGTCCTGGCCACGTAGCATTCTGTTTGCCGAGGCGCCGAAGGGCAGCAATGGCTTTCAGTAGAGAGCTTAGAGCTACGCCCTCGAACTCCTCTAGACCGATACTTTTCTCGGAAATAGCCTTTATGAGCGCGGGAATTGACGCATCGGTTTGCTTAGTACCAGTCAATTCGTGCCGCGAAACAAAACCCCCTTCGCCAGACCAAGTGAGAAACTCATTTCGCTCCTCTGGTTCACCGGGCTGAGCGGACGGAAGCGTCGCTGCTCTGGCCATGGATGCTTTGTCGAGCTTAGCCCCCCCTCGCGCCAGTTTGGCGAGACGCAGCGTGATGGAATAGTCGACATACTCCCGGTCCCACTTCTTCGCCCCTTTGCCTCGCCTGACCTTCGGTCCTGCCTTTACGGCCAAGACGATCTCGGCCCTCAATTTTGCGGGAAGGCGCCGCCCGGCAAGGCGGAAGAACCGCAAGGCTTCTCGATGCAACTCCATGTCCCATAAGCCAGGCTCCTTGCCTTCCAGTAAAATTGGGCGTGCGAGAAGAATATAGGCTTTCGGATCCTCCGTGATGCTATGTAGCGCCAGCCGTCGGAACAGGGGGTGCGGGGAAGCTGCCCACCACTGAAGCAATCCAGCCGCTTTCGCCGGTGAAACACGTTTAAGTGCCGAGTAGCTATCTCGAGCCCAATCGATCAGCTGTGTCCAATCCGGCCTACGACGATTCTGCGGATGCTCGGCAATTGAGGGGCGGTTGTGTATCGAGCGCCGAGAGCTGCCGTCATCTTGTCCAAGCAGCTCAATTGCTCGCTCCAAATGTGAGGTCAGCTGCCAAGCGTGCCTAGCGAGCACCTCAGGCTTTGCAAGGAAATCCTCGGTTCCGTAGGCGAGTTCTCGTCCGCCAAGGCTCACCTCTGTGTGAGCGCAAGCCTCGAGCGGCGTAAGGGGAGTGGTCGTCTTGTCGTAGATGCGCCTGAATTGGAGGTGCGAGGACGGGCCCGGCATAATTTTCAGCTGTGGACGAATGCTTTCGATAAGTTCGTCCGTTAAATATCGCCTCTCATCATCCAGAGCAGCCGTCTTAGCCTGGTCAATTCGCCATAGGTCAGCGCTTCCGTAGTCGTGCTGGTTACTGAGTACGACGGTCCACAAAAAGCGAAGCTTTGGGGGAATCGGGGTTTCTGGCTTCGCCAGCTGTTGTCGAATCATGTCTGCGAAGTGCGGATGTACGCGTGAACCCTTACGTACTACCCATTCGAGAACTTGAGAAACGTGCGCGTGCCGGGCAATCCACCATGCGAGATGTCGGGTGACGCTTCCGAGGTTCGGGGGATTGAGGGAGCGAAGGCCAGTGTCGGCAATGGGGGCTATCGCGGGGGCCGCTTGGGGCCCGTGGTCAGCGGCCGACAGAAATCCAGCTTCATCTAGTACACCGATCCACGCAGCGAGCGTGGGGTACTCAGCGTCCGCGGTCAACGGCGGCGCTTTGGCAATCTCTTGCGCAGTCGCAGGGTCAGAAATTGCCCAACAAAGGCGCCGAGCTGCGGGATCATTTATCCCAGTTGGAGTTTTCTTTAGCTCAATGAGGGCAATCTGATTTCTGCTGAAAATCGGATCGGTGTGTATTCGTGCCCACTCAACCAGCGTCCCATTTAGGAGCTCATGCTTGTTGTCGGAGCAGTAGAGGATGGGCTCGACATTCTTTCCCAGCCATTCATTCTTTGCCGTTTCACGCTCGCTCTCTGTGCGAAATGCTGCAAAAGCATACGCGCGTCCAAAGCTTGCTCCCCGCGCACGCTCAGCAGCAAGGGCGTCTACCATGTAGCCCATGACAGGATCATCAAGACTGTAACCAACGAATACGACGGTGAACTCGCGGAACAGCTCCGTAATGAACCGTGCCGCCCAGCGCTCCGTTAGATAAGCGCGTCCGAAATCAGCGGCTGTAAGTACGAGTGAACGACCATCATCACTGGGGATGATCCGGCCGTGTAAGTGAACAAGGCTGCCCCAGGAGTCATTCTTTGGGATTGGTAGTTTAGGGGCCGCATCAATGAACCGCTCATCGGCGCCCGCTTGGTGAAATCTGTCGTCGAAGTTGGTGGTTACAAGACGTAGTCCGCCCGTTTTCGTGCGCGACAGGGTAAGGATTGCCTTATGGACATCCAACGTTCCAGTCCATGGCACAGACAAGCGCTCGATGACCTTTTGACGCAGTTGGCCCGTTATTAAACGTCCTTCTATTAGTCCTAAAGCTTTATCTAACTGCTTTCGCTCCAATGCGCCTTGTTCCAGGGCGGTTGGACTCTCCTTGGTGGCGGAATAGACGTCGTCAATAAGTCCGCGGAAGCCAGGAAGACCGCTGCCCACGGAAACCCCTGCGCCACAAAAGAACACTACTCGGCCATCATCGAGCCGGTTCATCAGCTCGACAGGTATATCTGGGCCGTTTTGAATTAGTTCTGGCATCAGGCAAATTCGCTAATGAGGCGAGAGTGGCGAGAGCCTATCGGCTTCACTAAGCAAGAACTCTATGTCTTCAATCAGATCGGTGCTGGATCGTTCGGGGCTCCGCTCGCGGTATATGGCAAAGAGTCGAGCCATCGCGCGCCCGGCATCCCCCTTTTCTAATGTTAATAGCGCGGCGCGTGTGTTGCGGCACTGGACGGCCTCGTTGAACTGGCGCCAGTAGGCTTCTACGCGAGGGATCTTGAGGCTATTCGCTTCGGCTCCAGCTATTGCGGCATTCCAGTCCACGACATGACGCGAGTTGGGCGTTATCTGAATGACAGACCGGATGTCTTCGGCTTGAAGGACAAAGTCTTGCTGAGAAAATCTAGCGTTCCTTTGCTTTAACTCCGAGATCACTGATAGGCAGTCAGAGCAGATCAATACGGATTGGTGCCGGTCCACATAGAATTCCGGCGGTTCCTCACCGGAGAAGCCAACCTCGACTCTGTAGAAGGTATATTCGTTGTGCTCGTGCAGCTTGCCTGACCATCTACGCTTTTTGTTTTGTGACCGCCGCAGGATCTCTCGTTTCGACCTAGAGCAAGCGGGGCATCGCCAAGATGCATCAGCTCTCGACCAGAGCCGAGGGGAGCCACCACCGTCGTAGTCTTGAATTTCCTGTTCTGAGGGAGGATTCGGTTCGGTCCTGGCAAGAGGTGATTCGGTGCGGGTCGCTGTCCCGTCGCGTGACAGAGAGCGAGACCAAATTTGATCGATACCCTGCTGAACGATCTTCGCCCCATCGGTAACGGTTCGACCGAACCATTCATTTAGAAAATAGAGCGGTGAAGTATCAGAGCTCCGATCAAGAAGAGGGATGCTGGTGCGGGGGCACGTCAGCACTCCATCGCAAATTTTCTCTACCAACAGGTCGGCGAGAGTCAGCCGCTGCCGAAACTCTAGCTGCACCTTCTGCCAAACGCGTTCGGCTTCGGCTGTATCGACCTTGTGCGGCCGGTTCGGAGTTATAAGGGAGAAAGCCGCGATCTCTGCTGGGCGGAAGCTGAAATGCGGGTGTATCCCCGCAATCAGCTTCTTCGCTGCGCCATCAGCGGCATTACAGTCGATGCACACAATGGTGGCGGCAAAGCGTCGCACCAAGGTGGCTCCCAAGTTTTCAATATGATGTGTGTCTGGTGGAATCTTTTGCGGCCATTGCTGACCATGCCGTTTCCGCAGTTGATCCTTTATGTAGCCCTCCAAGTGATCGTGATGGAGGTCCAAGCGTGCGAGTAGAATACCGGCCGAACTAAGACGAAACAGCTCGGGTTTGCTGCGGTTGCAGCCCGGACAAACCCAGAAGGTTGGAGTGGTCGCCCAATTCTGGTCGAGGTCGAGCCCTTTGGCGTCGAATTGCCTTTGAGCAGCTCTGACTTGATCACTCCAGCGGCCGTCCCGAAAGCGGAAAAGCGCTGCCATCTCCTCGTCAGTACATTGAGACGCGGCTGGAAAGCTGACGCTGACCGTTGTCCAGTTGACCATAGGTCGGGGGAGCCCTGTGGAGTCCGAGAATATAGATTCTAGCACCCCAGCAACTAATAGGAGCAAACCGCTTAGAAGTTACCTTCGGCCGAAGCGTTCGGTGGAAAGCTCCTCCGCTATCTGTTTGGCACCTATTCCCTTAGCACAAAGGCGAATCGCCTTGATCGCAACGTGATCTAGCCCGTGATAGTTGGGTGGGCGAGCTTCGGCCAAAATATGCGTAACCACTAGCCCAGCTTTTAGCAGCTGACTGACGTAGTAGCTCTGACTCGAAAACGAGACATCCGTGTCGCGTGGATCAGAAACAACAAAGATTCGGGGTGGAGGGTTACGTCCAATCTTAGTTATGTGATCAACGGGGTCGTATGGGTCGTCATAGCCCGTGGAGTCGCTGCTGAAGCCGAGTTCGCGGGCTCTAACCCTGATTGCCGTCCCACCCGATGCGATGCCGACACAGTCAATATCGGAGCGCAGGGTAATCAGTGCCGCCGCCATCGTGCCGCCGCCGCTCTGTCCGGAAACGTGCCAGGTTCCGATGGTGTAACGGGCTTTCAGCTGATCGAGGGCAGCGTTTACGAGCAGCGGCTCTCGCGGCCTTCGGCGTTGTGCATGATCTCCCGATGAGCCGAATACTCCTGGTCGCGCGATAAGGAAGTACGGTCCTCCCGCCTCTTTGGCGAGGGCGTTGGCTTGGCTTGTGAGCCGTGCAGGGGTTTGAATGGCGTAGTTACCGACAACTCGCAGATTGCCACGCATACGCGTCCCGCCCAGATAGTCACCATGAAAGAAGATAAAGGCGGCTCCGCCTGGCCGATGGCCGAGAAGCGATTTGAAGTAGCGAACACAGTCCCCAGTGCCGTCGACTACCACCCACACCGTATCCGGGATGCTTTTGCATAAGGCTTCATCGGCGACCGACCCGTACATCAGTTGGTCAACAGGGAAGGGCTCGGCCCCTGTCGTGGGTTTCAACTGGCTGGAAGCAGTCACGCAGGAGGCAAGCGTAAAGGCTAGGGCAGGCGCAATGGCCTGCCGGACTACAAAGCGCAGCATGAGTGGCTCCTAACGGCTTGCGAAAAAGCGGCTATTTCCGCTCGACGCCGCCCTGGATCGGCTCGCCCTTCAGGTGGGCTAGGATCTGCCGCTTGGTGTCCTGGGTGGCTGAATGGCTGTAGCCCATTCGCCAGCCGTTGAAGTAGCGGAAGGGCATGTTGTCCATGTAGCCATGATACGCCCCGTCGTAGACGATCACCTTCAACGGCGGATGATCGGCGCCCCGCTTTTTCTGTCCCATCTCGATGCAATGGCTTGCCGGGTTGGCATCATCGTCGCCCGCGATAAAGGCAATCATAGGTGCGTAGAAGTCATCGTTTTTCTTGGTCGCACAGTTTGGAACGAGGGCAAACCCCGCGGCGAACTTGTGCTTGTGGTGGCGAGCCATGCTCTTTTCCATGGTCTTCACTACAGCGCGGCCGCCGTTTGAACGTCCAGCAACATAGACACGGGTCATATCGGCGTAGCCTGCAGTAGCCAGGAAATCGAGGGTCGAATAGGCATCCTCGACGCGGCGTCGGGCCCAGTGGCCATCAGGCGGTCCGCAATTTGATTTCACGCTGCGTGTCGCAAAGGAATCGAGAACGACGGTTCCGACACCCGCATCGGTCAGAAAGTCGGTGTATGTCTCGGCCCATTGCGTGGCGACCCTGTCCATCCCTCCGCAGCCGTGCATGAGGATGACAAACGGAAACGGCCCTGCGCCTTTCGGTTTGAAGACTTCCGCCGCCAAATAGCCCTCGCGGCGAACGACGCCATTCTCTTCGGGCGTCCCGTTCATGAAGTTCTTTGACCAGCCAAGAATGTAGTCTTGGGACCATACCCGCTCGTTGTTGTGGGGATAGTCACCGTTCCATTTAATTTGGATCTTTTCACCGGCAAGGCTGCGAGCCGAGTTGAACAGCAGCAGCGAGGCAATAGCCGTCGCCCTCGCGATGTCGTGCAAGCGCATCGTCCCCTCCAGTCAGAAGTAGAGTGAGTCGCTATTTCGTAGCGAAGAAGGTTGCCTTTACGGCTTCATGCGTTCGTTTCAGAGCGGCTTCCCGAGCTTGATCGTTGCCGCCTGACGTGTACCCCTGCGTTACGCAAGTGGCGGCGTAAGCCAGGTCTTCCTTCTTCTCGAGATCGAGCTTCTGGCCGGTATCGCGGCGGGTCATTAACCGCGTATAGGGGTCATAGGCTTTGTAACATTTGCCCCAATTCTGGCTGCCCGCGACCCAGCTTGTGCGTGCACCCTTGATGTCGAAGCCGTGATAAGCGCCGGGGTAAACGACCGCCTCGATATTGGCGCCCAGCTCCTTCAAGTAGGCCGAGTACTTCGCGCACTCTGACGCAGGCGTGTTCTCGTCTTTCTCCCCAAGAAAGAAGATGATCGGAGCTTTGGTCGGCTTCATGTTGAGGTAGAACGAGTTGCAGCTCGGATAGAACGGTATGTGAAGCGCAAGTCGGAGCTCCGGTCCTGCAATTGTCTCCTGAAGAACCTCGAAGGCTGAGAACAGGCTGGCATTGCCGCCCTTCGAGAAGCCGATCACCCCTATCTTGGTTTTGTCGATCTTGGGGTGGGTGGCCAGTAGCCGCAGCGCATAGACGACGTCAGTGGCCACAGTCCATTCGTTGAATGACAGCTGATCGGAAGCGACTTCTTTGATGCCCCGCGGCGTGAAGTGGTCCAAGACGAACACGGCCACGCCCAAGGACGTGAAGTGTCGTGCCCACGCGTAGTAGTGCTCAGCGAACTTCGCCAAGCCGCTGGAGCCGTGGGAAATGATCATGGCCGGGTAAGGCGCTGCCCCCTCTTTCGGCAGCCAGAGATCACCCCAAGCCTTCGACTTCTGCTTATCGATGTTGATCGTCTTGAAGATGAACTCTCGTGGTCCCGTTGAGCTGTGGGACCAGAACAACATCTGGCCAGTTTCGCCCCCGGTAAGATTGTCTCTGAGTGGGGGAGAAGAGGCACTCACGGGCAACGCAGACAGAAGAACTAGTACGGCTGCTAGCAAGTAAGGCTTCATCTCACTCCCCCCAAGCGTTTCCAATAATTACGCATCTGATAAAATACGTATATTATATGGAGTGGTTTAATAAGGAACAACCTGTTGGCCTTTGGGCATGGACGCCCAGAGGCGAATCGCGCGTAACGTTCGTCGACTTAGAGTCGCAAAGGCGATGTCGCAGGAGGCCCTCGCCACTGACTCCGGCATTGGCCGCGCCTATGTGAGTTCTTTGGAGCGTGGCCAGAAGAACCCTACTGTTCGCCTGCTTGAGCGAGTGTCGGTTGCACTCGATGCTGATATCTCCGAACTGTTCGTCAAACCGAAACCGGGCGACCCGGTGCCGAAAGTTCTGGGAAAGGGCAGACCGCGCAAACGTTAGGTGACCTCGTCTGCGTGCAATATAAAATGATAAGTGGACGTCAGGCATTCAGCCCTCCAAGTCGTACATATTATAGTTGATAAACTTTTAGTATGTTAACCGGCGACGTTTGCGCATGGACATGCGCAAGCTGGTTGGTCGAAACGTGCGGAAGGCTCGTTTAAAGAAGGGGCTAACCCAAGAGCAGTTCGCAGATGTTTCCGGCTTTAGTCAGCAGTACATCAGCGATCTTGAACGGGGCCGCCGAAACCCGACCGTTGTGACGCTGTACGAGTTGGCCCAGGCATTGGGTGTGAGCCACGTAGAGTTGGTCCGGCCGTAATGGTTGGCCGTGGTGACGGGCCGAGACCCCGGTAGTCTCGGCCCCGGTGTGCCGCTTCCACTGGTGGGGAACGGCAGGGCAATAAACCCTGCCAGTGGCCTCCCGACATTCGCTGCCCGGCCCGATGCCCTTCGGGTAAGCCCGGCGCAGTCCAGATCGAGGAAAGCAGCACGCCGTCTCAGTACTCGTGAGCCAGCATCAGTGTCAGCACGCGACAGGTCTTCGATGGATCCGCAGGATCCTCGGAGCCGAACTGAATGGCCGGATCGTAGTAGTCGATCTTCCAGAAGAAGCGCCGCCCGGCTTCATCGAAGGCCCCAAAGTCGTGCTCGCCGTACGGGTCGTTGTCAGCGGAGAATTCGTTGAACGTGCGTAGCCGCTGGAGCAGTGCGGCTACTTTGGCGACCCCCAGCGCTCGAACGCCTGACGTAAAGACGATCCGACTCCCGACGAAACTCCGGCGAAACAGATCGTTCAGCTCGCGTATGCGGGCTGTGCGCTTCTGGCCGTCCTCGGTTCCGCAGCTGACTTCATTCATGGCAAAGATCCTCCGTTCCGGTCTGAGTGACCGGCTGTAAATCGCTTTGCGGCGTAAGAGGCCCCCATACTCGGGGCCGTTCAGTCAGGGTCCGCTTGGGACGCCAGAAGGTGCCACGGGGGGACAGCCGTCGCCCCGGGCCGCATGACTGCGGTCGAAGTCCTTGAGAGCTTGGTCCAGCGCCTGCACAGCGGCCGCAAGATCGCCGCTGGCCCATGTCTCGATGACATCGGCGGCGGCATCGGCCAAGCCCAGGGCGGCCTCGCAGCGGCAGTTTGAGGGCGTCATGGCCGCCCCCTCAGATCGGTGAACAGCCGTATCAGGGCCTTCGTATCGCCCTCGGCGGGCAACTGGAGGCTGTCCATCGGCTGCAACGAGCGAGCAGGCCGGTGCAACGCGTCTGCCAAATGCGAACGGGGCACACGCCTGGCGGCCAGCGTCGACTTGTCGGCGGTGGGCATACCATGGGTGAAATTGGCGGCGCCCACGACTAAGCCACCACCCAGAGCGGCAGAAGCGGCCGCAATGCCATGCCGCTGCCAATATCCGTCCCGGCCGGACCGCTCAAACCCGTGGATGGTTGCTATGGCCACTCCCGGCTTCCGGTCGGCCAGCTGTTGCCGCCAGGCGACCATGCATTCGGCTCGAAGTGCCCGGAACCCCTCATCACCGACCTGGACGAGTTGCTTGCCGTTCCAAAGACGGCGGACGGCCCGCGTGCGGACGGTGGGCTTCTCAGGGTCCTCGGCCAGACCGAAGAGGTCGTAGCAGGCCGACAGCACGGCCGTGCTGCCGTTGGGCAGGCTCACGAAACGCTCCGGCGAGGAGAAGTCTGCGACTGACTGGACGAGATAAGTCCGGCCGTCTGTGTCGCTATCGACCGGGAATATCTTGCGCGACAGCCCTTGGACCCCCTTCGAGCTAACGGCGACACAGGCTTGATCGTCACGTTCCTTGGCCCCGCGGCTTTCTGCGAACATGCCGAAGACGACAAGGGCTCCCTTCATCTGCTCGTCGAGAGCCGATGCGGCCTTGATAACGGCTGAGCCGAAGGGGCGTGAAGCTATAGCCTTCGCCCGCTCCTCGAACGGTTTTCGACCGATAGGCGTGTCGAGCCGGAACATGCCGCCGGGGAAGATCACGGCATCGATGGGATACCAAGCCACGTGAGCCGTGATGGTCTCGATGACTTCGTTTAAAAGGTCGATCCGCCGTTTGTTGTCAGAAACAGTCTTGGCCGTCGTCCCCGCAAGGCAAACAGATACGAGGCGAGGCGACCGGGAAGGTCGTCGCATGGAACTCTCCAAAGGATGATTTAAAGGACGGCTGCTTTGATCCTGATCCGCCGTAGCAGCCTGAGCGGCGGGGGACGTGAGGCTAGATCAGCGCAACCAGGCGACGTTTCGCGACTGTGTCGCCTTCGATGTACGTCTGTGTGTGATTCAGCGACCGATGACCGGCCAACTGTTGTACGTCTCGCAGGCTGCCGCCGACTCGATAGACGAGGCGAGCCGCCTTCGTCAGGAATGTCCGCCGCCCGGAATGCGACGAACAGCCTTTGAGTCCAAGAGAGGCGTAGTACTCGCGGAACCAACTGACGACGCTGGATGGCCGCAAGCCGTCGCCGCGTTCAGACTTGATCACGAAGCCTTCGCCGTCTGACTGCCTCCGCAGTCGTTCAAGAACGGCCTTCAGTGACGGGTTTAGCGGGATCGTCCGGCCAGACCGCTTTTTGGCGATCCGGTCGGCCAGGGCAATATGGTCAGCTAGGCGGCCCTGGGGGTCGAGCACCATCGGCCATGTGAGCTGCGCGATCTCAGCGGCACGTAGGCCAGCCTTGAGCGACAGCAGCAGCATGGCTCGGTCACGCAGCGCATGACGCCGCCATCGTGTCTTGCGCAGTGCGAGCGCGACCTGCTCGTCGCGTAGCATCAATGCTTGCTTGCCAGCCACGTTTTAAGCCTTTCTGAGCTTGAGATATCGGCATTATAAAGTGTATCATGAATATATTCCCATGTCAAATTGCGGCTTTTCCCCAAAGACTTACGACTTTGCGCGGGCGGCCCGTTTGAAGTGATGTGCGCCTAGATGTGCGCGTAACCGCACAATTCGCGCACGCTGCGCACAGGGGAAGTATGGCTTGGAAATACGATGGGATTGGCGGCCGCGTTCTGCACGTCGAAAGCCAGACCGAGTTTGGACTCCATCGTCTGAGCCCAAAGCTGGAGTCCCCTTCGGACTTCGACCTAGTGCCGCCCGAGCGCTCTTCCAGGACATGGCGACCGGAAGAGCTGCAGCAATTGAAAGAGGATTTCTGGCCAGAAATGAAAAAGGCCTGGGATCAGAGCAGCCTTCGATTGACCTTGGCGCGTCTGATTAGGAGCAAGCTCGGCGGCGACAACTTTAGAGCGGCAAGAGTGATTTCGGAAATCACTAAGAGGGAAGTTTCCGCACGCTCGATCCAAGCTTGGTTGATAGATCCCTTGAAGCAGAGCAGCCGCACGTGCCCTCCATGGGCTGTGGAGGCGCTTGGGCAATACTCACCCCCAAGTCAGGACACGACGACTACAGAGTGGTCCATGCCGCATTCTTGGAACGTCAGGGCAAATCGCGCGGTCGAATATGCCGAGAACAAAATCGAAGCAGATGAGCGACTAAAGAAGAAATGGGCCGACGCAAATTTATCGTCCCTGCATGAGAAGCTGTACGAACTCGAGCGCGACTATCGTGGGTGGCGAGATCATTTCAGCGACTTTGCGGCCGCTCTCAAGACCGGCCTGCAACGGAGCGAAAGTTTCGAGGACTTCCGGAAGCGAGTTCTCGCGGAACTCAATGAGGCGTCGGAAGTCTTGTCCCTTGTCGAAGACGCGAAAAAGGCAATTCAACAAGGAACCGGGGAATTCTCGAATCCTGATGGGTTGCCACGCGGAGCAGATAAATGACGACCGTCAACCACCAATGCAGCAAGTGCCTGGTGACCGTTTGGCTGCAGAAAATCGACGACGGAGAAGATGGTTGGCGAGGATCGGCTGACGCTGATTGTGGCTGCGCTGGAGCGGAAGACGGTGCCGACACATATGAGGATGATGACTAGCGTCAGTTATGTTGGCGTTTGCGACCTAGGCGATTGCGTTAGGCCGCCTTGGTCACTTCAAGGACGGCCTCGTAGGGCACATCGCAGTACTTGGCCCACTGGTCCATGAGGTCGCGGAGCGTCTCGAACAGATCACCACGGCGATAGGCGGCCTCGACCTTGTCGTCAACCGTATGGGCAAGCGCCATCTCAGCAACTTCACGCGAATGGTTGGTTTGCTCGGCCGTCCAATCGCGAAACGTCGACCGGAAGCCATGAACGGTTAGATCGGTGCGTCCCATGCGTTCGAGCACCTCGAGCATGGCCATGCCGCTCATGGCCTGGCCGCGCTTCCAGCCGGAAAAGATATGAGCCGAGGGGTGCCCTTTGGATCC
>SXGU01403104.1_pt1 | contig 19833 bp, 13 predicted proteins | sample 3174531 | NCBI WGS metagenome assembly SXGU01 (sample SAMN11356863, study PRJNA531348) | freshwater metagenome | isolation source: freshwater sample F1-140 | place: China: Fuxian Lake, Yuxi | collected 2017-12-25 | reverse complement strand
GCGAAAGAAATGAAAGTGCGGCGGCGACCGCTGTCGCGTGGTCGTACTTGGTCCACTGGTTCTCGTTGTCTTGCGCACGCGTACCACCCCGCTGACGTTGGCCGAGCAGTGCATGGACAGCACGCCGGTCTCGGGCAGGCGGTCGTTCATCAGCGTGAAGATCGACTTCTTGATCTCCCCGCCGTAGCGGGTGCCACCGATGAGGATCTCCAGCTCCGTGAGGTTGAGCGTCACGAAGCCACCGGAGTTGGTTCCGTGCACGGCCGGGTCGGCCTTGAACTCGGGTGCGTGCAGGATGACGGCACGCGGCTGGTGTACCGCGATCTCATCCGGAAGGGCCGGGATGAACATGGTGCGGGCGAAGAGCGTGTGCCATGCCGAGTCGCTCACCAGGCGCAGGGGAAGGCGGTGCTCGGGGTGCGCGCCGGCGAAGGCGTCCAGCACGAACAACTCCCGGCCATCGGAGAGCCAGGCGACGAGGTCCGTGCGGATCTGTGCGTTGTGCTCGGGGGCGATGGGCTGGTTGGGACCCCACCACACGCGGTCGTCGCTGCCGGGCTCCTTGACGGTGAACTTGTCCTTGGGGGAGCGGCCCGTGTTGGGCGCGGTGTTCACCAGAAGCGGGCCGCCGGCGGAGATCTGGCCCTCGCCGCGGCGGAGGGCGTGCTCGTAGAGCTCCTCCGTCGTGGGGTTCCAGTGGATGGCGCCCGACGTCGTGATGCCGTGGGCGTCCAGGCCGACCGGGCCGTTGCCGTTGCTCATGCATTCCCTCCGGTGGGATTTCGCTGCGACACGGGGCGTGCACACGCCGCGCGGTTCGGGAAACGTAGTCGTTCCGCCCCCGGAACACGGCATCGGACGGAGGGCCACTCGTCCCGCTGATAGCGTCGCCGTCGTGCGCAGGGATGACCTGGATACGGCCGGCATCAACGTGCCCGTGCTCGCCACGGTGTGCGCGGGCTCGCTTCCGCCTCCCGCCAACTGGGCTCCGCGGCTCGAGCGGTTGGGGCTCGACGTGATCACCACGGGTGCGCGTGCGGACGATCCGGCCGGGGTGGCGCAGGCCGTCGCGGCCGTGCCGTTCCGTCCCGTCATGGGCCGCGCCGGCGACCCCAGCGCCCTCGCGGCCGCCGGCGCGCGCATCGTGGTGACCGACGGCCCTGTCCCCGCGGGCGCATATGCCTTCGCGCCGGATGAGGCCATGGTGACCCCGATCTCCGCCGACGGCCCGCCGGAGGACGCGAACGACGTGGCGCGGGACGTGCTCGCGGCCGCCCGTACAGGCCGGGCCTCCGCACTCTGGGTGGCAGCCCCCGACCTGTCCGCGCTTCCCGAGGACGTGGTCGAGGCGAAGCTCATGGCACTGACGCAGGGCACCCGGATGGCCCGGCTGTGGCTGGCGAAGCAGCAGAGCGACTCCGATTAGCGTCCGTGCCCCGGCAACCCCGGTGTCAGGTTCTTGCCGGGTTCAACCGGTCAGCACGGGTTCAATCGGTCGTGGCACCGCCGACGTGCGCGCAGGGCGATTGACATCTCCCGGGCATCAGGACCCCCCGGGGACGGGTCGGGTACGTGGCACCCGGCAGGCAGGGGGTCGCCCGCGGGTGCGGCCTATCGTTCGGGGTATGCAGCGTGCAGCGTTCGTGTCCCTCGGTGCGGCCCTCCTGGTGTCCGCCGTGATCACCTCGCCGGCACTCGGCGCCTGGGTGGGTCCGCCCACGACCATCTCGGTCACCAGCGACGACGGCCTGGTTCCGGCCGGCGCCGCGCAGGCCCCGGCCATCGCGATCGACGCCGCGGGCGTCGTGACCGCCGTCTGGGAGCAGTGGGTGGGGGACTTCAGGGACGTGCGGATCCGCGCCGCCCGCTTCGTCGACGGTGCGTGGGGGGCACCGGTGCCCCTGTCCGCAACCGGCGCCGATGCCGGCTCCGCAGCGGTGGCCACCGATGCGGAGGGCAACGTCACAGTCGCGTGGTTGCGGCCACCGGGCATGGGGGCATCGGTCGTGCAGGCTGCGCGCTTCACGAGCGGCGGGTGGTCGGCGCCGGTCACGCTGTGGTCGGCGCCGGGCCGCCGTGGGACCGCCCCGGCGGTGGCGGCGGTCGGCAGCGGCACCGCGGTGGTCGCCTGGGGGTCATGCCCGGCCTCGGGCCCGGGGGACTGCTCGGTCGGCTTCACCCGCTTCGCCGCGGGCGCGTGGGCACCCGCATCCGACCTTACGGCCGGTCCCGGCTCCCATACGCCGGGGGTTATCAGGGCGGGTGCCCCCGGGGAGGCCGCGGCCTGGTGGTGGGCGCCAGGGCACATCGTGACGGCTACGTGGACCACCGCTGGGGGCTGGGCTGGGCCGTCGTCGGTGGGCAGCGGGGTCAACACGCCGTCGCTTGCGATGAACGCCTCCGGGCAGGGCGTGCTGACGTGGATGGAGGCCGACGCGGTCATGGTCGCCATGCGCGTGGGCGAGGCCTGGGGCGTTGCCGAGGCCATCTCCCCGGGTGATGTCAGCCCCCGCCGCCCGGTGGCGGCGATCGATGCGGCCGGCACCGTGACGGTGGCCTGGCAAGGATCGCCAGCCGTCGGGGGTGGCCCCGTGACCGTGGCGGCGCGTCGGCGCGTGGGCGGCGCGTGGGACCCCGTCGCCACCGTATCGGGTGACGACCACGGGTTATTCAACCCCCGGCCCGAGATCACCGTGGGCGCCCTGGGCGCCGTGACCGTGACGTGGGTCGGCACCCTTCCCACCGGCCGGGAGGTGGTACGCGCCGCGCACGCGGTCAACGGAGCCTGGGGCGCTCCGGTCACCATCCTCGCGCCTGCCTCCGGTGCGGTCGGCGTACCCTCGCAGGCCGTGGCCACCGATCCCCTCGGGCGCGTGATGGCGGTATGGGAGGAGAGCCGCGGCGGGACCTCATCCGTGAAGGCAGTCCGGATGCAGGGTGTACCGGGCGCCCCCACCGGCGCTGCGGCCACGGCGGGGGAGGCATCGGCGGAGGTCTCGTGGACGGCGCCGCGTGACGACGGCAGCGCCGCAATCACCGGTTACCGGGTCACGGCCACTCCCGGCGGGCATACGTGCACCACCGCGACCACGGCGTGCCGGGTGGCCGGTCTCTCCGGTGGCACCGCGTACGCGCTCACGGTGGCCGCGGTGAACGGCATCGGCACGGGGCCGGAGTCGGCGCCGACCGCGCAGGTGATCCCGACGGTCGCCCCCCCCGTGGTGCGCTCCCTGAAGACGACGATCCGGCTGAGCCGGCGCGTGCTTACCACCACCGGACTGGCAGCCACCGGTGTGACCCGGGTCAACCAGCGGCTCACGGCAAAGGGGCGTAAGGCCCGCAGCGGTATGTGCCGTATTCTGCGCGCGGCCAAACGCGGCTCTCCTCGCACATTCCGCTGCCGCGCCCGGCTCACACCCGCCCGGTGGACCGTGAGGACGCAGACCCGGGACGCGCGGGGAGTGCTCGCGCGGAGCACTCGCGCCGTCCGGGTGCGTTAGGCGGAGCCCTCCGCCAGGCGATTGCGCCTGCGGGCGGAGAAGTACGTGGCCTGCGGGTGGTGCATCACGATGGCCGCCGTGCTCTGCTCCGGGGTCAACTGGAAGGCGCTCGTGAGCGCCAGGCCCATCTCCCCGGGGTGCGGGCTGAGCAGGCGCAGCACATCTACATGCTGCGCCATGTCCGGGCATGCCGGGTAGCCCCATGAGTAGCGCCGGCCCTGGTCGGTGCCCAGGCCCAACTCGCGCTTGATGCGTGCGTGCACCAGATCGGCCATGCCCTCCGCGGCCTCCACGGCCAGCCCGTGCGCGAAGTAGGCCTCGGTGTACTCCTCCTGCTCCTGCAGGTGGTCCAGATACGCGGTCGCCTCCTGCCCGACCGTCACGGTCTGGAGGGCGATCACGTCGCGCACGCCGGAGTCCACCGGGCGCAGGTAATCGGCCAGGCACAGCCGGCGGCCCTCGTCCTGGCGGGGGAAGGCGAAGCGCGCGGCCTCGTCGCCGGTGGCGGGGTCGAAGACCACCACGTCGTCACCGTCGCGCCCGGCGGGGAAGTACCCGTAGGTGGCACGCGGCACGATCCAGCCGTCCTCGATGGCGCGCCGCTCCATCTCGTTCCTGCGGGGCCGGAACTCCTCGCGCAGCAGGCGCTCGAACTCGGCGTCATCCTGGCCACGCCCGCCCCACGACATCTTGTAGAGCGATTTGTCGTCCATGCGCGCGAACATCTCGCTGACGTCGAAATCGGTCACGCGCACGGCGCCCCAGAACGGCGGCTCGGGCACGGGGGCATCGTCCAGCTGCACCGGCTCGGCGGCCGGCCGCGGGCGCGCGCTGGCCTGCGCGACCTTCGCGGCGCTCTCATGGGCCTCGTCCACGCGTTCCTGACGGAACGCCGACCGGTCATCGGGGTTCTGGAGGCGGTCCACCGCCCCGAGTCCGTCGAAGGCGTCCTTGCAGTAGAAGACGCCGCCGGCGTAGGGCTCCCCGTCCTCCAGGAAGAGGGTGCGCCGCCCGAACTGCCGGTTGATGGCGGCCCCGCCGATCAGTACCGGATAGTCCATCCCGCGCGCCGCCAGTTCGTGCACGAGCAGGGGCATCTGCTTGCTCGTGGAGACGAGCAGTGCGGACACGCCGATGACGTCGGCCCGGTGCTCCACGGCGGCATCGATGATGGACGTGACCGGTACCTGGCGACCCAGATCGTGCACGGTGTAGCCGTTGTTCTTGAGGATGGTGCCCACGAGGTTCTTGCCGATGTCGTGCACGTCGCCGTACACGGTTGCCAGCACCACGGTGCCCTTGGTGTAGCCCTCGACCTGGTCGAGGAACTGCTCCAGATAGGCCACGCTCTTCTTCATCACCTCCGCGCTCTGCAGCACGTAGGGGAGGATCAGCTCGCCCCGGCCGAAGCGGTCGCCCACTTCCTTCATGGCGGGCAGCAGCACCTCGTTGAGCACCGCGATGGCGGGGTCATTCGAACGCCCGCCGCGCTGGTCGAGTGCCGCGTCGATGTCGGCCTCCACGCCCTCGGGCACGCGGTGGAGGATCCGCTCGACGAGCACCTCGTCCGGAGGCATGTCCTTGAAGCGCGCGGTGGGGTCGGGGGCCTCTGTGGCCTCCACGCCCTCGTATTTGGCGATGAAGCGGGGAAGGGCGTCGTCGCGGCGGCCAAAGATGAGGTCGTCGGCAAGGTCCACCTCGTCCGCGGGGATCTCGCCCATGGGCCGGATGTGCGTGGGGTTGATCATCGCGAGGTCGAGGCCGGCGTCAACCGCGCGTGCCAAGAACACGCTGTTGAGCGTGGCGCGCGCCGGCGGGGAGAGGCCGAACGACACGTTGGAGACGCCGAGGCTCGTCCAGACCCCCGGCAGGTGCTCCTTGATCAGGCGGATACCCTCGATGGTGGCGGCACCGGAGGACCGGTACTCCTCCTCGCCGGTGGCGAGGGTGAAGGTGAGGGCATCGAAGATGAGCGCCTCCGGGGCCAGCCCGTACTCGCCGCACACGATGTCGTGGATCTTCCTTGCCACGCCCAGCTTGGCCTCGCCGGTCTTGGCCATGCCGATCTCGTCGTCGATGGTCAGCGCCACCACCGCGGCGCCGTGCTTCTTCACGATCGGCACCACCTGGTCAATCTTCACGCGCCCGTTCTCCATGTTGATGGAGTTGACGATCGCACGCCCGGGGTACGCGGCGAGCGCGGCCTCGACGGCCTCGGCCTCGGTGCTGTCAATCATCAGCGGGGCCTCGACGCCCATCGCCAGCTTCTTGGTGAGGATGGCGATCTGTTCGGGTTCGTCGGCCCGCTCGGTCAGCGCCACGCACACGTCGAGGACGTGGGCGCCGAACTCCACCTGCTCCCGGGCGACGGCCAGCGCGCCGTCGTAGTCGTCGGCGAGGATCATCTCCTTGATCTTGCGGCTGCCCTGCGTGTTGACGCGCTCGCCCACGATGGTGGGGCGGGGCTGCTGGCCCAGGTCAACCGTGCGCATGGCGCTGGCAACCCGGGGCGTCCGGGGCACGGTGGGGTGCGCGTGCGGGGTCACGTCCTTCAGCGCGGCGACGATGGCCCGGATGTGGTCGGGCGTGCTGCCGCAGCAGCCGCCCACCACGCTGGGCCCGAAGTCGGCCACCATGGCGGCGATCTGCCGGGCCATCTCGTCGGGGCCCAGGTCGTAGTGCGCCACCCCGCCCACATTCCGCGGCAGCCCGGCGTTGGGCACGACCGAGATGGGCGTGCGCGAGTGGGAGCACATGTACGCCACCGGCTCGCGCAGGTGCTCAGGCCCGACGGAGCAGTTGGTGCCGATCACGTCGGCGCCCATGGCCTCGAGGATCGTGACGACCGCACCCACGTCGGTGCCCAGCAGCATGCGGCCGGTCTGGTCGAGGGCCACCTGGGCCTGGATCGGCACCGACGTGCCCAGGTCCTGGAACGCCAGCCGGATGCCGTGGATGGCCGCCCGGGTCTCGAGGATGTCCTGCTGGGTCTCGATGAGCAGCACGTCGGCGCCGCCCGTCATCAGTCCCACGGCCTGCACTCGGATCTGCCCCGCGAGCTCGTCGAATGTGATCCCCGACAGTTTCGGGTCGTCGGTGCCCGGCAGCATTCCCGTGGGGCCGATCGATCCGATCACGAAGCGCGGGGTGCCGTCGGCGGCCTCGTAGTCGTCGCAGGCGCGGCGGGCGTTGGAGGCCGCGGCCACGTTGATGTCGGTGACGAACTCAGCCAGGTTGCCGCCGTCCGGCCGCTGCCACTCCTCCAGACGAAGGGCGGTGGCCTGGAACGAGTTGGTCTCCACGGCCTGCGCGCCGGCGTCGAGGTACGACCGGTGGATCTCCTCGATCACGTCGGGCCGCGTGATGGAGAGGTAGTCCACGGCCCCCTCGAGCGCACCGCCGCCGTAGTCTTGGGCGGTGAGGTCGCGCGCCTGGATCTGCGTGCCCATCCCGCCGTCGAATACGACGACGCCTCGCCGGAGGGCCGGGAGATAGAGGCCGGCATTCTTCACGTGGGTGAAGCCTAGTGCGGCCCGGGCCTACGCGGTGCGTGCGGCGATGGCGGTGGTGACGACCTTCCCGGTCCCCATGGCGGCCTGCCCGCGCGCCACCACCGGATCCGCGCCCGCCGCCCGCGCCGCATCGATCAGGTCCTCCCGGGTGTGACCCGCGAATGCGGCGAGCGGGATCCCGCGGGTGGCATCGTCGGTGCGCAGGCGCTCGATGAGCGCAATGGCGTCGTCACCGGCCTCCAGGTCGATGAGCAGGCAGGCGGGGGTCTCGTCGGCCAGCGCGGCGGCCAACCGGGTGGGGCCACCCACGACGCGCAGGCGGTACCCGGCGATGTCCAGCCCCGATTCGATGCGCGAGCGCATCATCAGGTCGGGGCACAGGGCGATGACAAGCGGCGTGTCGGGCACGTGCCGACGGTAGCAACCGAAGACGGCCCCCCCGGGGGGCAGGCCCTCTCACGTAACCTGCACGGATGAGCAGGGGGTACGTGTCTTCATCGCGACGTCACGGGACGGCTTCATCGCCGGGCCCGATGGCGACCTCTCGTGGCTGCCCGACGGGCATGCGGACGAGGACTACGGGTACGGCGCCTCCATGGACGGGACCGACGCGATCGTCATGGGCCGACGCACCCATGACGTGGTGCGTGGCTTCGGCATGGACTGGCCCTTCGGCGACACGCCCGTGTTGGTGGCCACGTCACGCTCGCTCGGGACGCATGAGCCCACCGTGCGGACGGTATCGGGCACGCCTGCGGAGATCCTCCCCCGGGTCCGCGAGGTCACCGACGGCGGGGTCTACCTGGACGGCGGTGACGTCATCCGGCAGTTCCTCGCCGCCGACCTGATCGACGAGGTGACCATCACGGTGATCCCGGTGGACATCGAGGAGGGTGCGCCGCTGTTCACCGACGATACCCAGCGGGCGCGCCTCGGTGATCCGGTGCGGAGGACCTTCCCCGCAGGCGTCACCCAGATGCGGTTCGTCCTGCGGCGGTCGGTGCCGACCCGGTAAGGGCGGCCAGCGCCTACGCGGCGATGCGCTCCGCATGGTGCTTGGGTTCGGGCACCTCGATGCCGCCTTCTCGCAGTGCCGCGACGTGGGCGGCGAGTGCCTCGCGCATCAGAGCGGTTGTCTCCTCGCGCGTATCGCCAAGGGCGTACACGCCCTCGATGTCGGGGCTGTAGGCGCCCCAGGAGCCGTCACCACCCTGCTCGAAGATGACCAGATAATCCTTCATCGAAGGCCTCCCAATCCCGTCTGGCGTCTGATCGATGCCAGCAGGCCGGGTTTCAATGTAGCCGAGTCCCTGCCTGCCACCGTCACCCGCGATTGGCCATCGGGGCTGGCCCAGACCTCGTGGGACCCCCGCTGCCGGAGTCGGGTCCATCCGGCAGCGAGCAGAGCGCGACGCACATCGCGGTAGGTCGGAGGCATTCGTATGACCGTCTGGGTGCTCCCATCATGCGGGGCTCACCGAGTGGGCCCGATGCCGCACGGACGCGTGCCGCGCGAATCCCTCACACGGCTACGCTCGGCCGCATGACCCAGCCCCGCCTCATCCCGCTCCCGGAGTTCTTCGACAACCCCGAGCGCGCTCTCGCCAAGCCGTCGCCCGACGGAACCATGATCTCGTGGCTCGCGCCGCTCGACGGTCTGCTCAACGTGTGGGTGCGGCCGATCGGGGGAGGTGAGGCCGTACCGGTGACCCGCGACACCGACCGCGGGGTGATGGGCTACTCGTGGACCCGCGACTCGCGCCACATCCTCTACAGCAAGGACCAGGGCGGGGACGAGAACCACCACGTGATGATGATGGACGTTCCCGGCGACGGTACGGCCCGGGACCTCACGCCGTTCGACGGCGTACGGGCATCCATCGTGTCGGTGCCACGGGCCACGCCGGAACAGATCATCATCAGCACCAACCGGCGCGAGCGTTCGGTGTTCGATGTCGAGCGCCTGGACCTGCAGACGGGTGATCTCGCGCTGGTCGCCGAGAACCCCGGCAACATCATCGGGTGGGTGGCCGACCGGCACGGCCAGGTGCTGGGCGCATACGCCCAGACGCCCGCCGGCGACTACGAACTGCTGGTGCGGGGCAGGGAGGCCGACGCGTTCCGCGTGCTGGCGGAGTTCAGCAACGAGGACGGCGGGCAGCCGTACGGCTTCGACGCCGACGGGGGCGTTCTGTGGGTGGGGAGCGCCCGGGGGTCGGACCGCGCGCGTCTGGTGGCGATCGACGTGGCGACCGGCGAGGAGACGGTGCTGGACGAGGACGCGGTGGCCGATCTCGGAGCCCCCATCGTCAGTGACCGGGATCGCACACTGCTGGGCGCTGCCTACCTGCGCGACCGCCTGGTGGTGCACACCTTCGATGAGCGCTTCGCGCGCGACTTCGAGACGGTGCGGGCCATCGCGGATGGCGACCCGCACATCACCGGCACCGACGCCGATGAGCGCCTGTGGACCATCGCATTCGACAGCGACCGGGACCCCGGCGCCACGTACCTGTTCGACCGCGGTACCGGCGAGCACGAGTTCCTGTTCCGCCCGCGGCCGTGGCTGTCGCCGGATGATCTTGCGCCCATGCGCCCCGTGCCAGTCACCTCGCGCGACGGGCTCACGATGTACTGCTACCTCACGGTGCCGCGCGGGGTCGCGGCGACGGGCCTGCCGATGGTGCTCTATGTGCACGGCGGGCCGTGGAGCCGTGACGCCTGGGGCTACGACGGCGTCGCGCAGTTCCTCGCCAACCGCGGCTACGCCGTGCTGCAGGTGAACTACCGCGGGTCCACGGGGTTCGGGAAGCACTTCATGCACGCGGCCGAGCGGGAGTTCGCGGGGAAGATGCACGACGACCTGATCGACGCGGTGGACTGGGCGGTCGCCGAGGGGATCGCCGACCCGGCCCGCGTCGGCATCTACGGCGGGTCGTACGGCGGCTACGCCACGCTGGTGGGCGTCACGTTCACACCCGACCGCTTCCGGGCCGCGGTGTCATTCGTGGGGCCGTCGAACCTGGTGACGCTGATCCGGTCGTTTCCCGCGTACTGGCGTCCGTTCCTCCAGAGCACGTGGTACCGCTTCGTCGGCGACCCGGAGGTGGAGGCGGAGCGCGAGGACATGTGGCGCCGCTCACCCCTCTCCCGCGTGGACGCGATCGTCACGCCGCTCATGGTGATCCAGGGGGCCAATGACCCCCGGGTTACCCAGCAGGAGAGCGACCAGATCGTCGAGGCCCTGCGCGGCCGCGGCGTGGACGTGGAGTACATCGTCGCCGACGACGAGGGCCACGGGTTCGCCAAGCCCGCGAACCGCATGAGGGCCTACCGGGCCATGGAGCAGTTCTTCGCCCGGCACCTCGGCGGGCGGGCGGAGGCGGGCGACCCGCGGGCAGGCACCGCGTAGAGCACGAGCATCCCGGGGCCCGCCGACGGCCCGCCGCGCCCGGAGAGCCAGGCGTCGGGGTCACCGTGCGTACCGTCCGCCCGCCACCCCGCGCGACGCGCTCGGCGCACGGCCCCGGCGACCTCGACGCGGATGACCACCCCGGTGACGTGGCGATCGTGGCACGACCTGACCAGGTCATGCGCCGGGTGGTGGCGCGGTCCATCCGCCGGGATTGCCCGGATGACGGTGCTGCGGTCCCCGTGGGTGCGCGCGCCCGGGGATCATGGCCATTGCTCGTCGCTCCGGGTGGCCATGACGGCCTCGAATACGACCTCGGCGGCATCGGGTGGCGGCTGCGCGGCCCACTCGCGGTGCTCAGAGCGGTGCCACGCCGTCCGCACGGCCCGTGTCAATGCTCGTCCGGCCCCGCCTCCTGATCGAACGGCGCCTTGCGGTCGCGCGGGCCGAGCACTCCCGGTGAGCGGTTGACGGCCTTCCACAGGAGCACGCCGAGCACGCCGGCGATCATGAGCGCGGTCAGGCCCGCGGCCACCAGCCCGCCGCGGTACCACGGCTCACCGGCCAAGGCGAGGCGCGCGCGCGCCAGTTCCGCGACCTGTGCGATCCCGTATCCCGCCAGCCCGTGGGCCGGGTACCCGGCCAGGGTGCGGCGCAGGTCGGTGAGCGCGCCGTCCAGGTCGAACCGTGCCACGCGGTCCAGCGCCTCACGGTAGGTGAGCTGCGTACGGCCTTCCCACCCGCGAACGCCCGCGCGGTCGAGCACCCGGAGGATCTCATCGGTAGGGGCCATCGCTCCGCCGCCCACGGCGCGCCGGATCAGCACGACCCCGCGCACGCGGCCACTGCGGTCCACGGCCGGCCCCCCCGAGTCGCCCGTGTGCACGTCGTTGGTGATGAAGGTGAGAACGCGCCGGGGCTCGTCATCCACCTCTCCGGTGCGCTCCATCGCACCCATCCGCACGGACGGCACCAGCGTTCCGCCCTCCGGTTCGGCGACGGGGCCGCCATCCCCGAACCCGATGGTGGCGATGGGGGTGCCGCTGTCCGTGCCACGGTCCAGCCCCAGCGACGGCGCGTTCACGAGGCCGGGCACCTTGAGCAGGGCGATGTCGCGTGCCGAATCGGCGTCGACGACGCGTGGCGTCACCCCGGGGTTCTCCCGCGCGGCCGCGGGCCCGGCGGCCACCGGCCGCACCACCCGCTGTGTGCTCTGGACCCCGAGCGGGGTTGCGGCGTTCGCCCTGACCCACCGCGCCGCGATCGCGGTGGAATGGGGCTTGCCCGCGAGTGCGAGGTACTGGCCGTATGCGGCCTCGGCCAGGTCGGCGGCGGAGGGCTGCACGACATGGGCGGCGGTGATGAGGTAGCCGTCCGGGGTCACGCCGAAGGCCGTGCCCTCGCGGCCCACCGACCGGGCCCCCGACGGGAGCGTGATCACCGTGCCGTCCCGGGTGCGCAGACCCGCGAGGTGCGTGGTCACCTCCACCCGCCAGACCGCGGGCATCGCGACGAGGGCGGCCCGCGCGAGGGGCTCGGGGGAGAGCGGGTCGGGGACCGGGGCGGGAACGGCGGCGACCGATGCGGCAGTGGCCGTCCCCGCGCCCGGAACCCCGCTGGCCGTCACCCCCAGGCCCGCGGGAACGGCCAGCGCGAGCGCGATTGCATACCGTCGAAGCCGCATCCCGGGCAGGCTAGCCCCACCCGTCACCATCACCGGCGCGTGGCCCGAGCCGGAGGGATGGGTCGCGCCGGTCACCGGCGTCGAGGCATCGCGGGTGGCCTCCGGTTCAGCGCCAGCCGCCTCCCCGGGGGCCGCGCACGGCCGAGTCGATCGTCATGGCGCCGTAGAGCAGGCCGCTCGCCGGCAGGGCCAGGCGCCACGGCCAGGGGAGGCCGAACTCCCGGGTTACCGGACCCGTGGCGATCGCCATCGCTAGCCACGCACCCAGACCGAGTCCCAGGGACCAGGCGGCGGGCGCCCCGACGCCCGTCGCCAGGCCGACGAGTCCGGCGACCGCGGCGGCCGGCGGGCCGGCGAACATCAGGGCGAGGGCCACGGACACGCCCGCGAGCAGCGCCCATGACCGGTGCAACTGGGTGAACGCGCTCCGGCGCACCATCGTCCACACCGAGGCCAGGTCGTCGTAGGCGCGGTCGCTCACCACGCGGTCGCGGCTGAGCGCGAGACGGGTGGGAAGGCCCGCGCGGAACTTGATGAGCCGCGCAAGCGCGAGGTCGTCGATCAGGGCGCCCTTCAGCAACGCGAGGCCGCCGGCGGCGGCGAGGGCATCACGCCGCACCAGGATGCAGCCCCCGGCCGCTGACGTGATCCGTGACCCCGGGCGGTTGGCCCAGCCCGGCGGATAGAGGAGGAAGAAGAACAGCACGAAGGGGGGGATGAGCAGGCGCTCGGCACCCGACCGGCAGCGCAGGTGCGCCATCCGGCTCTCGAGGCCCACGCCCCCGGCGACCGCCGCTGACACAAGGGCGCGCAGGGACCCCGGCGCGTGCCGGATGTCCGCATCGGTGAGCAGGAACCACTCGGGTGGGTCATCACCCGCGGCATGGGCCCGCACCCCCTGCTCCATTCCCCACACCTTGCCGGCCCAGCCGTCCGGCAGCGGCCGGCCGTCCACCACCGCGACGGCCCGGGACGACTCCGCGGCCGCACGGCGGGCCGCCACGCCCGTGGCGTCGGATGAGCGCTCGTCCACCACCACCACGCGTACCTCGCCGGGGTAGTCCGTTGCCGTGTGGCTGCCGATGGTTCCCGCGATGAGGTCCTCCTCGTTGCGGGCGGGGATCACCACGCCCACCGATGGCCACGCATCCGGCTCCGGCGGGGGAGGCCCCTCGGCATCGATGGGCCGTAGGTCCCACGGCCGGGCCGGGTGCAGCACGACCCCCACCCAGCAGGCCAGGGCCAGCGCCCCGATGACGAGGGCCCCGATCAGTGCCGGAAGTGCCTGTGCCCCGTGGTGACCATTGCCGCGCCGAGCGCGTCCACCGCCTCGATCACCTCGTCGTCCCGGATGGACCCCCCGGGGTGGGCGATGGCGGTGGCGCCGCCCTCGAGACCCATGAGCGGGGCGTCGGGGAACGGGAAGAAGGCGTCGCTGGCCATGGCGCTGCCGTCAATGGGCAGGTCGTTCTCCCGGGCTTTGGAGGTGGCGATAGCCACGCTGTCCACCCGGCTCATCTGCCCCGCGCCGAGCCCGCCCGGGGCGCCCGCGCTCGCGAACACGATGGCGTTGCTCTTCACGTGCTTCGCGACCGTCCACGCGAACACAAGGTCGGCCCACTCCCGGTCGGTGGGCGCGCGCTGCGTGACCACCTGCATGGTGTCGCGGCCCTCGGCCACATCGTCGGCGTCCTGCACGAGGATTCCTCCCAGCACACGCCGGTACACCGGCTCGCCGGGGTTGCCGGGCCGGACGCGCTCGCCGGTCTCGAGCAGGCGCACGTTGGGCTTGCGGGTCAGCACCGCGAAGGCATCGTCGTCGTAGCCCGGGGCCCAGAGCACCTCCACGAACATCTCGGCCAGGTGCTCCGCCAGCGCGAGGTCCACCGTGCGGTTCACCGCGTACACGCCGCCGAAGGCCGACACCGGGTCGCATGCCCGGGCCCGCAGGTACGCCGACGCCAGGTCGTCACCCAGCGACACGCCGCACGGGTTGTTGTGCTTGACGATGACCACGGCCGGGTCGTCGAACTCGGCCGCCAGGCCACGGGCGGCGTCCACGTCGAGCAGGTTGTTGTACGACAGCGGCTTGCCGTGGCGCACGGTCACGCCGCCCAGCAGGTGCTGGGGCGCCCCGACCTGGGAGTAGTAGGCCCCGCGCTGGTGCGGGTTCTCGCCGTAGGAGCACTCGAGCTCCTTGCGGAAGCCCACCGTGAACCGGTCGGGGAAGTCCCCGGGGCTGTCTCCCGCGGATGCCATCCATGCCGCGATGGCGGTGTCGTAGGCCGCGGTCATGCGGAACGCCGCGGCCGCCAGCGTGCGTCGGGTGGCCTCGCCCACCCAGCCGCCGCCGGCGACCTCGGCCAGCACGCCGTCGTACTGCGAGGGGTCGGTGACGATCGCGACGCGGTCGTGGTTCTTCGCGGAGGCCCGCACCATGGCCGGACCCCCGATGTCGATCTCCTCCACCACCGCGGCCCGGTCGAGCCCCTCGCGCGCGGCGGCCGCCGCGAACGGGTAGAGGTGCACGACCACCAGGTCGATGGCCGCGATGCCGGGGGCCGTCAAGTCGGCGGCGTCGCCGTCGTGCCCCGCCCGGGCCAGGATGCCGCCGTGCACCTTGGGGTGCAGCGTCTTCACCCGTCCGCCCATGATCTCGGGGTGGCCGGTGACCTCGCTGACGTCGGTGACCGCGAGCCCCGCCTCGCGCAGGGCGCGGGCGGTACCGCCGGTGGAGATGAGCAGCACCCCCTCGGCGGCCAGCCCGCGCGCCAGGTCCACCAGCCCCGTCTTGTCGGACACGGACAACAGCGCACGGCGTGCAGCCACCTCACGAACCCCCTTCGTCGACGATCATGCGGCGCGGCTGCGCCGGGTCCCGGTGAATCCGCCCCTGCGAATACAGGGTGACGCAGCGGCTGAGCAGGCGGTGCTCCACCGCGTGGATGCGTCCGGCCAGCGTCTCGGCGGTGTCGCCGGCGAGCACGGGCACGGGCTCCTGCAGGATCGGCGGCCCACCGTCAACGGCCTCCTCGGCGATGTGCACGGTGACCCCCGTCAGGCGCACTCCCCAGGCGATTGCCTCCTCGATCGCGTGCATCCCCGGGAACGCCGGCAGGAGCGACGGGTGCAGGTTGATCACCCTGCCGGGGAAGGCATCGAGGAACGTGCCCGTGACGATGCTCATCCACCCGGCCATCACGACGAGGTCGGGCCGGGCCCGCCCGATCACCTCGGCGAGCCGGGCATCGCGGGCGGCGCGCTCGGACGGGTCGGCCAGCGCCACGACCTCGCAGGGGATGCCCGCCGCCGCGGCGCGTTCCAACGCCCGTGCGCCGTCCTTCGAGCACACCACCAGGACGATCTGCGCATCAACCTCCGGGTTCGCATGCACGGTGTCGATGAGCGCCTGAAGGTTCGAGCCGTTGCCCGACACCATCACCACCACGCGGAGCATCAGTCCTCCCAGGCCAGCCCGGGCGGGCCCGCCTCCACCCGGCCGACCCGGTGGCTTCCCGCGACGAGGGTCAGCGCCGCCCCGGCGGCGCCCGGGGGCACCACCAGGCACATCCCCAGACCCATGTTGAAGGTGTCCCAGGCTGACGCGTCGTCCACGGCGCCACCGGCGAGGACATGCGCGATGGCGGGGGACTGGGGCCACGACCCCCGGGTCAGGACCGGTCGCAGCCCGTCGGGGAGCGCACGCGGGAGGTTGCCGGGGAGACCCCCGCCCGTGATGTGCGCCACGGCATGCAGCGTCACGCCCGCCGCCTGCAGGGCGCGGATGTCCTTCGGATACAGCCGGGTGGGCGCGAGCAGCGAGGGATCGGGTGCCACTGCGCCCTGATCCACCAGCACGCGCACCAGCGAATAGCCGTTGCTGTGGATTCCGCTGCTCTCGATGCCGATGATCACATCACCGGCCACGACCCGGTCCGGGCCCAGCATCCCGTCGCGCTCCACGGCACCCACGGCGAAGCCCGCCATGTCGAAGTGGCCCTCCCGGTAGAGCCCGGGCATCTCGGCGGTCTCGCCGCCCAGCAGCACGCACCCGCTGTCGAGGCAGGCCTGCCGGATGGCGCCCACGATGACCGTGGCCTCGCCGGGGTCGAGCCGTCCGACCGCCAGGTAGTCGAGGAAGAACAACGGCGTCGCCCCGGTGCACACCAGGTCGTTCACGCTCATGGCCACGAGGTCCTGGCCCAGTCCCGAGATGTCGCCCAACTGCCGTGCCAGCAGCACCTTCGTGCCCACCCCATCGGTGCAGGCCACCAGCACGCCGTCGCGCATGGACGGCATGGGCAGGGTGCCGGCGAAACCCACCGTCCCGCCGTGGACCAGATCGCGCAGGCCCTCGGTCAGGACCCGCGCGGCGTCAAGATTGACGCCCGCGTCGTCATAGGAGATTCCCCGCCCGCTCACGACCGCGAGGCTACCGGCTGGGTGCGGCGCCCGCGGCGGCCTCGAAGCGCTCCTTCCCCGAGGCGTCGGGCACCGGGATGGGGTAGTCGCCCGTGAAGCACGCGCGGCAGTATGCGTCGGCGGGCCGGCCGACGGCGCGCTGAAGGCCCTCGAGGCTGAGGTAGTGGAGCGAGTCGGCCCCCACGGCGGCGGCGATCTGCGCCTCGGTCTGGCCAACGGCGATCAGTTCGTCCCGATTGGCCATGTCAATCCCGTAGAAGCACGGCCAAGTGATCGGTGGCGACGAGATGCGCAGGTGCACCTCCGCCGCCCCGGCGTCCTTGAGCATCTGCACGATGCGGCGCGTGGTGGTGCCGCGCACGATGCTGTCGTCCACCACCACCAGGCGCTTGCCGCGGATCACGCTCTCGAGCGGGTTGAACTTCAGCTTCACGCCGGTCGCGCGCAGTTCCTGATCGGGCTGGATGAACGAGCGCCCCACGTAGCGGTTGCGCACCACGGCCTCGGAGTAGGGGATGCCGCTGCGCTGCGCGAACCCGATGGCCGCCGGCGTGCCGGAGTCGGGCAGGCCCACCACGAGGTCGGCAGCGGGCGTACTCTCGCCGGCCAGTTCGATTCCCATGTCGTGGCGCGTCTGCCACACGGCCTGGTCGTCGAGGATGCTGTCGGGTCGCGCGAAGTAGATGGCCTCGAAGATGCAGAGTGACCGGCCCATCGCCGGCAGGGCCTGGCGGGCTTCGATGCCCCCGGCCGTCACGCGCACGGCCTCGCCGGGTCCGACCTCGCGCTCGAACTCCGCACCCACCTGATCGAGGGCGCACGTCTCACTGGCCACCACCCAGCCGCCATCGAGCCGGCCGAGCACCAAGGGCCTCACGCCGTTGGGGTCGCGGAACGCCACCAGTTCGTCCTCGGTGAGGGCGACGATGGAGTAGGCACCCTGGAGCAGGGGCATCACACTGCACACCGCGTCCAGGAGGGTGCCGGGCTCATGGCTGATGAGCGCCGTGATCAGCTCGCTGTCGGTGGTGGCATGGAGTTCATGGCCCATGTCGATGACGCGGCGGCGCAGGGCATCGGAGTTGGTGAGGTTCCCGTTGTGGCCCAGCGCCACCAGGCCGTCTCCGCGGGGCAGGGCCACCGGCTGCGCGTTGTCCCACTTGTTCATGCCCGTGGTCGAGTAGCGCACGTGGCCGATGGCGCTGTCGCCCGTAAGGCTGCGCAGCGAGGGTTCGTCGAACACCGATGAGACCAGGCCCAGCTCGCGCTGCACCACGACGTGGGTGCCGTCGCTCACGGCGATGCCGGCGCTCTCCTGACCCCGGTGCTGAAGCGCGTGCAGCCCGAAGAAGGAGATGCGTGCCACGTCGCGGCTCGGTGCGACAACCCCGAATACGCCGCACTCCTCGTTGGGGTGGTCCCCGTCAACGGGGTCCGCGATCCGGGTCAACGTGCCTCCAGCGCCTCGGGGATCGAACCTTCCCACACCCGGGCCAGATCGCGAAGGGGCACCTGCGCCCCGGAACCTCCGGCGTGCACCACGACGTCGTCGCCGCCCACCACGCCGATCGGCGTTACCTGGACACCCGCGCCTGCCATCGCGGTGATCTCCGGCACGTGCACGGGGTCGCACGAGGCGATGACCCGGCCCCCGCCCTCGCCGAACAGGGCCTCGTCGGCGCGGCGCCCCGGGGCAATCGTGACCTGCGCGCCGATGCCGCCCGCGATGCAGCTCTCGGCCAGCGCCACGGCCAGGCCACCCTCGCTCACGTCGTGGGCGCTCGTGAGCAGCCGCCGCCGCGCACATTCGGCCAGCAGGCGGCCCAGTGCCGCGTCGGCGGCGGGGTCGGGTGCGGGCGGTGCGCCGGCACACCGCCCCAGGTAGCGGCTGGCGTCCACCCGGGGTTCGCCGTAGCCGACGGCGAGGATGGCGTCGCCGGGGTGGGCGAACGCGATGCCGATGCTCGTGGAGGCGTCATCGAGCAGGCCCACGATGCCCACGACCGGGGTGGGATAGATGGGACCGCGTGGCGACTCGTTGTAGAGCGACACGTTGCCCGACACGATCGGCGCGCCGATCGCCGTGAGCGCATCGGCCATGCCCCGGATGCTCTCGGCCAGCCGCCAGCCCGTGCTGCCCTTCTCGGGGTTGGCGTAGTTCAGGCAGTCGGTGGCGGCGATCGGCACTGCACCCGTGCAGGCCACGTTGCGGGCGGCCTCGAGCACCGACGCCATGCCCCCCGCGTACGGGTCGAGTTCCGTGTGCCACTCCGCGCAGTCGAGCGTGACGGCGATGGCCCGGTCGGTCCCGGGGATCCTCACCACGCCGGCGTCGCCGCCGGGGCGCCGCATCGTGTTGGCGCCCACCAGCTGGTCGTACTGCTCGAACACCCAGCGCTTGCTCGCCACGTTGGGGTCGCCCATCAGGGCCAGCCACGCCGCCGCGAGGTCATCGGGTAGGGGCAGGGAGTCCAGGGGGATGGCGACGGGCGCCGGGGCGGGCTCGCGCGGCACCGGCTGGAAGGGCACATCGTCGGTGAGGTACAGCGAGGGGATGCGTACGACCTCCTCGCCGCGCCACAGGGCCTCGAGCTCCCCGGTGTCCGTCACCTCGCCGATGTCGGTGGCGTCCAGTTCGTGGCGGCGCGCCATCTGCACCACGGCGTCCATCTGCGCGGGCTCCACGATGGCCAGCATCCGCTCCTGGCTCTCGCTGACCAGCACCTCGCCGGGGGCCATGCCCTGCTCGCGAAGCGGCACGCGGTCGAGGTCGATCGAGAGCCCCACGCCCCCGCGGCTGGCCATCTCGCCCGCGGCCGAGGTGAGCCCGGCGGCGCCCAGATCCTGCAGCGCCACCAGCAGCCCGGCCTCACCCAGGGCCAGGCAGAGGTCCATGAGCTTGCGCTCGGTGAACGGGTCGCCCACCTGCACGCTCGGGCGCTTGTCGGTGTCGTCGTCGCCCAGTTCCGCCGAGGCGAGCACGCTGGCGCCGCCGATGCCGTCACGGCCGGTGCGGTTCCCGATGAGCACCAGGCGGTTCCCGACCCCCTGGGCCGCACACGAGAGGATGCGGTCGTGGCGCACCACGCCCACGCACATCGCGTTCACCAGGCACGAGCCCTCGTAGCGCTCGTCGAACTGGACCTCGCCGCCGACGTTGGGGATGCCGATGCAGTTGCCGTAATGGCTGATGCCGGCAACGGCGCGGCGGAAGAGGAAGCGTGAACGGCGCGACTGGAGCGAGCCGAACCGGAGCGCGTCGAGCAGCGCGATGGGCTTGGCCCCCACGGCGATGATGTCGCG
>SXGU01076333.1_pt1 | contig 19845 bp, 16 predicted proteins | sample 3174531 | NCBI WGS metagenome assembly SXGU01 (sample SAMN11356863, study PRJNA531348) | freshwater metagenome | isolation source: freshwater sample F1-140 | place: China: Fuxian Lake, Yuxi | collected 2017-12-25 | reverse complement strand
GTCGCAGCCGTAAATACGGTTGCCGATCAGCGGCCTTAAGTGTTCAGGAATCGAGCCGTGCAGTTCGATGGTCAGGTAGGATACGCAACGTCTCGCGTCGACTTGGTAAGGCGCAACAATCGCCTGGCTCGGACAAATATCCAGGCAGGCGCGGCACTCGCCGCAATGCGCGCTAGCGGGGCTGTCGATAGGCAGCGGCAGGTTGGTGAACAGCTCGCCCAAGAAAAACCACGAACCGGCTTTGCGGTTAATGACATTGGAATGCTTGCCTATCCAGCCTAGGCCAGCTTTTTCGGCCAAGGCTTTTTCCAGAACCGGCGCGCTGTCGACGAAAGCCCGCATGGCGTTCGGCGGTTGGGAGTCGATTGTTGCCTGAATCCTGTCGGCCAGTTTTTGCAGGCGATTGCGCATCAGTTTGTGGTAATCGCGGCCCAAGGCGTAGCGGGAGATATAAGCCGAAGCCGGATCGGCCAGCGCTTGCTTCATCGTTGCCGTGGCTTCGGATTGATAATCCATGCGCACCGAAATCACGCGCACCGTTCCCGGATGCAATAACTCAGGCCGACTGCGCTTAAGACCGTGGCGTTGCATATAGTCCATTTCGCCGTGGAAATTACGGTTCAGCCAGTTGTGCAGGTGCTTTTCCGCTTCCGGCAAATCCGTATCGGTAATGCCTACTTGTTGAAAGCCCAGTTCCAGTCCCCATTGCTTGATTTGCAGGGCGAGGCTAATCATTTGTTGGCTGCTGATGTCCATGGCGAGAGGCGAAGGAGTAAAGGTAGATAAAAGGGAACTGATTAATAAGCCGTGCCGGACGGGGTATGTAGCTCAGCCTGACGCGGTAAAGCTGATTTGTTATGAGGAAATCGCTATACAACCTGCAATCCCATAAACTGTTGAAAGGGCAGAAAATCCTTGTCCGAATGCAATAACGGCAGTTCGTGTTCAAGCCAGCGTTTCCGTGCCGTTGAAGTAATCGATCCAAACGCTGGAATCGACCGGAATCAACGATCAGTCCTCATTTGCTCTAAATCGCCGTCCCATTTTAACTTGCCTTTAAAGGCTTTGATGTCCTCTTGCTGTTTTAACATCCATAAAGCTTTCAAGCCGAGTTCCACCGCTTCCCGCTTGGATTTTACCCCCGTCGCTTTTAAAACATCGGCCATCAAGGCGTCGTCAATGATTATATTGGTTCGCATTGGCTTGTTCTTGTGTAAGGAATTTATAAACGATACAGATTAGAGCATGTTGAGGGTGCGGATTCAATTTTGAATAGGCAATTGAAATTGCGGGCCGGGTAAATTGACGTCGGACAACGGATTTTGTCTATATTAGCCCGTTTTCCATTATCCTTTTCACCGCTACATGCCGATAAGCCGAGGCTTAAAGTCGCGATAAACACTAAGACTTCTTATTTATTTTGTCCCTTATTATCGATTATCGTTATTGAGCTGCATTGGGCAAACTGTTTATGCCGATATTCACATAGATCAAAATTTCGGGCAACGAAAGGATGTTGCCCGATACGTCAGGAACCCCAGCGGGGTTCAAGCCGTTAGCCGGGGGTTGAGCGTAGCGACACCCCCGGACGCGGATGGCATGGACAAAGAATATCGACCCCGGCGGGGTCGCAGTAATTCGGGCTACAAATAATCAGGGTTATAATCGACGCCGGATTTTTCCAGCAACACAACCAACTCATCCCGAAACGATTTCATTTTATGGTGTTGTTCCTGATTGGCGATATAGCTTGCCACAGCGTCCAGCCCGGACGCGCTAACGGTAAAAGCCGCATAACCTTCTTGCAATGCAAATTGCTTTTCCCCTAATGTATCATGAACCCACACGGAAGATGCCTTCTTCAACTCCCGCATCAGATCGGCAAGGTTGTGCGTGGATTTTAAAGACACCAGCAAATGCACATGGTCATCGATGCCGCCAATTCGTTTTGAAAACCCGCCCAGTCTATGGACAATTCCACCGAGATAATCATAAAGCCGGGGACGCCATTTTGCATCTATGATGGGAGCACGGTTTTTGGTTCCGAATACGATGTGGTAATGCAGGCTAAGATAGGTGGATGCCATGGTGAATTTCGCTTAAATGTTGGATTTCTGCGACCCCGTTGGGGTCGGGGGTTTTGTTTTATGTCCGGGGGTGTCGCTACGCTCAACCCCCGGCTAACGGCTTGAACCCCGTTGGGGTTCCTGATGCTTGGACTTTAGCTTCGCCTAAAGCGCCTGCTGTTGGTATCGTTAATTCAATATTTTTGTGCGAATGTATTGGGGTGCGAAAAGGTGCAGATCAACCTGATACGACGCTACAAGGCAGAGTTAGGTTTTGCATAGAAAAACCTCGTATCTACAAGCCGGACGGGGCATGTTGCCCCGTCCGAAACGTTTTGCGTTGATTAAGCTCAATCACTTCCTAGGCATCATGGAAACGTTAGGAGCGGGGTTACAAACCCCGCCCCGCTGGAGAGCTTCGCTAAAGCGTCTGTTGTTGGTTTCGTTAATTCAATATTTTCGTGAGAATGGGTTGGGTTGTGAAAGGATGCGACTCAACTTACGATGTTCGGAGCGCAACGGAGAAGTTGGCGTCCTTGTGAATGGCATTGTTATGTGTTCGATTTCAAATCACGATAGAGATTTCGGAGCAAGTTCTTTTCTTCTTCGCTAACCGACAACGTACCCCTTAATGCGATATAGGCGAGTTCTTTAACCTCAAGCGTGCTCTTGCCCCTTAAAGTGAAAATATCACCAAAATTGTGCCTTCGCACTCCTTTTTCCTTCAATACCAATTGAAACGAATGCACTAATTCCTCACCGTAGATGCGGATTTTATGATTCTTGTAAGTTGAGGAAACAAATTTATTTCCTTTCTTAGTAACACCGCGCACCCATGCAGACGAGTGAACAAAATGACTAATATTCTTGTACATATGCACGACATTACTACTTAACAAACGATCCTCCTGCGTCAAGTATTCAATGCACGTGCTGCCAACAACCAAATATCCCCATTTAGGATGATAGGTTAGATGTTCGTATCGAATTTCTTTACCACAACCCTTCCTTTCGCAAACCCCATCGGGGCTCCCCAAATCGTCTATCGATAGTAGAGTCCACCCTCTGTCGGGCTCGATCAGGCCATGTTCCTTGGCATGACACCCTTTGCATAAAGTTCGACAGTCACTAAGTACATATTCCCAAGGAGCTTTGCCCGCGACATAGACGTCATGATGAACTTGGAGAGTTACATCCGATGCGGCCCTCCCACACTGCAAACATTTATAGTAATCTCTCCGCTTGACTCTTTCCGAGAACCTATGCCAGTCCTCGTTTACGTATATCGCTCTCGGGTGGCTCATAATGGTTCCGTGTGCTACACATAACTTTTGAATTAAAGGTCAAGTCAGGCGAGAAGGTTTAAAAATAGCACGAAGAGTTTGCCCCTGACTTGTACCTTTGAATGAGGCGTTGAACGACATACATGAAACACAAGGTCTTGCAATCGCGCATCCGGCCTAATCTTAGCCCAGTCGGACATACCGTTTATACCCACCATCAAAAAAACGCCTTCAATACCAGCGATATAACTCCAGCCAATAATACGCCAAGCATCCATCTGTTCTTTAATTCGCCGTCAATACGTTCAAAACGACAATCTAGGCGTAATCCGATTTCTTTTAAGTGGTGGTCTAATGTCAGATTAGAAACTAAGGTATCTTGCGCTTCGGAAATTACCCGCACAACAGCCTCTGCTTGTGCCTGCGGGAAACCGGCAGGGCTACCAGTTCAATGGTATCAAAGGTAATGGTGGTCATAGTATTGACTCCTGCTTTTAGTTTAACGCCCAGTCTACCACGACTTCACAGCAGCCGGAAACTTCAGACCACATCGTTAACCCCAACATTAACCAATGCCGCCATTGCTACCGCCTCGCCTTGCCCGCCGGCATTCAGCCCTTGAACAACGCTACGCCGGTTTTGCGGCTGCTGGTTTTGACTGACTTTCCACTTATCGGTTAATCGGGTGATAACCATTTCAATACCGACCACAGCCTCAATCAGCCTTTCGGTAAAATCCTCAAGCGCATCCGACACCGCCCACGGCTTGGGAAAAGCCGCTTCGTTTTGCTGCGTTAACGCTTCAAGTTGGGCGCGAAGCCAAGCAGCGTCATCGATAATCCGTAAACTACCGTAGGCATGAACTACCGCGTAATTCCAGGTCGGAACCACCTTATCTGTTTCCTGTTTAGTCGCATACCACGACGGGCTGATATAAGCATCCGGGCCGTGGAATATGGCCGGCGTTTCAACATCCGCTGCAAGGTCGCGCCAGAGCGGATTGGCCCGCGCTATATGACCGCGTAACACGCCAAACGGCTCAGGCATTTCTGCAAGATGCAATGGAATATGATTGGCGTTGATGCCGTTTGCGCCGAGGGTCACCAATGTCGCAAGCGGTCGGTTGCGAATCAGCTCATGCATGATCTCAACATCGAGTTGTTCAAACTGTGTTGGTATATACATCTATGGCGTTGTCAGTCAGGACACGCAAGCCGTATCCGATTTCCGCAAGACTTATCGAAATAATAAAGAGGTTGGTGCAGGGTTGCCGATTTAGCCATGCCACAACAGTCTCACTTGGGTGAGGGCGCATAACTTCTGAAATGACATGGGTATCCATACAATAAATCCAAGGGTTCATGCGGTGTATGTTCAGGCAATTCCAATTCGATGCTTTGTTTTTCACCAAACAATTGCAAAGCCATATCGCCGAGTTTGACAGGGCTGGTAACGGCTTGTTTAAGGATTTGGCGCACTTCTTCCATCGAAACGCCATGTGTCGCAGCACGCATACGCAGTTTTGAAAAGACTTCCTCATCCAGTTTTCTAACACTTAAATTTGCCATGATCGTCCTCCTGAAAAATGTTGTTGGGATGATAGCATTCGATTCCATTTAGCGGGCGGCTTTAGTATAAGCGTGATCAGGCAGATAAACATCGCCTTCCAACCAAGCTTTTTTAAATAGCTCAAACTACTGAGTTATAATCAAATCCAGACACTAAAACCTTTAGAAATCCCTATGTTAATTGAGACTAAATGGTGTGCTTTGGCGATAGGCGGGTACATGACTTGCCATTAGACTTCTTGCTGCAACTCAACGGCAACTTGTCGGTTGCCGCTACAAAAAATATCACAATACTATGCAAAATTTACCGATAAAACTCTATCGTGCGGCACAGGTCAGAGAGCTGGATCGCATAGCCATTCAAGAGCGCGGCATTCCCGGCTTTGAATTGATGAGCCGGGCGGGGGCCGACGTTTTTCAATACCTTAAAAAACAATGGCCGGATGCCCGCTCTGTAGCCGTTTTTTGCGGCTCCGGCAATAATGCGGGCGACGGCTATATTATTGCCGAGCTGGCATTGGCCGGGGGATTCGACGTGTGTGTTTATGCCGTTTCGGAACCTGAAAAACTTCATGGCGATGCCTTGTCCGCCTACCGGAAATACAGCAAGGCCAATGGCTCGGTTATCCCGTTTCAGGCTGGGCAGATGGTTAATGCCGATGTGCTGGTTGACGCATTACTGGGCACCGGACTGGACCGGCCGGTAACCGGGCTTTACGCCGAAGCTATACAGACCCTCAATGCCCATTCGTCGCCGGTTATTGCGGTGGATATTCCGTCCGGCTTAAATCCCGATACCGGCAATGTAATGGGACATGCGGTGAAAGCCGACGGTACGGTGACTTTTATCGGCCTCAAGCAGGGCTTGTTTACCGGTCAGGCGGCGGAATATTGCGGCGAAATCGGCTATACCGACTTGGCGGTGCCGGATGATGTGTTTGCAGGCGTTAAAGCCTCGGCGGAGCGGGTGGTCAAAGTCCGCTTGCCGCGTCGTGACCGCTGCGCGCATAAAGGCAGCTGCGGCCATGTACTGATAGTGGGCGGCGAGTTGGGCTACTCCGGCGCCGCTAAAATGGCGGGCGAGGCGGCTTTACGCGTAGGCGCGGGATTGGTTAGCATCGCGACGCGGACCGAACATGCCGGGCTGATGAATCTGAACCGGCCCGAATTAATGTGTCATGGCGTCGAAACCACCGTCCAATTGGCGGCATTACTGGCAAAAGCCGATGTCGTTGTGGTCGGTCCGGGTTTAGGCCGTAGCGATTGGGCGAAAGCGTTGTTTAAAACAGCAATAAGCGCGAGTAAACCGATGGTTATCGATGCCGACGGCTTGAATCTTTTAGCCGAGACACCGGCAGCGAAGACGGACTGGATTTTAACGCCGCATCCCGGCGAAGCGGCCCGGCTATTAAACCGCTCGGTTGCCGACATACAGCAAGACCGGTTTGCGTCGGCTTTGGCTATTCAGGCTAATTACCGGGGAATTGCCATTCTTAAAGGCGCGGGAACCGTCATCGCCTCGGAGCACCGGCTTGCCGTTTGCAATACCGGCAATCCGGGCATGGCGTCCGGCGGCATGGGCGATGTATTGTCCGGAGTGATTGCCGGTTTGTTGGCCCAAGGCTTAACTTTGTCGGATGCGGCGCGGCAAGGCGTTTATAATCACGGTTTGGCCGCCGACTTGGCCGCCGCCAAAGGCGGTGAAAGAGGTTTGCTGGCCGGCGATTTAATGCCTTATCTCAGGCAATTAGTGAATTGATAAGATATTTATTCAGCATTAAGACATGAAGAAAAACAAATTAAAAACTTCGTGTCTTGGTGCTGAATTCTTTAAAATCTGTAATCAATTAAACTGACTTGTTATTAATAAGAAACTACCTCGATGAAAGCATATTTAGAAGATACCGCGGCAACAGAGCGGTTTGGCGCCAAGCTTTGGGCGGCGCTGCCGTCAAAATGCCTGATATTCCTGCATGGCGATTTGGGCGCGGGAAAAACAACGCTGGTCAGGGGGGGTCTAAGAGCGGCGGGGTACACCGGCGCGGTCAAAAGCCCGACCTACACGCTGGTTGAGGAATATACGATAGACGGCCGTAAACTATTCCATTTTGACTTGTATCGGGTTGCCGATCCCGAAGAGCTGGAATGGATAGGTATACGGGATTATTTCGAGCAGGATTGCATCTGTTTTATAGAGTGGCCCGATAAAGGCAAAGGTTTTTTGCCGGAGCCGGATATGACAGTCAATTTGGCTGCGGACGGGGCAGGGCGGTCAATAAATATAGAAGGGCTCGTTGACAGTTAAAAATATATTGTAAGTGCTCTGGAAAAACAATCACATACTGTTATAATCTAACCCAAATTATCACTTTGTGAGTCGTGGCGATGGGAAGTTATTGGAAGGCCTTGTTTATTATCGGATTACAGTCATTGGCTGTAACCTGTTATGCGCAGCAAATCGATATTAATTCCTTGCGTTATTGGAATACGCCGGATCAAACGCAAATATTGTTTGATGTCAGTTCCTCGCCCGAACATCGGATTTTTCTGATGAATAAACCGGCGCGTTTAGTGATCGATCTGCGCAATGCGAGTGTCAAGCAGGCCTTAAGCCAGCCGCCATCCTCTCATCCACTGTTTTCTCATATCCGCGTCGCCGCCAGAAATATCAACGATGTTAGAGTTGTCGTCGATTTAAAAAGAGAAATCAGCTCAAAAACGATGTCGCTAAGGACCAATAACCTGAACGGCCAGCACCTAGTTATTGAGTTATTGAGTAAAGGCTCCGGCAATTATGCAAAGGCCGAGGAAAAAGCAGCGCTTAAAACCATAGCTAAAATTCCCACCATCAAAGTCACCGAAGAAAAACCCGCTAAAGAACTCGAAAAGGTGGCGGTTAAAAAAATCGACGTCGCCCCGGTTGAATCCGCACCGGTGAGAGCGACAAAAACCGCGAAAAGAGACAAAGATATTGTTATTGCCATTGATGCCGGTCATGGCGGAGAAGATCCCGGCGCTCACGGGCAAAACGGCACCGAAGAAAAACATATTACCCTGGCCATTGCTAAAAAACTGGCGGATTTAATCAATAACCAACCGGGCATGAAAGCTGTTTTGGTGCGCAAGGGCGATTATTACGTGGATCTTAGAAAAAGAATGCAAATTGCCAGAGCCGCAAGGTCCGATTTGTTTATCTCGATTCATGCCGACGCTTTTCAGGATTCGACCGTTAAAGGCGCTTCAGTGTTTACTTTATCCAACAAAGGAGCTTCCAGCGAAGCCGCTCGCTGGCTGGCGAACAGCGAAAACTCATCCGATTTGGTCGGCGGCGTCAGCCTTAATGACAAAGAGGATGTGCTGGCTTCGGTATTGCTGGATTTGTCGCAGACCGCAACCCAAGACGCGAGCGTGAGCGTGGCTAGAAAAGTGCTGAAAAACTTTCAAAATATCGGTGAACTGCATTATGCCGCTGTGCAAAAAGCCGGATTTCTGGTGCTGAAATCGCCCGACGTACCTTCCATTTTGGTAGAAACCGCGTTTATTTCGAATCCGTCGGAAGAACTTAGATTACTGAGTACCGATCATCAATCCCGAATCGCCCATGCTATTTTTAACGGCGTGCGCAGTCATTTCAGTAGAGATGTTGCGACGGAAAGCAAGGTTGCAGCCTTAGCGTTGTGAGGGAAAAGGTTAAAAGTTTCAATTACGGAGTTAGGCCAATCCTCTAAAATCGCGATAAAGAATACCAAGTTTCGTGTTTTTTCGTACTCCCAGCAGATCGCTAAGCTATTCCTGCATTGAGATAGACCGGAATGATTTAGTCCTACAGCTGCACAATTCTCGCTTGTCCCACCACTGAGTGTGAATAATTATCCCCACTCCTATAAAATACGTTTTTTGCTTTAGGCCGGCCGATGCGTATTCATTCTCTCCCCACTCAACTTGTCAACCAAATTGCTGCCGGCGAAGTGGTCGAAAGACCTTCGTCCGTCGTTAAAGAATTGGTTGAAAATTGCTTCGATGCAGGCGCCAGTCAAGTCACTATCGAGATAGAGCAGGGCGGGGCCGGACTGATAAAAATCCGGGATAACGGCTGCGGCATTGTCAAAGAAGACTTGCCGTTGGCCTTGTCCCGCCATGCCACCAGCAAAATCGCCAGCTTGGACGATCTGGAGCATGTCGTCAGCATGGGTTTTCGCGGCGAAGCCTTGCCCAGTATCAGCTCGGTTTCAAGGCTTACGCTGATTTCACGCATTCATGGCGCCGATTGCGCTTGGCGCGTTAACGCGGACGGCTCCGAGCGGAATTTCGATCCGCAACCCGATCCGCATCCGCAAGGCACTACGGTTGATGTGCGCGACCTGTTTTACAACACGCCGGCGCGGCGCACGTTTTTAAAAACCGAAAAAACCGAGTTCGCTCATATAGAAACCTTAATTCAACGGATGGCGCTGAGCCGTTTCGATATAGGTTTTACTCTTTTGCATAATCAAAAGGAAATACTCAAGCTGAAACCGGCAACGACTGATGTTGAGCAAGAGCAACGCGTGGCCGGTATTTGCGGTTCGGCTTTTATCGAAAACGCGGTAAGCATCGATTTTGCCGCTTCGGGGCTGCAACTAAGCGGTTGGGTCGGCTTGCCGACTTTTTCCCGCAGTCAGCAGGATATGCAGTTTTTCTATGTTAACGGCAGATTAGTCAGGGACAAGTTGGTTTCCCATGCGGTCAAACAGGCTTATCAGGATGTGTTGTTTCATGGCCGCCATCCGGTTTTTGTGTTGTACCTGACGCTTGATCCTTCGCTGGTCGATGTCAATGCGCATCCGGCAAAGCTGGAAGTCCGGTTCAGGGAAGGCCGTTTGGTGCATGATTTCCTGTTCTCTGCCTTGCACCGGTCGCTTGCCGACTTAAGGCCGGGGCATAACCTGGCCCAACCGGCGGAGCCCGAATCGCCGCTGCAAGCACAATCCGTTCCGGATGCGAAGCCAAGCAATGTAGTGTGGCTGGATGATAGTAAAACCCCGCAGTCAAAGCCCGACTTGAGTTTTAAGCCGACTTACAGACCGCCACAACAAGCCTCTTTGCCTTTGCAAGTCGAAGAAGCTATACAGGCTTATGCTTCGCTGTACCCGAAACATGAGCCGATAGTACCGCCGGTGCAACAAGAAGCAAGGCCTTTAGGTCATGCTGTCGCGCATCTGCACAATATCTATATTTTATCGGAAACGCCTAACGGCATTATTTTGGTCGATGCGCATGCCGCGCACGAGCGGGTCACTTATGAGCGACTCAAGCAGCACTATCAAAACGGAGCGGTTCCCAGCCAGCCTTTATTATTGCCGATTAAGATAAAAGTCAGTGCGGCGGAAGCCGATCTGGCCGAACAGGAACATGAGTTTTTCAATACCTTGGGCTTTGAACTTAACCGTTCCGGGCCGGAAACTATTGTCCTGCGCTCGATACCGGTGTTATTGACTAATACCGATACCGAAACCCTGATTCGCGATGTACTGGCCGATATTATTGAGCACGGTATGAGCCGACGGATTCAGGATAAATCCAATGAAATATTAGCGACAGTCGCGTGCCATAGCTCGGTGCGCGCGCATCGCCGTTTGAGCATCGACGAAATGAACGCCTTGCTCCGGGATATGGAGCAAACCGAAAGAATAGGACAGTGCAATCACGGCAGACCGACTTGGGTGGAATTATCGACCCAGGATCTGGATAAGTTCTTTTTGCGCGGGCAATGAAAATAATTCACCACGAAGGCTTTTGCTTTTGTTCTAAAACGAATATTTTCGCAGTCTCTACCGGCGTGGGAACGAGCATGAAATAAGGGATGATGCGTTTTTAAAAATACCATTATGATGTGTTTTGTAACTATTCAGCGTATGCTGGAAATGATTAATGGAACACGGATGACGCGGATGCAACTGATTTATACGGATTTTTTAAACTATATCCATGATCTTAATCAGTGAGTATCCGTTTAATCCGTGTCATCCGTCGACTGCATGGATGCAGGAGGTAGAGCAATGCAGGAGCAATTGCCGAGTTCCATTTCTTTTTTCGCTGAATAGTTATGTGATTTTTAGGTTTGCGGCATCTCTAAAGTAAACAATTGTGTGCAGCAGGAGTGCAAGCTTTGCTTGCGCATGCAGGCGGAGCCTGCACTCCGACTATTGGCGGCTTGCTTAAATTATTCCATGCTCATTCCTAAGCTATTTGTCCCTTCTCTTAAATCCATAAACCTAAGTCATGCAGAATCAATCCCATCCTCCGGCCATCTTCCTGATGGGGCCGACCGCTTCGGGAAAAACCGCTTTGTCGGTACAGCTCGCTCAAACGCTTAACGGCGAAATCATCAGCGTCGATTCGGCCTTGGTCTTTAAAGGCATGGACATAGGCACCGCCAAACCCACGATGGAGGAAAGAGGCGGCATTGCGCATCACTTGATCGATATACTCGACCCGACTGAATCATTTTCCACCGGCCGGTTCAGGAAACAGGCGCTGGGGTTAATGGACGACATAACCCGGCGCGGCAAAATCCCGATATTGGTTGGCGGCACCATGTTGTATTTTAACGTCTTAAACAGCGGGCTTGCGGTGCTGCCCGAGGCCGATCCGGACATCAGGGCCAAACTCGACCGGGATTTGGCGCAGTTGGGTAAAGAGGCTTTGCATCGACGCTTGGCTGAGGTCGATCCCGAAGCGGCGGCGAGAATTCACCCGAATGATCCGCAACGCGTCCAACGTGCGTTGGAAGTTTATGAAATCAGCGGCAAACCGCTGACCTCTTTTTTTACCGAAGCCCGGATGCAGGACATTCCTTATCAAAAAATTAAACTGATTATCGCTCCTGAAGATCGCAAAATACTGCACGACATCATCGCTCGGCGTTTTAAACTGATGCTGGAACAAGGCTTTATGGATGAAGTGGAAGCGCTTTATAAACGCGGCGATTTAACCGAAAAAATGCCGTCGGTCAGAGCCGTCGGTTACCGCCAAGCCTGGTCTTACCTGCAAGGCGAATACGATCTTGAGACGATGACCGAAAAAGCCATTGTCGCCACCCGGCAACTGGCTAAGCGTCAATTTACCTGGCTGCGCCGTGAAACCGATGCGGTAAATTTCCACACCGGTCAAGCTGACTTATTAAACAAAGTGTTGACGGAAATTAACGATAAGCTGTCGAAAGTGTAGATAGAGGCGGGCGAAACATAAGGCAGCTCGTAATCCGAAGAATCCAACAGAAATACCGGAATAGCGCTCCTGCGGTGCGGGACGCTGGAGCGTCCCTCACTGCATTCCCACGCCGGAGCGTGGGAACGATAAGATAATAACCCAAGTGAATTATTACAATCGCATCAAGCTTTTAACAGCTCCTTAACTTTTGCCATAATTCCTGCCGGATCGATACCTTGATGCGGAAACTGCTCCCACAAACCGCCGCAGCCTTCTTTGTGCGTTGCAATATGCGCGTATTTCGGCGTTAAACCACGTTCCAGCAACCACGAACCGAAGCGGCTGCCTAACCCGGTTTTCCGGTTATACGATTCGACAATCAACACCATCGGCGAGGCGCCGATTTTAGCCATCATGTCTTCATCAATAACATTCAACGTCGGTTTGTTGATCAAGCCGACATCGATGCCATCTTGCTTTAACCGTTCTACCGCATCCAATGCCCGATACAAGGCTTCGCCAAAGCTGACGATATAACCTTGAGTGCCTTCGCGAATGACTTCATCCTTGCCTGAAACAAACTTGTAATCGCCGCCAAAATAGTCCTGACCGTCGCTATTCAAAATAGTCGGTACTTTAGAACGGGTCGAGAACACAAAACGCAAGCCCGGATTAAAGAAGATGGTTTCCAAACAGGCTTTCATTTGCAATGGATCGGCCGGAAAATAAAGGTTGGTCGCATAGGCGTCGCTTAAACCGTTATCGGCGAACATGTTGTTTAAACCGAAATGGCAAGTATTGTCGGCCATGTCGTCAATACCTGAATGCGAGAAATGACTGAGCACATTGGAATTGTTCAAACGCGCCATGGTGATTTCAGACAGCAGCATTTCCAGGAAAGCGCTGAACGTGCCGAAGATGCCTTGTTTGCCCGCTGCCATGCCGAAACCGGCGGCGGCCGAAAAGTTGCCGCGCTCCATAATGCCGGAAGAGATAAACACTTCAGGGAAAGCGTTATGGATTTTGATCAGACCGCAGGAGCCTTCCAGGTCGCTGTCGACGACACGGATTTTTTCGATACGCTCGGCTTCGCTCATGCGGCCCATAATCGCAACGCAGGCATCGCCGAAAACGTTGCGGTTAGCGTCCCACTTGTCGCTGGAACCCAAGAATACCGCGTCGTTTTTGGGCGCTTGAATGGTTTTAAGATGATCCGCCGCTGCCTGTTGACCGCGAGACTCCAAATATTCGACCGCCACTTTGACCGAGACGACGTCATGGCCGTGGGTTGAACCTTCCAGTCCGACAATGCCCGGACACATTGGGCGATGATTAATAACCGCAACCGGGCCGTCGGTGTTGATGGCGGTGCAAATACGTTTATACAGATCGTCGATATCTTCGCCGTTGCCTTCCAATACGGTCATGCCTTGGCCGCTCAGCGTTTTAGCGGTAGAGCAACCGGCCAAGTAGTGGGAAGGATGACCGGCGATAGTGACGTCGTTATCGTCGATAATCAATTTAACATTCAGGTTTTGAGCGACCGCCAGGCGTGCGGCTTCGGCATCGTTGCCTTCCTGCTGAGAGCCGTCGGAGCCCAGGCAAAACAGCACTTTGTTCGGATTAGCGATAGCCACGCCGTTGACATAAGGCCACATGTGGCCCAAGCGCCCGGAACTGAATTTTACGCCCGGCGTAAAGCCCAGTTCAGGATGACCCGGTAAATGAGAATGCGCGGCGCGGTATTCCATCAGGCGTTCTGCCGGTAAATCGCCGTTAAGCGTCGACATCAGGTATTGAGTGGCAACGCGGTGTCCGGCTTCGTCAAAGAAAATAGGCACGTATTTATCGGCGTCGCCGCGAAACAAAGCATCCATAATGACGACTTCGGGCACGGTATCATAAGGTCCGCCGGTATGGCCACCGACGCCTCTGGCCGCGCCGGTAGCGGTAAAAAACACGATGGCGTCGCGGCACAGTTGGATATTCGCTTTCAGGCCGGCGCGTTGCTCGTCGGTCAGTGTCGTATTGTTTGCGTTCAAAGCGATGCGTTGATAAGCGCTAAGATCGATTGGGAATGTAGTCATAGTTAACCTCTTATTATTAAAATTAAATTGAGTGGATAATTCAGAAACAACGTGATGTTGGAAGAAAGCTTAAGGGGCGCAACCGGAAATAAAATACCAAAAACGGCATACTCCCCGCGCTCCGGCCCACCGCTGTTAAGTTAAGCATAATGATACCCGCGACCTTTGCCCGGCGACCGCAGAGTTGTAGGATTCTCGTCGCGGGCATGGCCCGCTCCTACAACGGTCAACTTAACGGCAGTGAGGCCGGAGCGATAACGGGGGTATAGAATTTATTATCGCGTCCTTAACTCAATCAATGATAAGGTAAAACAGCGGCCTTCGATATAACATTTTTAATGGCTGGGATGCTTGGGCGCAATGCCGCCGCGATCAAGTTATTTAAACAATATCCGTCGATTTTCATCCGCTGTAGAATTTCATTTTTTTATCAGTGATAATCTTTTAATCCGTATCCTCCGTGTTCCATTCTTCCAACAGCTGAATAGTCACTTTTTTGACGGGAAAACCCGATAGCGTGTATACCCACTATTTTCATTTCAGCGAATTGCCGTTTTCGATAGCGACCGATCCGCACTTTATTTATATGAGTCCGCGTCATCAGGAGGGATTGGCGCATCTTCTTTACGGCATTAATTTCGGCGGCGGCTTTGTGGCTTTGACCGGCGAAGTGGGGACCGGCAAAACGACGCTTTGCCACTGCCTGTTGCAACAGATACCGGACAATATAGAGATTGCTTTGATCTTGAATCCAAAGCTGAATGCGCTCGAACTGTTGGCGACGATCTGCGATGAGCTGGGTATTGGCTATGACGATAATCAACATTCGTTAAAAAAACTGATCGATGTGCTAAACCGGCACTTGCTTAGCGGCCATGCCAACGGCAGACGCACGGTTTTGCTGATTGACGAAGCGCAGAATTTAAGCATGGAAGTGCTGGAGCAAATTCGTCTGTTAACTAACCTGGAAACCAATAAAACAAAGTTGTTGCAAATTATCCTGGTCGGTCAGCCTGAGTTGAAAGAATCGTTGAAGCGCCGGGATTTGCGCCAGTTAAACCAGCGCATTACCGCCCGCTATCATTTGTTGCCCTTATCGCTTAATGAAACGCGGGCTTATATTCATCATCGGTTGACTGTTTGCAACGGCCGCCCGGAGATCTTTAAAGAAAGCGCGATACGTAAAATCTATAAGCTTTCTTCCGGCATTCCCAGAATGATTAATATCCTCTGCGATCGCGCTTTGCTGGGGGCCTACTCAAGTCATACTTATAGTATTACCCCGGCCATCGTGAGTGCCGCCGCCGATGAAACACTGGCTTTTACCCGGCAAAAATCTCCTTACCTGAACGTATTATTAAGTGTGTTATTTTTTGCCGGTATTGGCGCAGGCGTTTATTTTTCGGCGAACCATCAACACAGTGCTAATCAAACTCAAGCTGAAATCAGCGAAACCCGGCAAGCGGGCTCAAATCTACCGCCGCTTGCTAAAACAGACACGTTTCATGATTGGATCGGCAATCCCGATTATTCATTACAGGCTGTATTAACCGGAGCATTGAAGCTGTGGGGGCAGCCTGTTCCCGAGAGCGGCTCGGCAAATTGTCATTACATAGAAACAACGGGGTTGCGTTGCGTATTCGGCAAAGCCAACTGGAAAGATATATTGGCTCTTCATCATCCGGTTATTTTGGAGTTTTCGCCGACCGGCGACGAAAAATTTTATGCTTTGCTGACCGGTTTCGGACGCAATCAAACGATGGTTCATTTTAAAGATCATGCGATTTTCCCGGTAGCGGACGTATTGAAATATTGGAACGGCTATTATCTAATAGTGGAGCCGCCGCTTTTGGCGGCTAACATGATACGTCCGCACCAGACATCGGACGATGTGTTATGGCTGCGCTATCTATTAAACAGTATTGACAGGAAAATCGACGCTGTAGAACAGCCGCGGTTTTACGATGATCGTTTAGCCGCACGCGTCATCGCTTTTCAGCGTCGGCACCACTTACCGGAAGACGCCAAGGTAGGCGACAAGACCCTGCCTTATCTTAAAAATAGAGCGCGTACACTTGATTTTCCCCGCTTAGAAGTGACCGATTAATCATGTCTTTTATTCTAAATGCCTTACGTAAATCGGAACAGGAAAGACAAGCTCTTCAGGATGAGACTGTAAAGAGCAAAATCCTTCCCGTTCAGCCGCAACAAAAGGACAGCGCGAGTACAAAACTCCTGATTTTTCTTGCTCTTGCCAATGTGTTGATGATTACCGCATTCGTCTGCTTCATCCGTTTTAATTTGATAGCGCCGCCCGATACGGCGGAGTCGGCTATTTCTCCCGAACAATCGCTACAAGAAAAGTCCGAGCCTGAAGCGACGGCTAAATCCACGCAGCCGAAAAAACCGGCGCAGAAAGCCAAATCCGAAGCCGCCTCTATTGCCGAATTGATCGATCGGGAAAAGCCGGAACCGGTTAAGCCGGTTATTACAAAAAAACCGCCTGTAAGCGACGCTTTTAAGCAACCCGCTGTCGACAAGAACGCCGAACCCTCAATACCCGGCGCTGACGAAGAGCAATCGGATAGATCGGAAACAACGCCCGCATTAAAAGACATCCCTTTTTTAAGCGATTTGCCTTTTGACTTTCGTCAGACCGTGCCCAAGTTTACCATCAATGTTTTTGTCTATTCCCAATCAGCCGAAGAGCGCTTTGTGATGATCGATATGGTCAAATATAAAACGGGACAGCAAATAAAAGACCTGATGGAACTGCAAGAAATCCGCCCTGACAGTTTGGTTGTTGTTTATCAAAATCGGCAATTCCAGATTAAGCGGCCATAAAACATATCAGCGGCTATTCTTCTCCGACGCAGCCGTCGTTGGGCAATAAAAAAGGGCGGGTATTTCCGCCCTTTTTAGTTTCCGTAACTGAGCTTATTTAAGTACTTCCAGTTGTACTCTGCGGTTGTTGGCCCGGCCCGCTTCGGTCTCATTGGTGTCGATAGGGCGGGTCAAGCCGTACCCGCGCGCAGTTAACGCCCCGCCGGTTTGCCTGTGGCCGCTTAAATAGTTTTTAACCGCTTGAGCCCGGCGCTCGGATAATCTTTGATTGTAAGCTATGGTGCCGGTGCTGCTGGTGTGGCCTTGAACTTCAATATTGACGCCGGGATTTTGTTGAATGACGGCTACCGCTTTATCCAGCTCAGGATAATATTCAGGTTTGATATTGCTTTTATCGTTGTCGAATTTGACGTCGACAACCCAACAGCCCAAGGGGTTAACGGGGGCGCCTTTTAAGGTGTCCGGGCATTTATCGGTGCAATTGTTGACGCCGTCGCCATCGTCATCCTGAGTTGAGCAGTCGGCAACCGGCGTACCGGCTTTTAAGAAGACGGTTCGCACAAATCGGGTCATGTCTTCGGGGCTGGAAATCCGTTCGGCGGTGGTGCCGAAACCGCAACCGCCAATGTCGGAAAGTTGATTTAATACCGCTCGTCCGTATTCGTCCTGATTATTGCCGACCCAGACGTTATAAACGCATAAGTTGTTGCCGTAACGCTGCCTTAAGGCTTTAACGGCTGGAACCGGATCGGTATCTACTTGGCCATCGCTGAGAATCAGTACGGCGGTGTTGCCTGTCGTGGATGATAAGTCTTTATTGGTTTCTTCAAGTGCGCTATCCAGCGGTGAGCCTCCGCTTCCACAGGTTAATGAGCTTATACCGTTAGCGAAAGACATTTTTGAGTAGTCGGTCGGAGGCTGGTTAAGCTGGGTGAATGACCAAGACAGACAATGACCGAAACCGAAACTGCGGATGCTGGAAGTCAGCTTTAGATCGGGAATAGTCTGGTTTATTCTGTTCAGGATTTCTTTTTCAACGGAAAGCTTGGTCGGCGAGGGTTGAGCCGGGTAGCCCGCGCCCTGGTAATTGTCCGCCATCGACGATGAGGAGTCATTGATGACAAAGAAATTATCGATTTTTTGTACATACTGCCCTGAAGACAGCGGGCCGTTTAGATCTTGAGGATGAAAGGCTTCGAAACTGCTGAAAGGTTGCGGTTGCGAGGCGCAACCCGAAATAAATGTGTTTGCAATAGCTACTGCAATAATAGAGGCTTTTTTCATGAAATATCTCCTTATGACCAAATCGTTTAAGATAACGCAATGTTATACAGTAGCCATCGGTGTTGATCCTGGTGGTGTTTTAGGGAATGGATAATCCTAAAATAATCAATTGGGATGGTAGTGACAAACACAGGATATAAGAAACAAGTTGCTTATAAAATAGGTTGAAACACCTACACAATGCAATTGGCGGATAAAGTCAATAGTATTGACATTATTTTTCGGTAGGACCGAGCACATTTTATCTTTAACCCTTGGCGTGAAATAATGCGGCTTTTTAAATTAAGGTAAAAGGGAGTGACGTGGATGTTCAAATTATCTGTTTTGGCTTTTTTGTTGTCGTTGTGTTCGGTGGTGCAGGCCGAACAGCCTTCGGCGCGGGATGATATCCGGCAATCCGCAACGCAGGGCAGCGCCGAGGCTCAAGCTAAATTGGGCGCGATGTATTTATTAGGCCGCGACGGTGTCGAAGTCGATGAACAAAAAGCCGCGGAATGGATGTTAAAGTCGGCGAATCAGGGCTTTATTGAAGCCGAGGTGATTATGGCGGCGCTGTATGACCGCGGCATCGGAGTCAAAAACGATGTTAAAATGGCGACGGCATGGTACGAAAAAGCCGCCGCTCAAGGACACGGTCCGTCATTGGCTATTTTAGGCAAAAACGCCGCTGCCAAGGGAGCCGTTGCCTTTAATTATCAAGCGATGCGTTTAAGCGCGTCTAAGCAAATCCCGGCAGAATACGCTAACAAAATTTTACTAACGAAATAATATCATGAGTATAAAAACACGTTTTGCCCCGAGTCCCACCGGTTACCTGCATGTCGGCGGCGCCCGCACGGCTTTGTTTTCCTGGCTTTATGCGCGTAAGCACGGCGGAAAGTTTATTTTAAGAATCGAAGATACCGATTTGGAACGCTCCACTCAGGAATCGGTCGACGCTATTTTAGAAGGTATGACTTGGTTAGGGCTGGAATACGATGAAGGGCCTTTTTACCAAACTCATCATTTCGATCGGTATAAAGAAGTTATTCAACAGTTGCTGGATCAGGGCGATGCTTATTATTGCTATTGCAGTAAAGAAGAGTTGGAGCAACTGCGCAACGAACAAATGGCTAATAAGGAAAAGCCGCGTTATAACGGCAAATGCAGGGGTTTGACGGAGCCGAAAGGTGACCGCGAAGCGGTGATCCGCTTTAAAAACCCGATTGACGGCGCGGTAACCATTCCCGACTTGATTAAAGGCGACATTGTTGTTGCCAATAAAGAACTGGACGATCTGATTATCGCCAGAGGCGATGGTACGCCGACCTACAATTTAACGGTAGTGGTTGACGATATGGATATGAAAGTTACCCATGTCATTCGCGGCGACGATCATATCAATAACACGCCAAGACAGATGAATATTCTTAAAGCTTTGGGCGCTGAACTGCCTAAATACGCGCATTTGCCGATGATACTGGGGCCCGATGGGGCGAGGTTATCGAAGCGTCACGGCGCGGTCAGCGTGATGCAATTTCGC
>SXGU01023814.1_pt1 | contig 19845 bp, 25 predicted proteins | sample 3174531 | NCBI WGS metagenome assembly SXGU01 (sample SAMN11356863, study PRJNA531348) | freshwater metagenome | isolation source: freshwater sample F1-140 | place: China: Fuxian Lake, Yuxi | collected 2017-12-25 | reverse complement strand
GGCCGGCGGAGCGACCACCACGGTCGGCGCGGAGGTGTAGCCGGTCCCGGCCGATTCCACGGCGATCGTGTCGATGCCGCGCGAGATCGTGGCGGCCGCGACCGCCCCCGTGCCGCCGCCGCCCGTCAGGGCCACGGTCGGCGCGGCGGTGTAGCCGGAGCCGCGGTTCGAGGGCGTGATGCGGGCCACGCCCGTCAGGCGCTGCGCAGTGTAGCCCGGCGTGCCGACGAGGCGCGGGGTTGCCTTGATCTTCGGAGGTGCGGACTTCAGCACCCGCAGGCCGACGATGATGTTGGCCATGGTCTGGGCGAGCGAGCCGCCCTCCGCGCAGCGGATCACCGTGATGTCGGCCGCCTGGCCGCCGGGCGCGACCTGCGCGTTCACGGCGCGGACCGCGTCGGCGAGGTAGCCGGTGCCGAGCTTCGACGTGAAGGCGGTGTCCGTCGAGGTGAAGCGGACCGCCTTGTAGGAGGTCGGATCCGCCGCGTAGCCGGCCGGGAATAGGCTTTCGTCCGCGCCCGTCGAGGTCGAGACGAGGGCGATCTTGGAGAAGTCGACGGGGCCGGTCGGCACCGGCTCGTCGGAGAAGCGCTGGTCGATGGTGCCGAAAGTCGGGCTGGCCATGGGTGGTTCTCCACGCTGAGAGGCCCCACCGGCGACCGGCAGGGGTGAGAGAGGCCCGCGAGCGGGCGGAACGAGAGGAGCGGAGGCGCGACGCCTCAGCGGTGAACGGTGATGCTCCAGGCGATCGGCACCGTGCCGAGCGCGATGCTGATCCCGGTGGTGAGCTGGACGGCGACGCTGCCGTCCGCCGGCACAAAGGCCGCCGCGATGTTGACGCCGGCCGGCAGGGCGGTGGCGGGCGTCACGGTCACGGGTTCACCCTTCCGCAGCACGTCCCCGGCGCGGGCCGGAACGAGGCTCGCCAGGGTCAGGGTGACGGGCTGCAGGGCGGTGATCGCCGGCAGCTTCGCCGAGGCCGTGAAGTGCGCGGCCTCCTCCGGGCGGCCCTCGAGCGCCGCGATGCGGGCAGCCTGCCCCGTATCGACGCCCTGACGAGCCGTCGTCTCGGCTGTGAGCGCGCTGGCCGCGGTCGCGTCGGCCGCCGCCCGTGCTCTGCCCTCAGCGGCGAGGGCCGCCTCCAGCGCGTCGAGGCGGGCGGTCAGACCCGCGATCGCGGGGCTCGCCCGGAGGTCGAGGACCGCGGTGATCGGCGCGGGGTAGAGCCGGCCGTTCTTCAGGACCCGGATCATCTCCGACCCGTCGAGCAACTCCATGTAGACCTTGGGCGCCGGCATTCGCGCGGACCTCAGCTCGGGAGGGTGACGGCTGCCACGGCCGCGTCGATCGCCACGAAGGTGGTGTGCGTGCCGGTCTCGATCGCCTCCTCGCAGCGGCGCCATGCCGAGTAGCAGGCCTGAACCCAGAGCCCGACCGCGACTGCGACCGTCTGCATGGTCGCGGTGTCGACATCGACCCAGCCGCCCGACGCTCGGAAGTCGATCACCAGCTCCGGCCGCACGTCGGCCAGCGAGTATGCCCCGTTGATGAGCCCACGGCTCTCGCCGTCCGTCTTGATCCGCAGGCCGTTGGGGAGCGTCACCCCGCCATCCCGGCGCGTGTTGAAGGCGCCTTCAGCATAGGCGTTGAGGTCGGCCTTGGTCGGAGGCGGCGGGGGCGGAAGCATGTCGAGCATCCACGCCTCGGCCACCTCGTCCCAACGCGGCACCTGCGCGGCCGGGTCGTAGTCGACGCCGGCCTGCGGCTTGGACGGGCCGGGGACGAAGCCGCAGGCCGCGACACCGGCCGGGTTGTTCGGGAGGTCCGTCCAGAACTGGCCGGCATCATCCACGGCGGAGAAGGGCAGAAGATCCGGCGGGCCGCCGTCGCGGCGATAGTGCAGATCGCTCATGACAAGGGCACCTCAAGGATCAGGTACGCTGTAGCGGGGCCGCCGGGTTGGCCGGAGACGTTAGAGGTCGTACTACCAACGGACACCGCACCACCGCCCTGCCCAGCGTATCCAAAGCGCGGATCGAGAGCGGGTGAAGGGGCCCCGCCGCTGATTGCAGTACCGTTCTGCCCTGGAGCTGGCGGGATCAAACCCTTTGCCGTGGGCGTACTCCCCCCGCCGCCTGCCCCGTTGCCGTAAGTGCTACTGTACGCTCCGGTACTTCCGAAGGGGGCCACTATCGTCTGTCCAGCGATCGTGTAGCTGTCTCGGACGCCTTCGCCGCCCCCGCCGCTTCCCGGCCCGGAGCCACCAGCATTCCCAGGGAAATTAAACTCACCACCATCCGCTGAACCACCAGCGCCCCCACCACTCCCGCCGCCACTACCCGGGCCTGCGGTGAGAACTGATCCGTCCGGGAGAGTTGCAGTCGTCGGACCGCCACCGTTAGCGGCGGTGACTATGCCGGTCGAATTGCCTGGACGCGTTCCGCCCGCGCCACGCGCAGCCAGGGTTACGGATTGCGTCTGCCCGGCCGTCATTGCGAAGGCCTTGCTGACGGAAACGCCGCCGCTGCCGCCGCCGCCAGGCTTGCCGCCGCCAATCGATCCGCCGCCGCCGCCACCCGGTCCAACAAGAGCAAGGCGATAAATGCCGGCGATGGGTGCGGTAAGCGTTCCGGTAGACGCCGCCGTGGTGCTGGTATTGTTTGCGACGTCAACAATGATGCGAGAGACGTTCCCCCCGCCTGACTGGCCGCCGATCCGCTGAAAGGCGCTCGGCCCGCCAAATGAACGCGGGCGCATCAGGCCGTCACCGTCTGCTCGATCCACTCGGCGTGGATGTGGACCGTGTTGGCGGCCGAGGCGCGAAAGCGGAGCGTCGTCCCCTGCCGCACCAAGATCTCTTGCAGGATCTGCGGCTTGCCCGGCGCGACCTCGACGTTCCGGCCGAGGCCATAGAAGTCGACGCCGCCCTCGGTCGTGGCAATGTCGACGTAGCCGGAGGCGCCGCCCGGCGCGTTCACGTTGCCGAAGGACAGCGAGACGACCCGCTCCTTACTGGCGGCGTTCGGCCCGGCAATCGTCACGTCGGCGAGGTTTACCGTCAGGGCCGCGTTGAGCGTCCCGGTGGTGCTGTTGACGCTCATGGGCGGAGATACCTGCTGGAGCCGAGGAAGGCGCGGCGGGCCGCCGCCTCGGCGAGGGAGGCGACAGCGGAGGCGTTCGCGTCGATGAGCGCCGCCAGCTCGCCAAGCGTGTCGTGCTGGGCGTCAGCCGTGCCCTTCAGGACGGCTAGCTTCCCGTCAGTCGCCGTAGCCGCGGTGGCGATCTTCTGGTCGACCCCAGCCTTGGTGTCGTAGTTCGTCGGGTCCCAGGTCTTGGCCCGGTCCGCGGCGGCCACTGCCTCGGCGGCCTTGTCGGTGGCGGTTCGCGCGGCCTGCTCGGCGCCCGACTTCGACATGCCGACGAGGAGCTTGTCGCTCGCCACCTGCGCCGCCGCATCCTGCGCCGCTTGGCGGGCCGCCACGGTCAGCGCACGCTCGGACCGACCCTCGGCGAGCCACGCGCGCTGCGCCGTGACCACGCCCGGACCGGAGACGAACTCCCAATCCGTGTGCGGGCCCGGGTTGCCGGTGATCTCCAGCACCTCGGCTGTGAAGGCACCGCTGGCCGGATCCCAGCCGGTCACCCGCAGAAGCGCGGTGTCGGCCATCGACAGGCGCCGCAGCGCCAGGACGTAGGGCGAGGGGGCGAAGGTCGTCCGGTCGGCCTCGGCGATCACCCATGTGCGCTCGACGCCGCCCACCAGCAGCACCTCGCTGTCCGAGGAGGCGGTGAGCACGCCGCGCTGGATCCGCGCGCGCAGCGTGTCCACCATCGGCGCGAGGTCCGCCGAGATGCGCTTCAGCGCGTTCGCCCGGAACTCCCGCTCGGCCGCTGGCAGCGTGTCGGTCGCTTCCTGCGCCCGCTTCAACCGGACATCGATGTCGGCCAAGTGCCGAGTGAGCGTCCCGACGATGTCGGTGTCGCCCGGCGGGATCGTGTAGGCCACGCCTCAGCCCTCCGGCGGCAGGGGGGCCGTGTCGTGCGCCGCCACCTCGCGCGCGTCGTCGACCGCGGCCGCGTCGAGCGTCTTCAGGAAGGCGCCCGAGACGGTCACGCGGCCCGCATCGGGCCGGACGATCCGGCCCGCGATGCTGATCGGCGCCGCCAGCGTCAGCTCGTAGGTGGCGGCGGCCTTGATGGTCTTCGGCAAGGGCATGGGGCGCTCCGGATCAAGTGGCCTGCGTGACGTCGATGACCTCGGCGACGTGGAAGAGGTCGCCGGTGTCGGTGGTGGTGCCCTGGACGATGCGCCGGAACTTCGTGATGCCGGGCGCCGCGAAGGTGAAGGTGGCGGTGCGCACGATCCGCTTCGGGTCGGCCGGATCCGGCTCGTCCACCACCGCGACCGGCGCCACCTCGCCGCTGTTGGCGAAGAGCTTCAGCACGCAGGTGTGCTTGGCGCTGTTGAAGTTCTCCATGGTCGCGCTGAGGAACACGGTGCGGACCGCGGCCGGCGTCGTGCGCTCGGTCGAGACGTGCTTGAAGGCCGTCTTCGGTCGCGACAGCGTCACGGTCGCGTCGGCGAGGTCAAGCATCGCCTGGAGCTGAGACGTGCCGGTGAAGACCAGCCGCCACGCGCGGGACTCGGGCGTGTCGGAGAGCGTGGCCCCGTTGCCGAGCTGCCGATACTGCGCGCCCTCCTCGACCTCGAAGACGGCGCGGGTGCCGGCGGGCGTCACCAGCTTGGCCAGGATGTCGATCGAGTTGAAGCCGCCGACGAGGTTGAGCGGCTTCAGCTGCAGCTCGGTCCGCGGCCGCACGAAGTCGGCCACGCTCTGATCGAACATGATCGCCTTCGACGGGTCGGCCTGGAACACGACGGGCGTCGGCCGATAGAACAGCGTGCCGTCGCGGTAGACCTCCAGATCTGCGATGTAGAGCCAGAAGTCGGCTGGGGTGGACAGGTAGAACCCGACGTTCGAGCCCTTCGAGAGCAGGGTCGGGGTGATCGCCTGCATCGAGGCGCCGGGCGCCAGCGCCCAGTTGTTCTTCCCCTGCGCATCCTTCAGCGGCACCTCCTTGAAGGTGAGCATGCGCTTGGTGTCCGGCGCACCGGCCTCGGTCGTGTCGCACAGGCCGATCGTCATGCCGCCCGCGGCCGGCAGCTTGGCGATGTGCGGCCCCAGCCCGACGACGATGGCGTCCTCGGGCTGCTGGAAGGTCTGCACCCAATCGTAGCCGGTCAGGGCGTGCGAGGTGGTCAGGCGCGAGGTGTAGGCCTCGCCCGTGACCGTATCGAGCCAGTAGCGGCGCAGGCGCCGGATCTGCTGCCCCTCGGCGTCCTCGCGGCCGGTGTCGTAGACCTGATAGGCCTCACCGTTGCGGGTGAAGAGCTGGAACGGGCCGTTCGAGCCGGTGAACTTGCCGGTGCTCCAGAACTCGGCCGAGGAGGAGAGCTCGTAGGCCGCGCCGAAGCGGAAGCGCTGGCGGCTCATCTCGGCCTTGACGATCGTGTGCAGGTCGACCGCGAAGGTGTTGAGCTGGATGATGCCGCTGTTGCCCTGCGCCACGCGGGTGCGGCGCTCGGTGTAGTCCGGCAGGATCAGGGTGCCGGAGCGGCGGATGGACGTGTCGAGGTCGGACAGCGGCTGGATGTTGGCGGTGATCGTGGCGGCCGCCGCGAAGCGCAGGCCTTCCTCGACCCGGGCATCGTAGGCCGCGAAGGTCTTGTCGCTCTCGTCGTCGTCGAGGAAGTGGTCGCCGCCGTAATCGGTGCGCACGTCCGGGATGTTGAGCACCTCCTGGATCCGCGCGAGCGCCACCTTGATGCGGCGGGTCTCGGCCGTCGTGGCCTTGCCCGCCACCTCGTCGGCGAGGCCGGTGAGCGCGGAGCCGAGCGAGGCGAGGCGCGGGGCGTAGCCGTCCACCACGGTGCCGAGGCGGAGCAGCTCGACGCGCTGGCGCCGGGCGTTGGTGACGCGGTTGGCGACGATCGGCGTGATCGAGACGATACCGGCCGGCGTCGCCAGGACGTGGGCCACCACGACGCGGTCGTTGCCGACCGAGGCCGGGGGCTTGGCCGTCGCCGCGACGTCGCCCGGCACGATCGACAGCTCGGCGAGGTAGATTTCCTTGGTCTGCGTGTCGCGCTGGTAGACGTTGCGCGAGCCGTCCGGATTGCGCTCGGTGGAGCGCAGGAAGGCCCGCCCCTCGATCACCGGCACGACGCGCCCGCCCGCGCAGATCGCGAGGATGACCTGATCGTAGGGCGGCAGGCTGTCGAGGATGTCGAGGACCTGCGTCTGGTAGCGGCCGTAGACGTCGCCGAACTTGTAGAACCGGCCGGTGCCGACCTGGATCTCGGTGTCACCGGCGTTGGCGGCCATGGTGAAGCCTTCCCAGGCCAGCCCCGGCTCGACCGCGTCGCGCACGACGTTGGACAGGCTGGCGCGGGCCTCGCGGAAGCCCTCGGTGATGTCGCTCGGCAGCGCCTGCTGCAGGTCGGTGATGACGGGCAGGGTCTCGGGCATCAGAGCCTCACAGGAAGTTCAGGACGGGCGTGTTGAGGGGCGTCCCGACCGGCGGGAAGCCATCCGCGAAGGTGCGCGGGCGGTGGGTGGCAAGCGTGATGCGGACCTCGTCCCGGTTGGCCTTGGCGACGTTGATTGCCTCGGTCGCGCGCTCGAACGGCTCGGGGTCGTGCGGCTCGAGGAAGCCGTCGCCCCAGAAGCCGTCGCTCCAGGCGATGGCGGGCTCGGCAAGCCGCGCCGGCACGTCCACGATCAGCTCGACGGTGTAGGCCTCTTGGCCGTAGCGATCGGCGCCCCAGAAGCCCGCGGCCGAGCCGACCGGGCCCGGCCGGGCGGGGTCGTGCAGCACGACACGGTCGTAGGCGAGGCCGTAGCTGACGTCGGGGAGCCAGAAGTTATCGGCCGCCCAGAAGCCATCGTTGCAGATCAGCTCCGGCCCCTGCGGGCGCTCGGCCGATTGCCGGGTCGAGCGCACGTCCTGCGGGGTGTAGCCCGGGTCAAGGGCGGTCGCGGCGAGGTGCGAGACCGTCGCGTTCCAGGTCCGGTCGAAGCGGTAGGTGAAGACCTTGGGCGCGCGCTCCAGGGCGTTCCAGTGGTCGTCGGCGCCGTAGAAGCCGTCGGCGAAGAACAGGGCCGGCCCGTCGCGGCCCTCGATCGTCACCCGCTCCTCGGCCGGCGTCTTTCGCTCGGCGTCGCTGTAGCTGAGCGTGGTGACGACGAGCGGGGTTTCCACGCCGCGATCGAAGAGCACGGCCTTGCGGCGCTGGATCGTGGGCGCGAGGTCCGGCAGCCAGAAGCCCTCGCCGTAGAAGCCGTCGCCCCAGTAGAGCTCGGGCCCCTCCTTGCGCTCCTCGGAGACGAAGTAGACCCGCACCTGCGGCAGCGTGGCGAACCACGCCTCCATCTCGGCCACGGTCGGCGAGCGACCGAGGAAGAACCCGCCCGGCGGCGTCGCGGACTGGACGATGCGCGCGTCCATGATCGCGAGGTGGGCGGCGAGCCCCGGCAGCGTGGTCTTCAGCGTCTGCAGGGTCGGCGCCTGCGCGATGACGTCCCGCTTCTTCAGCTCGCTCCAGTCGCCGCGCCAGAGGTCGACCGAGAGGGTGTTGGCGAGCCAGTCGAGCCACTCGGCCGGCACGGCGTAGGGGTCGAGCGCCTTGCCGATCAGGTCGACCGGCAGCGTCGACCACCAAGCCGCGACGGCGCTGCCGATGGCCTTCTCCCACGGCGTCGCGCTGACCGGCAGCAGGTGAGCCGGATCAGGCACTGAGGCGCGTCCAGGCGAGGTCGACGGCACCGATCTCGATCACGCCGTCCTGCGGCGGGACCAGGTCGGCCGCGAGCGGCCGTCCGTCGACCGTGACGGCGGCGACGCTCTCGACGAGGTCGCTGGCCATGGCGCCGGCGAGCGCCGCGGCGGGCAGCGTCCGGCCGATCCTGCGCCGGGCCGCGCCAAGCGCGACGACGGCGGCGGTCCGGTCGGCCTGGACGCGCGCGCCGTCCGGGCCGGGGCGGAGGAACAGCGTGCCGGCGACGCGGATCGTGCGGCGCGCGGCGGGGCGCACGATGACGGTGTCGCTCTCCACCTTGATCGGGCGCGTGCGGATCGCCTCAGCGATTCCGGCGCACAAGGCCGCCTCGTCCGCGCCGGGCTGGCCGAGCACCACGACGAGCGTCTCGCCGCGGCGGACGAGACCCGAGGACCAGTTGAAGACGGCCGCGTCGGCGACGTCGGTGCTGTAGGCGAGCGCCGTGTGAAGGTAGGCGCCGGGGGTGAGCGGCGCGCGCACCTCGCTGGCGAGCGCGAGGCGGCGCTTGTAGGCCTCGTCGGCCTCGCCCGGCAGCCGGTCGAGGACCTGGTCCGGATAGAGAGTCCGGGAGAGGTGGTCGAGCTTCGGGCCGAAGCTGGTCGCGAGGTACTGGCCGCGCACGGCATCGTTGATGTCGGCGGTGGCGAGCGCCCGGCGGTAGGCGAAGGCCTCGGCCAGGATCGTGACGCTGTCCGTCTCCAGGCTCTGGACGTCGTAGGGGATGCCGGCCGCGTTGAGCCGGACCGCGATGTCGGCGCGCAGGGCCCTGGCCTCCGCCTCCTGATCGACGGAGACGAAGGTGACCTCCGGCAGGCGCGAGAGGTCGAGCTGCTCGGCGGTGAAGAGGCTCACGCCGCCTCCTCCTTGTAGGTGCCGAAGCGCAGGTCGCCGTTGTCGTTGGCGGCCACGCTGACCAGGCGCAGCGTCGGCTCCTCGGTCAGGTCGCCGAGATGGCCCTTGGGCCGGTAGACCACCTCCATCACGAAGGTGACGACGCCGGCCCGGAACTCCTCGACCGACGGCGCGATCCGCCCCTGCGCGATCTCCCGAAACCGCGACGTGATCTCGTGCAGGCCGGCGACGTTGTTCTCCAACTGCGTCAGGTTCGCCCGAATGCCCTGCAGCTGCTTGTTGAGCTCGTGCTGGACGTTGGCGCCGAGCCCGCCCGGGGCGCTGCCATCGTCGGGCTGGTCCCCGGTCTCGGCCGTGATCTTGCCCTCGGCCTTCTTCGAGACCTTGGCCTTGCCGACCTTGTCGACCGTGTCCTTCTCGCGGATCTCGCGCCGGTACTGGCCGAAGGTGTCGACGTTCTCCTCCAGCTTGTCCGAGGGCTGGGGGTTGTCATCGGAGAACCCGCCTCGGGGCACCACGAAGGCGCGGCGCTGATCGCCGCCGGGGGCGACCACGTAGACGATCTGGCCCTTGCTCGACGGGCGCCAGGTCTTGAAGGCGCCGCCCTGCTCGTGGTGCGGGAACCACGCACTCGGGATGGGCTTGCCGTCTTCGTCCTTGCCGAAGCTGACCTGATAGCCCCGCTTGCCGTCGACCTTCTCGACCACGCCCTCGCGCAGCATGTTGGTCGCGGTGTGCTTCATCTCCTCCAGCTGGTGGCTCATCCGAACCACGACCCGGAGGAGGTCGTCGAAGTCGCTCACGGCTCGGCCTGGACGACGAGCGGGTCCCGGCCCGGCCGGTTGAGGGTGAAGCGCTGCGCCACCGGCTCGCCGGCCTCGCGGAACAGCGGGCCGAGCCCGAGCGCGCGGTAGGAGCGGTTGGTCAGGCCGAGCTCGACCTGCGCGCGGTGCCAATCGGGCAAGGTCTCGCCGACGATCATGCCGCGGACCAGCTGCACGTCGCCGGCCAGCCGCTCGTCGGCCGCCATCAGCTCCAGCAGCGTCGCGACCGGGCCCTCCGGCTCGATGCCGAACTCCGGCTCAGGGATCGTGCCGCACTCGAACACGTACTGCCGTGCAGCGTAGCGCACGCCCTGCTCTGTGTTGGCGCCCCGCGTCACCGCTCCTTCGCGCGGCCAGCAGGCAAATTCTTTCAGCAGGTCCGACCAAGGGCCGCCCACCGCGATCTCGCGCCAGATCTGGCGGCCGATCATATTGAGCGAGGTCTCCAGGCCCTCGTCGGTGTGCGGGATGTCGAGGCGCAACGCCGTGCCACTGCCCTGCTCGGCGGGCACATCGACCTCTGTCAGGCCGCCGACAGCGACCTCGACCACCACGTTGATCGTGCGGTCCGCGTCGAGCAGCTCCCAGCGCTTGCTCGGGAAGCTGATCTTCTCGTCATCGGTCGAGACGACGAGGAAGGGCTTCACGCCCGGCTTGATCATCTCGGCAATCGGCTGGACCGCGGAGTCGTAGACCCGGCCCTCGGCGAGGGTGCGGTCGACCAGAGCGGCGCCAAGGCAGGTCCGGATCGCGTAGGCGACGATGCTCATCAGCCCCCGCTCGCCATTTCCAGCGCCACCTCCCCGCTGTCGCGGAGGCCGGCCGTCATGATGGTGAAGATCGGCGCGCCGAGGCGGTCGATCAGCTGAACCTTGTCGTTCGGCTGGAGCGCGTAGCCGAGCTTGGCGAGTTCGCCGGGTGAGACCCGCATGGTCTGCGCCGTCCCGGAGATCAACGTGAACTACCGCGTCTCGGGCAAGCAGGCGGCCTACGTCTACGCCATGGCCGAGAAGCGCGGGAAGGACCGCGTCATCCTCAAGCTGATCGAGCTGCACGGCTTGGTCTACTCGGAGGAGGAGGCAGACGAGTTCAGGAATGGCGAGCCCGGCAAGGTCGTGCCGGCCGAGCAGGATGAGCCAGAACAGATCGACGACGATCTGCGGGTCCTTCTGGGCGATCTGAAGCAGGCGGTCGACTCCTCCAAGACGATCAACGCCGTCACTGACCTGATGCTGGCCGGCGAGACGCAGCAGTTGCTCGCCAACCTGCCACCTGCGATGCGCGACGATGCTCGCGACTACGCGAAGGCCCGCCTTGTTGCCCTCGGCTGGTCCGGCAAGCGGAGGGCGTCATGACGGACGCCCTCCCCGTCATCCCGGCCCGCTACATGGGGGAAGGCGACTTCAAGGCGACCTCCCCGCATTGGGCGCGCGTCGCCGACGAGCACTTCGTCATCGGCGAGGTCTACCACCTCCGCCATGAGGAGCCGCGCTCCGGCCGGTCGCACAACCACTACTTCGCCGAGCTGACCGACGCGTGGCGCAACCTGCCGGAGCGCTGGGCCGAGCGCCTCCCGACCGTCGACCACCTGCGCGCCTACGCCCTGATCCGGACCGGCTTCTCGAACAGCCGGACCTTCGTGGCCCGCTCGGCATCTCAGGCGATCGACCTGCGCGATTTCCTGCGCCCGTGCGACCCATTCAGCATCGTCCAGGCCGACGCTTCGACGGTCACGATCTGGACTGCGCAAAGTCAGTCCCTGCGGGCGATGGGCAAGGATCGGTTCCAAGACAGCAAGAACAAGGTCTTGGACTTCGCGGCATCCCTGATTGCTGCCACGCGGGAAGATCTGTCCCGAAACGCGAGAGAGGTTGCTTGATGAGCGATCAATCGCATCTGCGCGCCCGCGACGAGTACGACCGCCTCGCGGACATGATCGACGTCGCCCTGAACGGGCCGCCGGAGCAGGGCCCGCGCAAGCTCGCCTTCGCCCTCGTCGTCTCGCCGCTGGAGGACGATCCCGACGGCTCCCGCCGGTACGAGTACGTCAGCAACGTCGAGCGCGCCCTGATGGTCGGCGTGCTGATCGACGCGGTCGACAGCCTGAAAGCCGCCCTTGCTGCGCAGGACCGCGCCGAGCAGCCCGGGAGGCAGCATTGAGCGCCTCCGTGAACGGGCAGGCCTCGGCCGTGGCCGATTCCGTCTTCTGCGTCGAGTGCGGGTGCGAGGGCCTGCTGTCGACCGGCCGCACCGTCGGCGTCGCCGAGCCGGACCTGGCCGACGCCCCGGTCATGGCGTGCACGGAATGCCTCGACAGCTACGCCTTCTGCGGCGTGGGCGGGGTGCCCGCCGACTGGCCTGGCAACGCCGAGACCCGAAGTCGGAGGGCGTGCTGTCCGGCCGGCTGAAGCCCTGGCGCACGGCCGCCGAGATCATCGACTGGGCGCTGCCCTGCCCGTCGATCTTCGAGACGAAGGCCGAGATCTGGGCGAAGCACCGCATCCGCGCGCAGCGCCCTCTGAAGCCGAACACGATGGCCCGGCTCGCGAAGGGCACGATGCGCTACGTCGTGACGGCCGCGCGCCCGTTCCTCGTCAGCGTGAACCACGGCGACAGCCGCGGGCGCCGGGAATACCCGCTCGACGAGCCGCTGAACACGATGACGGCCAGCCGGGGCGAGGCCCTGGTGACACCCTTCGTGACCTACGGTCAGCAGGGCGGCGGGAATCGGGATGCCTCCGATCCGCTGCACACCATCACGGCGAGCCCGAAGGATCAGAACGCGATCGTCGCGCCCTTCGTGACCAAGTTCAACCGCGGCGCGACCGGCCACGAGATCGATCGCCCGCTCGCCACGGTCACCTCGCACCACAGCGAGACGCACGGGGGCGGTGCTTCTCCGCTCGGGATCGTCGCGCCTTTCCTGGCGCCGCGCCTCCAGGCGAAGCCGGGCGACGAGCCGCGGACGCGATCGGTCGACCTGCCGGCGGCCACCATCACGGCGAGCGACGTCCTGCCTGGCCATCTGGTCGGAGCCTGCCTCGTCCCGCGCTACGGCGAGCGGCCCGGCCAGGATCCGCGCGCCCGCGCCGTCGACGAGCCCGCGCCCGTCATCGTGCCCACCGGGAACGAGGGCAGTCTGGCCGCCGTCCACCTCACCCGCCAGTTCGGCCAGTCGGTCGGCTCCGGCGCGGAGGAGCCTGTCGGCACGATCACGGCCGGCGGGGCAGGCAAGGCCGGCGTGGTCGCCGCCTTCCTGGCGCAGCACAATCTCGGCGCCGTCGGGCACGCGGCTACGGAGCCGGTGTCCACCATCAGCCAGAAGGGCTCGCAGCAGCAGGTCGTCGCCGCCCACATGGTCAACCTGCGGGGCTCGGACCGGCGCGGGGCCGCGATCGACACGCCCGCGCCGACGACGACCGGCGGCGGCAACCACGCCGCGGCGGTCTATGCCTTCCTGTCGAAATACTACGGCGAGGGCCTGCCCTCTCAGGCCGCCGACGAGCCGCTGCATACCATCACCGCCAAGCCCCGGCACGGGGTCGTGACGGTGATGGTCCAGGGCCAGCCCTACGCGATCGTGGACATCGGCATGCGGATGCTCACCCCGCGCGAGCGCTTCTGCGCGCAGGGCTTCCGGGCCGATTACGTGATCGACCGCGGCGAGCTGGAGGACGGGACGATCGTCCCGCTCACCCTTGAGCAGCAGGGCCGCATGTGCGGAAATTCCGTCGTGCCGCAGCTCGCGCAGGTCCTCGTCGAGGCGAACTACGCCGAGCACGATATCGCCGAGGACGCGCCCCAGCGCGCGCCGGCTCCGATGCCCCTCTTCGCAGCGGAGTGAACGCGATGGCCTACCGCTACCGCACCATCAAGGTCGCCGGGAAGACGAAGCTGAAGCACCGGCACCTGGTCGAACAGCGCCTCGGGCGCCGCCTCCAAGCCGACGAGGAGGTGCATCACCGGAACGAGGATCCGCACGACAACGCGGATGCGAACCTCGAGGTGCTGCCCGCACCCGTCCACCGCGCGCTGCATGCCGACGCGCGGCTTCGGTATCCGCGGGTGAAGAGCTGCACCGTGTGCGGCGCCTCCTTCACGCCGCACCCGACCAAGCGGAAGCGGCAGATCACCTGCTCGGCACCTTGCGCGAACGTCCAGCGCGGCCGGTCAGAGAGGGCGACCAAGGCAGCGTCCCGCCGCCCCGCGCCCGGTCCGTCGCCCTTCCAATTCCCGCCCGCCCTGTGAGGTAGCCGAGCCATGGCTGAGACCGATACCGCACCTGTCGAGACCTTCTCGTTCCCGCAATCGCAGCGCGCCCGCATGCATGACGTGCTGCTACGCCTCGGGCGGGCCGCTATCCGCTCGCAGAAGATCACAGACCACGAGGCGGCCAACGACGCGCAGCGCGAAGCCCTGCGGGAGATCGAGGTCCTGGTGACGGAAGTGCTGGCGGCTCGCTTCGAATGGGCGGATCTGTGCGAGCCGCTGCGCCGGTCCAGCATCCATTCCATCATGGGTGGTGAGCCCGAACGCTACCTCATCAAGATCGGCTGTCCCGATCTGTCGGCGATGCAGACGATCCGTGACGGCCTCGTTTACCTCCGTGAGAACGCTGCGCTTCCCTACGCCGATGAGCAGGTGCGGCGCCTGCCGGGGGAATGGGCCGTGGGATGCGTGCGAGAACTCCGCAAGCTCGCCATCCAGAGCCGCGGTCGGGCGGAAGAGGCCGACGAGATCGAACTTCTGACGGGTTGGTTCGCCCAAGCCCTCGCGACGCGGGAGGCCGCCTGTGGCTGATCCCATCACGCACGACACCGTCATGGCCGGGCGCCTGCGCGACGCCGGACACGCGAACTACGGCAAGCTCGGCGGCGCCACGATCTGGCAGCACACCACGATCCCGCGCCTGTCCGCGGTCGACAAGCCGCTCGACCGGGCCGAGGCGGCGAAGGTCGGCGCCTCACGCGTCCGGGTCTGGTCGGTCGACGGCGCCGCCTGCGCGAGCCTGGAGGAGGCGATCGAGCAGCTGAACGTCCCGCCGGTCATCACCGCCGAGGAAGCCGAGGTCCTGGCCCACATCCCGGACGAGTGGATCCAGCTCCTCCCGTTCCGCGAGCAGCTCGGCGACGAGCTCGGCCGGCAGGTCGGCGTCACGATCCTGATGCTCCGGCAGAAGGGCATCGTCGAGAACGAGCTGCGGCCGGCGGAGCCCCGCCGCGAGCCGTGGATCCGGCGCAAGCCGGGCGCCGTGTTCACGACCGAGGAGGTCGCCCGCCATGGGTGAGCAGAAGCGCCGCGCCGAGCGGATGACGCCTCACGACCGCGTAGCGCAGGAACTGACCCGCAAGCTCATCGACGACGGCAAGCTGATCGAGGCCGGCTGGGCCTCGCTTGCCGCCATGTGGGTGCCGGCAAACGCCCCGCCGCAGCAGGTCACCGACCTGCGCAAGGCCTTCATGGCGGGCGCCCAGCACACGTGGGCCAGCCTGATGACGATGCTGGAGCCCGGCGCGGATCCGACCGCGGCCGATCTGTCACGCATGGACAAGATCCAAGCCGAGCTCGACGCGTTCGGCGCCGAGCTCGCGCGCGACCACTACCCGACGAAAGGGAGCGCCTGATGCTCGCCCGCACCCCGTCCCTCAGCACGGAACACAGCCTGCGCGAACAGGTCGCCGACCTTGAGGAGCAGATCATCCAGCTCCGCGAGGCCTTCTCGCCCAAGGTCGGCTTCCCGCTCGCCTGGGGCCTCGACGCGCGCGATACCGCCATCCTCTCGGCGCTGTTCCACAACCGGGGCAGCTACGTCACCCCCGAAGCCCTGCTGCTGCTGATCGAGGGCTTCGACGAGGATCAGGGCATCTCGCAGGTTCGGGTGTGGGTCGGACGCCTCCGGACCAAGGTGGTGAAGCACGGCATCGAGATCACGACCCGGTCTCGCGAAGGCTACAGCCTGGAGCCGGCCGGCCGAGCGATCGTCGCGCGGGCCTTGGGCGGCGCGGCCGCTGTTGAGACCGCGCCGCTGGCAACCCCTGCGACCCCGGCGCCGTGGGTGAACCCGCGGGCATGGTGCCCGGCACAGGACGCCATCGTCCGCGCCGGCTACGCGCGGGGCGCGCCGAAGACCGTCATCCGGGCCGAGCTGATCGCGGCGAAGTTCCCGGACCGCCGGCTGCACTCGATCTCCGGGCGCGCACAGAACCTCGGCGTCGCGCCCAGCCGGGCCGAGAAGGCGTGGTCCAGGCACGAGGATGACATCCTGCGGGCCGGCCGCGAGGCGGGCGACAAGCCGATGGTGATCAAGCTCCGGCTGGCCGAGGCCGGGTTCACGCGGACCCGGGCGGCGATCCAGATGCGGGCGCTGGCGCTCGACCTCTGCCCGAAGCGGTCGCAGCGCCTGACCGACGCCGAGAAGGACGCGATCAAGGCGGGCCTCGACGCGGGCGAGACCTACGCCACGATCCACGCCCGGCTCCAGGAACGCGGGTGCGGGCGCGGGCGCGGCACCCTCGAGGCGTTCGGCCGGGCGCTCGGTGTAGTCCGGGGCGGGAAGCGCTGGCTCGCGAAGGACATCGAGATCCTGCGCGAGCGCTGTGCGGCGCGCGTCCCGCACGTCCAGATCGCGAAGGAGCTCGGGCGGCCGCCGGCCAGCGTTCAGGACAAGGCCAGCGACATGGGATTCCTACAGCGGCAGAGGTGGCAGCCCGAGGACCGGCAGCGCATCATCGACGGGCATGCTCGGGGCGAGAACCTGCGCGAGATCTCGGCCGCGCTCGACCGCCCCTATCCGAACGTCATGGCCGAGGCCAACCGTCTCGGGCTGCGCTTCCCTCGGCCGAGCCGGAAGGCCCCGGCTGATGCGTAGCGCCCCAATCCCCGACCGCGAGCGCGTCACCATCACCGAGGCCTCGGCGATCCTCGGCGTGTCCGTCCGGACCGTCCAGCGCCTTGCCACCAACCGCCTGTTGCCGTCGGCCGCCAAAGTTGGTCGGCTGTGGACGTTCAACGAAGCGGCGATCCGCGCCTGGCTCGTTGAGCAGGAGAGCAAGCCACCATGTCCACGGATCGAAAGAAGGCAGCCCCAGAGGGTTGCTACTGGCGAGGGAACACGCTCTGGGCGCGCTTCACCGTCGCCGGGAAGGAGTACCGGTTCAGCCTCAAAACTGGTGATCCAGTCGTTGCTCGCAACCGTCAGGCCGCAGAGCACGCACGGGTGACGGCTGCCGCCTCGTTCGGCGACGGCCGCAAGCGCTGGGAAGACGCGCTGCGCGAATGGGGCGCGCACATCGTCCACCACATCGGGGTGCGCACCTTCAGGCGCTACCTCAACTCGCTCAAGATCATCGATTCGCACTTGATGGGCCTGTTCGTGGACGAGGTCAGCGATGACACCGTCGCGGCCATCGTGAAGGCGCGCCGCGAGCAGGGGCGAACAACGGCCACGATCCGAAGGGACCTGACCGCCCTCTCGAGCGTGCTGGCCTTCGCGATCGACGAGAAGTGGCGCCGCGGCAACCCGGCCCTTGAGGCGATGCAGAGCCGGCGCATGAAGGAGCGGCGTGACCCGATCGTGCTGCCCGAGGACCGGGACATCAACATCGCGATCGCGCGTGCCCCCGGGAACATGAAGTTCCTGATCCGCGCCGCGCTGCTCACCGGCTGCCGCCAGGACGAGCTCGTCACGCTGGAGCGCCGGCACGTCGACCTCACCCGCCGGGCCATCTCAGTGCTCGGCAAGGGCAACAAGCGGCGCGACGTGTCGCTCACAGACGAGGCGGCGGAGCTGTTCCGGGAGATCCCGGTCAGCATGTCGACCCGCAACGTCTTCTGGCACTCGGACGGACAGCCCTACAAGAACGTGCCGACCCGGTTCAGCCTGTACGGCCGGCAGCTCGCCGCTCAGGCGAAGAAGAAGAAGACCGAGTTCCGGCGCTTCCGCTTCCACGACCTGCGGCACCGGTTCGCGGTCGACTACCTGCGCTCGGGCCGGGGCGGTGTCTACATGCTCCAACAGGAACTCGGGCACACCAGCCTGAAGGTCACCGAGGTGTATCTGGCCTTCCTGACTGCCGAAGAGGCACAGGCTGCCAAGAACGCGACCGCACAAAACACGGCACAGGTGTATCGGTTTACACCTGCCGAGGGCCGGTAAGGCTCTGTGAAAGAATAGGAATGTGCTGTGTCGTTCTAGGCAGGGTTTCGGATTACAACACCCCTGCACTACCGCGGTGCTACACCGGCCCGATTCGCTTGCTACCAGCCGTGCACCGGCCGTTCAAGCCGAGCCGGATTCCCGGGCCGGTCCCTTGGCATTCCCTGTCCGGTCCCTTGGCCCTGGCCCGGGCTCCGTGACATTCTCGGTCGGACGACGTTCCCGAGCGGAGAGGCGCCCGATGTCCCTGGTCTGTCCCGTCATCCTTGGCAGCGTCCGCTCCGACCGGCAGGGCCTGCGGGCCGCCCGCTTCCTGGTCGGCGCGCTGGAGGCCCGCGGCCACGAGGCGCCGCTGGTCGATCCGGCCGCGCTGAAGCTCCCGCTGCTCGACCGCATGTACAAGGAGTATCCGCGGGGCGAAGCCCCGGAGGCCCTGGAGACCCTCGCCGCCCTCTACGGCCGCGCGGACGCCTTCGTGGTCGTCTCGGCCGAGTACAACCACAGCATCCCGCCGGCCCTGTCGAACACGCTCGACCACTTCCTGGAGGAGTACTTCTGGCGCCCCTCGGCGATCTGCTGCTACTCCGCCGGTCAGTACGGCGGCGTGCGCGCCGCGATGCAGCTGCGGGCGATGATGGCCGAGCTCGGTGCCCCCAGCATCCCCTCGCTGCTGCCGATCCCGCGGATCGGGAAGGCGCTCAGCGAGGCCGGCGAGCCCACCGAGGACTGGCTCCCCAAGGCGACGAACCGCTTCCTCGACGAGTTGACCTGGTACGCCGAGGCCCTGCGGGCGCAGCGCCGGACGGGCACGCCCTACTGAGGCCCCCTCCCCCTCTGGCATCGCCCTTGCCATGGCCCGGCCGAGGACAGCACGGGATGGACATGAACGCGAGCGTGGAGCGGGTGCGGGACGCCCTGGCCGAGTTGATCAAGGCGGCCCTGGTCTCGGACGACGGGAAGAGCCTCCGGTACCGGGAGAGCGCCAGGGCCGCGCTCGCCGCGCTGGCGGCCGATCCGCCGGCCGCCGAGAGCCTGCGCATGGACGGAGCCTGGACGCTCGCGGTGCAGGCGGCCGAGGCGCCGGAGCTTCGACCGGAGGAGGGCCGGGTCAACCTGACCCTGCCGCGGCACTGTCCGTTCGCCCTGGACGAGATCCTGGCCGCGAGCTTCGACATCGACGCGGCCGTCGAGCGCATCGCGAAATCCGCTTCCACCGGCTGAGCTGTTGAGGGCGCCCGGCCCGACATTGCCGGAAACCTTCCCCGACACCATCTTGGGGACAGCCGGACCCTGCATTCCGGCCCCGAACTCAAACAGGCGCCGCCCTCCGGAGCGGCGCAGCGAGCCCGATTCTTTGGCCAAGCGCGCGACCGCGACTCCCACGCCCCTGCCCACCCGCGAGCAGATCCTCGCCTTCATCGCCGAGTCCAAGGACAAGGTCGGCAAGCGCGAGATCGCCCAGGCTTTCGGCCTGAAGGGCGCCGACAAGATCGGCCTCAAGCGCATCCTCAAGGAGATCGAGGGGGACGGCGAGATCTCCCGCTCCCGCGGCGGCCTCGCCAAGGCCGGCCGCCTGCCGCCGGTGGTGCTCTGCGATATCCGCTCCCGCGACCGGCACGGCGACTTCGTGGCGAGCCCGGTCGAGTGGAGCGGCGAGGGCAAGCCGCCCACCATCGTGCTGATGCCGGCCAAGGGCGGGCGCCGGGACAAGCGGCCGGCCCCGGGCATCGGCGACCGGGCGCTGCTGCGCGTCGAGCCGGACGGCGAGGCCGAGGGCCGCTACACCGGCCGCGTCATCAAGGTGATCGGCAAGAACAGGGCCGAGATCATCGGCGTGTACCGGGCCGGCGCGCAAGGGGGCCGCATCGAGCCGGTGGAGAAGCGCGGCCAGGGCCGCGAGATCCTGATCCCGCCCGGCGAGGAGGGGGAGGCGCGCGACGGCGACCTCGTCAGCGTCAGCCTAGAGCGCGAGACCCGTTTCGGCCTGCCCCGCGGCCGGGTGCGCGAGCGCCTGGGCTCGCTCGGCTCCGAGAAGGCGGTGAGCCTGATCGCGCTGCACCTGCACAACATCCCGCACGTCTTCCACGAGAACACGCTCGCCGAGGCGGACGCCGCGAAGGCCGCGACGATGCGGGGCCGCGAGGATTGGTGCGAGAGGCCGCTGCTCACCATCG
>SXGU01270686.1_pt1 | contig 19850 bp, 20 predicted proteins | sample 3174531 | NCBI WGS metagenome assembly SXGU01 (sample SAMN11356863, study PRJNA531348) | freshwater metagenome | isolation source: freshwater sample F1-140 | place: China: Fuxian Lake, Yuxi | collected 2017-12-25 | reverse complement strand
TGTTGCCGCTTTTGCCCCTCAAGACGGACTTCTTGTTTCTCGTGCTGGTTTAGAAACATCTCGCGCCATTCGCGAAGAAGTGCTCTCTGTGGTGGAAGAGCAGGCGGTTGTCATTGTTGATCGCGCGGACAAATTGTTCTTCCCCTATCGCCAAGTCCTGTATCCGTTGCGTGATGAAGCCACGTACGCGTTGATGCCAAAACTTGTTCTTCGCGTTCCGCTCTACTATTACGGCATCACACTCCCTCCGCAAGATATTGAGTATCTCAACACGGACAAACTTGCCGGACTTGGATTGCGCATCGACTTGGTGGCTCCGTTTGGCATCGAATCACTCTACCGCATCACCCCGGCTTCCGGCACTGGACTATGAAATGGTTCGTACGATGCGTACAAGGTCTCATCGTGGCAGCACCACTCGTGTTGTTTGTTTGGTTGGGTGTGCAGGAATTAGTGCCAAGTGGAGTGTTTGTTGCAGAACGAACGGCAGATGAAACGTCTCCGTTCATTGATGCTCTGCTTCCGGATGCGCGTGTGGAAGGCCCGGAGATGGATGCGGATGGAGACATGGTTGAAACCATTACGGGTGACCCGGCTTTTTTCTTTGTGCATCCACATCGTTCGTTTGAGACGGTGGAAGTGGAAGTTTGGTTCAAGAATCATGGGGTGCCGATTGTTGAACTTGGAGGGTTGGCAAACGAACAGCCCGAAGCCTACGACCTCCACCCATTGCAAAACCTGATGATTGACAAGTCATCGTGGGTGCGGCTTGAACAGGATGGGCTTGTCCTCCTCCAACGTACTCCCCTGTTTGCCACGGTGAAAGATTTTTTGTCGAACCCTCCACCTCGTGGGGAAGTGTCGACCTATCAGTACACATTAACGACTCCCTATCATCTGGAAGGGTACGAGCCCTCGTACACCTCACAGTCACTTGATTTGAGTCTGCGTGGGTTTCATGAGTTCAAGACGTATATAAAAAACGAAACACTTTCTTTAGACCTCGCGTACATGGACATGAATCGCGACGAAGGGGCTGATGGTATCAATGCGGTGGTGTTTGCCGAAGATGGACGAATGGTTGGGGAAGCGCGGGCGGACGACGATGGAAATGTGGGCGAAGACCAGAAGGCGACGGGGTTGCGACATGTGGTGTTGTCGATTCCACAGTTGCCGGAAGGAGTTTACAAAGTGGAGTGGCGTGCGAGTCGTGACATCTTTTTGCGGACGCTCACAACATCGCAATCTAAGTTAGTGTTTGTGAATTCTTTGTTCTTGGGCGACGAAGTGGGCTATCGCGAAACCGTTTCGCCCCTGACGTTTTGGACCGAAGGAAAAGCCCTGGCGTTTTCTACTCGCCATGCAGAAGGGGTGCAGGAGGTGACAATTGGAGCACAGTCTCTCTCTGTCACGGAGCCGTACAAACGGTTTTTTGCTGAGGTCACTGAGGAAGGAATTCTTCCCGTCACTTCGCCACGTCGTGATGTTGAAATTCAAACCGATGCGCATGTGGCGTTTGCACAAGACATGTATTTCAACCCAGATCCTGTTCGGTTACGGTACAATACAGACGTAGACCGTTTAGGAGTGAACTACATCATTGCTGAGTACACATCACCGGAAGTGATGGGGGACTGGACCATCGCTCGCGTGACGTTCGATGCCGACACACTGGTCCTCAAAGACAAAACATGGAAGTTTGTTTTCTCTGTCACCGGAGTGAGCGAAACACAAACCTCACTAGACATCGGCCGCATCCGCATGCACTGGTACCGCACCCCCGCGACGTGGTGGAGCGATTTAGAACCTTTGGTTGGTATCTTTCAATCGGCGAAGTGATTCATACTAAGAAGTTGTGAAAAACGCACAGGAACAAATCGCCAAGACGCTTTTCCTTACGTCTGTCACATCGTATGGAGTGTTTTGGGTGTGTGATGCCCTGCGGCCGGGGTTTGTGGCGCGGTATTTATCGTTGCACGTATTTTTGCTCTTGGCGGTGGTGAGTGGTGTGTGGTGGGCGGCGTGTGTACGGACCTATCAAGATTGGCCGTTGCTGCAGTATGTGATTGCGGGTGTGTTGGGACTGGCGACAACGTATTTCGTCTGGGCTGTTGGTGAACCGTTTGGAGATGTGCGCGTGTTGGCAGCCGGTCTGGCATTCTTTGTTCCAATCATTTCTTTATCCCTCGTAAGAACTTCTTAGTATGGAAAAAAGTTGGACAACTCTTTCAACAGAAGTTCTCCATGAGAATCCGTTTTGGATGTACAAAGTCGATCAGTTTCAAACGCTTAACGGATCACAAGGTTCGTACTTCTATCACGAGAATCGCGACTCCGTGAATATTTTCGCACAAGGAGAGGACGGGCGATTTGTCTTCGTCAACGAGTATCGCTACTTGTTTGACACGGAGTCGATCGCTCCGGCGATGGGAGGGATTGAGGAAGGGGAAACGCCAGATGTGGCCGCAGCGCGAGAACTGCGTGAAGAGTTGGGATACGAAGCGGATGAGTGGATTCTTCTTGGGGTCACGGCAACAGCGCCAGCGTTTTCTCGGGAGAAGGCCTATATTTTTTTGGCACGTAATCTCACATTGCGTGGCGTGGAGTTAGAAGGGTTTGAAGACATTGAGCCTGTTTTCCTGGACCCCCTCGAGGTGGAAGAAGCGATTGCAAACGGGACCATCTGGGATGCACACACCGTGGCAGGCTGGCACTTCGTTGAGCGCTATTTGCGCATGCATTGACGTTTGGGGAATGCGTCGCTAGCATGTCCACATTATGAAGCTTCTTGTCACAGGCGGTTGCGGATTCATGGGGTCGAATTTCATTCGATTTCAATTGGCAAAGGACCCAGATGTACAAATTGTGAATCTGGATGCATTGACGTATGCGGCGAACTTGGGAAACTTGGCAGATGTGGAGACAAATCCACGATATACGTTTGTAAAAGGCGACATCACTGACCGTGTTTTTTTGGACAAGTTGTTTGCGGAAGAAACGTTTGATGCGGTCGTGAACTATGCTGCGGAAACGCACGTAGATCGTTCCATTCACGATGCCGAAGTTTTTTTGCGCACAAATGTAATGGGCGTGCATGCGATTTTAGAAGCGGTGCGTACACATAAAGTCCCTCGCATGGTGCAAGTGTCGACCGATGAAGTTTTTGGACATGTGGAGGAAGGGGAGACAGACGAGCGTTCACCGTTTGCACCACGTAGTCCATACTCTGCCTCAAAGGCGGCAGGTGACCACTTGTGTCACGCCTATGCGGTCACGTATGGCGTTCCTGTCATCGTTACGCATTCCTGCAATTTCTACGGTCCGTACCAGTTCCCAGAGAAACTGATTCCCCTCTTCACCGCTAATTTGCTTGATGGGAAAACGGTTCCGGTGTATGGCGATGGACAGCAAGTACGTGAGTGGATTTTTACCGAAGATCACTGTCGTGCAATCGACATCATTTTACGCAACGGGAATCCGGGAGAGGTGTACAACATCGGAACGGGTTACCGCGTTCCTAACTTGGAAATTACGAAGCAACTGCTCGATTTGTGTGGGTGCGACGAAAGCGCGATTGAGTATGTCGCAGACCGTCCAGGCCATGACCGGAGGTATGCCCTCGACAGCCATAAGTTACGCACAGAGCTTGGTTGGGCGCCGCAGGTTTCGTTTGAAGAAGGTTTGCGTCGCACCGTCGAATGGTACAAAGCGAATCAATCCTGGTGTGATCAAGTACGGTCAGGGGCGTATCGGGAGTATTACGAGAAACAGTACGGGGTCAAATAATCAAAGCTTGTAGCTGGCAGGAATTGGCTTGTAGCGAGGTCTCCCTACCAGCTACAACCTACCAACTACAACCCACAAGTTATGAAAATTCTCATTTTTGGAAAAGGTTACGTAGGAACTCGATGTAAAAATGCTTGGGGAGATGTTGCTGTTCTTTCCGATGTGCATGTTGCTTCAAAAGAAGATGCCCTCGCGGAAATTCAGAAACACCAACCAGATGCTGTTCTCAACGCGGCTGGTGTTACAGGTTCTCCAAACGTGGATTGGTGCGATTCGCATCAACTGGAAACTATCATTGGGAATACCCTTACTCCTATCGTTATCGCTGTAGCGTGTCAGGAGGCTGGTGTATACCTGTTGCACATGGGTTCCGGTTGTATTTTTTATGGGGATGCGCCGCGCCAAGATAAGAAGTGGCGTGAAGACGATTTTGGAAATCCCCTCCCAACATACTCGCGTTCCAAGTGGGCGGCAGATTTGGTTCTCTCGACGCTTCCAAACGTAGGGATTGCGCGTATTCGTATGCCGATCGACCACATTCCAGGCTCCCGCAATCTCATCGACAAACTTTCAAAATATTCAAAAGTGATAGACGTCGAAAACAGCGTAACAGTGCTCGATGACATGATGAGTGTATTCCGTCAGTTGCTTGAAAAGAAAGCTCCAGGGATTTTTCACGTGACGAACCCTGGTACGATGAAGCATCGGGAACTCCTTAGTCTGTATCAAGAACTCGTAGACCCAACGCACACCAACGAATGGATTTCCAACGAAGAACTCGTCGCGAGCGGTCTCGCTGCCAAGGGTCGGTCCAACAACTTGATGGCTGATACGCGCCTTGCGGAGTACGGCATCACGATGCGTCCCGTGCAAGAAGCGCTGCGCGACACGATGGAAAAATATGCAGCGGCACGGCGTGGGGAATCGGTCACCTGCGCGTTGTGCTAAAATGTGAGCCACTCCCTTGACTCGGGTGTGGTTTTTCGTTAGGGTTTTTGCTTCTGTCTGTCTCAATTCTGAGCAGCAGGAGTGGCCCGCACCAAGGGACGCGTCCATTCGGGCGGTTTCGAGGAGGTTTCATGTACGTGTTTTCTGATCATCAAGTTCGTGACCCTGACGATGGGAGCAGGGTGCTGTCGCAGTGCGTGACACTGCGCGACGAAAGCGGTCTCGCCGACGGTTCGTTACGCGCGGTGCGTGAGAAGTTTTCTATCCCGGCGATGGAGACGACTCTTGCCAAGCTCGAGAGTGAGCTCACGGATGGCACGATGCACCTCGGTGATTGGCGCGAAGGAGAGATCCAGATCCTTCGGCTCATTGGCATCGTCGCGAACCGGTTCTATGTCGAGGTCGAATACGAGGTGCTGTTTCCGCCGCGGAAGGGGCAGAGCATACCGAACCGCGGAACGTACCGCAACATCGTTTGGGTGTCTGGCGTCCATGCTGGTGCCGGCGCATTTCTGCTCACGGCGGCTGGTGAGATTATCCTGACGCGTTCGTTCCGCCACGCGGTGCGCCGTTGGACGCTCGAACTTCCGCGCGGCATACGTCGCCCCGGCGAAGACTCGGTGGCCTGTGCCATTCGTGAAGCCCGCGAGGAAGCCGGAGCGGCCCTCACGGAGACGAGTCGCACGGTCGACCTGGGTGTACATGATCCTGACACGGGTCTGCTGCGTCAGGAGGTTCACATCGTTGGCATCACGGACGTCGTGGCAGATCCTGAGCGCGTCGACCGCGACGTGTCCGAGTCTCTCATGGGTCCGGTGGCCATCCCGATTCCGCAGTTCCTTTCGTATGTTCGGGACGGGAAGATCTTGTGTGGCTGGGCCGGCGGTGCGTTCACCAAGGCTCTGGCGCACGGCCTCATCGATCCCCGTCTGCTGATTTCCTAGGCACCCACTTGGGTGTCGTTTTGTTTGACCAGTTGTTTTGTCGTTGCTACCCTCCTTCCGGAGGTGTATATGTCAAAAAGATTGGATGCACTCCGGCGTGAGTTCAAGGGCCAGCGTTTGTCGTTTACAGATGAGGCAGCGTGTGTGGAATGGCTCTGTTCGAAGAGCTTCCCGCAGGCGGATCTCTGTGACTCGATCATCGCGTGGTCCGAGATGCTCACGTACTACGCACATCGCCGTGCCACGGAGAAGAACTGTTCCGTGGTGAGCGCCTTTTTCTTCATTCTCTATCGATTCAATCGCATCGTGCCGTACCCGAGGGATGAGCTCGCGGGCGCGCAGCTCGCGGCCACGATGTGGCACAACGGCCTGCGTTCTCCGACGGCGTACGACCAAGAAACGCTTCTCGACTACTTCTACGAAGAGCTCTGCGGACGCTACGAGGAAGGTGACGAAGGGGAACCACCGACGGCGGAAGCGCTCGAAGAGATGGCGCAGCACGTGTGCTACCGTCTGCGGGAGTTGGGCCAGATTCGTCTCATGCCAACGTCCCACAAGCAGCGAATTCCGCGTGACTACTCCGAGTCTCTCTGGGGAGCGGCAGATGGAGTGATGGCGGTGTGGCGCAAGGTTACGATCGTGGCGGACGAGTATGCAGCGCACATGGATGGTGCGCGAATGCCGGACGAATACGTGCAGTACGTCGTGGCGTCCACCTTCGTTGACTACGTGTGGATCTTCATGGCAGGGGATCAGCGGGACATCGATCCGGTCTCGCTGTGGGATCTCGTCTCGCGCTTCCCGCACGATTCGAAGTGGATCTCCTTCTTCGCTCGTCTCATCGACGAAGACCTCTTTGACTCCGATACGGTTTACGCGCTCCTCGCGTGCGATACGCTCCCTCCGGATAAACTCATGAACGAGGCAGCCGAGTGTGTGGTGTTCTGGCACCGTGAGGAAGTCCCTGAGCCTCTGAACGACTACCTCTCGAGTTACCTCGCGGCCCAAGTTGCTAGCTGAGTCCGATCGAATACCGTCGGGCTTTTTTCGTTGACAAAACGGAAGAATTGAGGTTAATCTAAGCCCATTATGAAAGCTCTCATTGCTGCAGGCGGACACGCAACACGTTTGCGTCCCATCACGTGGACGACGAACAAACATCTCATTCCACTGGCGGGCAAGCCCATGCTTTGGCATGTCATCGATAAGATTGTCGCCGCGGGAATCAAAGACATCATCATCAACGTCAACCCGGGAGAAGTCGACATGATGTCCAAAGCGTTTGGAGATGGTTCCCACTGGGGGGCCAGGCTGACGTATCTCGAGCAAAAGGGCGGTGCACGCGGCGTGGCTCACGTGGTGGCGAATGCGGAGGAAGAATTGAAAGGTCATCGGTTCTTGTTCTTCCTTGGCGATAACATTATTTTGGGAAGCATTAACCGGTTTGTGGAACGCTTCGAAAAGGAGAGTCTGCACTGCATGCTGGCTTTTTCAAAAGTGAAAGATCCACAACGGTTTGGTGTGCCGGAGTTTGATGCGAGCGGCAAACTGTTGCGTGTGCTCGAGAAACCATGTGACCCTCCGTCAAACTTTGCAGTCACAGGCATCTACTTGTACGACGAACGTTACTTCGATGCGTTCCGCACCATTCAGCCTTCTACGCGCGGCGAGTACGAAATTTCCGACATCAATACGTGGTATATCCAAAATGGAACCGTTGGGTACGAGGAGATCACAGGCTGGTGGAAGGACACGGGAACGCCAGATGCGCTCATCGAAGGAAATGCCCTTGTAATGGACAGTATTGATCGCAATGACTTCTCGATCGAAACAGATATTCCCGAAGGAGCACAGGTGCAGGGGCTTGTATCGATTGGGAAGGGTACACGGATTGAACCTGACGTACTCATTCGTGGACCAGTGGTTATTGGAGAGAATTGTCAGATTGCTGCCGCATACATCGGTCCGTACACCTCCATTGGGGACAATGTAAAAATCAGTAACACGGAAGTGGAGCACTCGATTGTGTTCTCTGGCGCTACGATCGACACCACAGAACGCATTGTGAACAGTATCATTGGTTCAAACGCGACTCTTGTCGAAGCACGTCGCAGTCATCCAAAGTCTGGTCATCGGTTGGTGGTGGGAGACAATAGTTTCGTTGAACTATAAAAAACACGGTCCGTTAGGACCGTGTTTTCCTTACTCCAGTTCTTTGTTCCAAATGCCGTATGTTCCATCCACCGTCGCTTCGACAGAGAGAATCGTTCCGTCCGGTGAGGTCCAAATGTGCTGAATCATTTCTGCGCTCACGAGTGTGTTTGTGTTTCGCTGATCGCGACGATCGAGTTCAACAGACGACACGGTCGCCTGTTGAGCGTAGAAAACCGTATTTCCATGCGCATCCCAGGCGACATCGATGATGGGGTCGCTCACGCGAGTAAGCGTTTCGTCGGTGCGTGCGTGGCGATCGTACAGATGGAGTTCATACCCGTCCGTGTACAGGAGACGGTCTTTTGTTTCGTCCCATCGCCAAGCGGTGGCGCGAGCGGTCAGGCGAATGGGTTCGGACTGTCCTCGGTCGATGAGCGTGATTTCTTGTCGTGTGGGTTCTACCAGCAGGGAGAGCCAGGCAGGAGCGTCAGCAAATGCGTAGTCGCCACGCGGTAGGTAGGTGAGCAAGGAGCCGACCGACGTTGCTTGCTGTACGGACACTGCGGTTCGGTCTGCCACGGACTGGAGCGTGATGTGCTCTCCGTTGTCGACGGTCAGCCGTTGAATGTCTTCGTGTAAGAGAGGATTTTTTCCTTCCGGGAAGCCAACATCCCAAACACCCTGTTTATCGCGTACAAAGTATCGACCTTCTATGCGCGGGTCCCACCAGCCAGTGGTCATGGTCGGGTAAAGCTCGGTGACAGGAAGTGTCGCACCATCAAAAAGAGAGACAAGCAGAATTTCGGCGCTATTATTTTGTTCACTTCGCAGGGCCAGCGCTCCACCGCCAGCGCTCCACTCCATGGTGACGGGTGCGTCTGGTGCGAGCGGCAATCGGCTGACAAGTCGCTCATTCTCCGCTTGTTCCACCCACACTTCTGTCCACTCTTTATCGCGTTTTAAATGAGCGATGGAACCAGACTCCCTATGAATTTCTGCCCCACTGTCTTGTTCAAGAGCAAGAGAAAGTGATGGAAGGGAATGTGGGAACAAAGTAATGTCGTCCGCAAACGTGGTTGTATGGCTTTCGATTTCGAGGGTTTTTTCCCAGGCGGTATACCCGGTGCGTTCAATACGGATGGTGTGTTGACCCGGAATGAGATTTTTAAAAACGGCGGGAGTACGTGTCGTTTGAGGTATGTCATCAATCACAACGGTTGCTCCGCGGGGAAAAGACGTGAGCGAGAGCACGCCTGTCTGTACAATTTGCCACGAACGAAAATTGTATCGATATCCGGCGGTGTACAACACAATGGCAGGAGCCGCTACGATAAAAACCAGAAAAAATAAAACAAACAGGATTTGACGGGTCGCAAGCTTCATATCGCCTTCACGATAGCCTTTTGACGCTCTCCTTGCAAACGCGGTATCCTTACATCCGTTATGCATCCACTGTCCGGCCATCGCCCTCCACGAGCGCTCATTATCTTGTTTGTCCTCACAATTGTTGGGTCGTCGTTTACGTCGGGCTGGTATCTTGGGCACCAGCGCGGAGTGATCGACTCTGTACCGGCGGGTGAAGGCCGTGTGCTCGACCAAGGAATTGTTTCCGCCTCGCTGACAAAAGATGTTTCCTTCGACCAGTTTTGGGATGTGTGGAAAATGGTGAAGGAGAATTATTATCAGCAGCCGGTTTCGGACAAAGATCTCTTCTACGGAGCTTTGCACGGAATGGTGGCTGCCTCCGGGGACCGGTACACAACATATTTTGATCCAGAAGAAGCGTCGCTCTTCATGTCGAGCCTCAACGGAACGTTTGAAGGCATTGGGGCGGAGATCGGGATTAAAGATGAGCAGCTTCAAATTGTCGCTCCCCTTCCGGATTCTCCCGCCGAGAAAGCTGGCTTGAAGCCAGGAGATGGGATTTTCGCCATCGATGGAACAGATACGGAAGGCATGAGTGTGGAACAGGCGGTGACGTTGATTCGTGGAGAAGCGGGAACAGTGGTGACGCTTACGATCGCAAGTCCAGGTGACATGGAAACACACAATGTCGCAATCACACGTGATACGATTGTCGTGGATAGCGTTCGGTGGAGTGTCGACGAGTCAAACCACATCGCGACCATCTCTATCTTCACATTCAACGACGACACGAGTCCGCTGTTTAACAAAGCGATCAACGAAGTGCTTGCGCAAGGTGCACAAGGACTTATTCTCGACTTGCGTTCGAACCCAGGTGGACTCCTCACGTCTGCTATTGATATTGCTTCCGCTTGGGCTGGATACCAAACCATTGTTGTCGAAAAGACGGGAAACGATGCGCAGGAATTTGCCGGAGTGACGGCGCCTCGGTTGGCGGGTGTTCCAACCGTTGTACTTGTGGATGGAGGAAGTGCCTCGGGTTCCGAAATCGTTGCTGGAGCCCTTCAAGATTATGAACTGGCAACCCTTGTTGGTACCACCACATTCGGAAAAGGATCGGTGCAGGATTATCGCCAGCTTCCGGATGGTTCAGCGGTCAAGATTACTGTGGCGCAGTGGTACACACCAAGTGGTCGAACCATTAACGAAACCGGCATTGAGCCAGATGTGGTAGTTGAATTCACCCAAGAAGACGCAAATGAAAAACGTGATCCGCAAAAAGATAAAGCTATCGAGCTCCTCCTTGCCAAATAAGCGCCCGCAGCTCGCGGAGCGTGAAGTGTCTTCTGGGGGTTTGGTATTTCGACGCGTTCCGGGCCCAAACGGCCGGCCGCGTTTTGAATTTGCGCTCATGCTTGATTCGTATGGGAAGTGGGCGTTTCCGAAAGGTCACGTAGAGCCGGGTGAGAGTTTGGAGGAAGCAGGTGCACGTGAAACGCTTGAAGAGTTGGGGTTGGAGGAAGTGCGATTGCTTGAGACGCTTGGCAAAATCGATATTTGGTTCCGTGACCGCTACCGAAAAAAAGGAGCTCTCATCCACAAAGACATCCACTACTACTTGTTTGAAACTCCCGCGACCGCTGTTTTGCATCCAGACCCAGAGGAGCATGCGTACGAAGCTCGTTGGGTTCCTTCCGAAGAGCTGTTGGCACAGTCGAGTTATCCCGACATGGTGCCCATCATCAAAAACGCCTTGGCCTATGTTCTTAACGCGCGTCGTCGCTGACATTAAGGGGGTTCGCCACGGAGCGGTGTTTTTGTGGCGTGGAGCGAAGTATCTGGCGCACGCTCGACCGTTGTGGCCGCTTTTGGTGGCGCCTGTGTTGCTGAATGCGTTATTGTTTTCGTTTTTTCTCTGGGGTTCTTGGTCGCTGCTCCACCAAGCTCTCACCGCGTCCTTTCCGGAAACTTGGTGGGGGTCACTTCTCATGGCCATCCTTGTTGTGACGGTTTTGGGAGCGATCTTGTTTGTTGGGTCTGCTATCTTTGTCTTTCTCGGCTCCATTATCAGTGCGCCGTTTTATGACACCATTGCGCAGCAAGTGACTCGGGAGTCTGGCGGGCTGGTGGTGGAGCATGCTTGGTGGCAGCACATTTGGCCTTCTATCAAACATGGTGCCACCAAACTGTGGTGGTACTTGCTCGTGCAAACCGGGCTCATTGTGATGTACATCATTCCGGGTGCGGTCGGCCCCATTGCGTTTATTACGCTTGGGTTTGTGGCAACAGCCTTTTTCTTAGCGCTCGACTTTTTGGACTTCTCCTTCGACTTTCATGGCTGGACGTTCCAGGAGCGTCGTGCCTGGTGTATGCGCAATCGAGGGGTCGTAGTTGGGTTCGGCGCCTGTATTTTCATCGGGCTAGGAATTCCGCTCCTGAACCTGTTTATTCCACCCATTGCGCTGGTGGGCTCTGTTCTCTTGTTTCAAGAGCTCGATAGTGTTGAAGTAGGGCGACCACGAGTAACCTCTCGTTTCTTATGACTTCGTTAGTCCTCAGCGGCCGCGTGGAGCGCGGCGAAGGCATTGCCACAGGCCTTGGATGTCCCACGGCTAATTTGGCTGTGGAACAAGGGCTCATCATTCCCGCTCTTGGAGTCTATGTGGCAGAGACGGAAACAGCCGGGAAACGGTATCCTTCCGTGGTGTGTGTGAACGATGGACGGACGGGTAACAACTTGAAGCTTGAAGTGCATTTACTCGATACCCAGCTAGATTTACACGGAAAACTGCTGTTGGTGCGGCTCCTCCACCGCACACGCGACTTGGTTCCTTGGGAAGGAGAAGAGCACATGCGTGCGCTCATTGCGAAGGATTTGGCCGAGGCACGTGCGTGGTTTGTGGAGCATCCATCCACTGTCACCACTTGACCATCTTGCGGTTCCTGCCTAGCCCGATTTTACAAGCCGTGTTAGAATATCCCCGTAAATCCATAATTTTCCACAGGGACTACTCTGTGGTCCCCATACCGTATGGCCAAGATGACAAAGAGCCAGGTCATGGCAGCGCTGGCTGACGCGACCGGCATGTCCAAGAAAGATGTCGCTTCGTTCCTCGACCAGCTCGCCGCTGTGGCGTACAAGGCCGTGAAGACTGACGGCGAATTCGTTCTCCCAGGCTTCGGCAAGCTCGTAAAGGTACGCCGCGAAGCACGCATGGGCCGCAACCCAGCGACCGGTGAACAGATCCAGATTCCAGCCAAGACGGTCGTGAAGTTCCGCGTGGCAAAGCAGGCCAAGGACGCCTTGATGTAAATCGTACGAAGAAACCCCGCCACGTGGCGGGGTTTTGTGATAAAAGAAAACGCCACGCCGAGTGGGGCGTGGGGTGTCAGTTGCCGAAGTAGGTCTTCTTGAGGCTGTCCGTCTTGCCGGCTTCGAGCAGGTGGAGGAGGGCCACGTCCACCGGGTCGCGCAGCGCGCTGCCGGGCGAGAGGGCGATGCTGTAGTACTCCTCGGTGAACGCCGGACTCACGGCGAAACCGGGGACGGTGCCGTTCGCGGTGAGAGAGCGAAGGTTCGGCTCGTCGAACACCACCGCCGACACGGTGCCGGCCTGCAGGGCTTCGACCGCTTCGGTGAGGGTGGCGGTCGCAACGAGCTTTGCGCCGTGTCCACGTGAGGCCGACTCGCCGGTGGTTCCTGCCACGACCGCGATGGTCTTCCCCTTGAAGTTTTCGGGGGTGAACGCATCCGGCGTGGTGTCGTAGCCGAGGCCAAAGGAGACGATGGCTCCCAAGAACACGGATCCGAACGCGATGCCGCTCCACATCATCACCATGGTGAGCATGCGTCCCCAGCTGGTTTTCGGGGTGTAGTCGCCGTACCCCACGGTTGTCATGGTGACGTTGACGAAGTACATCGCCTGGAAGACACCCTTGAGGTAGCTGGCATCGAACTGGATGTCGTTGCCGGGGTCCTTGTCACCGTTGTTGCGCTTGCGGAACAGGTGTTCCACGCCCCAGATGAAGTTGCCCCATAGGAAGACGAATCCGAGGAAGCTGTAGAAGAACGTCTTTCCCGTCGATTCCCAGAACGCTCCGGCGAACGCGAGGAAGTTCACCTTCTTCTGCTCCGGTGCCAACACGGCTTGTCCGGACTGGAAGTAGGGGTGGGAGAAGTCCACGACTTCTTCGCGGTCGGCGGTGATGGTGACGCCACCCAGCACGACATCGACCTGACCCTGCTCGAGGGCGGTGAACCGATCGGCGAGGCTCAGCGTCGTGAACTCCGATGGGCAGCCGAGTTCTGCGGCGACCATGTCCCAGAGTTCGACATCGAACCCGGCGAAGTCTCCCATGGCTGTTTCGCTCGCAAACGGAGCGACGGGTGGAACACCGACGCGTACGGGGCGGTCGGGGATGGGGCACGCGGCGAACGCTGCGCCCACGAAAGTGCCACACAGCGTGAACAGGACGATGAGCCGTCCGAGTAGTCCAAGCATGGCTTGTTCTCCTTTTTGAGTGACAGGAATACAACAAAGAGCAGTTCGTTAAGATACGCTATTTTTTTGTTTTTGTCAATCGTTGAACTTCGAATGTGTCTATCTTGACAAAACGGCGATTTTGTAGTAAGTTAAGCGACGCTTACCTGGCAAATTAGCTGGGGATGCGTGGCCACAACCATGGAGGGCCATCAATGCGTGTACCTTTCTCCTCCCGCTCCTCCCGCAAGGGATTCTCGCTCGCCGAGCTCGCGGTCGTCGTTGCGATCATCGGTGTCATCTGCATGGGCTTGTATGCCTGCACTGACAATTCGAGCTCCAGCTCGCACGGCACCTACACACCCGGCGTGCAGACCACGACCAGAGTGCAGGCCAAGCCGACCACGCTCATGTCAGCCGAGGCGTTCGACCTCGCGACGGTCGTGGCGCTCATCAAGGACGGCAAGGTGGCCGACGCCGTCGAGCTCGAGAAGATCCTCAACGACTCGAGCACCGGCATCAACAACGTCGACCTCGATCGTGACGGCAACGTCGACTACGTGGGCATCAAGGAGGAGGCCAACAAGAATGGCTCTTACACGATGAACCTGATGGCCAAGCCGGCCAGCCCGGTCGACGGCGAGTCCGAAGTGGTGATTGCCATGCTCACCATCGACCAGACCACCCAGACGGTGGCCGGAGCCTACCCCGAGTATGTTCACGGGTACGGCAGCCACTACTATCACTACGACCATGTGTCGTTCAGCGACGTGCTGTTCTATTCGTGGCTGTTCAGCCCGCGCCCGGTGTACTACTACGGCGGCTACTACCCGTCGTACTACTCGCCCTACCACGTGATGCCGGCCAGCACGGTCGCCACCACCCGGACGAGCTACACCACCTCCAAGGGTGTCACCACGGTCTCGCCGGTTTCCCGGCCGACCACCTACACCCAGTCCGCGACCGCGACGAAGACCTCGAGCGCGGTGAAGGCGAAGGCTGCCACCACGACCGGAGCCTCGAGCTACGGCACCACCTCCACGACGGCGTCTCAGAAGAAGGCGCCGAGCAGCTGGGGATCGGGCAGCAGCTCGTCCTCCTCGAGCGGAAGCACGGCGACCAAGTCGTCCTCCAGCTCCAGCTCGAAGTCGACCGCTCGGCCGTCGTCGAGCTCCAGCAGCCGCAGCTCGTCGAGCTCGCGGTCGTCGAGCTCTTCCAGCCGTAGCAGCGGGCGTCGCTAGATGCCCGCGATCGAGCGTAGTGCGAATCTCACGCGCGAGGTCCTTCTGCGGCTGGCGATCCTTTGTCGGATCGACCGCCGTCAGGAGGAGCTGAGCGTCATCCCCGACACCTCCGACCAGCGGTTCATCGACGACCTGGTCAACAAGATGAACCAGGAGGGTCTCCTCCACGACCCGGACGGCGACGGCATCGGCCTGAGCCTCACGGACAAGGGTCGACGGGTCATGAGCCAGGCGGTGTCGATGTTCGACCGCACCCGTCAGTTCCAGATCTTCGCACGTGTGAAGTTCGTGGATCTGGACAAACAGTCGGTGAACGATGAAGGAGAGCTCTTCGACGACCTGTTGGACCCTCGGTTCGGCAGGCCGGACGAGCCCGTCAGCGACAACACTATCGACCTGCGGTTGGCGATGATCGCCTTCCAGGCCGATGACCACCCCGACGGCCCCCAGGAGTACGACCCGTGGGTCATCGTGTTCCTCCAGAACATGTTCAACGGGGACTTCGAACGACCCGACTTCTGGCAGAACCTCCGCGTGGGGCGAAGCTGGGAGCAGATCCGCGATGCGGTGCGCACGGCCAAGACTTGGCAAAGCATGGCCGACGATGAAGACACGGCCCGCGAGGTCATGCGCAACCTGTACAAGTGGGGTATGAAGGAGCTGCAGAAGCGGGAAGGGGAGGTATGCTCGTGTGGCGCCTACCTTGCCATCTTCGCCGCGGACCCCGAGTGCCACATCGACGGCCGCAAGATCAACGTGGGCGGCCGGCTCACGCACTGCCCGGTGTGCGAACAGGAGTTCGGTGACCCGCCGGATCAGAACATCATCGGGAACTGCCCGCGGTGTCAGGCGGACATTCGCCGTGGTCAGCGTGTGTGCACCTGTGGTGCCCACATCGACGCATCGCTCCCGCCGGGCACCATCCAGCAGGAGCCCGACCGGGTGGCTGAACACACGGTCACCACCTACGACACTGCTCCCGCCGTGTGGGGACATCCCTACGGCTACTACGGCTACACTCCCATTGGGTACTACGACCCCTGGGGTTACCCTGCCGACCTGTTCATGACCGCGCTCATCATCGACGCGATCCTGGACTAACCACCTTGGCCACCTAGCCTGGGTGTTTTTTATTGACAATTCTTAGATTTTTGCTAGTCTTCGGGGTTCGGCGAAAGGCGCCGAATGGCCTTTTTCAAAGGATGAACATGCTTCAACTTCAGTGTGCTCTTCTGCCTCCTGGTCCGCCGGACTTGGAGATGGATGACATCGGGCGGTTCGCGAAGGCGTTCCCGCCGTTTGGCAAGGACGGCCAGGCCAACTGGGTGCTGGTCGGCGGAGGAGCGGTGATGCTGCTCACACAGGAAGATGTGGTGGCTGGGGCGAACGTTCGGCATGGGTCGTCGCCTGGTCGCTCGCGGCATCACAAAGATCTCGACGTCTGCGTGCTGCGGCCAGACCAAGCGCCTCCCTCCATTCGTCTCGAGATTCCCCATGAGCTGTACAGCGTCACCCGCACCACGAGGATGCGGCGTTGTCCGTACGGGGAGTCCTCGGAACCGTGGAAGTTCCATGTCGAGCTCCTCTCGCAGATGGGCTTCGACTACCACGCTCCCGGTGCAGAAGACGTAGTGTTGGTTTCCTGCGATGCAGGAGACATTCCGGTGGCAGGTCCCGAGTACTTGCTGGCGAGCAAAGTGTTTGGTCCGCTTCCGCCGCGTTCGGAAGACGAGTTCGATGCCGATGCCATCATGCGTCGGTTCGTGCTCAACACTGACCGGCTTTCGTACCACGCCAATGCCACTCAATCGCTGCCGAAGCCACTGCGTACCCACGCCATCAAGATGGCGAAGCTCGGGGACTGGCAGTACCTGGAGAGCAAGGTGAGGTTGTGTGGAGCGAAGCGACTGAACCGTTTTGGCTTCAACGTGACGGACGATAGTCCGTTTGCTTCCGTAGGCGCCATGCTTACGGCGACGGAGCTTACGGATTTGCGAAAGGTAGATGCCTGCATGGGTCACCAGCGCTCCTGGGCGCGTAACCTGTTGGTGCTTGCCCTCGGGTCGCATGCATACTTAGCCGATGGTGTTCTCATGGACGTGAGCCTCGGCAATAGCGAGTCGGTGCGTGCCGCCCGGTTTGGGCGGAGTTTGCGCCGTCTGCGGCTGGTCGCGTGCCCGTGGATGGGTGAAGCGGCGGCTCTTCGGCTCGTTGTGGATGTGATCGAAGCCTTCACGCATACGTCCTATCCGCTTCAGCTCCGTTCCGGTGTTGATCGATTGGCGGAACTGCTGCGACAAGCGGAAACCTCGGAGCAGCACAGGCAAGCCATTGCCTGGTTCCGCAAGCTCTTTCACGTGGTGAAGGTGCCGCAATGAAAGCCCTCTTCGCAACGGATCTGCACGGAAACCGTTTCGCCTTCGAACACCTGTTCGCGCGGGCAGAGCAAGAAGGCATCAAGGTGATCCTTCTGGGAGGGGACCTCACGCCGAAGTGGCCGGTGCTCTCTACGCTCGGAGACGCCGTGGTGCCGATGGTGCCACACCGACTGCAGGAAGATGCGGGCGGGAAAACGTACGTCAGGTATCTCGAGTCCATCGCGGCAGAGGCTCATGCGCCTCGCAAGATGGAAACGCGGTACGTGAACCTCGGGGGATACCTCGAGGTGGTGCGTAACCCGCTCACGTTTGAGCAACTGCTCGGCGAGCAGCGGGCTCTGCGTCGGTTGCTCGATGGACGGCAGGCGGATCGTGCTATGTCGCTTTCAAGCGAGGACTGGGCACATCTCGCCCGGGCCATCACGCGTAAGTTTCCCGAAGCGTCGGACGTATCCGATGTGCTTCGCAAGGCTCGGTTCGCTCTGCTCACGGTGAAAGACCGGGCGGAGTACATCCTCGCGCAGCGGGAGATGCAGAAGGCGGTGGAGGCTGTGCGTTTGGCCGCTTCGGAAGCCATTCGTGACCTGCTTCCCACGTTGGTCGGACAAACAGACGAGTCGAGCCACCTCGCGGTGCGAGACCTCGCTGGGTACGCCACGCAAACAGCCAGCGATCATCTCCAAGGCTGGATGGAACGCGCACGGTCCTTCGACACAGCACGGTCGCATCAAGTGAAGTTTCTGCGGAACTACTTGACGTCGCGCATTCGCAAGTACAAGTCGCGTATCCCCGACGCTCAGGTGTACCTCATCTTGGGCAATGATGACCATGAGGACTGTCGCGCGGCGCTTGCCACCATGCACGCACAAGGCGTCTGCTACGACCTGGCGACGGCTCCGGTGGAAGTTGGGTCCGTTCTCTTGGCGGGTTACCCTTGGGTCCCGTCGAGTCATGGCCGGTTCTACGATGCGTGGGAACGCACCGAGGCCGACATCTTCAACGACCTGCGCGACCTCGAGAAGACCACGCAAGGTCGCCGCACGGTGTACGTCGTGCACGCACCACCCTACGGCACGCCGCACGACCTCCTGTGCGACGGCGAGCATGTGGGGAGCGAGGCTGTGCTTGGGTGGTTGCAAGATGGCCCGAAGCACTTGGTGCTGGGTGGTCACATCCACGAGGCGCCGTTTCGTAACGGTGGCATTTGGCAGTCCCACGTGGAAGGAACGCTCTGCATGCAGCCCGGTGCCTGGCACGACGAAGAGCTCTGTGCCATCGAACTCGACCTGGAAGATCCCTCCCGCGCGGAGTGGATCCGTCCCGCTGGTCACTCGCTGACGGATTGAATCCCGTCAGCTTTTTGTTACACTGAAGGTATGTCTATTCCTCCCGTAAAAGCGATTTTGATTGACCTGATTCATCCCCGGATGAATGCGACACAGAGCCGAGATAGGTTGGTAGAGCTGGAGGAATTGGTCCGTACGTACGGCGGGATTGTGATCGTCAAAAAACACCAGAGACGGTTTGCGCCACACCCTCGGACATACATTGGGCCAGGGAAGGTCGATGAGCTCGCGGAGGAAGGACCGAAGCTTGGAGCACAAATTGTTATCATCAACGATCGGTTGAAGCCGGGCCAGATGTTTAACGTGTCCGAGCGGCTTCGACCGGCGAAGATTCATGTTTGGGACCGCATAGATTTGATTTTGAAAATTTTTGGAAAGTCGGCACGGACGACGGAGGCACGTCTCCAGATTGAGCTCGCAAGTGTGCGACACATGGGTCCGCGCATTTACGGCATGGGTATGGAGTTGTCGCGGCAGGGAGGGGGAATTGGAACGCTGGGAGTTGGTGAAACGAACACGGAACGCATGAAGCGTCACTTGAAAGAACAAGAACGTAAACTTTCCGAACGCATCGCTCACTACCAAACCGTTCGCGACGGCCATCGGGCAAACCGCAAACGCCAAGGACTCAAAACCATTGCCATCGTCGGGTACACGAACGCGGGAAAAACCACCCTCCTCAACCAACTCACCGGCCGCAAAGAATACGCCGCCAACGAACTGTTCGCCACACTCGACACACGCGTTGGCTCGCTCTACTTGCCGGAGTCAAACACATCCGTCCTTGTCTCCGACACGATTGGTTTCATCCGCGATCTTCCACCCGACCTCATCGACGCCTTCTCTTCAACGCTCTCCGAAGCGGTGCAAGCAGACTTGTTGTTGCATGTCGTCGACGTCAGCGACCGAAATGCACCACAGCATGTGCGTGTGGTCGAGGATATCCTCCGAAAACTCGGTGTCTCCCGCACTCCACGCATCATGGTGTACAATAAATTTGACCGCATCACCGACACCGCTCGCAGCCCCCTGCGCCGCCTCAAAACCGACTTGCCCACGGTGCACATCTCGGCAGTGACAGGGGAAGGCTTCCTAAAATTACGTGAAACGATTAACGAAACGCTCTAGAATCTATGTCAGCAGATGGTACTCGTGAACGCGCAGAAGTGTGTTCTCATGGTCGGGTTGGCGCCTGTGAAATGTG
>SXGU01188130.1_pt1 | contig 19852 bp, 21 predicted proteins | sample 3174531 | NCBI WGS metagenome assembly SXGU01 (sample SAMN11356863, study PRJNA531348) | freshwater metagenome | isolation source: freshwater sample F1-140 | place: China: Fuxian Lake, Yuxi | collected 2017-12-25 | reverse complement strand
CCCTGGTGGAATCCCGCTGTGGAGGATCAAGCCACGGATCGTGCTCATCGCATTGGACAGTCCCGCGTCGTGACAAGCTACAAGCTGATCACTCGCGGCACGGTTGAGGAAAAGATTCTCAGCCTGCAAAAGCGCAAGCGCGACATCATTCAGAGCACGCTCACCGGCGAGGAGGAATTCGCCGGTTCATTGAACTGGGACGAGATCCAGGAGTTGTTGAACGAGGGATGAGGGCAAAGAGCGCGCCGATGAGCCTCCAAGGTCCGAGCTTGGTCCGGGCTGAGTCGTTCAGTTCGAAAGGTCGGCTGGCTTTAGGTTGTTCACGTGCTCGGGCTCACTTCCTCCCCAACTCCGGGTGAAACAGACAATAAATCCCATACCCCAAAACCACTCCGCCAACGAGCGAGTAAAACAGGATGTAGAACCAAAATCCAAACGGACTGGCGCTTCGCTCGTATCGTGATCGTTTCGCTCTGATGATGCCTGTTCGCAGGCCGTGGTATGCCACGACGAGAACAACGCCCCCGCCTGTTCCAAACATCACAAACATCGCCACCGACGGAAACCGCATCGCCGCGGCCAGCAGCCCTGCAAGGATTGAGCCGCCGATGACCACACCAATAACGATCCGAAGGATTGACATGAGACCCATAGCCTACGACCCGGTGGCGGGGAATTCAAAGGATCCTTGGAAGTCTGCAAGGTCGTCCCCAGGTTGCTGGTTTAGGAAACCAGACTTGATCATGAGGAACACGATCATCCTGATGTCGTCCCAGGAGGTTATGCGCAACTCTGCGAGCCTGGAGCGCGCGCCGGCGCCGAACTCCGTGCAAGCAAGGTTGTGAAGAGCCTTCGCAATATCCCGCGGGGTGACGTGCCCGCCGGGTGTCGTGGAGGATGGTAGTGCGGCGTGAACCGCTCGCATGACGAGAGAATACGCCTCGGGAGGGAAACGAGGATCAATGTCCCCCAGATCCAGCGACATACGCAGTCCGGGTGAATGATGGGTAAAACACCGTTCGCAAAAACGGCTCTCATTCGTTTTGCCGTCGAGTATTTCCGTCAGGGAACAGGTTGCTTCCAGTTGGTGGCATTCGTCGCAAAGCATAATCTCAGACAGTGCTCCAGCCACAATCTTGCGTCAAAAGTGCTTCCCAAGCTGTCATTGTGAACATTCTTGCCTCTGCTCGATCCAGAGGGGGTGGAAACTTTTGCCGCTGCTCCCCGGTTGTTTCTGTAAGTTGTTGGAACCTGGCGCTTTTTGCCTGTGGCACTTGTGCTGCTAGGTCGTGTTCAGCGAAAACTAACTGGAGCCATGATCGACGCACTGTTCAGCCAAGCAAACTACGTAGCCGCCAAGCGGATGCTGGATGTCAGTGCTCTGCGGCACCAGGCGATTGCGAGCAACATCTCGAACATCGAGACGCCGCTCTATCGGCGTGTGGATATTGCCCCGGCATTCGCGAATCAACTTCGCGAAGCCATTGCGTCGGGCGACTCGGCGCGTATTTCCGCTCTGACTCCAACGCTGACACCAGATGACAAGGCAGTGGCGGTCCGGGCAGATGGTAACACAGTCAATATCGAGCAGGAGATGGCGCGCATGACCCAGAACACCGTTGAAAGCTCTCTCGAAACCCACTTGATCACCGGCAGGCTCTTGAAAATTCGTGCCGCGATCACCGGCAAGGTAGGCTGACTCATTTTATGCTTTCTCTTCTCCCAGGCATCCAAAGTTCTGTGGCAGCCCTCAACGCCGAGCGCATGAGGCTGGATATCGTTGGCCAGAACATCGCCAATGCGAACATTGCCAAGGGGCTCGACGGAAAGCCCTACCAACGGCAACAAGTTATTTTTGAAAGCGTGCTTCGCGACCAGGAACGCGCGCTTGGTGGAATATCGGGAGAAGGTCCTCAAATGGTTCGCGTTGCCCGGGTCGAAAAGGACACCACGCCACCGAGAATGATCTACAACCCCGCTCATCCGCAGGCCGACAAGAGGACGGGGTTTGTTGCCCTGCCAGATATCAATGTTCATGGTGAAATGGTGGACATGATGGCTGCTGGTCGCGCTTTTGAAGCCAATCTCGCGGTGATCAAGACTTCGCGAACCCTGGCCATGCAATCCCTCCAGATCGGCAAACGCTAAACGCTGACGCAACATGGACGCCTTATCCGCAATGCGAGTCATGACATCGGCCATGTCACAAGGGCAGGGGATCACTCCACGGGAATCGTTGGCAGCGGGAAAAATTCCAGGACAGGAGTTGCAAAAGCTCCAGACGGGAATGCCGTTGCCCCAGATGGACAAGACAGCGCAGGCGGCGCCGTTCGACAACGTGCTGGGGCAGATGGTTGGCGAGGTGAACGCCAAGCAGATCTCCGCTGGCGAGGCCGTCAAAGGGCTTCTAAGCGGCCAGGGAGTTTCGATGCATCAGGCGATGATCGCGATGGAGGAAGCCAGCGTATCCTTTCAGTTGATGGCGGAAGTTCGCAACAAGCTCCTTGAATCGTATCAGGAGCTGATGCGCATGCAGATTTAACAACCAGACCGGACAGCTATTTAACACGAAATGAACCAAGGACTCGGACAGCTAGGGAAACAGCTACTCACCATTTGGAAACAGCTCGGCCTGAATCAGGGCATCAGCGTGGTTTTGGCAACGGCGGCTGCAATCGGAGGACTGGCCCTGCTGGCCGTCTGGTCGGGCCGGTCCGAATACGCGCTTCTTTATGGCAAACTGGACGAAGCCGAGGCTGCGAAGGTAATCGCCGCCCTGGATGAAGCCAAAGTGCCCTACAAGGCGCGCGGTGGCGGCAGCATCTATGTTTCCTCCGAGAAAGTGCATCAAATGCGGATGCAACTTGCCGGAAAGGGCATTCCCCGGGGCGAAGGCGTTGGTTTTGAAATTTTCGACAAGCCCAATTTCGGCATTTCCGACTTCATTCAACGAGCGAATTTCTCCCGTGCGGTGCAAGGCGAACTGGCTCGGACAATCGGACAGGTTGATGGAGTCGAAGCGGCTCGAGTCATGATTGTGCTTCCCGAAAACCGGTTGCTGGTTGGCAATCAAAAGAAGCCGACAGCTTCCGTGTTCATTCGCATGAAGGGTGGAGGCCAACTCAGCGCGTCCGGAGTCAACTCGATCCGTTTCCTCGTCGCGAACAGCGTGGAGGGGCTGACGGCCGGCAACGTGTCCGTCGTTGACAATCTGGGCAATGTGCTTTCGGAAAACGATGAGCCCGATTCTTTGGTGGGCCTGTCGAACAACCAGCTTACCGCCCGCCGGAATCTCGAGCAGTACCTCACCAAGAAGGCGGAAGGGATGCTCGATAAGGTCCTCGGCCTTGGTCAGGCGGTTGTCCGGGTTTCCGCGGATATCAATTGGGATACACTCACGCGCTACGAGGAAAAGTTTGATCCAGAGGGCCAGGTGGTGCGCAGCGCCACGATCAGGGACGAGAATCTTGAAACAACCACGCCAGGCAGCGGAGGTGTTGCTGGAACAGCGAGCAATACGGCCACTGAGACGAATGCCGTGGCTTCCGCCGCTTCGCCCGGGAACATGCAAAAGACCAAGAAGAAGGACACGACCAGTCAGTATGATATCAACCGCACGGTCAGTAATCTGATGCAGGGCGCGGGTGGTTTCAAACGCCTTTCAGCCGCGATCTTCGTCGCGCAACGGTTCGATGGTGTCGGCACGGCAAGGAAAGCGATTCCGCGCACGCCCGAAGAACTTCTGAAACTCAAGAGGATCGTTCAGAGCGCGCTGGGAATCCAGGAGACGGATCCGTTGCGCAGAGACGAGATCACCCTGGAGGAGATTCCATTCAACGAGCAGCCAATGATCGAGCTCACTCAGAAAATGGAGACTCAGGAGAACAAGCGTTACTGGACGGATCTCGGCACCACGTTGCTGTTCCCGGCGCTTGGGCTCGCCATCCTCTATGGGTTCTGGCGTGCGCTGGGTCGATCCAAGTCCGACGACATTCCGATCGAGATTCCGCTCCCTCGCAGCAATGGCAACGGCCATTTTAACGGCAACGGCAACGGGAACGGCCATCGCCACGCAGAACCGGGAATCGTCACCGTGGATGTGCTCAATCAACTGATCCGGGACAACCCGGCGAACATGACCCAGGCAGTGCGAACCTGGCTGACACGCGGCACCAAGCCCGCGAAGTAATCACATGGCGAAGTCTGAATTAACTGAAGCCGTGCCGACGGACATCTCAAAAATGTCCAAAGTGCAGAAGCTCGCCGCGCTGCTGGTCATGCTTGGGCCGGAAAGTGCCGCCCAGGTTTACAAGAATCTTTCGGAAACGGAGGTTGAGAGCATTTCCAGCGAGATGGTGAAGACCAACTTTCTCACCCATGAATTGCAGCGGGAAGTGCTTCGCGAGTTCACCGAAGTTGCCGTGGATGCCAGCGCCTCGGTGCTCGGTGGGGTGGATTACACCAAGAACATTCTTGAAAAATCCCTGGGACTTTTCCGGGCTTCAGATGTGATCAGCCGGGTGGCCCCTTCTCGGACCCCCGTGGCGGCGATGCAGGGGATCGTTGATATGGAGCCACGACAGATTTGCAATCTCCTGAAACAGGAACAACCTGGAACCATCGCTCTGGTCATGAGCTACCTCAATCCTGACAAGAGTGGTCAGGTGCTGTCCTTGTTGCGTTCTGAGATTCGCGATCAGGTGATCGAAAGACTGGCCAATCTGGCTCCGACCCCGATCGAGGTCGTGGAAAGGCTGGTGGAAGTCTTGAATCAACGGGTGGGCGGAAAGCCCACGCGGGCCTTGAGCCAGACTGGTGGAATCAAGACCACCGCCGAACTTCTCAACGCGATGGACAAGAACATGAGCAAGGCGCTGCTTGTCAGTCTGGAGGAACGCAATCCAGAACTCGGCGCCGCCATCCGCCAGAAGATGTTCACCTTCGAGGATCTTTCCGAACTCGACATCAGCTCGCTCCAGAAAATTCTTCGCGAAGTCGATATGCGCGACCTCGCCATTGCCCTCAAGACGGCGAGCGAGAAGCTCAAACAGGCTTTGCTCTCCAGCATCTCCAAGCGCGCCGCCGAGACGGTCAACGAGGAAGTCAGTTTCATGGGGCCGCTAAAATTGAGAGACATCGAGGCCGCGCAGACACGAATCATCGATGTGGTGCGCCGGCTGGAAACCGAAGGCGAGATCGAGCTCGACAGCAGTTCCAAGGAGGGGGCGAGTGAAACCGTGGCTTGAGGCCATCCGGCTGACCAGGCCCTTGCGTGACGCGCGTCTGTGGACGGGAGTCAAAAGCTCATCCCCCGGGGAGGCTTCCGAGGCTCAGTTGCTCGCAAGTTATGAGCGAGGCCGCGCGGACGCGGAGAAGGCATTGAGCGCGCAGCTGGTTCAGCAACGCATGGATGTGCAGGAACTTTGCAACGGGGCGATGAAGTCCTTGAAGGACGCGGTGCCGCGGGTGATTCGTGATTCGGAGCAGACTTTGATCACCCTGGCACTTGAAATCGCCCAAAAACTAGTGGCGGAGGTGCCTATTTCCGCCGCCATGGTCGAAGCTGCCGTCCGGGAATCTCTCGCGCAGGTTGAGAACAGCGCTGAGTACGATGTGCGGCTGAATCCAGCCGATTTAGACCTCTTGAAAAAGTTGGGCTCGATCCTGCTTAGACCAGATGAAGATGGCAAAGTTCGAATACATTCATCTCCGGAAATCAGCCGCGGTGGCTGTCTGGTGCAGACGCATTTCGGAGTCATTGACGGGCGGCGCGAGACAAAACTCGACGCTTTGAAGAAATCCCTGCTTTCATGAGTGCTACACTGGATTCTACCACGGTTCCAGCCAACAGGTTGGAAGGAATGCTCCGCCGCGTTCGCGAAACGCGGGTTATCCGAAACCACGGTCGTGTGGTGCAATTAATCGGGCTTGTGGTCGAGTCTGAGGGACCTCTTGCCGCCGTTGGAGAAATTTGCCGGATAGAATCTGCCCGTCATGACGGCTCGACACTTGCCGAAGTGGTGGGCTTCCGAAACAACCACGTCCTGCTCATGCCATTGGGCGAGATGCACGGGATCCATCCCGGCAGTGAAGTTGTGGCGCTCGGCAGCACGCTCCGGGTTCCGGTTGGCCCCAGTCTTCTTGGTCGCGTCATCGACGGATTGGGAGTGCCCTTGGATGATCTGGGGCCTCTTTACGCCTCTGAGACGGTATCCTTGAACACGCTTCCTCCCCATCCATTGAAGCGTCAGCGCATCCATCAGACTTTCAGAACGGGCATTAAATCCATTGATACGTTTACGCCTTGTGGACGCGGGCAGCGGCTGGGGATTTTTGCCGGGTCAGGCGTGGGCAAATCCACCCTGCTCGGGATGATGGCCAGCCAGGCCGAGGCGGACGTGAATGTGATTGCGCTGATCGGCGAACGCGGTCGTGAGGTGCGCGAGTTCCTGGAAAAGGATCTGACCGAGGAAGGACGCCGCCGTTCGGTGATCGTCGTGGCGACTTCAAATCAACCTGCCATCGCACGTTTGAAAGGCGCGTTCGTGGCCACCGCCATTGCGGAGTACTTCCGGGACACCGGAAAGAACGTTTTGCTGATGATGGATTCGGTCACGCGTTTTGCCATGGCGCAAAGAGAAATTGGCCTTGCTGTGGGTGAACCTCCCGCCACACGCGGTTACACGCCTTCGGTGTTCTCGCTGCTTCCGCAGTTGTTGGAACGGGCGGGAACCGGGCCTCAAGGCTCGATTACCGGACTCTACACCGTGCTCGTGGAAGCCGACGACATGAACGATCCCATCGGCGACGCCGTTCGATCCATCCTCGACGGTCATATCGTGCTGACCCGGGAACTTGCCACCCAGAATCATTATCCCGCCGTCGATGTCCTCGAAAGTGTCAGCCGGTTGACGCGCGATCTGACCTCCCCCGACCAGCAGGAACTGGCTGCGCAGGCGCGCGAATCGATGGCGATCTACAGGAAGAACCAGGACTTGATCAACATCGGCGCCTACCCCGCGGGAAGCAGTCCGGCGATTGATCACGCCATCCAGCTCAACGAGCCACTCAAAAGATTTCTCCGTCAACCCGTCACAAGCGGTTTCGGACTCCAGGAAAGCTGGTCCATGCTGGCCAGCACGCTTGGCGCTCGCGGTGCCGCATCAACCTCAACCGTGAGAACCTAATCAGGACAACGATATGAAATCCTTTCGATTCAGCCTTCAGGCATTGCTAACCCTGCGCCAGCGACAGGAGAACATCGCGCAGGAAGAATACGCCAAGACACTCCGGAGTCAGCGATCCGCGGAGTCCACCCTGGATCAGGCCGACCGCGCCATGACAGCCGGCTGGGCTGCTCTAAGTCAGATGGTCGAGAACGGTTGTACGGTGGCGGACATCACACGTGAGAGGGATTACTGCCGCTGGCTCGCTGAGCAGCGTGATGACGCCATCAAGGGCGCTGAAGTGGCCAAGCTCCACACCAAACTGGCCATGCAGCAGATGCTGGATGCACGTCGTCAGCGCGAGCTCGTGGACAAAACAAGGGACAAACAACATGATCGTCATCTGCGCCTGATCCAGGTGGCCGAACAAAAGCACAATGACGAGATGGCTAACCGCCGCGTCATGCCGATGCTCTCACTCAGTTGCCTGCATTCAACCGCGGAAATTGGATGAAGCTGCTTCAGTCCAGTTGGGTCGCCGCCTTGATCGGAGGTGTGCTTTATCTCGGCGTCACCGCCGCGTTGTGGAAACCACCCGTTCAGGAGGCGAAGGAGGAGGTCTCCGTCATCCAGGCGAATCAATCCGGGCCTTCCTGGGAATTCACCAATCCAGAAGTGGATCAACTCATCCTCGAATTGAAAAAGGAAAAGGAGGAGTTGGATAAACGTGAGCAGGAACTCAAGGATCTCGCCACCCGGCTGATGGTTGAGCGCATGGAGCTCAACCGCGTGACGCAGACGGTGCATAGCCTGCAGATGGATCTGGATAAATCCGTGCTTCGCATTCAGGAGGAGGAAACTGCCAATTTGAAAAAGCTCGCCCGCACCTATGCCGCAATGGCTCCTGACGCCGCTTCCCTGATCATGCGTGAGTTGGATGAGCCAACCATCGCCCGGATCATGGTTTTCATGAAGGAAGATGAGACCGCGCTAGTCCTCGAAGCGCTCGCGCGAAAAGGTGATCCCGAAGCTCGTCGCGCCGCCAGCATCTCAGAAAAGCTCCGCCTTGCCACATTTCGAAAACCGACCGACAAGAACAAAACCCAATGAGTCTTTCCACGCTGTTTGCTGCCGCCACGGATGGCGCAACGGCACAACTGCCTGCCCAGCCCACCGGATCGGGCGTGTATTCCACTTTTTCCGCGACACCGTTTTCCAATGTTGTCGAGAGCGCAATCAACGGCTTCGACGCCCCTGGATTTAACGGCAGCATTTCTCCCACATCCCAGCCCGCGAGTTCCGACAACAGCCGCTTCGTGATCGAGCTGGCGGTTCCCGGTGCTCTGGATGTCTGGCCTTCTCAGTTGGATGCCGCTGATGTTGATCCATCTCGCATCGCGACACAGGGGAAACCAGATGTAACGGTGAAGCCTGATCAAGCTCTGGGAACATCGGAATTACCCCTCGCCCCCAATGAGCCGGGTTCGGAAACAGGGAAAACCGTCGAATCGCTCGCGAACCGCTCTCGTGATCTTGCGTCCCCACATCTCACTCCAGAGCAGCCGCAAGGAACTGGACTCGATGGACAGTGTGGCAAGTCGTTGAAGCGCCGCAATGCTTGTGGCAATCAACCCGAGCCGGCTGCAGAAGCGAAGGCCTCGCCAATGCTTCGAGAAGGAGTTTCGGAAAAAGTCGAAGGCCGCCAGGCTTTGGAAAGTGATTCTGAAAGCAAGGAAGCCGATAAGGTGGTGCGCCCGAAAATCACTTCGAACATGGGCAGGACGTTGATGGGTTGGCTTAGGGCTGCCGCCGCCGCGCGAAATGCAGCAAACAATGCCGCAACTCCCGTGAGTAATGGAATCCAGGTCGCCACGGCGGAAACCATTCTGCCAACAGCGCCAAAATGTCCAGACTCAGCACTGGACTCAAGCCACTCACAGAGCCTTGGACGCCAGAATGGAATCAGCGCGGAGCATCCGAGTCCGATTGCGCTCACCCGGCGTGTTTCGCATTTGCGATCAAGAGAGGCTGCGCCAGATTCCACGGATCTTGATCCATGCAAAGGAACCATGGCCCAAGCTTCGGTTGAGCCTGCGCTCGAACAGACTGTCGCTGATCAGATGCTTCAAGAACCTCCTTCAAGCAAAGCTGACGAAATCTCCTTTGCCGAAGTTTTACAGCCCTCGGAAACCGCTCAGCTCTCCGCTCAACTCCCTATTCAGGAATTGGAAACTGTTTCGTCTGAAACAGCGCAGGCGAATGCAATTGCCAGCCTGTTTCCAGTGGTCAGCCGGGTCGAGGATTCGATCCCGGTCGCACCTGAGTTCAGCCAAACCTCAAGTGCCTCCGCCACCGACCTGAATGAGCCAGTCAGCATCGACGAGGCATCTCCACCTGCAGCAACAGGAGTGTCCGGTGTTTGGCAAGACGAGGGCAGGGGATTGAGTGCGCTTCCGGTGATGCCAACGAATTCAAGAATTGAATTTGAAACTGCTGTTGTCAGCTCACAATCCGGGCCTCATGCAGAAGTACCCTCCTCACTTGCCAGCGTGATCTTGAGCGGGGCTGAAGCCTCCACTCAAGCACCATTCCCAGCGCAGGCCGGGTTGTTAGCGCAAATTTCGGAAGGCTCCGGTTCAGTCCTGGTTGAGTCTTTCGAGCCAGCCCCGGTGTTGCTCAGCAATCCTGCGAGCCAGGTATCTTTCGCGTCTGAGTCGGGCAAAGATGCTCCGCCCCTGCCGCCACAGTTCGTCGCCAACACACCTGTCGCCAACACCGATGCCGTGACTTCAGATCCTACTGGAATCCCGGCAGATCTCAGGCAAACGGTTGTAGCACCATTGATCGAGACTCCCGTTTCGCCTGTAACGACTGCGGCTCCAGCCACGGATGACACGAGCGCCATGCCGCCGATCATCAATCCAGAGTCCCAGAGGATCCATTCTGCGACGGCAAGCCCTTCAGGAATCCTGGCAAATCTCAGCCAAACGGTTGGAGCGCCATTGATCGAGACCCCCGTTTCGCCTGTGAAGACTGCGGCTCCAGCCACGGATGACACGAGCACCCAGCCTCCGACCATGAATCCAGATTCCCAGAGGATCCATTCTGCGACGGCAAGCCCTTCAGGAATCCTGGCAAATCTCAGCCAAACGGTTGGAGCGCCATTGATCGAGACTCCCGTTTCGCCTGTGAAGACTGCGGCTCCAGCCACGGATGACACGAATAATCTGGATGGTAATCAACCGAACCAAATCGCGAGCCCTGGTGGTGGGCGGCGGATGACACGTTTTGGAGGAGTGGCTGAAACCAAAGCCCCAGATCAAGCCACCTTCCAGAATCGTGGTGCAGATCGCCTTTCGCAGCCCACAGAATTGCGGGGGGCAGTGCTGCTGAGGAGCGCACCAAAGCTTTCGCAAGCCCTGTCGCCGACCAACCACCCGGATTTGCGGAGCACTGAGTTGCCAAGCGGACCTGTTGTGGAGGCAACTGCCGTTCCGCCGACGGTGGGCGAGATCGCATCAAAGCCTCAATTACCTGCAACTCCACCGGTACTGGGTGGGCGCAGCGGTTTGGTGAGGGATGCCATTTCCAACAAGCCCGATACCAAGGGTTCTACTGGTGATTTGAACATCGCGATGGAAGTTGCTTCCGGGGTCCCGAAATCGAATCAAGCCGCAACGAGTTCGGATGTTTCCTCGGAAATTACGGTGGATGATCCGGCGAAATCAGCTTCATCCAGAGCTGTTGAATCGAAGGTTCCAGAGATCCGCGTGCGTCGTTCCGGGGCTGACGGTTCTGCAGAGGTGAAGAGCAATGGCAGTCTCGTGGATGCAGGCGCATCGCCGAGGGCTGGCAATCATCCGGAAGTTCCGAGCGAAGCTGCCGCAACCCGGCTCGGGTTGGAATCGCAAAAGGTTTCCAAGGATTCCAGCGCAGTGATGGTCCCTGTGGATTCGGGGAATCTGCGACAAGCCAGCGCCACTGAGGTGGATGGATCACTTCGTGGCGGGGAAGCGAAGACGAACATTACCGCGAAGAACGTTCTTGTTGATCACGCGGATTTGTCCAGGACCAAGGCGACGGATGCGATTCAGCCGGACTCGGGATCTATTCGCAATCGTCGCGTACCCGCTTCGGATGAGCCGGTGGTGGAGCAAGCGACAGGAAAGATCAGTCTGGCAGCATCTGCACAGGTGGCCGACGCGGGCAGATCCGCTGGCAGAAGTCAGAATGACGATTCGCAGACGGTGATGACCAATTCACGGATTTCGACATGGAAGCAGGACGAGGATGCAGATCATCGAGAACCCTCCAGAGATGAGGATGGAAATCGTCGTGGCATGGCCGCTGCTCAACAGCCAGATGTGATGAAACGAACGTCTAAAAGGGATGGAAATGCCAGCCAGGGAGTGCAGAAAATGCCTTCGGATGGCCTGACGGCTGCGCCCGCAGAGGGTAAAGCGGCAAATCCTGTCCGAAGTGATCGCGCGGTGGCAGGAAATGCCCATGCAGTGTCAGGGGCGGAAATAGTCTCCCTGGGACGCGGGCTCGATTGGAGCATTGGCCACGCGATGCATCTCCGATCGACATCCAATCTCCCGGAGGTTCGAGAGATTTCCGCGATGGATCGACTTCCAAGCGACCGCATTGAGCGGCTTGAACAATTGATCACCAAGGAAGTGATGATCTTCCGGCGGACATCGGCGGAAAGTGTGAGCGTCGTGCTCAAGCCCGACAGCAATACCGATCTGGTCCTCGAGGTCCATCAGCGCAACGGCCAGATGGAAGCGAGCATGAGGATTGATCGTGGGGATGTTGCCCAGCTTGCCTCCCAATGGCCTCGTTTGCAGGAGGCGCTTGCGGAAAAAAGCGTCGTTCTGCTTCCGCTCAGCGGAGCGAATACAAGTTTTTCCCAATCTCAGCAGGATGGCGATCGTCCAACGCCACAGAGCGCCCTTGATCAGGATTCTTCGCGGCGGGAGCATCGGAAGCCTGCTTCCGAGCCGGAGGGGGAACCGGCACTGTTGAATCAGAACATCAAAATTTCCAGAACGAGCGGGCCCGGTGGCAGAAAACTGTCCGCGCGGGGTTTCGAATTCTGGGCATAGAAAAAATATGGCACTCCAAGGCGTCAATTCCACGACTGTTGTGGGCGATTCTTCCTCCCGCACCGAAGCCCGACTGCCGGTGCAGGTGCTGAATCAGCAGGATTTTCTCAAACTTCTGGTGGCACAGATGGCGGCTCAGGATCCACTCGAGCCGAAGAATGACACCGACTTCATAGCTCAGATGGCTACTTTCAGCTCGCTGGAACAAGCCAAGACGATGCAATCGGACATCGCCAAACTGCGGCAGGACCAGCAAGTCCTGCAGGCGAACGCACTCTTAGGACGCACGGTTGAAATCAACACTGGGAAGTCTCCAACGGGAGAATTTCTCAGCACCACCGGCTTGATTTCATCGGTGCAGGTAGAGGCAGGGATGCCCAAGGTCGTAGTAAACGGTCAAAGCTATGACTTAACCCAGTTAATGACCATCAAACCAACGGGCATCTCAGACCAACCCTTAACTCCATAATAAACATACCATGTTACGATCACTTACATCGGCCATCAGCGGCCTTCAAAACTTCCAGGAACGAATCGACGTCATCGGCAACAACATTGCCAACATCAATACCACAGGCTACAAGGCGGCCCGCGTCAATTTTGAGGATTCATTCAGCCAGACCTTGCGCCTGTCCAGTCCGAGTACAGCGGGTGCCAGCGGCGCGTCCGCCATGCAGATTGGAACAGGTGTATCCACATCGACGATCACCAACATCCAGACACAGGGCGCATTGGCCCGCACGGGGGTGAACACGGATCTCGCTCTTGCAGGCGAAGGATTCTTCGTGGTGCGCGACACAGGCACGAACGCTGAATTTGCGACGCGAGCCGGAGATTTCCGGCTGGATGGAAATGGTTATCTGGTGACCAACAATGGCGCGCGAGTCCAGGGATTCAGCGACGCCGGCCTGATATCCCGGGGTGACCTCAAGATTGACACGACTGGCTTGCCCGCCACATCGGACCCGGCCGCGAGTGTCGTTTCGTTCGGTGTCGATGGCGATGGCAAGATCAACGTCAATCTGTCGGACGGAACTCAATTTGTCCGTGGCCAGGTGCTGCTCCAGAAATTCAATGATCCCCAGGGCCTCGTGAAGGCTGGCAACAACCTTTATACGAACCTCGGCGCTGCAGGACCTCTGGCTACGACGGCAGCCCCAGGCAGTAACGGTATCGGCAAGATCCAGGCGGGTGCGCTCGAACTGGCCAATGTGGACCTGGCCAATGAATTCGCCGACATGATCACCGCGCAGCGCGCCTTCCAGGCGACATCAAAGATCGTGAGCACCAGTGACGAAATCATGCAGGAACTGGTCAACCTCAAACGCTAAACTGTAGCCCTCGCACATGGCGGAGAAAAAGACAGAAGCCGCCGCTCCGGAAGGAGCGGCGGGAAAACCCGAGGTCGCGGCGGCATCCGCGGCGACGGGCGGCGTCAAAGCATGGCTGCCGCTCATCATTACGGTGGTTTCCATGCCTGTCATGGCCTACGTGATGACAAATTTCGTCCTGCTCCCGAAGCTCAAAACCTCCAACGGGCAACATGCTGAAGAGGCGGGCGGCGGTGGACACGATGCGAAGTCAGAAGCCCATGACGACGGCCACGGCGGAGGGGGCGACAGTCACGGCAGCAGCGACGATAGTCACGGTGGAGGCGCGAAAAGCGACGGCGGTTCGAAGGCCAAGTACGCTGTTCCAATGAGCAAAATGATCGTCAATGTCGCTGGCACAATGGGGACTCGCTACCTCATGACCAGCGTCACTCTTGTCGGGAAGGACTCGAAGTTCAAAAAGAAGATCGAGGATGAGAAGGATCAATTGCTGGATCTGGCCACAGGAACTTTAAGTGGCAAGACCATCGCCGAGCTTGAAAAGCCAGGCGCTCGAAATCAGATAAGAACAGAGCTGATGTCCGTGCTCAACAACGCCCTTGGCGGAGGTTTGATCAAGGAAATTTATATTACTGAACTGGCAATTCAGTGACATAGTTGCCGCATGGAAGCATCCACAGACTTTTCAGAAGAGCAGCAAGTGCTTTCGCAGTCGGAGGTCGAGCGCCTGCTGGCGCAGGTTTCCGAACAGCAGAGCAACGTTACTGTTCACAAGGAGGGGAGTGAATCGAGTCAAAAGCCGAAAGACACGATCCAGCCCTACGATTTCCGGAACCCGGTGTTCCTGTCTTCCGGGGAACTCCGGAAACTGCGCCTCCGGCACGAGGAGTACATCCGGGCACTTGCGGCGCGATTATCGATCTATCTCCGCCTGGATTTCAGTTTGCAGATGTCAAAGCTGCAGACCATCCCCTACCAGAAGTTCATCGAGAGCCTCTCCAATCCGACGCACTTGACGATGTTTCGCGTGGAACCGCTCCGGGGCGTTTTTCTGCTCGATGAGCATCCGCGCCTGGGGCTTACAATAGTGGATCGGCTGATGGGCGGTCCGGCCCATTCGGTCAATGCGGACCATGACATGAGCGAGATCGAAATGGCCCTCCTGGACCAGAAGGTACAGCTCGTAATGAGCGAGTGGTGCAGCCACTGGTCCAAAATTCAGGATTTGAGGCCCACATTGCTGGGTCATGAGACGAATGGACGCTTCCTGCAGACGGCGGCGCACGACACCGTGATGCTGGTCCTCTCGATGGAAGCCCGCATAGGCGACTGCATGGAGGCCATGCAAATAGCGTTTCCGTACTACGCATTGGAACCCATGCTTCGCCAGATGAGCCTGACGATCGACACGGTGATCCATGAGGGTGCCAAGCCGGCGAAGGCAGTTTCGAAATGGAGCCGTGATTTTGATGATGTTCATGTTCCCATCGTCGCGGAATGGCGGGGCTTAGAGCTCACTGCCCGCGAAATTACCCGGCTCAAGGTCGGGGATGTGGTGGAACTCGACCCGGAATGTTCAAGTCAGGTGGTGGTGCGGCTGGGGGATATGCCAAAATTTAGCGCACGGCTGGGGACAAAGGGAAACAAGTGGGCCGTGGAACTTGCCGGCAAGTATAAGAGCTGATTTACTCAATTTATGGACCCTACTGCTGCTCCTGCTGGAAACCTCGACGTCCTGTTGGATGTCCCCGTCAAGCTTACTGTAGAACTCGGCTCGTGCCAGATGACGATGAAGGATGTGCTGCAACTCGTGGGCGGCTCGGTCGTTCAGTTGGACAAAGTAGCCGATGCTCCCGTGGATCTCTACGTAAACAATAAACGCATCGCTCGAGGCGAGGTGGTGGTGGTTGAGGATCGTTTTGGCATCAAGATTACCGAAATTTGTGGAAGTCAGACTTAATCAATCGAATCAGTCCCGCCCTTTCGTTTAGGAGAACTTCAAAAGCTGGTCTTGTTTGTTGAATTAGAGACGCGGTGCTGGAACCAAGTGGCTGTCTGACAGCCATGCCTGCCCTGAGAATTCCTGCCTACCCCTGTGGTTGTACGTGGTAGATTTTGCCGTTAGATAATCCATCCTCGATTCAAGTTGTTGATTAGACGTGATTTGAGCCTCCGGCACAACGGTTGCTAAACGCTGGGTAACGCTCTATGCGACCGCAACCAACGACAACCCAAGCTGCATCAAACCTTCCCGATCGTAATCTCGGATGGCTTCCTGGCAGCCTCATCTTCCTCACGCTGGCCACTTTCAATCTGGCGGCGGCGGTCGCCACAAATGCTCCTTCGATTTCACCCGCGCCTGTCGCTGTGGCGCCGGATATCGGTGCTTCGCTGGTGCGGATGGCTGGTGCGCTGATGTTGGTAATCGCTCTGTTCCTGGGAGGTGTTTGGCTCCTGCGCAACTGGCATCGGCTGAGTGGTGGCCGTGGTCGCGTGGCAAGACTCAACGTGATCGAAGTCAAACCCCTCGGGCATCGACAAGCCCTGATGGTTGTGGGTTACGAGCAGCAACGGATGTTGCTCGCCACTTCAGCCACCGGGGTTTCGCTCGTGACGCACCTTCCGGAAGCCTCAAGCGCCGAGGCTGCTTCCGAGGTTCCAAATCCTGCGGCGAACTTCGTCGATGTTCTGCAACATCTCGTGAACCGCAAAGCGTGAAAATCATGACATCTACTTCCGCAGGTTCCGAGATTCATCATTCGAAATTTCCGCGCATCCGCATCCATTCGGGCTGGAGGATCCTGGCATGTCTGATTTTTGGATTGTTCGCCCTTGTGGAGTCTTCCGCGCAGGGGATCAACCTTCCCGCTGTAGTGCAGCCGCCATCGACGAATGGTGGGCTGACTCTAAACCTTGGCCTGAATGGCCTTGGCCAGCCGCAGGAAGTGGACTCCGCGATCAAACTGCTGTTCCTGATCACGCTGCTTTCGCTCGCGCCTTCGATCGTTCTTCTGACCACCTGCTTCACCCGGATTGCAATCGTGTTATCGTTCGTGCGCACCGCTCTTTCCCTCCAAGGCAGCCCCGCCAATCAAATTCTGATCGGCCTGACGCTCTTCCTGACGTTTTTCATCATGACCCCCGTCTGGGAGAGGATCAACGACGAGGCGCTTCAACCATACAAGGACAAGCAGATTTCCAGCAGCGAGGCGTTGGACAGGGCGACGGTGCCGATCCGTGAGTTCATGCTGAAACAGGCCCGTGCAAAGGATGTGGAGCTGTTCGCCAGCATCGCCAAACTGGAACCCACCGCCCCGGCTGATCTGCCCCTGAAAGTTGTGATCCCGGGCTTCATCATCAGCGAGCTTCGGACTTCGTTTCAAATGGGATTCCTGTTGTTCGTTCCGTTCATTCTCATCGACCTCATCGTCGCCACGGTGCGGATGAGCATGGGCATGATGATGATGCCCCCACAGACGATTGCGTTGCCTCTGAAAATCCTCCTGTTCGTCCTCGTGGACGGATGGAACCTGATTGTGAAATCGGTGGTGCTCAGTTTTGCAGGGTAGAGCGGTGAGAATAACAGTGTCATCAGGATCAAATTTATGAATCCAGAGTTCGCCACGGAACTGATCAAGGCCACGATTTTTCAAGCCATCACCCTTTCGGCTCCCATCTTGATCATCGGAATTGTCGTGGGACTCGTGATCAGCATGTTTCAGGCGGTGACGTCGATTCAGGAGCAGACGCTGACGTTCGCCCCGAAAGCACTGGCGATCGTGCTGCTCGTGATGTTGCTGCTGCCCTGGATGCTGCGCACGACGATTGAATTCTCGACCGCCGTGATCGAGAAGATGCCGCAAATGGTGCATTGAAACAGCCCCGCTGTGGCAGCCCATCCTCACTCAGCATGAATCTCGATATCGCCACATGGATGCTGGTATTTGTCAGGGTGAGCGGGCTTTTTTTGCTGTTTCCCGTGTTTGCGGCACCCCACATGCCGGCTCGCACGCGCATCGCCCTGGCGGCGCTGTCGGCGGCGCTGGTCACCCCTGGCTTGCCGACGGTCTCGCTCTCGGATCAAGGGATTCCAGGTATGGTGATCCTGATCGGAAAGGAGCTGGGAGTCGGGGTTCTGATGGGATTTGTCAGCCGCCTGATCTTTTACGCGGCGGAAGCTGCCGGCGCTCTCATCAACTCGGAGATCGGATTGAGCCTTCCTCAGAGCATGAATCCGATTTCCGGAGGTCAGGGCACGCTCTTCGGCACGATTTTGAATTATTCGGCTGGGATGACGTGGCTTTGCCTTGATCTGCATCATTGGCTGCTGGCCGGCATTTTGAAGACTTTCAATTACCTGCCTGTCGGCACGGCGCAATGGAGAGAACCGCTGTTGATGGAGATTCTCGATCGGTGCTCGGGCATTTTCGTTGTGGCACTGCAAATGGCCGCGCCGCTCATGGCCGTTTCGTTTATCATCTCCCTGGTGTTGTCCACGATGGGAAGAGCCGTGCCACAGATGAACGTGTTTTTGCAAAGTTTTTCCATCCGGATACTCGCGGGTTTGACCGTGTTTGGAGCCACCTGCCATCTGATGTCCCAGCACATCGCCAATTACTTGAACCGGCTCCCGGAGGACTTGCTCCGGATCGGTCAGTTGCTCGGTCAGCATTGAGGCATCCGCATGAGCGAGGAAACAGGAGAGAAGACAGAGCAACCGACACAGAGGCGTCTTGAGGACGCCTGGAAGCGGGGCCAGTTCGCTCGCAGCGCTGAGATCCAGACGGTGATGGTCCTTGGTGCCGGGTTGGTGGCTTTAATGTTCACAGGGAATGAAACCTGGCGGACTATTTCGCAGACAACAGGAGCGGTTTTCGGCCATCTCCATGATGTGCCGGTCTCGAGGGACATGCTCCAGGGATACTTCATCAACAGCGCTCTCCTGCTTGGTCGGTGCGTGGGGCCCGTGGTGATTGCCGCGATGGTTGCCGGGATGCTGGCCGGTGGCATTCAGAGCCGCTTCCGCATCGCGGAGGAAGCACTGCACTTCCGTTGGGAGCGTCTGAATGCGATGGAGGGCGCAAAGAGGCTCTTTTCGATGAAGTCGGCAGTGCCCACCCTGCTGGCCGCGATAAAGTTTACCATCATCCTCGGCCTGACTTACGGCGTGGTGAAGGAAGTGCTGAACGATCCAATCTTTTCCTCAACCGTAAACCTGATGCGCATCGGAGAATTCGTGGTGGACGCTTCGGTGAAGATCATTATGCGGGTGGTATTTGCGTTGGCGGTGCTGGCCGCCGTGGACTACGGCTATCAGTTCTATAAGACGAACCAGGACATGATGATGACCAAGAAGGAGCTGAAGGAGGAAGTGAAGAACTCCGAAGGTGATCAAAAGATAAAAGGCCGGATCGCCCGTCGCCGGGCCTCAATGAGCAAGCGTCAGATGCTGGCCGAGGTGCCGAAGGCTGATGTGATTGTCACCAATCCGACGCATCTGGCTGTGGCGCTGCGTTATGATCGGAAATCCATGAAAGCGCCGAAGATCGTCGCGAAGGGTTCACGCCTCAACGCGCTCCGCATTCGTGAAATTGCCAAGCAACATCAAGTGCCGATCATTGAAAACAAGCCGCTGGCACGAATGATGTTTAAGTACGGCAAGGTGGGTGGCGAAATTCCTGCTCAGCTTTACGCCGCTGTGGCGGAAGTGCTCGCGTGGGTTTATCGCGTCAACGCTTATCGCTACTACCGCGAACAGCACCAGTGAACTGAAGATTGAAACATGCCTCCAAGAAAATCCAACCTCGCGCTTCTGCTCAAGAACGGCGATCTGCTGCTGAACCTCGCCCTGTTCGGAACCATCGTCCTGATGATTCTGCCCATCCCGGCGTTCCTGCTGGACGGGTTTCTGGCCATCAGCATCGCCATCTCGCTGCTGATCCTGCTCGTGATTCTTTACGTGAAGGAACCGGCTGAATTCAGCGGATTTCCCACGTTGCTGCTCTTCATTACCTTGTTCCGGCTGGCTTTGAACATTGCCTCGACCCGTCTGATTCTGCTCGATGGTTATGCCGGGCACGTCATCGAAGCGTTCGGTAATTTCGTCGTTCGCGGCAATTATATCGTGGGCTTTGTTGTGTTCGCGATCCTTGTGGTCATCAATTTCATAGTGATCACCAAAGGCGCGGGCCGTATCGCGGAAGTCGCCGCTCGTTTCACCTTGGACGCGATGCCCGGCAAACAAATG
>SXGU01123496.1_pt1 | contig 19852 bp, 12 predicted proteins | sample 3174531 | NCBI WGS metagenome assembly SXGU01 (sample SAMN11356863, study PRJNA531348) | freshwater metagenome | isolation source: freshwater sample F1-140 | place: China: Fuxian Lake, Yuxi | collected 2017-12-25 | reverse complement strand
GAACACCGGCACCGACCCGGACTACGAGGTGCTGGCGGTGGACAATGGCTCGACCGACTGGACCACCTATCTGTTACACGCCTTCGAGGGGGATATCCGGGTGGTGCGCAACGACCAGAACCTCGGCTTTGCCCGCGCCTGCAATCAGGGGATAGAGGCAGCGGGCGGCGAGTACGTGGTGCTGCTCAACAACGACACCGTGCCCCAGCCCGGCTGGCTGGCCGCCCTGGTGAGGTTGGCCGACAGCGACCCGGGCATCGGGGTGGTAGGGGCGCGCCTGCTCTACCCGGGGACCGGCAAGGTGCAGCACGCCGGCCTGGAGATGATCGAGGGGATGCCCGAACACGTGTACCGGGGGGTGGCGGGCGACGATCCGCGGGTGCTGGTCCAGCGCGACCTCGACATGGTGACCGGGGCCTGTATGCTGGTGCGCCGCGCATTGTTCACCGAGTTGGGGGGGCTGGACACCAATTACGTCAACGGCGTGGAGGACGTGGATTTCTGCCTGCGGGCGCGGCAGGCAGGGTACCGGGTGGTCTATTGCCCGGACTGTGTGGTGGAGCACCACGAGGGGGCCAGCGAGGGGCGTTTCGATCGGGTGCGGGAGAACCTGCGCCGCTTCCAGCAGCAATGGGGTCACTGTTTTGATGCCCAGGGGCGGTTTGCCGCCCAGGGCCGGGCCGCAACCGCGGAGCACCGACGGCTGCGGGGCAATTGGGAAGGCGCTTTCCTAGTCCATTCGAGCCTGGCCCATGCCAACCGCGAGTTGGTGTTGGCCCTGTTGGCGGGAGGCGGTCTGGACCTGGGCCTGATCCCCACTGAGCCGGCCCAGTTCGGCCCCGGGGAGGAGGCGCGCCTCGCGCCGCTGGCTCCGCGTCTGGGCTTTGGCCTGGAGGGTCAGGTGGATTTTCATCTGCGCCACCGCTGGCCGCCCGATTTCAGCCGGCCCGCCAGCGGCAAACTGATCTTGATCCAACCCTGGGAGTTCGGGCGGATTCCGCAGGCCTGGCTGCAGCCATTGCGCGACCAGGTCGACCAGGTATGGGCCTATACCAACTATGTGCGCCAGTGTTATCTGGACAGCGGCGTGCCGGCCGCCAAAGTGCAGGTGGTGCCGCTGGGGGTGGACCCCGAGCGTTTCCGGCCCGGCCTCGACCCCCTGCCCCTGGCCACCCAGAAGCGCTTCAAGTTCCTCTTCGTGGGCGGCACCCTTTTCCGCAAGGGCATCGATGTGTTGCTCGATGCCTATTGCCAGACCTTCACGGCCGGCGACGAGGTGTGTCTGGTCATCAAGGACATGGGGGTCCAGACCTTCTACCGCAACCAGAACGCCGGCGACGAGATCCGCCGCCGGCAACAGGACCCGGCCAATCCCCAGATCCTCTATCTCACCGAAGACCTGCCCGGGGCCGAGTTGCCGCGCCTGTACGCAGCCTGCGACTGCCTGGTGCATCCCTATCGGGGCGAAGGGTTCGGTTTGTCGGTGGCCGAGGCCATGGCCTGCGGCCTGCCAGCCATCCTCACCCGGGGCGGTGCCTGCGACGATTTCTGTCCCGAGGAGATGGTATACTGGATCGGGGCCCAGCGCCGGCAGGTGCGTTTCGAGCAGGAGACCGCCGGCCCGGCCTGGTTGCTCGAACCAAACGCCGAAGATCTGAAAGACCAGCTGCGCCAGGTGTGCGCCGCACCCGAGGCCGCCCGCCAGCTGGGGCAGCTGGCCAGCCGCCATATACGCACCCATTTCACCTGGGAGCGGGCGGCTGAGCGGGCCCGCCAGGTGCTCGAAGGCCTAGTGCAACCCGCCATTCCCCCCGCGCCTGCGGCACCCAGCGCGGTGGACCAGGCCACCCTGCACCTGCAGGAGGCCGACCGCTGCCGCCAGCGCCGCGACTGGCGCCAGGCGGCGCTGGCCTGCGAAAAGGCCGTGGCCGCCAAACCCGATTTTGTCGAGGCCATCATGGTGTGGGCCGACGTGTTGATCGAGGAGGGCCAGGCCGCCCAGGCGGTCGGGGTGATCAAAAGGCTGGTGGATCTCGACGCCAACTCGACGATGGCCCACAACTACCTGGGGCTGGTGCAGAGCAAGGCCCGGCAGTGGACCGAGGCCGGGGCCAGCTTCCGCCGGGCGCTGGAACTGGACCCGCGCTTCGTCGAGGCCCTGGTCAATCTGGGGGTCTGGGCGTGGGAACAGGGCCAGGCCCAGGAGGCGCTGGGGTATTTCAAGGACGCCGCCCAATTGGACCCGGCCAACCGCGAACTGGTGGCCAACCTGGTGCTGCTGCACCTGCGGGTCGGTCAGCCCGCCGATGCCGAGGCAGTGCTGCGGCATTTCCTGGGCAACCACCCCGGCGACGTGGAGTTGCAGGCCCAACTGGCCGAGCTCCTCTGGCAGCGGGGGGACCGGGAGGGCAGCCGCCAGGTGGCCCTGGTGGTCCTCGCCCTGCAGCCCGACCACCCCCAGGCCGGGGCCATCGCGGAGCAGACGGGTGGCAAAAAAGCATAAGGCAAAAAAGAAGCGCCTCTCCCTGTGTATGATCGCCCGCGACGAGGCGGGATTCCTCGAACAGTGCCTGTCCAGTGTGCGCGGCCTGGTCGACCAGATCATCGTCGTCGACACCGGCTCCGCCGACACCACCCCGGAGGTGGCCCAGCGGCACGGGGCCCAGGTCCTCAGTGCCCAGTGGCAGGGCGATTTTTCTGCGGCGCGCAACCTCTCCCTCGAACCGGCCACCGGGGACTGGGTGCTGGTGCTCGATTGCGACGAGGTGCTGGCCGCCGCCGACCACGCCCGGCTCAGGGCCCTGTTGCGCTCCCAGGGGCCAGCGGCCTATCGCCTCACCACCCGCAACTACACCGAGCGGGCCAATCTCGCCGGCGGGGTTCCCTGTCGCGGCGACTATGCCGAGGAAAAGCAGTACCGGGGGTGGTTCCCGACCACCAAGGTGCGGCTGTGGCGCAACCTGCCGGGCATCCGTTTCGCCGGCGCGGTACACGAATTGGTCGAGGCCTCGATAAGGTCCCAGGGCGGCACCGTGGGCGACTGTCCGGTGCCGGTACACCACTACGGGCACGCCGAAAAACAGCGCCCGCCGGATTATTATCTCCGGGCCGGGGAAGAGAAGGTGCGCCAGCAGCCGGGGGATCTGCGCGCCCGCTACGAGCTGGCCCTGGCCTACCGCGACGCCGGCCGCCACTTCGACGCCCTGCGGAGCATCGAGGAGGTGCTCGCCGGCTTGGCACAGGGAGGCGGCGAGGCGGCGTTGTACCTACGGGAGGACCTGGCCCTGCTGGTGCGGGCTGAACTCTTCGACCGCCTCGCCAGGGGCGCCGAAGCGCTGCAGGCCTACCAGGAGATCATCGCCCGTTTCCCGCAGGTGTACCAGGCCTACAACAACGCCGGCAACCTGCTGGAGCGGCAGGGCCGCGTTGCCGAGGCCTTGCCCCTCTATCAACGGGGCGCCGCCCTCGCCCCCGACAACCAGGTGCTCCGGGAGAACCTAGCCCGCCTGCATGGTGGGCGCGTGCAGTTGGGTGGGTACCGGCTGAGTGTCTGTGTCATCGTCCGCAACGAGGAGGCGGTGCTGGCCAGGTGCCTGGAGAGTGTGCGGGCCGCCGCCGACGAATTGGTGGTGGTCGACACCGGCTCCACCGATGGCACCGTGGAGATCGCCCGGCGTTTCGGCGCCCGGCTCGGCGCCTTCCCCTGGGTCGACGATTTTGCCGCCGCCCGCAACGCCGCGCTGGAACTGGCCACCGGGGAGTGGGTCCTGTGGCTGGACGCCGACGACTACCTGGCTGCCGAGGACCTGGAGCAGGTGCGGGCCCTCAAGCAGGAGCCCCCGGACCATGCCTTCTGTTTCACCCTGGTCAACGAGGGCGGCGACCGCACCTCCTTCCACCAGATCAAGATGTTCCCCCGCCATCCGCTGGTGCGTTTCGAGCGGCCAGTACACGAACACGTGCTGGCCGGACTGCGGCGGGCCGGGCTGCCCCTGCGGGTGGCGCCGGTGCAGGTGCGCCACACCGGGTACGCAAGCGCCGAACAGGTAAGCCGCAAGAAAGCCTATTACCTGCGCCTGATGGAGGAGTGGTGGTCGCGCCGGCCGGATGATTGGGATATCTGTTTTCGCATCGGCCACACCTTCTACAGCGATCAGGACACTGTCAAAGCCCGGAGCTTTTTCGCCCGGATTCTGGCCGTCGGACCCGCGGCGGTGGACCCCCCGTCGGTGTACCGCCTGGCCGCGGTTTTTAACGGCCGGTGCTTGCTTGTGGAAGGGGCCTGGGCCGAGGCGGCCGCCCAGTTGGAGCAGGCCCTCCACCTCCAGTCCAACGAGGTGCTGGCCAACCTGTCGCTGGGGGACGTGCGCACCAAACTGGGGCAGTTCCAGGCGGCGCTGGCACCGCTCCAGCGCGTGCTGGAGGGTGAGGTAGATGCACACTTCCCCCTCGACCTGCAGGTGATTCGCTTTTCGGCGCAGTTCTTTTTGGGCCAGTGTTACCAGGGCCTGGGCCGCATCGAGGAGGCCAGGGCGGCGTTTGCCGCTGCCCGCGACACCTCGCCCCACCAGCCCGAGGCGGCGCAGGCACTGGCCGCCCTGGCGGCAGGGGAGGCGCAGCGGGTGCCGGCTCCACAGCGCCTGACCCTGTGTATGATCGTGCGCAACGAGGCGCACCGGCTGGGCAAATGCCTCGAGAGTGTAAAGGGTCTGATCGACGAGTTGGTGGTAGTCGACACCGGCTCCGACGACGGCACCGAGGAGATCGCCAGGCACTACGGGGCCACCCTCGGGCACTTTCCCTGGTGCGACGACTTTGCCGCAGCCCGCAACCATTCCCTCTCGCTGGCCACCGGCGACTGGATTCTGTGGCTCGACGCCGACGACCTGCTGCCCGCCGAATACCACACCCAGATCCGCCACCTCCTGACCAGGGGCCGCGACAAGTGTTATTTCTTTTTGCTCGACGACCAGGGCTACGAAAACATCTCCTGCCTGCAGATGAGGCTCTTCCCCAATCTGCCCGGGGTCTGTTTCGAAATGCCCATCCACGAGCAGGTCACCCCCTCGCTGGGCCGTCTGGGGGTGGAGATGGTGCCCACCCAGGTGCGGGTCACCCACACGGGGTACCCCACCCCCGAGGTGGTGAAGGCCAAGAAGGACCGGTACCTGCGCATCATGGAGCGGTGGCTGGAGCACCATCCAGGTGATTATATAGTGCGCTCCCACGTGGCCCTCACCTATCACACCACGGGCCGACTCGAGGAGGCCCTGGCCGCGTACCGGGCCATCGTCCAAAACAGCACCTGCCTGGCCGACCGAAACTTTGTCGTCTATACCACCGCCCTGCTTTTCCTGGGCCGCACCTACCTCAAGAAGAAAGACCTCCCCCAGGCGCTCGAGTTCATCAAAAAGGCCGAGGAGGTGGACCCGGACTATATCCTGACCAAGTTGAGCCTGGCCGAGACCTATATGCGGCTGGAGCGCTTCGCGGAGGCGGGTCAGTATGCACAGGCCGTGCTGGACAGCGGGTCCCAACACACCTTTTTCCCCATCGATCAGCAGGACGTGCGTTTTTCGGCCCGGCTGCTGCGGGCCCAGGCCCACCAGGGTTTGGGCGAGTGGGACCAGGCCGAGGAGGCCTATATCCAGGCCTCCCAGGTTCCGGTGCCCCGCCGCAGCGAGGCCCTCGGCGCCTTGTCCCAGTTACACAAGGCCCTGGGGAAAAAGCAGCGGGCACTGCAGGTGCTGGAACAAGCCAGGCAAGAGGCGCCCGAGAACCTGCAACACCTATTCAATATAGGAGTGCTCCACCTGGAGGAGGGCCGCCTCGAAGAGGCCAAGCAGGCCTTTGCCGGGGTCTTGGCGCGCGAGCCGGCCCACGCCCCCACGCTGCTCAACCTGGGTTTTCTGGCCAAGAGCAGGGGAGAGATTCAGGAGGCCGAACGCTGCTACCTCCAGGTGGCGCAGCTCCAGCCCGATGGTGTCGAGGCCTTTGCCAATCTAGGTCATCTCTATATGGACGAGGGGCGCCACTCCGAGGCAGGAGACAGTTTCGCCCAGGTGCGCTCCCGCGATCTCCAGTTACTCGACATCAACCTGGGGTTGCTGGCCAGCCTGGCCGCTCAGGGCCGCTGGGACCAGGAGTTGGCCCTGCAGATCCTCGGCGTCTTCTCCCAGGGACAGGCCGGGGAGTTGGACGACCAGCCTGCTGCGGCCCGGGCCTTTGTGCACCTGGGGGGAGCCCTGGTCGGCCGCCAGCTGAACAAATGCGCCGAGTACGCGCTGGGGATCGCCATTGCCCTGGACGCGCATTGCCTCGAAGCTCGGTGCGGCCTGGGGCAACTTTTCTTCCGCCTGGGGGCGTACTGGAAAGCCATCGCCCAGTACGAGGTGGCCCTCCGGCTTCAGCCCCAGGACGCCTCCACCTTTGCCGCCCTGGGGGACTGCTACCGCAAACTGGGAGTAGAGGAAGCGGCCCGAATGTGTTACGAACAGAGCCGCCGCGCCACCGCCAGCGCCGGCCCCGCACAGCCCTGAAGGACGCCCCATCCCAACCCCGCACCGGTAAATTCTTCCAGCCTTAGCCCCAAACTTTCTCCTCATTGCTCCTGCCACCCCCCTGCGACCTGCGTGGGGAAGGCGAGGGAGGCTTCGCCTTTAACTTGATACCATAAAATGGTTTAGCGCAAAATGAAACCCGGGGGGATCACCTTGGCACAGGGCTTGCTCAAAGGAGAGCCGTATCCCCTCCGACTCCCCGGCGGGGGCAATTCATAGAAGCCCAAGGAAGGCACAGGCCATTCCAAGGAGGTCGAAATGCCCTTACGCATTGGCAACAACATCAGCGCAATCAACGCTGCGAGAAACCTGAACAAAAACAGCGCTGATTTCACTAAGAGGATCGAGCGGCTCTCCTCGGGTCTGCGTATCAACCGCGGTGCGGACGACGCCGCCGGTCTGGCAGTCTCCGAGGGCATGCGCTCCGAGATCCTGGGCATGAAACAGGCCGTTCAGAACGCCTCCCAGGGCACCAGCCTGATCCAGTTGGCCGAAGGTTCGCTCAACGAAACCAGCAATATGCTGGCGCGTATGCGCGAGTTGGCGGTGCAGTCGTCGAACTCCACGATCAACGACTCCAACCGCGAAGGGCTGACCTCCGAGTTCAACCAGCTCATCCAAGAAGTGGACCGCATCGCGCTCTCCACCACCTATAACGACACCGTGCTGCTGACCGGTTTCGGCAATTCAGTGGAACAGAGCGGCGAGTTATCCACCTCCCTGGCCGGGTTTGCCGGCGCCAGCGAGGTGGGGGTTTCGGGCGCGGTTCCGGGCACCTACGTATTTACCGATACCAGCGACCAGGACAACCAGATCACCCTGTCGATCACCCTAGACGATGGCACCACCCTTACCCAGTCCATCGACGTGGGCGCTAGCCTCGACCGCGACAATGGCCAGAACCTGGTCGCCACTGGCACCACCTTCCTCGCCAACGTCGACCGCCTCGGGGTGCAGGTCACCCTGGTCGGACCGGGCGTGGACGATACGGAAACCCTGCGCAGCACTGCGGCAGATGCCGGAACCGGCGGGGATTTCATCATCGATGACCAGGCGGTGAGCCTCGCCGCAGGCGAGAGCCTGGCCAACGTCGCCACCCAGTTGCATACCGTGCTCACGGGTCTCACCCCCCCTGGGTCGGCGACCTACGACGCCACCCTCGACGAGGTGCAGATCGACGCTGCCGGCCACGACATAAGCGGCGCTGGAGCCTCGGCACTGGGGTTGATCCCGGGCAACTCCTACGTGGACGGCCGCCTACACGGCAAGACCATCGTGGTGACCGAGGGATCGGGCGGTTCGCTGCAGGTGGGCGCCAACGACGGGGCCAACAACCGCATCGAGATCAACATCGGCGACATGAGGGCCTCGGGCAACGAGCTGAATCTGAATGGTCTATCCATTGCCAACCAGCAGAGCGCCCGCTCCACGATCACCCGCATCGACTCGGCCATCCTGGCGGTGGCCCGGCAGCGCGGGGTGTTGGGCGCCACCCAGAACCGCCTGCAGTACACCACCTTCAACCTCGAGAACGCGATCGAGAACTTGCAGGCAGCCGAATCCTCGATCCGCGACGCAGACGTGGCAGAGGAGGTCTCGGCCTTCACCCGCGGCCAGATCCTGACCCAGGCGGCGACCGCCATGGCGGCCCAGGCCAATGCCCTGCCGCAGACCGCGCTGACCCTGCTCCAGTAAGACCGGCCGCCCGGATGGCAGCCGCAGAAAAAAAATTAAAGGGCGTGCAGCGACAGTCGATAAAAGGTGTGTGTGATACAAAGTAATATCAAATAACAATAAATCACATCTCTTTATCACATCAAGGACGATAACGCACCCACACCCACGTAAACGCCGCTGAACATGGAGGTTTAGTTATGGCGATTACCATCAATGTCAATCACAACGTCGCTGCTGTAAATGTGCGGCGCCACCTGAATAACAACAGCAAGGAACTGGGCACCCGCCTAGAACGGCTGTCTTCAGGCATGCGCATCAACCGGGCTACGGACGATGCCGCTGGCCTCTCCATCTCCGAGGGGTTCAGAGCCCAGTTGTCCGGCCTTTCTATTGGCCTGCGCAACGCCGAGATGGGCAGCAACCTGCTCCAGGTGGCCGAAGGGTCCCTCAATGAGGTCAGCTCCGTGCTGATCCGCATCCGCGAGCTGGCCATGGAATCGGCCACCAGCACCCTCAACGACGACAACCGCGAATCCCTCGAAAACGAAATGATCCAGCTCCGACAGGAAATCGACCGAATCGCCCGTTCAACCGGGTACAACGGTCAGCGCATCCTGACGGGATTTGGGGTCAATGTCCTCGAGGACCAGTCCACCGCACTCACGACCAGTGCCGCCACCGGGGTGGTGCGCGTGGCCCTGTCGGGGGCCGGCGAGGGAACCTATACCTTTATAGACGGGGCCGGCGACGGCACGCTGAGTCTGGGGAACGGGATCGTCACCCAGACCCTCAACAGCTCTCAGCTCTTCCTCGACGGCGACTCGGTTGCCACCGGGACCACGGCAGTGGCCAATTTCGACCGCCTCGGGGTCCAGGTGACCCTTGCCGGGCATCAAGGTACCGGCGCCATCGGTAGTTACGTGGACGGCGACCTAGACGGGGCGACCATTGTGGTGGACGGCGGTACGGGCTGGTCCTTCCAGGTGGGGGCCGACAACGTGGTCGATGACCGCATCGAGATCGGCATCGAGGACATGAGTGCCAGCGGCTCGATCCTCAACCTGAACACCCTGTCGGTTGCCAGCCAGGAGAATGCCCGGGAAGCGCTCGATACCATCAATGCGGCCATCGACGAGGTGGCCCGTCAGCGCAGCAAACTGGGCAGTGTCATGAACCGGCTGCAGCACACCATCAGCTTCACCGAGAACGCCATCGAGGGAAACACCGCCTCGGAAGCCACAGTGCGCGACGCGGATATGGCCACCGAGGTCTCGGCCTTCACCCGCACCCAGATCCTGACCCAGGCGGCAACGGCCATGCTGGCCCAAGCCAACAGCGCTCCACAGGCGGTGATGGTCCTGCTGGGTCAGTAAAAAATCAAGGAAGCGCCGGTGCGGTCGATATAGGAGAGTAAAGCCGGTCGCCCCGGGGCCAGAGCAGGCTCCGGGGAAAGGGCAGGCGAGAAAAGATTAAAGCTCGGCGAAGGCAATGCCGATAAGGATAAAAGATACAATCCATCCGTATCTTTTATTCGGCTAGAGAGCTGAAGGAGGTGGACAGCACTAGACTGGGGTATGTTTGACAAAATGATCGATCGGAAATGCGAATGCCGCGTTGGGGAACGAGGCAATCGAAACCGGCAGGGATGCCGTTAACAAAAAATAAACAAGGAGGTTCGATTTCATGGCGCTGCGTGTAAATACAAATATTGCCGCCCTCAATGCCAGGCGGCACCTAAACGCGAATACCCGCACTTTGGCGGCCAAACAGGAACGCCTGGCATCTGGTCTGCGGCTCAACAAGGCGGCCGACGATGCTGCCGGCCTGTCGGTACGGGAAGGCATGCGAGCGGAACTTTCTGGCCTGAAGGCCACCATCACCAACGCCGAGCAGGCGAGCAATCTGCTGCAGACGGCCGAAGGTTCGCTCAACGAGACCAACGCCATCCTGGTGCGGATGCGCGAGTTGGCCGCCCAGTCGGGCAACTCGACCTTTACTGATAACAACCGCGAAGCCCTGCAAGGCGAGTTCTCTCAGCTGATGGGAGAAATCGACCGCATCGCTGCGGCCACCACCTACAACAACCAGACCCTGTTGACCGGGTACGGCAATACGGTGGACGGCACTTCGACGGCGGTGACGGCCAGCAATGCCAGCGGGGTGACCGAGATCAGTATCTCCGGGGCCCAGACCGGCACCTATACCTTTGAGGATACCGGGAGCGGCAGCACCCTCACCCTGGGCAACGGCACCGTTTCGCAGACCATCAATGTCGGGCAGATCCTCGACGGTGAGGTGATTGCCACCGGCACCCAGTTCGTGGCCAACTTCGACCGCCTCGGGATCCAGGTGACCCTGGCGGGGGCCAGCGTGGCCAACGCGACGGGCGACTACACGGATGGGGATTTGGATGGCCAGACTATCAACATCAACGCGGGCACCGGCGGCTCCTTCCAGGTGGGCCCCTCGGATCGGGCGTTCAACCGCCTCGAGGTGAGTATCGCCGACATGCGGGCCAGCGGTACCACCCTTAACCTGAGCAGCACCTCCATCGCCACGATCACCACTGCGCGTTCGGCGCTCACTTCCATAGACCAGGCCATCAACGAGGTTGCCAAGCAGCGCGGCACTCTGGGCGCGTTCCAGAACCGCCTGGGCTTTGCGGTCGCCTACACCGAAAACGAGGTCGAGAACACCCAGGCCTCCGAATCGGCCATCAGCGACGCCGACATCGCCAACGAGGTCAGCGAGTTCACCCGCTCGCAGATCCTCTCGCAGGCGGCCACCGCGATGTTGGCCCAGGCCAACGTCCTGCCGCAGAACGCCCTGGCGCTGCTGCAGTAAAAGGCACCGGAGGAAGGGTAGCACCGAAGAAAACCCAAAGAGCGGAAAGGGGCGTCACCGGCTGAGAGCGGTGACGCCCCTGTTCCGGCTTCTAAGACGACGAGGGAAGAGCGGCATGAGGTGAGGGTGTAAGAGGCATCTCTCGGAATGAGGTGAGAGAAAATGGAAGGCATAAAGCAGACTATGAAAATTCCCGAGGCCGTCAACCGCGAGGCGGTGAAGGCCAAACCCAGGAGTCCCGAGACCCAGACTGCAGTTGCGGTCGCCGGCGAAAGCCAGGCGTCCCCGGTCGTTCAGCCGGTGCAGCCGGAGGAGGTGAAACAGGCCGCCGCCGAACTGGACAAGGCGCTGCAGCAACAGCACAGCGACCTCTCGGTCTCGGTCGACGAAACGACCGGCACCATGGTGGTGCGCATCACCGACAACAACACCGGAGAGGTGGTCAAGCAGATTCCATCCAAGCAGCTGATGGATGCCAATGTCAGCATGAACAAGATCGTCGGCCTGCTCTTCGACGATAGGGGTTGAAGCACAGCAAGCACGGAGGCACGCGGTTGCGCTGGAAGCGCCTTGATTTCAGGATAGGCTGAGATGACGCAGGGAATTACTTTCTCGGGTCTGGGTTCCGGTCTGGACACCGAATCCATCATCAAACAGCTGACTGACATCGAGAGAAGACCCATCCAGCTGAATGCCGCCAAGCAGAGCCGTCTCGAGGGCCAGAAAGAGATTTTCCGGGGTATCAACTCCGGCCTGCTTTCGCTTAAGGGGACGGTTGACAAGCTGGCCGATGGAAAGCTTTTCTCGATTGTCAATGCCCAGTCCAGCGACACGGGTCGGGTGGGGGTGCAGGCCACCACCGACGCGGCGGCCGGCACCCTCAACGTCGAGGTCCTGGCCCTGGCCCAGGCCAGGAGCTTGTCCTCGCGTTCCTTCGGCAGCCTCTCCAGCGCCCTTGGCCTGAGCGGTGAGTTTGTCGTCAACGGCAAAAGCATCGCCGTCGCCGCCGACGACGATCTCACCGACGTCCGCCAGGCCATCAACGAGGCCGATGCCGGGGTAACAGCCCAGATCCTCAGCGTCACCCCCAAAGACAACCGCCTGATCCTGACCGCCGAAGCGGTGGGCGCCGACGGTTTCCATCTCAAGGACGCCAGCGCCGGCGATGTGCTCCAGTCCCTGGGGTTTACCTCGAGCGTGACCCACACCAAGAACGCTTTCTTCAATGGCGCCCGCAGCTCCAGCTTTCTAGTTCCCACTTCGGCCATCGGTTCCCAACTGGGCCTGGCGGACCCACCCGCCGGCAGCGTCACCATCGGCACCGCCGAAGTGGCGATCGACCTCGCCACCGACTCCCTCGAAGCCATCCGCGACAAGATCAACAACGCCGACATCGAGGGCGTCAGCGCCAGCGTGGTCACCAGTTCCCAGGGCGGCATCACCCGCTATCAGCTGCAGATCGAGGGCACCGACCAGTTCGCCGATGTCACCGGGACCTTCGAGGCCCTCGGGGTGCTCAACGGTGAGGGGGCCATCGCCGACGGGGTCGCCGGCGGCGGCGAGAGCGACGTGTTCACCAGCACCACCACTGCGGTCGGCGCCCTGCTCGGGCTCTCCAGCGCTCCAAGCGGCACCATCACCATTGCCGGCCAGTCTATTGCGCTGGACCTCTCCGCGGACTCCCTGGCAGATATCCAGGACAAGATCAACAACGCCGGCATCGCCGGGGTGAGCGCCAGCATCTCCAGCACCACCGACGAGGAGGGCAGCACCGCTTTCCGGCTGCAGATCGCGGGTACCACCAATTTTGTCGACGCCGGCAACGCCCTCGAATCCCTCGGCATTTTGGAGGGGTCGAACAGCAACTTCTCCAGCGTCAGTCAGGTCCTGACCAGCAGCGCCACCCTGAAGGAACGCGGCGCCCTGCTCGACGCCCAGGGTTTGGCGGTCAACAGCGCCGAGTTCGCCAGCAGCAGCGACACCCTCGGCACCCTGACCGGCACCAGCGCGGTTGGCAACGTGACCATCGGCGACCAGAGCGTGGCCATCGACCTTGCCGCCGACTCGCTGGACACCATCCGCGACAGGATCAACAACGCCGCCATCTCCGGGGTGAGTGCTGCGGTGGTCGACACCGGCGGGGGTACCTTCAAGCTGGAGATCTCCGGCACCACCAGCTTTGAGGACCAGGGCGGGGTACTCGCCGCGCTGGGGGTGATGGAAGAGGCCGGCCCAGTCACCGCCGACACCCGTTTTGCCGACCTCGCCGGCGCCGGGGTCGCGGCGGGCGACACCATTTCCATCGGCGGCAAGGACCACAGCGGCGCCCAGGTGAGCGCCTCCTTCTCCATCACCAGCGCCAACCTGAAAATCCAGAATCTGCTCAACGCCATCGAACAGGCCTTCGGCGGCGCGGTCACCGCCTCAATCGACGGTTCCGGGCGCATCGCCGTGCTGGATGAGACGAGTGGGAAGAGTTCGCTGAGCCTGAGCCTCTTGGCCAACAACGAAGGCGGCGGTGCCCTGGACATGGGCAGCCAAAGTGTCACCACCCAGGGGTTGGACGCGCGTTCGGCGGAGTTGCAGACCGGTCAGGACGCCAGGTTCCGCATCAACGGCATCACCCTCAGCCGCGATACGAACACCGTCGCCGACGCGGTCGAAGGGGTCACCCTCGACCTGAAGCAGGCGGAGGAGGGCGAGATCGTCGCCCTCACCATCACCAAGGACGACACCGGTGACCTCAAGGCCAACATCACCAGCTTCGTGGATCAGTTCAACAGCTCTATGAAACTGATCAACGACCAATTTGTGCTCGATCCCAAGACCAAGAAGGCCGGGCCTCTGTCGGGCGACGCCACCCTGCTGAGCCTGCAGTCGCGGATGCGCGGCTTGATCTCCAGCCAGGTCGAGGGGCTGACCGGCAAATTCGACTCGCTGGTGATGATCGGCATCAGCTTTGACCGCGAGGGCAAACTCAACGTCGACGACGACAAGCTGGAAGAGGCCCTGACCGAGGATCTGGACGCGGTGCGGCGGCTCTTTGTCTCCGAGGGCACCACCTCCGACGAAAAGGTGGAGTTTATCTCCAGCAACAAGAAAAGCAAACCTGGTTCGTACGCGGTCAACCTCACCCGCGCTCCAGAACAGGCCCTGGTGGTGGGCAGCGTCGAGCTGAGCGAGGGGCTGACCCAGGATCAGACCCTGACCATCACCGACCTGGCCTCGAGCCGTACGGCGCACGTACGCCTGGCGGCGGGGGACAGCCTGAGCCAGGTGGTAGACAAGATCAACGAGAGCCTCGACAGCGAAGTAGCTGAGGTGCGGCGCGGCACCGTGGGCAACACCACCGACGGGGTCACGCCCATCAGCAACAACACGGCTTTTGCCCAGATCTTCGGGGCGGGCGCCGTGGCGGGCGACACCATTCGTATCAATGGCACCACCCACGAAGGGTCTGCGGTCACCAGCCTGTTCACCATCAGCGATCCGGCCACCCTGACCGTTGGCGACCTGCTCGCCGAGGTGCGCACTGCCTTTGGCGCGGGGGTGAGTGTGACGGTCGACAGTGAAGGAAAAATCGCGGTGACCGATAGTCAAGTAGGGGACAGCAAGCTGACCCTCACGCTGATCGAGGGCAACGAAGGGGGCGGCAGCTTGGACCTGGGGAGCATCGAGGAAGAGGATGGCGGCCGGCCCCGCATCGAGATCACTGCCCTCAATCAGGACGGCAAGCTGGCGCTGCGCCACGATTCCTATGGTACCCGCAACGGCTTCAGCATCTCCCAGAGCGTCGATCAACTGGGCCTGGCGGTGGGCGACTACACCGGCATCGACGCGGCGGGCAGCATCAACGACGAGAAAGCGGACGGCTTCGGGCGCATCCTCACCGGCGCCATCGGGGAAGAGAATGTCGAGGGGGTCTCCGTGCGGGTTGGTTACACCCCCGAGGAATTGGCGGAGAGCGGCACCGAACACGGGCAGGTGAAACTGGTGCACGGGGTGGCCCGGCTGCTGGCCGACGACCTGAGCTTCATCACCGACACCTTTACCGGCACCCTCAAGAACCGGGTGGAGTCCATCGACGAAACCATCAAGGACCTCAAGGGGCAGACCGCGGCCCTGGAGCGCCGGGTGGAGGTGTCGCGCCAGGGGCTGGTCAGCAAGTTCTCCGCGCTGGAGGGCAGCCTCTCGTCGCTGCAGTCGCAAGGCTCATTCCTCAGCCAACAGCTCTCTTCGCTGTCACGTTGAGCGATAATGGTTATATTGGGGCATGAACTCAGCCATGGTGCAGGAAGTATAAGGGGGTATGAACCGTAACGGTTTCCGGCAGTACAGCCAAGTGCAGATCAAAACCGCCAATAAAGGCAAGCTGATCATCATGCTCTATCAGGGGGCGATCCGCTTCATGAAAAAGGCGGTTCAGCAGCTAGAGCAAAAGGACATGGAGGGCAAAGGCAAAAGTCTGATCCGAGCTCAGGACATTGTGCTGGAACTGCTCTATGCCCTGGATCAGGACATGCTCGCCAAGGGCAATGAACTGGCCCTCAATCTCCAGCGGCTTTACCTGTACTGTTATCGCCGGCTGGTGCGGGCCAACGTCGATATGGATCCCGAACCGATCAAAGAGGTGGCGGCACTGATGGCCAGCCTGTTGGAGGCCTGGGAAAAGGTGGTGAGTTCCCAGGGTGAATCCGAGGTCGGTGCTGAGACACCTGAGCCGGTTCAGGTGCGGGTGGCGATCACGGGATGACGACCTCGCCCTCTTTCTCCGCCGAGCACCTAGGCCAGGAGTTGGCCGATTTCGAGGCCATGTACCAACTGGGCCTGGAGCAGCGCGACTGCATCGCCCGCGAGGATCTGGAGGGCCTGGGGGCATCGTTCCAGCGCACCCGCCGGCTGATGGATCGGATCCGCCTGCGCCAGGAGCACCGGCCCGCGCTGGGCAATACTCCGGAGGTCGAAGGGCAGCGAAACGAGCTGCGCCGCCTCGTCGGCCAGCTACAGGAACTGCGCCGCGACAACGAGGCGGCGGTTCAGCAGCTGTTGGCGCGCACCCGCGACGACCTGCGCCAGTTCCAACAGAGCCGGCGGGCCCTGCGCGGCTACCAGCAGGCGGGACTCAGCGAAGCCCGTTTCATCGACCGGGTCCGCTGAGGAAGGAAATTTGTCTGGACAGGGCATCATCGCCAAATTTACATTAATATATTGCGGAACGGCGCCGATATATATAAGAGGCGGGTCTTCCCCAGGCCCGCGACGAGGTGATGCCCAATGCGTATAGACGGTTTACCGCAACAGCCCAAAACCCCCCAGAGCGGCAAGCGGGGTGAGGTAACGCAGGTCAAGAAGGCGCCGAACCGCACTGGCGACGTGGTGGAGATCTCCACCAGCACCCAAGGGGTGGCTGATCTGGCGGCCAAGGCCAAAGCCGCGGCCGATGTGGGCAGCGATGCCCGGCTGGAGGAGGTGCGCGCCCGGGTGCAGTCGGGGTACTACAATACCCCCGAGACCCGCAAGCAGGTCGCCGGGGCCCTGCTGCAGTCCGGCGGGTTCAAGGAGGTCGCCAGCGATCTCGTGCAGGCCCGCGGGGTCAGCAAGCAGGTCAAAGCCACGCCCGATGTGCGCAAGGCCGAAGTTGAGCGCGCCCGGCAGCGGGTGAGCAGCGGCTTCTATCAGGATCCGGAGGTGCGCCAGGCCACCGCCGACCGCATCGTCGACCAACTGGCCTAGTTTTTTCTGCTTTCTAATTCCGGGGCGATGCCACAGGCATCGCCCCTTTTCTATTTTTTTGGGTATGGTGCAGATCGTCGGCATCGATGGGGGGGGCACCCACACGCGGGCCGTGGCCCTCGGCCCGCAAGGCAGGCTGGCGGCCGTGGCCAGCGCCGGTTGCGGTAACTTTCAAGTCCTGGGGTTGTCTGGCCTGGAGGCGCTTTTCGCCCAACTGCGGGACGCCCTCGGGGTGGACCTGCCTCTGGGCGGCCTGTGTCTGGCGCTGGCCGGGGCGGGTAGGGTCGCCGAACAGGAATCCGTTGCCGCGTTGGCCCTGGCCAGGGGATGGGCGGCACAGGTGCAGGTGGTCAGCGATGCGCGGGCCGCCCTGGTGGGTGCCCACGGCAATCAGCCGGGGCTGGTGGTGCTGGCCGGCACCGGCTCCATGGTGTTGGGCAGGAACGCCGAGGGCGTCGAGGCCCGGGCCGGTGGCTGGGGGCCCTGGTTGGGTGACGAGGGCAGCGGGTATTACCTCGGGATGGAGGGTATCCGCGCCGCGCTGCGGGCCCGCGACGGCTGGGGACCCGCCACGGTGTTGGAGGAGCGCCTGTGCCTGGCCCTGGGCCTTGGGGACTGGGACCAGATCGTGCGCCGGATCTACAGCGGCGAGTTAGGGCGAGAGGGCGTGGCGGCCTTGGGTGCGGAGGTGGTGGCCGCAGCCCAGCAAGGGGACAGCTCTGCGCAGGCGATCGCTGCCTCGGGCAGTGAGGCGCTGGGCCGGCAACTTGCTGCGGTGGCCCGCAAACTGGGGCTGGAGGGAGGAGTGGCGGTGTCCGGGGTGGGCGGGGTTTTCGCCGCCCGGCAACTGCTGTGGCCGGCGATGGCAGCGGCAGCTGAGGCAGGTGGCTGCCAGCTGCACTGGCGGGATCCCCTCCTGCCGCCAGTGCTGGGGGCGGTGTTGATCGCCTGGGAAGGTGCCGGCCTGGGGCCAAGGGCAGGTGCGGTCGAAACCCTGGTCCGCCTCCGCCCCGAAACGGGGTTCTGAGCAGGCCGCGCCTCTTGACAAGAGGCATGCCGGTCTCCATCTTGTAAATCTGAGACATTCCCATTATTTGCAATAGCTTGTCCGACAATTGCCGGCGGCTGTGGACGCCCGGGATACCGCGATGAACCTCCTGGAACAGGAAATGTTGTCTTGGCGCGAGTGGCAGGTGTTGCAGGCCCTGGTCAAGACCTATGTCACCCTCGGGGTGCCGGTGGGTTCCCGGACCCTGCTCGACCGGGAAATCCAGGGCATCAGCCCGGCTACCATCCGCAGCACCCTGGCGGTCCTCGAAGAGAAGGAGTTCCTGCACCAGCCCCATACCTCGGCGGGCCGTATTCCCACTGATAAGGGGTATAGGCTCTACGTGGAGCAATGTGTGGACCAGGACTGCGCCCTGCCCGAAGGCGAAGGGGCCCAACTCCGGCAACAGCTCCAGGACCAACTCGCCGAGGCCGGGGTGGTCGAGATTCTCGGGCAGTTGGCCAAGATCATCGGCCAGGTCTCCAACCAGCTGGGCCTGGTCATGGCGCCGGCCTTCGAGCAGGGCATCTTCCAAAAAGTGGAGTTGGTCAAGCTCAGCGAACAGCGGCTGCTGCTGGTACTCACCATCCACCAGGGCAGCGTGCGCAGCCTGGTCATCGAGGTGGGTTCGGCCTGTTCCCAGCGGGATCTGGAGATCCTCAGCGCCCAGATCAACCAGCGCCTGCACGGCCTGACCATGGCGCAGATCCGCGCCTCGATGCGGGAACGCATGGCCACGGTGGAGACGGGCAACCCGCAACTTTTGCGGGTGATCAGCGAGGAGATCGAGGGGCTCCACCGCACCGGGGCCGGCGAGTTGCACGTAGCGGGCACCCGCAATATCTGCCTGCAGCCCGAATTCCGCGACCCCCAGCGCATGGCCGAGCTGATCGATCTGGTAGAGCGCAAGGAAGCCCTGGCCCAGATGCTGCAGCGGCGCCAGGGCATGGTAGTCACCATCGGGCGCGAACACCTGGCGCAGGAGATGCAGCTGTGCAGCATCGTCACCGCCAGCTACGAGGTGGACGGCGCCGTGGGTATCATCGGGGTCATCGGGCCCACGCGGATGCCCTACGAGCGGGTGGCAGCCTTGGTAAATTACCTGGCCTCGCGGGCCGCGGAGTTTGTGGGTTAGCGGATGAACCTTAGTCGGTCGCGCTGGTTGTTATTTCCCATCTAAACGGTTTACTGGCTCGGCTCGCCGGCTTTTGCCGCCGGCGTGGCCGTGGAAATTCAGTGGATGCAGCCCAAGGATCTATGAGCGAGACGACAAACGCAGAGCACCATCAGCAAGAGGGCGCAACCCCCGCAGTCAATCCCGCCGATGCGGCGGATACCCCAGTAGCAACACCCGCCGACGCAGAAACCCCTGCCGAAACGGCGGCCAAGGCCCTCGAAGCAGCTCAAGCCCAAGCGGCCGAGCACTACGACCGCTACCTGCGGGCCGTGGCGGAGCTGGACAATTTCCGCAAACGCACGGCCAAGATGCGCACCGACACCCGCGAGGAGACCCTCCGGGACGTGTTGTTGCAGATCGCCCCGGTGATGGACAACATGCGCCGGGCACTGGCGCAGGACAACGCCACGGTCGAGGCCTTCAAGCAGGGGGTGGAACTGATCTACGGCCAGCTGCAGGAGGCGCTGCGGGGATACGGACTCGAGGAGATACAGGCCATAGGGCAGCCCTTCGATCCGGTGTACCACGAGGCCCTGCTGGAGGTGGAACGCCCCGATCAGCCCCCGGGCACCGTGGTCGAGGAGATGGAAAAAGGATATCGCTTGCGCGACAAGGTGGTGCGGCCTGCGCGCGTTGTGGTCAGCAAGACCGGAGGACAAAATGGCAGCTAAGGTCATCGGTATCGATTTGGGGACGACGAATTCGTGTGTGGCGGTGATGGAGGGGGGAGAGCCCGTGGTGATCGCCAATTCGGAGGGGGGTAGGACGACCCCGTCGATGGTGGGCTTCACGCGCGAAGGGGAGCGGTTGGTG